>Ga0187776_10001396_pt1 | contig 12056 bp, 7 predicted proteins | sample 0216_BV02_MP12_2_FD_132426 | JGI IMG/M metagenome (GOLD analysis project Ga0187776, IMG submission 132426) | Tropical peat soil microbial communities from peatlands in Department of Meta, Colombia - 0216_BV02_MP12_20_MG | ecosystem: Environmental > Terrestrial > Soil > Wetlands > Peat | place...
GTTGTAGCGGTAGTGTTTGGCAAACCTCTCCGGATCATTGGACGTAATCAAGTCCTCAAAAACCGCAGCGCCCGGCGACAATTTTTGCAAATCGGAGTATTCGCGCGACGGATTCAGCCAAATAAGGTTTGGATAGGAATGAATGTGTTGCGCAACGGCCGCATACTCGGCCGGGGTGAACGGGGACTTTTTTGCCAACACTGCTACCGGGCGTCCATCTTCGCCTAGTCCTCCATCAGCTATAACGATGAAATTTTTCCGTGGGTCGGAAACACCATCTTCATGCAAGGCCTGAATAGCTTGCGAGACCACCCGTAGTGCCTCGCGTGGCTGTTTGAATTCCCAGCGGGTAATGGCGATGAAGCCGTCGGGATTGAGATGGCTGAAGTACTCCCGGAATGCCTCGACGGTGTACAGGTTGTTTTCGCTGAGCGCAAAAGCACCGGCTGCGGTTGAGGCCCAGGTGTCTACCAGAGTCATTTGCACAACATCGTAGGTCGCTTTCGAAGCGCGGATATAAGAGCGTCCATCTTGAATGTGAATGTGTACCTGTGGCCGGTCGTACAAATGGGAGCAATATTCCGCGTATCGTCCCCGCATCACGTCATTCACAATTATCGGATTGATATCAACGCCAGTGACGCTGGGGCTGCCGCTGGCTACAGCGCGGAGCACGTCAATGCCACCTCCCGGCCCGATGATGGCAAAACTCCCGTTGGGACGCAGCACGTTGGCGATGGCAGGAGGCGCAGCCATTAGGCTCTTTTTCCAATTGAACATTGATTCTGCCGGCAATCCGATAAGCGTGGGCGTGGGATGATTTTTCTGTTCCTTATCCCACAACGCCGGATCTGTATTCATGATCGCCGTGGTTGCGTCCGCATCGATCAGGATGTAACGACCGTCCCGCTGCTTGTCCACTTCGATGCGAGATATGGCATTCCACTTGGCGAATTCAATCCGCTGTCGATCCTGCCAAACGCCCTTCGCATACACGACGTCAATCCACCTGCCGGAAGAGTTTGCGGCCAAAAGGAACAAAAACCCAGCTGCCAAGCTGACACAGGCGACTCGGGAGATGAACCTTGTTGACCAAACGGCGGCCGCGATGGCCATAACCACAGAAGCCAAGAGAAGAGCATTGGGTCCACCTACAGAATTAAGCAGTGGAACGACGGCCAGGCATGCTGACGCTCCTCCCAGGAGATCGGCGCCGTAAAGAAAGGAAATCTGTTCGCTGGAGCGCGCAAAGAGTACGGAGAACAACAGGCCCACAAAGAAGAATGGGATCGCCGTCGCTAAGTAGATAATTGTGAGCTTTCCGAAATTTTCGCCATTGACCTGCAAAGACACAGGGATGCGCAGTACCAGCTCTAACGCCAGGAGAATGAAAATTGAATTAAGGGCGCACAAACGGGCGCCAAGTTGTCTAGTCCCGAATCGCCTGAGCCAGTCATGGCGGATATGGGCGAAAACTCCTCCTGAGCCGAGTCCGAGCAGCGCTACCGAAATAGCAAAGAAGGCAAAGTGATAGAACAGCACAACGCTGAAAAGACGAGTCATCGCCAATTCGAGCAGCAGACTGGCAAAACTTACCAGCGCCACGCCAGTCATTACGACCATGCGTTGATCGATTCGACTCTCCGTCTGCTCGGCTATTATCGAAATCGTTGCTTGGCTCATCGGCCTGCGCCAATCGGGGGTTGGTTTGCCTGCACTGCCGCAAGTCGGGTTTTCGCGCCGACGTGGTCAGGATTGAGCTTTAAGACTTGCAGATATTCCCGACGGGCGCCGTTGAGGTCTCCGTTTTGTTCCAGAACACGCCCGAGCCAGAAGTGGTTGTCGACGATATTGGGATCGAGGGCAACGGCTTTTCGCAGGTGGAACTCGGCTTTTACAGGTTCGCCGGTTTCAAGAAATGAACGGCCGAGATAGTAATTCGGGGCTCCCTGATCAGGCGCGATTTGGATGGCATGCGTCAGAACCTGCTCAGCTTCAACATAGTGACCGGTCATAAAATCAATATTTCCGCAGTTGTACAAGGCTGAATAGAGATTGGGCTCTTCGCGAAGGACCTGGGAACAAGCAATTACCGCATGATCGTAGTCGCCTACTTCTCCAAGAAGGCCGGCAAGATCGGCCCGACCTCCTACTGATTTGAACCCCTGGGGCGCCCAGCGGAGACCCATCATCAAGGCCTTTTCGGCATCTGCCTTTCGTCCCACATAGACGTAGGCTTTGGCGAGCGAAAAGTATGCTGGTGCGAAGTCTGGGTGTTCTCGTATCGCCTCCCGGAGCAGGCTTATGGCACGATCGGGGGCACCGCCCTCATTCAGAAGACTTGCCCCCAGACCAACTATCGCTTCCATGTTCTTAGGGTAAAGAGAATACGCGCGATAGAAGACGAGCAGTTCGTTTGCCCAATAGACCTGCTGAAGTAAGCAGCCAACGGCCAGAGCAATGGCCAAAGCAACGCTCGCGGCAACTTGTGCGGTGCGTGCGCTCAGGCTGCCCAAGTTGGGCAACAGGCGAATGGCTTTGGCTGTCAGGATGATGAATCCGACGGAAGGGAGATAAACATAGCGATCACGGACAAAGTCACCGTTTCCAAAGGCTCGCAAATAAAGGACTGGAATCAGAGTGACGATCGTCCAGAGTCCGGCCAGGCTGACTACACGATCTCCGGTTCGGCGAGCCCAATACGAGATCAGGCCAGCGAAAGCAACGAGCAGCAACAGCGGGAGAAAGAAATTGCGGAAGCCTAGGGACTCTATATAGCTGGTGTAATAAAGTGAAGTCAGTCCAACCGGCCAGGACAGGATTCTCAGGTAATTGGCGAGAACAAGGGGTAGTGTGAGCAGTACATCGATATCGCTGTGAAAGGGATCAAACTGCGCCGGGGTTCGATGTAGCGCGATCTTGCGGGCGATCACGTAGACAACGGTAAGAGCAACGTAGGGCAAAGCTGCTAGTGCTGCGTTTCCAATCTTCCGCCAGCGTGCGCGAGCTAGAGTTTCGGGCGGGAAGAGCCATACATAAGCGGCGATTACTAGAGCAAAGGTCACCGCCATTTCTTTTGTCAGCAGCGCGCAGGCCAACAGTAAAAGTGATATCGCTGTCCAGCCAATCTTGTTTTGTTTGCTGCTCCGACTCTGGAGGAAGGCGATGAACGCCAGCATGTAAAAGATCGTGACCATGGTGTCGGAAGCGGCCGACACCCACGATGCACATTCAATGTGGACGGGATGCAAGGCAAAGATCAGGCCAGCCAGGGCGGCAGTCCAATGCTCCATTCCCAGCTTGCGTACGAGCAGGTAGACGACACAAGCCGCGATCATGTGCAGCAGGACTGCGCCAAGGTGCCATCCCCAGGTCTTCAGCCCAAACACGGAATAGTTCAAAATCGACCAGACCACAAAGAGCGGTCTGTAGTAGATTTGGCCTCGATCGGTGTGAAACCAGAGATCGCTGGTGAAGGCGCGCGGCACCGAATGCCAGGAGCGAATCAATGGATTATTAAGGATTTGCGGCAGATCATCCCAAACGAACTGGAATGAGAGGGCGCTGTAATAAACCACAAACGTCAGGGAGGCCAAAATCAGGAGGAAAATTGCTGGCCGCTGCAAATGCCGCGAGAGCGCAGCCCAAGACGGCGACTGGGTCTCGTTCGAGGGGTTACTTGTCATGGGAATGGATTCCAATTCATGGTGGCACGGGGTTTTGGCAGCGTCAACAAACCAAGGGTTCTAGTGCCTTAGTGATTAAGTATCGATGCGTTCAACTGTGCTACCGTGACGGTAAGCGGCCCTAAACGATCCGGATTTGTCTGACGATGTCTCAGGCTATGGATGTCTCCTCCATTAAGTCCTCCACGCAAGCCACTGTGGATCACGGCTCCAAGCCGGTCCTGTGCGTGGATCTGGACGGCACACTGGTCAAAGGGGACCTACTCTGGGAGTGCATCCTCTTGCTATTGAAACGGAAACCTCTGTGGCTAGTATTGCTGCCTTATTGGCTGCTTCGAGGCAAGGCCAGCGTGAAGCGGCACTTGGCGCGACACACGGAGTTGAATGTCGCGACCCTCCCATATCGATCTGAGTTGCTCGAATTTCTGCGTGCGGAACGCCTGTCAGGGCGGAGAGTCGTGCTTATAACCGCCGCAGACGAGCGCCTGGCAAGAAGTGTGGCCGAGCATCTGGGTCTGTTTGATCAGGTGTATGCCAGCGACGGCAAATGTAACCTGAAGGGCCGGCAGAAAGCCGAATTCCTTCAGGGACTCTTCGGGAAGGATGGTTTCGAATATGTCGGCGACTCCAGCGCAGATCTGGAAGTCTGGGATGGAGCGCAAGCGGCATACGTCGTAGGGGGTCCGCGTCTAGCCGAGCAAGCTGCGCAGATGACCGAGGTCAAGAGAGTCTTTTCTCATCGGCAACCTTCCGCGGGCACCTGGATCCGTGCCTTGCGAGGCCATCACTGGTTCAAGAATCTGCTCTTGTTTCTTCCGCTGGGGTTGGCACATCGCGTGTCTGCGTTGCAGTGGATGCGCACGGCGCTGGGCTTTGTGCTATTCGGAGTTTGCGCTTCAGGGTTATACATCCTCAACGATCTGCTGGATCTGCACTCCGATCGTGGCCATCCCTGGAAGAGTAAACGGCCATTTGCCGCTGGAGAGATCTCCATCCCCGGCGGTCTTGCGATATCTTTTGTACTCCTAACGTCCGCGCTAGGTCTTAGTTTCCTGCTGAGCTTGAAGTTTGGGATGGTGCTGTTTATCTACGCAGCGCTGACAATGTGGTATTCACTGCAGATAAAGAGGATCGTGCTGCTGGACGTGTTTGTGCTGTCGAGCTTTTACAGCATACGCATTCTGGCAGGTGCATTGATTGAATCGGTGCCGCTCTCGCAGTGGTTCTTGCCGTTCTCGCTGTTTTTCTTTCTCAGTCTGGCGATGGCCAAGCGCTATTCCGAACTGGTAAATGCCGAGCAACTCGTGAATAGCGGCAACTCTGGACGGGGGTATATCACCGGCGATAAAGACGTGCTGATGAGCTTGGGGATCGGCAGCAGCTTTGCCGCGGTGGTGATCTTCAGCCTGTACGTACACAGTCCGGAAGTAGTCGTGCTCTACCGCTCGCCTGCGCCGCTGCTGTTGCTGTGTCCTATCATTCTTTACTGGCTGAGCCGGGTGTGGCTCAAAGCGCATCGCGGCGAACTGCACGAAGATCCGATTACACTGGCAATGCGGGATCCGGTGAGCTATGCCGTAGCTCTGGCGGCTATTGTCGTTCTCGTCGCCAGCATGATGAAGCGGGCGTGAAATGGACACCTGCTCGCTCGAAATTCCCAACGCCACTGGCCTAGATGCAACGAAACCTGTAGCGGATTATTACTCCTGGGGCAGATTTCCGCAGGTAAGGCACCGCGCCGTGCATCGAGTCTACTGGCCGGATCAACTTCCAGATGTTTTGAGCCGCGCATCTACCGGTTCTGTTCTCCCCTACGGTCTTGGGCGGAGCTATGGCGACTCCTGTCTGAACGAAGGACGAGACCTGATCGACTGCTCTCGCATGAACCGCTTTCTGGGTTTCGATCTGGAAACCGGATTGATATGCTGCGAAGCCGGTGTCAGCCTGGCTGAGATTCTGGCCATCGCTGTCCCGCATGGATGGTTTCTACCGGTTACGCCGGGTACGAAATTCGTTACCGTAGGGGGGGCGATAGCCAACGATGTGCATGGGAAGAACCACCATCGCGCCGGGACCTTCGGTCATCATGTTCGCAAGCTCGGGTTGCAGCGATCGGATGGGAATCTTCTGATCTGCACTCCAGAAGAAAACCCAGGTCTGTTTCGGGCAACGATTGGGGGACTGGGTCTTACGGGAGTGATCGTATGGGCGGAAATTCAGCTGCGCCGGATCGAGAGCAGCCAAATTGAAGTCGATACGCTGGTTTTTCAGTCGCTGGATGAATTCCTGACGCTAACCTCAGAAAGCGACGCCGATTTCGAATATACGGTGGCCTGGATCGATTGCTTTTCTACACCGCAACCTAGAGGGATTTTCTTTCGTGGAAATCATGCTGCGGCTGGCGGGCTTGAAATACCAAGGAAGCGAGCTCCGCGCGTGCCAGTCGCATTTCCCGACTGGGTGCTCAGCCGGCGAACGATTCAATGGTTCAACTCACTTTACTTCCGGCGGAACTTTCTGAAGCGTCGTCGCTCCCTGCTCTCCTACGAACCATTTTTCTATCCCTTGGATTCGATACGACAATGGAATCTCATCTATGGCAAGCGGGGGTTCTTGCAGTATCAGTGCGTGATTCCGGATTCCGCGCGCGGGGTTTTTGCGCGGCTGCTGGGTTTGATAGCCGACTCACAAATGGGTTCATTTCTGGGAGTGATAAAGCGATTTGGTTCGATTCCCGCGGCAGGCATGATTTCTTTTCCGCGGCCCGGTCTCACCCTGGCGTTGGACTTTGCGATGCGTGGGGAGAGCACGCTGCGCCTGATGCAGACTCTCGACGATGTTGTATTGGAAAGCGGTGGCGCCTTGTATCCCGCTAAAGATGGTCGCATGAGCCGGACAATGTTCCGGCAGTCCTTTCCGGAATGGCGCAGGTTCGAATCCTACGTTGATCCCAAATTCTCGTCGTCGTTTTGGCGAAGAGTTGCGTTTGAATAGCCTGATCAAAAAGATCGTGGTGCTCGGGGCCACCTCGGCCATCGCACAGGAAGTCGAGCGCTTGCTGGGGAAAGATGGTACCGAGTTCCTGCTCGTTGCTCGCTCTCCGCAACGCTTGCAGGAATTACAAGCGGATCTGCGCGTGCGCGGTGCGGGTTCAGTTCTAACTTTCTGCGCGGACTTGGCCGAGCCTGCTCAGCATATGGCGGTTGTAGGCTTTGCCGACCAGCAATTTTCTGATTTCGATACCGTGCTGCTGGCATATGGCACACTCTCAGATCAGCAGGAATGCCAGCACTCCCTGTCTGCGGCAATGGCTGAGTTGAACACGAATTTCACCAGCGCAGCGGCGCTGTTGACCTTGTTTGCCGACTACCTCGAGCCGCGGGGGTGGGGTTGTATAGCGGCCATCACATCAGTAGCTGGCGATCGTGGACGGAGATCAAACTATGTTTACGGAGCTGCTAAAGGGGGTTTGAGTCTGTTTTTGCAGGGCCTGCGCAGCCGGTTGCACCCCTCCGGCGTGCAGGTTATTACTATTAAGCCTGGGCCGGTGGATACCCCAATGACGGCTCAAATTGCCCGCAAGTCAATGATGTCGAGTCCCAGCGTTGTGGCGGGAGATATTTGCCGGGCGCTGAAGAGACGCTCGCCTGAAGTGCTCTACACTCCGGCCATCTGGCGATACATCATGTTCGCGGTTCGCGCGATTCCTGAACCGATTTTTAAGCGTCTCGGCGGCAAGTTGCCCCATTCCTCTGACACTTCGAACGGTAGCGGCTTCCAACCCGACTCAGCTATTTCGACACAAAAAAGTAAATAACTCATTCGGCCGATACGTCATCCACCAACCAGAGCTGAGGAATCCTTGTGGGGTGTGAAATGTTGCCAGACGAAGATCAAATTCGTGACCCGGAAGACCGATTAATCGACGAGTGCGACGATCAGGAACGGAAGGAGAAAATGATGGACAAGACGCTGGCGGATTCGTTTCCCGCCAGTGATCCGCCATCTTCGTTGCCCGACCCCAGCCAGGATTCATTTCTGTACGAGCGTGGGCAGCCATGCGAGAAGCCTGCTGCCTGAGTGAAAGAGCCCAGGTGATTGACAGGAGCGGGCATCGGGGAGCAGGATTGCGGCCTTACTCATGGTGCAGCCCGCGAATCTGACGGTTCTTTGCTTGGCCAGCTACTACAAAGGCACAGAATTCCTGCGGGAATGTAAGCGCCAGGGATGCCGAGTCCTGCTGCTTACATCGCAGAGTCTGGAAAAAGAAGAGTGGCCACGGGAGAGCATCGACGAAATTTTCTATCTGCCTGATCAGGATAGGAAATGGAACCTGCAGGACGCGATCCTAGGCGTGAGTGACCTCGCAAAGAAGGAAAGCATCGACCGAATCGTTCCGCTCGATGATTTTGATCTGGAGACTGCTGCCGCTCTACGCGAGCACCTTCGGGTTGGGGGCATGGGCGAGACGACTACACGCTACTTTCGCGACAAGCTGGCGATGCGGGCCAAAGCACAGGACGAAGACCTGCCTGTCCCCCCTTTCATCCACGTCCTTAATCAGGAGAAATTGAGGGATTTTGTTCACGGGATTTCGCCGCCTTGGGTGCTGAAGCCACGCTCGCAGGCGGGTGCCATCGGGATCAAGAAAATCACGAGTGCCGAGGAATTGTGGCAAGCAATAGATAAACTGGGTGATCAGCAGTCCTTCTACTTGCTGGAGCAGTATGTCCCCGGCGACATCTATCACGTGGATAGCATCATCTACGAACGCAAGCTCCTGTTCTCAATAGCCAGCAGGTACGGTACACCGCCTATGGATGTGTCGCATGGCGGGGGCGTGTTCACTACGCGAACAATCCCACCCGGCTCGCCCGAAGAGAAGGAACTGACGGAGCTGAATGAGCGAGTGCTGGAGGCATTCAACCTGGTTCGTGGCGTATCGCATAGTGAATTTATCCGCGCGTGGGATGGGGGCAGGCTGTACTTCCTGGAGACTTCTGCAAGGGTAGGAGGGGCGCACATTGCTGAGCTGGTCGAAGCCGCCACAGGAATCAATCTCTGGGCAGAATGGGCGAAAATCGAGGTTGTCGCGGGGAAGAATCCCTATCATGTACCGGTTGCGAAAAAGGACTCCGCCGGTCTGGTGATCTCACTAGCCCGGCAGCAGTGGCCCGACACGTCAGAATATTGCGATTCCGAGATCGTCTGGCGCATGAATAAAGAGCATCATGCAGGGTTGATCGTCAAGTCATCCAGCCCGGAACGGGTGCAGGCTTTGGTTGAGGGCTACAGCCGGCGTTTTCAGCAAGACTTCATGGCGTACCACCCACCACAAGAGAAGCCAACACACTGAGTATCCTCGCTTCCAAAACCGCAATTGGTGAGCGACCCGAGAAGTAAACGCGGTAAAGCCTCATTTACTTGGAGGCGGCGCGGGAGCCGGCTACCGCCAGACCACGATATTTCAGCATTGGTTCAATCGTAGGTTTGGCGCCGCGCCAGTCGACGTACATTCTCTCGAGGTTTTCAGTATTGCCTCGGGACAACACCATTTCGCGAAAGCGGTCCCCATTCGCACGAGTCAGGCCGCCGTGTTCTTCGAACCACTGGAACGCGTCATCGGCCAGCATCTGAGTCCAGAGATAGGCATAGTAGCCTGCAGCATATCCACTACTGCTCCAGATGTGGGCGAAGTAGCTCGAACGATAACGCGGCGGGGTGTAGCTAATAGAGAGACCGGTCTGTTGTAACGCTTCTGACTCGAACCTATCGGGCTTCTGCAGTGTTGCACTTGCGGGAAGCGTGTGCCACTTCATATCCAGTTGAGCGGCGGCCAGCGCCTCTGTGGTCGCGTAGCCCTTGTTGAAAGTGATGGACTTCTTGATCTTCTCTGCTAATTCCGCAGGCATTGGTGCGTCGGTTTTATAGTGCTTGGCGTAGCGCTGGAAAATTGCGGGAGAAGTCGCCCAATGTTCATTGAACTGCGATGGAAATTCAACGAAATCGCGCGCGATTGCCGTGCCTGAAAGGCTGGGGTATTGGGTGTTGGCGAACATGCCGTGCAGCGCATGCCCAAATTCGTGGAACATTGTTCGGACGTCATCCGAGGAGAGGAGCGCAGGCTCTCCCGGAGCCGGCATGGCAAAATTGGCAACGTTTGAAACGACAGGGAGGGTGCCCAGCAGTTTGGACTGCTCCACATAGTTGTTCATCCAGGCCCCGCCTTGTTTATTGTCGCGCTTGAAGTAATCGCAATAGAAGAGAGCCAGAGAGCTACCGTCGGCGTTGAATACTTCGAATACGCGCATTTCGGGAGCGTACACGGGAAGGTCTTTGCGCTCCTTGAAAGTCAGCCCGTAAAGCTGGTTGGCGGCATAGAACACACCGTTCTGGAGCACATTATTCAACTCGAAATAAGGCTTGATCTGGGCTTCGTCGAGATCGTACTTAGCCTTGCGTACCTGCTCGGAGTAGAAGTCCCAATCCCAGGGCTGAAGCTTGAACCCGGCACTCTGTTTGTCGATCACCGCCTGGATATCCTGTGCCTCGCTGGCGTCTTTTGCAGTGGCTGGAGAGACAAGCGCGTCCATGAACTTCAACGCCGCTTCCGGCGTTTTGGCCATTTGGTCTACGAGCTTCCAAGCGGCAAAGTTCGGATACCCTAGAAGCTTGGCTTTCTGGGCGCGCAATTGTGCAATCCTGGCGATGGTGTCACGAGTATCGTTGGCATCACCATGTTCCGCGCGTTTCCAGGAATTCTCGAACAACGCCCGGCGGCTCTCACGAGCCTTCAGTTCGGCAAGGTCCGGTTGCTGGGTCGTGTTTTGCAGAGGAATGACAAAGCCCTCCAGCTTGCGATCCTTCGCCGCCTTGGCGGCAGCGTTGATTTGCGCCTCGGGGAGGCCGGCCAAGGCGGCCTTGTCGGTGGAGACGAAAGCAGCATCTTTTGTGGCAGCAAGCAGCTTGGTTGTAAAGGAATTGGACAGTGTGGCTAATTCTTCGTTTAGCTTCTTGAGTTCAGCTTTGTCCGACTCGCTCAGGTTCGCGCCCGCATGCACGAACTCATCGTAGTAATACTCGACCAGGCGCAACGATTCGGGATCGAGCTTGAGTGATTTGCGTTCTTTGTAAATACTCTCGACCCGCCGAAAGAGCTTGGCGTCAAGATAGATCGCGTCCTGATGGGCGGCGAGTTTAGGCGCTTCGAGGGACCTGACTTTCTGCAGGGTTGGATTGGTATTCGCGCTCGCGACGGCGAAGAAAACCGACTGCACCCGCCGCAACAGTTGACCACTCTTTTCCAGGGCGACAAACGTATTCTCAAAACTCGGCGGCGCGGGATCATCCGCGATGGCTTGAACTTCTTTACGCTGCTCGGCCATTCCGGCTTCCAATGCAGGCTGGTAATCCTCATCTTTAGTTTTGTCGAACGGAGGCGCCTGGAATGGCAGCTTGCTGGGGGCAAAGAACGGATTGTCGGGACCAAACTCCGCACTGGAAGCGAGAGTAGGAAGAGCATGCAAGCCAATGACCACGGCGGCAGCAAGGATCAGATGATTCATGTTCAACAGTGTAATTGAAACGGAAGACGTGAGGAATTTCAGTAAGGCTGGGCCACGTAGCTGGTTCCCGCCTGCAATCCACAGGGAGTCGGAATGGTGTTGCCGAAGATGGCGGGCATACTGACGGCAGCCGGACACTTCGTAGGAGTCAGTAAGGCTGATCCGGTTTCAATGTGACTAAATTGGAGGAAACAGATAGCGCAGCACGGGTCCTACGCGGGCTGCCCAGGCCGCCTCGTTGTGAACTGCTCCTGGAACCTCTTCGTAGTGAAGGTCTTGTCCCTCGATCCATCCTTTGGCTACCAGGGTTCGACGGAGCAAACGGACATCACTCAAGGATTTGGTGCCTTCTTTGCTGCCCATGTCGAGCCAAATCCGGAAACCAGGTCGTGGATCGGCTTTCTTGATCATTCCAATGATGGCCTTATTTCCCCACCAGACGGAGGGTGACAGGATCGCGAGCTTGCCGAAGATGTTCGGGTACTGCAAGCCAAGATAGAGGCTGACGAGGCCACCCAGGGAAGAGCCTCCCAGGCCCGTGTTTTCGGGACCTAGGAGCGTTCGATATTTAGAGTTGATGAAGGTGCGAATCTCCTTCACCAGCATGCGACCGTAGAGATCGGCGCGGCCGCCTCCGAGCCTGGGGTCCTTCGTAGGCGTATATTCGTCTACCCTGTGCACACCGGCGTTGTAGATACCCACGATGATAAGCTGCTGGATCTGCTGTCGCCGAATGAGGTCTTCGGCGGTTTCGTCGACCTTCCAATCCATGCCGGGGACGTAGGAGGTGGTTTCATCGAAGAGA
>Ga0187776_10001397_pt1 | contig 12050 bp, 14 predicted proteins | sample 0216_BV02_MP12_2_FD_132426 | JGI IMG/M metagenome (GOLD analysis project Ga0187776, IMG submission 132426) | Tropical peat soil microbial communities from peatlands in Department of Meta, Colombia - 0216_BV02_MP12_20_MG | ecosystem: Environmental > Terrestrial > Soil > Wetlands > Peat | place...
AGGGGGTACCGCAGCGCACGCAGTACTTCGAGTCGGCGGCATGCTGGAGCGCCGGCCGCGCGACGCCTGGGTCGTCGAGGCCGAAGGCCACGCTCCGCGGATGCGCTTCGCTCACTGCCGCGACCTGCGGGTCGTCGGCGTTGTAGACGAGCATTGCTTGATCCGGAAGCCCGTCCACCGCGACGCGCCAGCGCTCGGCGACGAGCTCGAGCTCGCCGTACCGGTCGAGCTGGTCGCGGAACAGGTTGCCGAGGCACACCGCCTGCGGCCGCAAGCGCCGCATGAGCTCCGGCAGCGCGCCCTCGTCCACTTCGAACAGGCCGAGGTCGGCGTCCCGGCTCGCGAGCAGGGTGGACGCGACGCCTGAGACGAGGTTCGCACCTGCCGCGTTGTGGGCCAGCCGGTAGCGGGGCCGCAGGATCTCCGCAGCCATTGCGGTCGTCGTCGTCTTGCCGTTCGTGGCCGAGACGAGCGCCGTCCCCTCGGGCAGGCCGGCGGCGAGGAGGTCGATTGCGTCGGGATCGAGCTGGGCGAGGAGCTTGCCCGGGATCGTGGTGCCGCCGCCTGCCCCGACCCGCCGCGAGAGCGCGGCCACACCGCGTGCAGCGGCGATCTCGAGCCCGAGAGGGGGGCGGGGGCGCATCCGGCGAGGGTACGTCACGGCAGGGCCGACCCGCCGCGGCCACGGCTGCATGGGCCTACTTGCGGATTTCTCAACCTGCTCTACACTTATTGACATGGCCGAGAAGCCCCGCTACCGGGCGCTCGCCTCGATCGATCCGGAGGAGCTTGCGCAGTTCCAGGCCGGGATCCGCAAGCGCTACACCGACGAGCAGATCGTGGCGGAGATCGTCGCCTGCGCTGAGAGGCTCGGACGCTCCCCGACGATGAGGGAGTTCGCGGCCGACCCCGAGACGGCGGTGCACCCGCAGACCGTGATCGAGCACTTCGGCTCGTGGAATGCAGCCAAGCGCGCCGCCGGGCTCGTTCCGCGCCGTTTCGCCACCCGTGAGGAGCTGCTCGGGCTCCTCCGCACGCTCGGCGACGAGCTCGGCCGGCCGCCGACGGCGCGCGACATCGACGAGCACAAGGGCCGCCTACCCTCGAAGTCGCTCTACTGGCACACGTTCGGCTCGCTCACGAACGCGCTCCGTGAGGCGGGATTCGACGTGCCTGTCGGGGAGGAGAGGCTCGAGCGGGCGGTCGAGCAGGGCGTCGTGCTCGCCGAGCGGCTCGGCCGGCTACCGAAGTTCGCGGACTGGGGGGAGGCCCGGAGAAACGACGACTCGCTCCTCACCGAATGGCAGGTCTATCGAATGTTCGAGGCCCGCCGCGGCGCCTGGTCCACGTTCCAGTTCCTCGTTCGCCAGCAGCTGACGGAACAGGGCCGCGACGTCGCAAGCGACGGAACGCTGCTGTAGCGAGTCTAGGCCGCGGCGATCGCGGCCAGCCGTGCGAGACAGTAGGCGCTCTGGCCGGGCGCGCGAACGGCAGGCAGTGCCTTGTCCTCGACATAGCTGCGATCCGGGCGGAAGCGGGCGGTGTGAGCGACGCGGCCGTCCCGGAACGCCAGGAACGTGCCGTCGCGCACCTCGCTGGGTCGAAGCTTGACCCCGGTGAACTCGGAGGCGATCAGAAGCGCGGCACGAGTCGACGCGAAGAACACCGCATCCCGGCCCTTGCCGATCCACAGTGGCCTTCCGACGCCGCGGGCGGCGAAGATCGTTCCCGGCTCGCGCTCGTCGAGCCACGCGGCCGCCATCGTCCCGGCAAGCGCTTCGAGTGCGCGCGGGTCGTTGTGCGAGTGCGAAGCGAGCGCGAAGATGGCCTCGGAGTCGACCGTCTTTTCGAGCTCCGTCCGTGCACACGAGTGGGGGGCCAGCAGCTCGTCGTCGTTGGCGATGATCCCGTTGTGGACGCCGACCACCGGTCCGTGCCAGACCGGGTGGTTGTTTGCGGCGATCGAGGGATGCCCCTTGGTGTAGTCGCGGACGTGGATGAGGAGCTCGGTCGCCTCCTGCGGGACGCCGATTCGCTCGAGCAGGAGGCTCGCCGGCGTGCGCTGCTTCGTGACGACGGGGGCGGTGTCCGAGGGGCTGCGATGCGCATAGCCGACGGCGTCGGCGCCGCGGTCTGCGATCCCGGCGAGGAGTGCCTGCGCCGCGAGCGTGCGGTCGATGCCGCTTCGCGGTGAGAGGCTATATCCCGCTATTCCGCACATGTCGTTCTGCCGCAGCCCTTCCCCGTATCGGCTTTCGTTCCTCTTCACCGTAGGCCAAGGGAGTTAGGGCTTTCTAAAGCCTGATTCGGACGGAGCCGATAAGTCCGGCGATGGACCATTCGTATGCGGCAGAGAGTCCAGCAGAGCAGACGGCGTCGCAGGACCCGCTCAAGCTGTACGTGCGCCAGATCGGCGGCGGCGCGCTCCTGACGCGCGAAGAGGAGCGCGAGCTCGCACGGCGGAAGGACGAGGGCGACGAGGAGGCCAAGAAGCGCCTCATCGAGTGCAACCTGCGCCTCGTGATGGCCATCACGCGGAACTACACGAAGGCCGACGTCCCGCTGCTCGACCTGATCCAGGAAGGGAACCTCGGCCTGATCCGCGCCGTCGAGAAATTCGACTACCGGCTCGGCTACAAGCTGTCGACGTACGCGACCTGGTGGATCCGTCAGGCGATCACGCGGGCCCTGGCCGACCAGGGCAGGACGATCCGGCTGCCGGTCCACGTCGCCGATCAGGTGCGTCGCCTGCTCCGGGCGCGCCGGCAGCTGGCCCAGAAGCTCAACCGTGAACCGTCGCAGGCCGAGCTCGCGAAGGAGACACAGCAGACCGAGGAGCGGGTTCGCGAGCTGCTCGAGCTCGTCGAGAGCCCCGTGAGCCTCGAGACGCCGGTGGGGGACGGAGAGAGCCTCTACGGCGACCTGATCGAGGACGTGCACGCGCTGGCGCCGCACGAGCAGACGGCGGAGCAGGCGCGTACGAAAGAGCTCGCCGGCGCGCTTGAGCAGCTGAATCCGCGCATGCGCCGCGTCCTTGCCCTCCGCTTCGGTCTCGACGGCGAGCAGCCGCGGACCCTGGAAGAGGTCGGCACCGAGCTCGGAATCACCCGGGAACGGGTCAGGCAGCTCGAGACGCGCGCTTTGCGAGAGCTGCGGCTGGCCGCTCCCGGCCTCGAGCACTACCTCCGAACCGAGTAGCCCCGCCGGCTCCTTACGGAGCCTGGACCATCTGCATCTCGCGAATATTCGCGAGGCGGCGTAGCGAGTCGAGCTCGATCTGGCGGACGCGCTCGCGCGTGAGCCCGAGCCGCCTGCCGATCTCCTCCAGCGTCTTCGGCTCCTCGTCGACGAGGCCGTAACGCAGGATCAGCACCTGTCGCTCCCGCTCGCCGAGAGCCTGCAGCGCTACGGCGAGGGCCTGGCTGCGGAGCGCACCCTCGACGCGCTCCTCGGGCAGCGGCTCGTCGCCGGCGACGAAGTCGCCGAAGACGGCGTCCTCCTGGTCTCCGACCGGCTGGTCGAGGCTCGCCGAGGCCCGGGCGGCCGACCGCACCTCGCGCGCCTGCTCGACGGGCAGCGACGCCTCGGCCGCGATCTCCTCGAGCGTCGGCTCGCGGCCGAGCTCCATCCAGAGCGTCCGCTCGGCGCGGTTCATCTTCTGCATCCGCTCCACGATGTGGACGGGCATCCGGATCGTGCGCGCCTTGTCGGCGAGTGCCCGCGCGACCGCCTGGCGGATCCACCAGGTCGCGTACGTCGAGAACTTGTAGCCGCGGCGCCAGTCGAACTTCTCGACAGCGCGGATGAGGCCCAGCGTGCCTTCCTGGATCAGGTCGAGAAAGGGGAGGCCCTGGTTGCGGTAGTTCTTCGCGATCGAGACGACGAGGCGGAGGTTCGACTGGATCATCCGCTGCTTCGCGGCCCCGTCGCCGCGCTCGATGCGCTTCGCGAGCTCCACCTCCTGCGCCGCAGTCAGGAGCTGGTGACGGCCGGCCTCGCGGAGGAACAGCTGGAGCGCGTCGGTGGTGGTCTCGAGCGGCTGCGCGGCCGGCGGCGGCACCTTCTCGCTCCCGGGCTCCGGCTCGGGCTCCCGCTCGGGTTCGATCAGCAGTTCGATCCCTCGCCGGTCGAGCTCCTGGTAGACGGCTTCCGTCTCGAGCGGGTCGAGCTCGAGCGGCTCGAGCACCTCCGCGAGCTCGGTCTGTCTAAGGTGTCCGCTCGACTCCGACGTTTCGAGCAGCGCCGTCAGCTCCTCGCCTGCGAGGATCGACTCGATCTCGACCGCGGTCACTGGGCTCCCCTCAATCGGCGCTCCTGGACGTCGTTCCCGCCTGTCGAACCTACCCAAACACGTCGACCCATTGCGGATCAAGTCCTGTGCACGATAAGCAGTGTTATGTCAAGTAGGAAAATACGCCCATCCTGCCCCCTGCCTCTGGCCCACCCGTGACCCGGTTATCCACAGGATGCACAGAGGGCTGTGGAAATGTTGATTATTCAACGCGCGCAAATTGCGAGTTTTTCCGCTTCGGCGACCCTTGCGAGCGGTCCCGCTAGGCCATACATTCCCTCCTGCGCCGAGCACGGCGCGGGAGTAGGACGAAGCAGCACCGGGAGGTCGTACGAGGCGGCTCGCAAGGGCCGAAGCGGAAAGTCGACCGGAGTTGTGGACGAAACCGCGACCGGCTCGGCGAATTTTTTTGGTCCGCCCCATGCTGCGCCGCGCCCGGGCCGACTCGACTACGATCGCCTCGATGCACCTGCGCCCGCCGAGCATCGACCAGGGGGTCATCGCGCTTGTCTGGGCGGTCGGTCTCGGGATCTACATCTACTTCGGTCTCCTCGCCGTCGGCGCGAGCGGGGCGTTCGCGATCGTGATCTCGCTCGTCTCCTTCGCCGCGATCTGGCTCTTCGTACGGCTGCGCGGCGAGGACGTGCCGCGCCGCTCCGCCCGCAAGCGTCCCTAGCCGGTCAGGCGGCGGCGAGTACGCGGCGCGGCGGCCGCGTCGGCTGGGCCGCGAGCGCGAACAGCAGCTTGCGCGTGAGCTCGCGGCCGAGCTTCAGCTCGAGCCGATCCCGCGCGGGTGAGGCCTCCGGATCGAGGCTGTCGATGTGCGCCCTGAGAAGGCGAGCACCGCGTTCGGACATCGGCTGTGCCAGCAGGTCCATCCTGGTTCTGGATATCGGTGGACCTACCCCTTTAGCGTGATCCCTCCCGGCAGGGATTCGCGGCCGCCCGATGATGGCCCGATCGGCCCCAGACCTCATATGCGGACCGTTTTCGAGTCAGCGAGTCGGGGTTCGCTCGCGTATCCGAGCCGTATCGTTCGTCGGCCTCGTGGGCGGAGGAGCCGTCCGTCCGTCGTAGCGTCGCTCGGCGTCCACGGCCTCGTCGGCTGCGGCCGCCGCCGGCCCGCCGTAGGCAGGCTCGGTCCCGACCATCGGCGCCGGAACGCCGTCGAACGACAGGCCGAGCACGAGGCCGAATGCGAACGCGAGCACGCCGCTCCAGAGGCCGATGTGGTGCACGACTCCGAGAATGCCGATCGCGTTGCTCCAGGAGTGGATCCTCGCCTCCTGCCAGCCGTTGCCGGGCTGGCTCGCCACCAGGATCCAGCCGACGCATACGAGCACCGGCAAGAACGCGAGCCCGAACGTGCTCGGCGAGGCCTGCAGCCGCAACCCCTTCGTCCACGTGCCCACATGGTTCGTGAGGGCGATCAGGAGGCCGGCCGCGGCGACGATCGCCATCGCAATCCAGAAACGCCCGGGCGTCTGGGTTCCGACCTGCGCCGCCCCCCACAGGGCGAGCCCGGCCGACCCTGCGGCGAACGCCAGGGTCAAGCCCCGGGACGCGTCGTACATGCCGTAACCGCGCATTCGTCTTTCACCTCTTCCGGTTGACCGATGCGGGTAGAACGATCGAGTGCCGATCGGAGGTGCGGCTGGGGCTACCGAAGCGCCAGGCGCCGCGCGTCGAACGAGGTCGACCAGAGCTCGGCCTGAAACTCCTCGAGGGTCGCGAGCGCGTCCTCGGCGAACATGTGCTCCACCACCCCGATCTCGCGGTCGTTGTGGAAGGGAAGATCGACGTGCGGGCGTGAGACGAGGTTGAGCGACAGCCGCCGGCAGCTCGGACAGCGGACGGCGAGGCCCACGGTCCCGTCTGCCGCGGTGAGGAGGCTGAACGAGGACGGGAAGACCGGGCGCGGTCGCTCCTCCGGGAAGCAGAAGAAGCTCCACGGCCACTCCCCGCTCTTGATGTGCTCGGCGGCCAGCTCGCCGAGCTCGCGGCCGGCGGGCTCGAGCCGGGCCGTCATCAGGTTGAGGAACTCCCCCGCTCCGAGCCCGAGCGGAGCCCAGTCGAGGTCCTCGTGGGTGACCAGCCCATCGTGCTCTTCCCCGCAATCGCAGTCGAACCGGACGCGGAAGACGGCCGGGTGCGCCGCGCCGGGGAGCTGCACGATGCTACGGAAGGCGGAGAGCCGCACGTGCACCTCGCCCCGCGTCGGGCAGGCAAAGGCGTAACGGCTGGTGAGCGGGTCGTACATGGGGACGTTGTAGAGACAACGTCGGACGAGAAGGGCCGGATCCTTAGTACGTGATGAGCGAGTACAGGTCGTACTGCGCGAGCCGCTCGCGGCCGCCGAGGAACGAGAGCTCGATCACGAAGTTGACGCCGACGACCGTTCCGCCGAGCTGCTCGACGAGGCCCGCGATTGCCTCCACCGTCCCGCCCGTCGCGAGGACGTCGTCGTGGATCACGACGCGGGCGCCGCGTCCGATCGCGTCCGACGCGACCTCCAAGCTGTTCTGCCCGTACTCGAGCGCGTAGGTCGCAGAGACGGTCGCGGGCGGGAGCTTGCCCGGCCTCCGAGCAGCGACGAAGCCGCAGCCGGCCTCGACGGCGATTGCCGCGCCGAGCCAGAAGCCGCGGGCCTCGGCACCAACCACGAGGCCGGCCTGCCGCTCTCGCGTCCAGTCGGCAAGCTGCCCGACGGCCTGCTGGAGCGCCTGCGGGTCGAGCAGCAGCGGCGAGATGTCCTTGAAGCCGACGCCCGGCTCGGGGAAGTCCGGAACCTCGCGGACGCAGGCCCTGAAATCGATCTCGGTCACGGGCGCGAGGCTACTCGACCAGGCGGCGGACGTTGCGCCGAAGGAGCAGGTCGGCGAGCTCCTCCGCACTCTGCGAGAGGCGCTGGAGGTCGGCCAGGGCTGCTTGCCGCCGGTCTTCGTTCCTCGACCGCAGGGCCGGCGCGATCACCGCCTCGAGCAGGCCGCTCTCGCGGTCTGCCGCCGTGCGGAAGGCGCGCAGGTTCCTCGCGTCGATCCCGAATTGCCCGAGCGCCTCGCATGCCGCGGCGATTTCCGCCTCGCTCTCGGCGTAGACGCGCTGGCCGTCCTCGACGCGCGACTCGAGCAGCCCAAAGTCCTCGAGCTGGCGTGCGCGGTCCGCCGTGATGCCGGCGCGCTCGCAGAGCTCCTCGAGATCCAGCTCCTCCTCCCCCACACCGACGACGCTGCGCCGCCGCCGCCGCTCCTTCCCGGCGCCGGCCGCGAGCTCCTCCCTGATCACGCGCAACGGCAGGAACTCGTCGCGCTGGAGGCGGAGGATCGTTTCCAGCCGGCCCACGTCGTCTTCCGAGAAGAGCCGGTAGCCGCCCTGCGTCCTCCGCGGGGTGAGCAGGCCCTGATCCTCGAGGTAGCGGATCTTCGAGATCGAGACGTCGGGGAACTCGTCCTTGAGCCGGTTGCAGACGGTTCCGATCGTCAGGCGCCGGGAGGTTGCTTCGGTCACAGCCATCAGCGCTGGAGGAAGGTCAGGCGGTACTTGCCGATCTGGAGCTCGTCGCCGTCTCTCAGTTCCGTCGTCTCGACGCGCTCGCGGTTGACGAATGTTCCGTTCAGGCTCCCCTGGTCCTCGAGCCGCCAGCGGTCGCCGTTCTCGCTGAAGACGGCGTGCTTGCGCGAGACGGTCACGTCGTCGAGGAAGATCGCGCAGTCCGGCGAGCGGCCGATCGTCGTCGGGCTCGCGTCGAGCGGAAAGGTCTCTCCCGCGCGGCCACCGCCGGAGCGGACGATGAGCGCCGCACCGTGGACCCCGAGATCCTCGAGCGGGTCGAGGCTCTCGGCTACCTCCGGCGCCGTGAACGCCTCCGTCGACTCCCCCTCCTCGGGGACGACGAGCGCCGCGCCGCAGCGCGCACAGAAGCGGGCCGACTCCGGGTTGTTGTACCCGCACTCCGGGCAGTAGACGTGCGCCATCAGGCCGGCGGCACGGCCTTGCCGGTGAGGATCTCGGTGAGCGACTCGACGTCGACCGAATCGAGCACGCTTCTCCCCTGGGTCTGCTGGAGCCGTGCCACGAGCTCGGCCCGGAGAATGTCGATCTTCCCGTGCAGGAGCCGGCGGCGATACGAGACCTCGTGCTCCTCCCGCGTCAGGTCGTCGATGAGCTTCTTGAGATCCTCGTCGGTCAGCGTCGCGAGATCCGGCAGCGGTTCCATTGGTCCCTTTCTACAGTTGGGAGCGCCCTCACCGAGGGTGAAGCTGAACTTTAGCCTTTGCGTTCTGACGGCGCTAGGTGCGCGTTGCGGCGGCTTCGCCCTGCTCGATCTCGTCGACGAGCATCCGCATCTCTCGCGCCAGCTCCTCCGATTGCTCGCACGTCTCTCCCTCGGCGTAGAGGTGGATGAGCGGTTCGTCGGGATCCGGCAGCACCTGCGCCCAGCCGCGCTCGTCGAACAGCTTGATCCCGTCGGTGAGATCGAGGTCGCGGCCGGCGAGACGCTCGTTCAAGACGCGCATCACGAGTCCCTTGAGCGCCCACGGGCACGGCACCTGATAATGGACGAGGGTCGGTTCCGGCAGCTCGGCGACGAGCTCCGAGAGCGCTCGGTTGACCGGCGCGAGCAGCTCCAGCAGCTTCGCCAGGCTCGCCACCGCGTCGTAGCCCGGCAGGAACTCCGGGAAGGCGTAGCCGCCGCCGACGGCGCCCGCGAAGACGACGCCTCCCTCGGCAGCCGCTCGGGTCAGCTCGGGGAGCGAGCTCGGAGTCCGTACGACCTCGAGCTCCGAGTCGGCGACCAGACGCTCGACCTGGCTCGTCACCGTGACCGGGAAGGCGAGCTTCCCGCGGCGCCCGTTCGAGCCGAGCAGGCGGAGGAAGAGAAGCAGCGCCTGCTCCACCGGAACCTCGTGCGCCTGCTCGTCCACCAGGTGGAGCCGCTCCGCCGACCGGTCGAAGACCGCGCCGAGATCCGCTCCCACGGCTGGCACGAGCCGCTTCGTCTGGCCGATCGAGGCGGCGAGCCCTGGTGCGGAGCCGCCGTCGGGCCCCTCTCCCGTGAACGCGTGAGCGGCGACGACCTCGACCCCGAGCGGCCCGAGGACGAGCGGGAGCACGTACGAGGCGCCGGAGAAGCCGTAGTCGACGACGATCCTGAAGCGCCGGTCGCGCACGACCTCGGCGTCGATCGTCGAGAGAAGATCCGACGCGTACGTCTCGCGTACACGAGCGGGATACGAGATGCCCCCGACCTCCCCGGCGGCGACGCGGCGGAACTCACCGCGTGTGAAGTGCTTCTCGACCTCCTTCTGCATCGCGGCGCTCATCTCTACACCGGGCGGCTCGACGAACTGGATCCGGATCACCTCGGGGTCGTTCGGGCTGACGCCGACATGGAAGCCGGCGTCGTACGCCTCGGACTTGACGAGGTGGCGCGCGACGGCCGCCGCGCTGACGCGGAGATCGGCGACGTGGACTCCCGTGGACGAGATGCCGGAGATCATCGCCCGCTTGATCATCCTGCACGCGGCCGCGCCCTCGCGGCTGGCCACGACGCGTGCACCGCGCTTGAGCGCAGTGCCGAGCGCCGCGGCGAGCCGCACGGCAACATCCGGCGTCAGATCGACGTTCACCATTCCGGCCACGCCCTGCTTGCCGAAGACCCGTGTCGTGCCGCGCGACTCCCAGATCAGGCTTTCGTGCAGCTGCGAGCCGGTCTCGACCTCCTTGAAGGGATAGATGCGGACGCCCGGAAGGATCACGCTCTCGGCGCCGACGGTGACCTCGTCGCCGATGGCGACTCCCTCGTGCACGCGGACGTGCGCGCGCAGGTCGCAGCTGCGGCCGACGATCGCGCCCTCGAGTTCCGTGCTGCGACCGATGTACGTCGAGGTGTCGACGATCGAGCGGACGACCCGGCCGCGCTCCCGGACGGTGACGCTCGTCGCGAGAACCGTGTGCGGGCCGACACGCGCACCGCGCGCGATGCGGCAGTAGTTGCCGAGGTACGCCGGCCCCTCGATCGCGTCGAGGTCGTCGAGGTCCACCCCGTCCCCCAGCCAGACGTTGCCGCGGATCCGGATCCCCGGGATCTCGAGCTGCACGCGCTCCTCGAGGGCGTCGAAGTTCGCCTGCCGGTACTGGTCGAGGTTTCCGATGTCCTGCCAGTAGCCGTCGAAGACGTGGCCGTAGATCGGCCGTCCCATCTCGAGCAGGAGCGGGAAGAGCTCCTTCGAGAAGTCGTACGGCCGGTCCTCGGGGATGTGCTTCAGTACCTCCGGCTCGAGCACGTAGATGCCGGTGTTGATCGTGTCGGAGAAGACCTGGCCCCACGACGGCTTCTCCAGGAACCGCTCGACCCGGCCGTCCTCGTCCGTCACGACGATCCCGAACTCGAGCGGGTTCTCGACGGACTTGAGCCCGATCGTGACCGAGGCTCCTTTCTCGCGGTGCGCTTCCACGATGCGGGTCAGGTCGACGTCGCAGAGCGCGTCGCCGGAGATGACGAGGAACGTGTCGTCGAGCCGGCCCGCCGCGCGCCTGACCGAGCCGGCGGTGCCGAGCGGCGACTCCTCGACCGAGTAGCCGATGTCTACGCCGAGGCTCTCGCCGCTGCCGAAGTAGCTGCGGATCGCCTGCGGCAGGAAGGCGACCGTGACGATCACGTCCTCGAAGCCGTGCTGTCGAAGCAGCTCGACGATGTGCTCCATGCACGGCTTGCCGACGATCGGCACCATCGGCTTCGGCTGGTTGGAGGTGAGCGGACGCAGCCGCGTGCCCTCGCCCCCGGCCATGACGACGGCCTTCATCGCCGGAGTTCTCTCCGCGCGGTCCGGATGTAGAACACGACCGCGACGACCGCGAGCCCGAGGCCGGCCCAGAAGAGGACGAGCGGCCACTGCGTCGCCGGCTCGGTCACGATACGGAAGGCGATCGCTGCGTAGAGGATCCACGTCGCGGCCTTGCCGACGGCGTTGACGTCGATCTCGATGCCGCGCGGCGCCAGGACGCGTGATCCGGCGAGTAGGAGGAGGTCGCGCCCGATGATGATCGCGAGCCCTACCCAGGGAAGCCGGTCGTAGGCGGCGAGCAGGATCACGGCGGCGTCGATCATCAGCCGGTCGGCGAGGGGATCAGCAATCTGGCCGAAGCGCGACTCCACGTGCCAGCGGCGCGCGAGGAAGCCGTCGACCTGGTCGGTCATCCCGGCGATGCCGAAGACGATGCCGGCCGGCCAGCTCGGCTTGTCACCCGCGCGCACCATGAGCACCACGAAGACCGGGATGAGGGCGAGCCGCGCGATCGTGAGCGCGTTCGGGAGCTGCGCGAGCGGCGGCGAGACGGCTGGAACGTCCACGTGGCGAAGGATACGGGGGTCCGCTTCGTATGCTCTGCCGCGTGTCCGAGCTGCCGCGCATCCCTGGATTCGTCGACGCGCACTGTCACGCGTTCCAGCGGGCCCTGCGCGGGCGCTCCGAGGGCGGCGACTTCTGGGCGTGGCGCGAGACGATGCTCGAGCTCGCCGCGGGTCAGACCCCGGCACAGGTCCGGACGGGGTACGTGGACGTCTATCGCGAGCTTCTGAGCGCCGGCTACACCGTCGTCGGCGAGTTCCACTACCTCGGGCTCGAGGAGGCACGTGCCGCGGCCGAGGCGGCCGCGGAGGCGGGGATCGAGCTCGTGCTTCTCCACGCCGCCTACGCGCGCGGCGGCCTCGAGCGCTTCCGGCAGGCGTCGGTGGCGGACTACCTGCGCGAGCTCG
>Ga0187776_10001398_pt1 | contig 12038 bp, 10 predicted proteins | sample 0216_BV02_MP12_2_FD_132426 | JGI IMG/M metagenome (GOLD analysis project Ga0187776, IMG submission 132426) | Tropical peat soil microbial communities from peatlands in Department of Meta, Colombia - 0216_BV02_MP12_20_MG | ecosystem: Environmental > Terrestrial > Soil > Wetlands > Peat | place...
GAAGATCCGCGAGATCCTGGCCGACCTGACCGGCCGCGGCCTCTTCCAAGAGGTCATGATCCTCTCGACCTGCAACCGGGTCGAGGTCTACGGGGTCGCGGAGGTGCCGGGCGAGGCCCGGTCGGCCGCGTTCGGCCGGCTCGGCACCCACCGCGGCGTGCCGTGGCGAGACCTGGAGCCGCTGCTGTACACGGTCACCGGAGACGAGGCCGCGCTCCACGCGTTCCGGGTCGCCGCGAGCCTCGACTCGATGGTGCTGGGAGAGGCGCAGATCCTCGGGCAGGTGAAGGACGCCTTCGCGCTCGCGCAGTCGATGGGCACCGCGGGCCCCGTGCTCCACGCCCTGATGAGTCAGGCCTTCAGCGCGGCGAAGCGGGTGCGCTCGGAGACCGACGTGGGCCGGCTGGCCGTCTCGATCTCATATGCGGCGGTCGAGCTGGCCCGCAAGATCTTCGAGGGGCTCGAGGGCAAGGCGGTCCTGCTGGTGGGGGCAGGGGAGATGAGCGAGCTCGCGGCGCGGCACCTGGTGGACCAGGGCGCGCTGCCGCTCTACGTGAGCAACCGGACCTGGAGCCGGGCCCAGGAGCTGGCGCGCGGCCTGGGCGGCATCGCGGTCCCATTCGAGCAGATGGCGGCCACGCTCGGCCTGGTCGACATCGTGATCACGTCCACCGCCGCCCCCGAGCCGATCGTGACCGCGGAGCACGTGCGGGCCGCACTGCAGGCGCGGCGCGGGCGGCCGCTCTTCCTCATCGACATCGCGGTGCCGCGCAACGTGGATCCCGCGGTCAACGACGTCGAGAACGCGTTCTGCTACGACATCGACGATCTGCGCTCGGTGGTGGAGGCCAATCTCAAGGAGCGCCAGCGCGAGGCCCTCCGGGCCCACGCGCTCCTGGAGCACGAGGTCGTGAAGTTCGCGCAGCGGGCCCAGCAGCTCGAGGTGGTGCCGACCATCGTCTCGCTGCGCGAGAAGCTCGAGGCCATCCGGCGCGCCGAGCTCACCCGGGCGCTGGGCCGCCTGCCCGGCGCCGACGAGGAGACCCGGCGGGTGATGGAGACGCTCAGCCAGGCGATCGTGAACAAGGTGCTGCACGCGCCGATGGTGAAGCTCAAGGACTCCTCGCGGGCCGGCCACGGCCGCCGGTGGACCGAGGTCATTTCCGAGCTGTTCGGGCTGCGCGGCCCGGAGCGATCCACCCCGCCCGAATGAGGGCGGCGACGTGCCGTGGAGCGCGGCAGGGGTCTGTCCGCGAAGCCCGCCAAGCCGACCGGGAAGGGCTTGAAGTTCAACGCCCGCTGGAACACACTCGGGGCATAGGGCGGCTCTCGATGCGAGCGTCTGGTGGTGAAGCGATGACCGAGGTGAGTGGGGACAAGCCACTGACTGGAAAGGTCATTCTCGTGACGAGAGCAGTTGAGCAAGCCGGCAGCTTCTCGCAGCTCCTCGAGGCAGCCGGGGCGCGAGTGCTCCTGGTCCCGACCATCGCGATCGAGCCCCCCGACACATGGGGGCCGCTGGACACCGCGCTCCAGGACGACTTCGCGTGGGTGGTGTTCACGAGCGTCAACGGAGTCGCCATGCTGCGACACCGGGTGGAGGCGACCGGGCACGGACGGGACCTCCTGCGACACGCCCGCCTAGCCGCGATCGGTCCCGCGACCGCGGCCGCGCTCTCCGAGTGGGGGTTGACCGCCGAGGTGGTGCCCGGGGAGTACGTCGCCGAGGGCCTCGTCGATCGGCTGCGCCCGCTGGTGGCGGCCGGCCAGCGGATCCTGCTGCCGCGTGCGGCCGAGACGCGCGACGTGCTGGTGCGCGAGCTGTCCGCGCTCGGCGCCCGGGTGACCGAGGTGGCCGCGTACCGGACGCGGTTCGCGGCCGAGCACGGCCCGGGGCTGCGCGAGGCGCTGGCGGCCGGCCGGGTGGACGTGGTCACATTCACCAGCTCGTCCACGGTGCGGAGCTTCTGCGCGCTGTTCCGGGCCGGCGAGCTGCCGCGCCTGCTCGCGGGGGTCACCGTCGCGTGCATCGGCCCGATCACACGGGCCACCGCCGAGGGGCGCGGGCTCGCGACGCAGATCATGCCCGAGGAGTACACGGTCCCGGGCCTGGCCCGCGCCATCGTCGCCTACTTCGAGTCCGCAAGGAGCTAGCACATGCCGTTTCCGATCTACCGTCCCCGCCGCCTCCGGGAGTCCCCGCTGCTTCGCTCCATGGTGCGCGAGACCGTCCTGCGCGTCGATGACTTCGTCTACCCGCTCTTCGCGGTCCACGGGCGGGGCATCCGCGAGCCGATCGGCTCCATGCCGGGACAGCACCGGCTCTCGATCGACGAGCTGCTGAAGGAGTGCAAGGACGCGGCCTCGATGGGCATCCCCGCGGTCCTCCTGTTCGGTCTGCCGCGCGAGAAGGATCCGCGCGGCACCGAGGCCTACGCCGAGGACGGCATCATCCAGCAGGCGGTGCGGGCGGTGAAGGACACCATTCCCGACCTGCTCGTGGTCACCGACGTGTGCCTCTGCGAGTACACGAGCCACGGTCACTGCGGCGTGGTCGAGGACGGTCGGGTCAAGAACGACCCGACCCTGGAGCTGATCGCCCGGACCGCGGTCTCCCATGCCGAGGCCGGGGCCGACATGGTCGCGCCCTCCGACATGATGGACGGGCGAGTGGCCGCGATCCGGGAGGGGCTCGACGAGGCCGGCTTCCCGGAGACGCCGATCATGGCGTACTCCGCCAAGTACGCCTCCGCGTTCTATGGGCCGTTCCGAGAGGCGGCCGACTCCACCCCGCAGTTCGGCGACCGTCGGTCGTACCAGATGGACCCCGCGAACGCGGTGGAGGCGATGCGCGAGGTGGCCCTCGACGTCGACGAAGGGGCCGACATCGTGATGGTGAAGCCGGCCCTGCCGTACCTCGACGTCATCGCCCGGGTGAAAGGCGAGTTCGGCCTGCCGGTCGCCGCCTACTCCGTCTCCGGGGAATACGCGATGCTGAAGGCGGCCGGACAGCTCGGCTGGCTCGACGAGGATCGCGCGGTGCTGGAGGCGCTGACCGGCATCCGGCGCGCGGGCGCCGACATCATCATCACCTACTTCGCCAAGGACGCGGCGAGGCTCATCGAGCAGGGCCGCGCGTGAGGATCTCGGCCAAGGGCGAGTACGCCATCAAGGCGATGGTGGACCTCGCCCTGTTCGAGGGTCGGGAGCTCCAGCCGATCCAGGACATCGCGGCGCGCCAGGGAATCCCGCAGCGCTACCTCGAGCAGGTGCTCCTGCAGCTGAAGCGGGCCGGCTTCCTCTATGCCCGGCGGGGCTCGGCGGGAGGCTACCGGCTGAGCCGGCCTCCGGACCAGATCACGGTGGGGGCGCTGCTGCGCGCGGTGGACGGCCCGACGCCGGGGCCCGACTCCTCACGGCGCGGCGGCCGGGTCGGCGAGGAGGACGCGGCGGGGCTCGGGGAGCTGTGGCGCGCGATCGCCGACGCAGTCGCGTCGGTCGTCGACCGGACGACCCTCGAGGACCTGCGGCGGCGCGCCGAGGAGCGTCGGCGGGCCGTGCGCCCCATGTATCACATCTGAGCACTCGACAGGACGCCACGATGACGACGATCAAGAGAGGGACCGTCCCGGCTCGACCGAAGCTGGCGGGTTCCGTGCTCGACCTGGTGGGCGCGACGCCCCTGGTCCGGCTGAACCGGATCCCGAAGCCGGGGGGCGGGACCGTGCTTGCCAAGATGGAGTCGCTCAACCCGGGCGGGAGCGTGAAGGACCGCATCGCGCTCGCGATGGTGCAGGACGCGGAGCGACGGGGGATGCTCAAGCCGGGAGCCACGCTCGTGGAGCCGACCAGCGGCAACACCGGGATCGGGCTCGCGATGGTGTGCGCGGTCCGCGGCTACCGGCTCATCCTCACCATGCCCGACGACATGAGCGTGGAGCGCCAGCGCCTGCTCTCGCGCTACGGCGCCGAGATCCACCTCACCCCGGCCATCGAGGGAATGACCGGCGCGGTCTTCGCGGCCCAGGAGATCTGCCGGGAGCATCCGGACTACTTCATGCCGCTGCAGTTCGAGAATCCGGCGAACCCCGATGCGCACCGGCGGACCACCGCGCTGGAGATCCTGGACGCCACCGACGAGCGCCTCGACGTCTTCGTGGCCGCGGTGGGGACCGGCGGCACCGTGACCGGCGTGGGCGAGGTGCTGAAGGAGCGGCTGTCCGGGGTGCGGGTAGTCGGCGTCGAGCCGGCCCGCTCGCCGGTGCTGTCGGGCGGGCGCTTCCGGCCGCACGGCATCCAGGGCATCGGCGCCTCGTTCGTGCCCGGCATCCTGAATCGTTCCGTGCTCGACGACATCATACAGGTGCGCGACGAGGACGCGACGGCGATGGCACGACGGCTCGCCCGTGAGGAAGGGCTCCTGGTGGGGATCTCGTCCGGGGCCAACGTGTTCGCGGCGTGCCAGGTCGCCGAGACCCTGGCCCCGGGCCAGGTGGTCGTCACGGTCCTGTGCGATACTGGCGAGCGCTATCTGAGCGTCACCTTCTAGGAGACCGGCCATGAGTGTCCAGGTCTACATCCCGACGCCGTTCCGCCGCGCGACCAGGAACGCGGACCGGGTGTCCGTCGAGGCGCCCGACGTCAAGCGTCTGCTCGACGAGCTCGAGGACCAGTTCGGCGCCCTGAAGGGTCTCGTGCGCAACGAGCAGGGCGAGGTGCACCACCACGTCAACATCTACGTCAACAACGAGGCGATCGAGGCCCTGCAGGGCCTCGACACCGCGCTGCGGGACGGCGACGAGGTCTCGATCATTCCGGCCCTGGCCGGCGGTCGCGCGTGATCGCCCCCGGATGATCCTCACGTCCGAGGAGCTGCGGCGGGTGCAGGCGCAGGCGGTGGCCGAGTACCCGGCGGAGTGCTGCGGGGTGCTGCTCGAGCGGGGAGGGCCCACGCCGGACCGGCTCCTGATGCCGTGCCGGAATATCCAGGACGAGCTGCACGCCAAGGATCCGGTGAGGCATTCACGTGATTCGCGCACCGCGTACTTCATCGCCCCGAAGGACCTCCTGACCATCGGGCGTCGCGAGGGCGAAGGCTACCGCGTGGCGACGATCTATCACTCGCACATCGACACCGGCGCCTATTTCTCCGCGACCGACCGGCAGAATGCGCTGATCGACGGAGAGCCTGCCTACGCGGACGCGGTCTACGTGGTGCTGTCGGTGATCGATCGCCGGATGGTGGACGCCGCCGCGTTCGTCTGGGATCCGTCCGTCCGCGACTTCGTGCCCACCGAGTTCAAGCCAGCCTGATCGCGTGACCGACTCCAGCCGGCTCTTCGAGAGCGCCCAGCGCCTGATGCCGGGCGGCGTCAACAGCCCGGTCCGTGCCTTCCGCGGTGTGGGTGGCACTCCCTTCTTCGTGGCACGCGGGGAAGGGGCCCGTGTGGTCGACGTCGACGGCCGCTCGTACGTGGACTTCCTCGGGTCTTGGGGGCCGCTGATCCTCGGCCACGCGGCGGCTCCGGTGGTGGAGGCCGTGAGCGAGGCGGTGCGCCGCGGAACCAGCTATGGCGCACCCACGGCGGGCGAGGTCGAGATGGCCGAGCTCATCGGCCGCGCGGTACCGAGCATGGAGATGGTGCGGCTGGTCTCCTCCGGCACCGAGGCCAGCATGAGCGCGATCCGGCTGGCGCGGGGCGCGACCGGTCGCGACTTCATCATCAAGTTCGATGGCTGCTACCACGGTCACGCCGACAGCCTGCTCGTCAAGGCGGGCTCCGGCGGCGCCACCTTCGGCGTGCCGGACAGCCTCGGGGTGCCGGCCGCGCTGGCGGCGTTGACGCTCACGGTGCCGTTCAACGACCTCGACGCCGTCCGCGCCCAGCTCGAGGGCCATCGCGGCCAGGTCGCCGCGGTCATCGTCGAGCCGGTGGCTGGCAACATGGGCGTGGTCCCGCCGGGTCCCGGCTTCCTGGCCGGCCTGCGCGAGCTCACCACGCGGCACGGCAGCCTCCTGATCTTCGATGAGGTGATCACCGGATTCCGCGTGGCGTGGGGGGGTGCGCAGGCGCGGTACGGCGTGGTCCCGGATCTCACCTGCCTCGGCAAGATCATCGGCGGCGGGCTCCCGGTCGGCGCCTACGGCGGCGCGCGCCGGCTGATGGAGCGGGTGTCGCCGCTGGGCGGCGTCTACCAGGCCGGCACGCTCTCGGGCAACCCGCTCGCGGTGGCCGCCGGCCTGGCCACGCTCCGCGCGCTGGACCGTCCCGGCACCTACGAGCGGCTCGAGGCGCTGGGAGCCCGGGTCGAGCGAGACGTCACCGAGGCCGCCCGCACGGCCGGAGTGCCGGTGACGGTGAACCGGGTGGGCTCGATGCTCACCGTGTTCTTCACCGAGGGCCCGGTCACCGATTACGCCTCCGCCAAGCGCGCCGACACCGCCCGCTACGCGCGCTACTTCCACGCCATGCGGGAAGGCGGCGTCTTCCTGGCGCCGTCGCAGTTCGAGGCCGCCTTCGTCTCGCTGGCCCATCGCGAAGAGGATCTCGACGTCGCCGCCCGCGCCTGCCGCTCCGCCCTCGAGAAGGCCCGCTAGCCACGCAGGAGTATTGACACCCCGTTTTTTCACGTGATAGGGTTCACAAGGCTGGAGCCCGGACGCACTTCGAAGAACCACCGGTCTTCATCCTCAGCACACCTCGTACAGGGAGCACGTCCCGCTGGGCTGCGTCACCTGTCAATGCGAGTAGGGCGGAGGAGTGGATGAGTGTGATGGATCGCCGGTCGTTCTTCAAGATCGTGGCCACCACTGGCGCTGCTGCGGCCGCCGGTGGCTGCGGACCGTCGGCCGAGCAGCTCATCCCCTACGTCGTGCCGCCCGACAACATCGTCCCCGGGCTGCCGGCGTACTTCTCCACCGTGTGCCGCGAATGTCCGTCGGGGTGCGGGGTGATCGCGAAGAACCGGGACGGCCGCGTCGTCAAGCTCGAGGGTAACCCCGACCATCCCTCCAATACCGGCGCGCTGTGCGTGCGCGGGCACGCGAGCCTGCAGGGCCTCTACCATCCCGACCGCATCCGTACCCCGCTCGGTGGCGGCAAGCCCATCTCCTGGGACGAGGCGGAGAAGCAGCTCGCCGACAAGCTCGGCTCGCTCGCCAAGGGCCGACAGGGTGGCCGCATCGCGGTGGTGAGCGGGCTCGACACCGGCAGCCTGGGCCGCCTGATGGACGAGTGGGTACGGCTCCTGGGCGCCCGGCCTCGCATCGCCTACGAGCCGCTCGGATACGAGCCGATGCGCGCGGCCAACCGGGTGGCCTTCGGACGGGATGCGATCCCCGACTACGCGATCGGCGACTCCACCTACCTGGTCTCGTTCGGCGCCGATTTCCTCGAGACGTGGCTGAACTGCGAGGGTTACACCGCGGACTTCTCGCGGATGCACGCCTTCTATCAGGGCAAGCAGGGCACGTTCGTCGCGGTGGAGCCGCGGCTGTCGCTCACCGCGGCCAACGCGGACGAGTGGCTGCGCAGCGCCCCGGGCACCGAGGGGATGGTCGCGCTGGCGATGCTGAAGGTCATCGTCGAGGAAGGTCTGCAGGCGCCGGGCGCCGACCTCAACACGCTCCGCTCGGCCATCCGATCGGCCGACGTCGACGCTGCCGCGAGCGCCTCAGGGATCGCCGCCGACAGTATCAAGAGGGTGGCGCGGGAGCTCGCCCAGTCCAAGGCCGGGCTCGTGCTCGGCGGCGGCATGGCCTCCGCCGGATCGACGGCCACCGACACGCTCGTCGCGGTGAACCTGCTGAACGCGGCCGTCGGGGCGATCGGCGCGCGCGTCCGCTTCGGATCCGCGTCTCCCTTCAGCCGTGTCAGCCCGTACTCTGACATGACCGCGCTCACCCAGGCGATGGCCGGGGGCCAGATCGACGTGCTCGTGCTGGTCGACGTGAACCCGGTCTACGCGATGCCGCCGAAGTCCGGCTTCGCGGACGCGCTCGGAAAGGTGCCGCTGGTGGTGGCGCTCGCAGGCCGGCCGACCGAGACCACCGCCCGTGCGCACGTGGTGCTCCCGATTCTGCACTCGCTCGAGTCCTGGGGTGACTACATGTCCGAGGAAGGGGTTCTCGGGCTGATGCAGCCGACGATGGGCCCGGTGCAGATCGAGGGCAAGGCGGTGGCGGCTCGGGCGACCGGCGACATCCTCCTGAGCGTCGGCCGCAAGACTCTCGGGCTCGAGGAGGGCAAGGGCCCCCTGCGCTGGCCGACCTTCGAGGCATATCTGAAGGAGGAGTGGCAAAGGGTCGCCAAGGAACATGGCAGCACGGCGCCGTTCGCTGATTTCTGGGATGCCGCGCTCCGGCGCGGCGGCGTGTGGCGCACCCCGCCTGCCGTCGCCACGCCGCTTCGGCCCGACGCGGGCCGGGTCCAGGCTGTGGCCCCGAAGCTCGACGGAGACGGCAGCCACGTGCTCATCGTCTCCCCGTCGAGCCGGTTCTACGACGGGCGGGGAGCGGACCGGCCGTGGCTGCAAGAGGTGCCGGATACCATGACCCAGGTGGCGTGGGATTCCTGGGCCGAGATCCCGGCCGAGACCGCCCAGAAGCTCGGGGTCAAGCGCGGCGACCTCGTGAAGCTCACGTCTCCGCACGGCGCCATCGAGTTGCCGGCGTTTCCGAGCGAGCTCATCCATCCGGGAGCGGTGGGGGTGGCGATGGGGCTGGGGCACAAGTATCCCGGCACCTTCGCGAGCCAGGGGATCCACGCCACCGGCACCGTGAGCCAGCCGAACTACCTGAACGCGGGAGCCAACCCGATCGAGCTGCTCGGGGGCACGGCGGATCCCGCGTCGGGCGGGCTGCCCTACCTGGCCGTCAAGGTCACCATCGCCGCGACCGGAGGGCGCAGACCGCTGGCGGTACCCCAGGCCACCTTCAACCAGGACGATCGCGAGATCGCGCAATGGGTCGGCCTCGGACCCGCGCGGGAGCTCGAGCTCCGCGGCAAGCCGCCCGAGCATGCCAGCCATCCGAGCATGTATCCGGCCGTGAAGTATCCGGAGTACCGCTGGGGCATGTCGGTCGATGTCGATCGCTGCACCGGATGCCAGGCGTGCGTGCTGGCATGCCAGAGTGAGAACAACGTGCCGACCGTCGGGAAGGCGCAGGTGGCCTACGGGCGCATCCAACACTGGATGCGCGTGGAGCGGTGGCAGGAGGGGACGGCGGTCAAGCCGGTCAACATGTTCCTGCCGATGTTCTGCCAGCACTGTGAGATTGCTCCCTGCGAGCCCGTGTGTCCCGTCTACGCCGCCTATCACACGCGGGAGGGTCTCAACGGGCAGGTCTACAACCGCTGTGTGGGTACCCGGTACTGCGGCAACAACTGCCCGTACCACGTGCGGAAGTTCAACTGGTTCAACTACACGTGGGCGGCCCCGCTCGACCAGCAGCTGAACCCCGACGTGACCGTGCGCCAGCTCGGCGTGATGGAGAAGTGCACGATGTGCATCCAGCGCATCGTGGCCGCCAAGGCCGCCGCCAGGGACGAGGGCCGCATGGTGAAGGACGGGGACATGCAGACGGCGTGTCAGCAGACCTGTCCGACGCAGGCGATCACCTTCGGCAACCTGAAGGACGGCGCCGCGCAGGCCTCGAAGCTCTCGGCCTCGACCCGCGGGTACCACGTCCTCGAGGAGCTCGGCACCACTCCCGCGGTGACGTATCTCAAGAAGGTGGTCCGGGCCGAGCCGGCCGGAGAGCCCGGCAGGGCAGGGCACTAGGATGAGCGCGCCTCCCGCGCAGGCCGCGACCGCCCCCGCCCAGGCGACCTGGGCCGACGTCAACCGCGACGTCATCCGTACCGTCGGGATGCCGGGCGAGAAGTACTTCGCCTGGATGTGCCTCGTGGCGCTGACGCTGGCCTGCGGCGTCGCGGCGTGGACATGGCAGATCTGGGTCGGCATCGGGGCAGCGGGCAAGCGCACCCCCCAGATGTGGGCGATGTACATCACCACCTTCGTCTTCTGGATCGGTATCGGCCACGCCGGGACCCTGATCTCGGCGGTCCTCTACCTCCTCCGAGCGAGGTGGCGCACCTCGATCTACCGCGGCGCCGAGGCGATGACCGTGTTCGCGGTCATGACTGCGGGGCTGTTCCCGCTGATCCACGCCGGCCGGATGTGGTTCGCGTACTGGCTGATGCCGTATCCCAACCAGCGCTATCTGTGGCCGAACTTCAAGTCGCCGCTGGTATGGGACGTGTTCGCGATCTCGACCTACCTGACCATCAGCGTGGTGTTCTTCATCGTGGGGCTGGTCCCGGACATCGCGGCCCTGCGTGACAACGCCACCGGGATCAAGCGGAAGATCTACGCGGTCCTGTCGCTCGGGTGGGAAGGGTCCGATCAGCAGTGGCGGCACTACCGCCGCGGTTACGGGCTCCTGGCCGCGCTCGCGACGCCGCTCGTGCTCTCGGTGCACAGCGTGGTGTCCTTCGACTTCGCGATGGCGCTCGTCCCGGGCTGGCACTCGACGCTGTTCCCGCCGTTCTTCGTCGACGGCGCCATCTTCTCCGGGTTCGCGATGGTCCTGGTCCTGATCCTGCCCATGCGGTACCTGTTCAACTGGTATCCCTACATCACCGATAGGCACCTCGACGCGATGGCCAAGCTGACCCTGGTCACCAGCCTGGTCCTGAGCTACTTCTACGTGTGCGAGGTGTTCACCGCCTGGTACAGCGGGGACCATTTCGAGCGCGCCAGCGTCTTCGCCAAGGCCACCCAGGAATACGCGTGGGCCTACTGGGGCATGTACTTCTGCAACTGTCTCGTCCCGCTCGTGCTGCTCTCCCGGAAGGCGCGGACCCATGTGGTCACGCTGTACGTGGTCTCGATCCTCGTGTTGATCGGGATGTGGCTGGAGCGCTTCAACATCATCGTTCCAGGTCTCGGCCACGACTTCTATCCCTACACCTGGGGCACGTACTACCCGACCATCACCGACTCCACGATCATCGTCGGCTCGTTCGCCTGGTTCTTCATCCTGTTCCTGGGGTTCATCCGGGTGATGCCGTCGCTGTCGATCGTCGAGGTCAAGGAGGTGCTGGCCCACCCGATGAAGCACGCCGCCCCCGGGGCGCACCACTGACATGGCCACCGCGACCGCGAACGTGCTGGGGGTGTTCGCCCACGTCGACACCACGCTCCAGGCGATCCGTGACCTGCGCGCCCGGGGCTTCTCCGACCTGACCGTCTACACTCCGATCCCGGTGGAGGAGATCGAGCACGAGGTGGAGAAGGTCCGGCCGCTGTCCGCGGTGCGCCTCTTCACCCTGGTCGGAGCGCTCACCGGGACCGCGACCGGGTTCTTCCTCACGATCTGGTCGTCGCTCAAGTGGGAGCTGGTCACCGGCGGCAAGGCCCCGGCGTCGATCCCGCCGTTCGTGATCATCGCCTTCGAGATGACGATCCTGCTGGGTGGCCTCGCCACCGCCCTCGCGGTGCTGATTCTCGGGCAGCTGCCGAAGCTCACTCCGTCGCCGACCTACGACCCACGCTTCACCGTGGACCGGTTCGGCGTCGCGGTGGCCTGCGCGCCCGACAAGGTCGAGTCCGTGCAGTCCGTGCTGTCGGCAGCGGGAGCGGAAGAGGTGCGGCGATGATGAAGTACGTCTTCTTGCTCACGCTCCTGATCATCGCCGGGTTCGGCGCGGTGCTCGGCGGCGCGGTGGGCTACCGCTGGATGCACAACATGTTCTACACGCAGCGGGTGATGCCCGGCGAGTACAACTACTCGATGCCGACCGGCAGCGTGCCGCGCAGCGGCGGGCAGCTCTACTACTCGCCGGCCGATCGTGACGCGGCGGCGGCCCGACGCAACCCGGTGGCGGCGACCGCCGAGTCGGTGCGCAAGGGCGGCGAGCTGTACATGATCTACTGCACGCCGTGTCACGGGACGAGCGGCCGCGGCGACGGGCTGGTGTCGACCAAGTTCGTGCCGCCCGCCGACCTGACCAATCCCGAGCTCCACAAGGTAC
>Ga0187776_10001399_pt1 | contig 12038 bp, 4 predicted proteins | sample 0216_BV02_MP12_2_FD_132426 | JGI IMG/M metagenome (GOLD analysis project Ga0187776, IMG submission 132426) | Tropical peat soil microbial communities from peatlands in Department of Meta, Colombia - 0216_BV02_MP12_20_MG | ecosystem: Environmental > Terrestrial > Soil > Wetlands > Peat | place...
CAGCACGTTGCATCGGGCAGCACGGTCCAGCTCGATGCCAGTGGCTCTCATTTTGTCGCCGTCAGCGGTGAGAATGGCTCGGCAACTTCCAGCGTCAGCACTAGCTCAGCCACCGGTTCTTCTGGTGACCCGCTTACCTATACGTGGAGCTTCACTTCCCTGCCCAGCGGAAGCCAGGCGACGCTGTCAGACCCGCATGCCGTGAATCCCACATTCCAGGCCGATCAGGGTGACGCTACCTATGCGTTACAACTGACCGTCACTGATGACAACAGCAAGAGCTCGACGAGCACGGTACTGATCAGCACTGACAGTCTCCCTCCGATTGCCAACGCAGGTTCAGCACAATACGTAGCGCCGAATACTGCCGTCACTCTCGACGGCACGGGATCGACTGATCTCAATAACCAGTCGCTGAATTACTCCTGGGTACTGCTGACCAGGCCTGCGGGAAGCGCCGCCAGTTTGCAGGGCGCGAATACTGCAAACCCCACGTTTACCGCGGACAGCGCCGGCTCGTATGTGGCGCAGTTGATCGTCTCCGACGGATTCGCCAGCAGTACGCCGAGCACGGTGCTGGTCGTGGTGACCAGCGCTCTCCTTGGCGTGAGTCCGACCACGGTTAATTTCCCCGACACGACGGTCGGCAGTACGACCACCGATCAGGCGATCACCCTCACGAACACCGGCACCGCGGATTTGAGCATCCTTGGGGTCTCGATCACTGGCACGAATGCAGGTGACTTCAACTGGACAGGACCGCAGGGTTCATTCACCGTCGCTGCTAATGGCGGCACGCAGACCCTGAATGTAACCTTCACACCTTCTGCCGCCGGCAGCCGCTCGGCCAATCTTGTGCTGGCCTTCAACGCGCAGGGGCCCCACTCGATTGCGCTGCAGGGCAATGGCAAGGCGGGAAGTATCGGGCTCAGCAGTCTTCCGGATTTTGGCAGCCAGTTCGTGGGAGTCGCCAGCGCACCTCAGACAGTTACGGTCACAAACAACACCAACAGCAATCTGCCCATCACCATCAACAGCACGAACAACGAGTTCAAGAACTCGCCGCCCGTTTCGAGCACGCTGCCGCCTAACGGCACAACGACCTTCACCGTGATCTTCACGCCAACTGCAGCCGGCGCGCGCTCGTCGACTCTGACAGTCAGCAGTAGTGCCAGCGGCGTCCAACCCGCCACCGTGCAACTCACCGGTACAGGCGCTGCGGTGGGTCTCAGTCCCGCCAGTCTGAATTTCGGTAATCAAGCGCCTAACACGACCAGCACGCCAGTGCCGATAACAGTCAGCAACCCCAGCAATGCGGTCTTGACGATCACCAGCGTGACCTTCACCGGCGCCAACGCGGGTGATTTTAAGGCCGCTCCCAACGGCGTAACCCAGATCCCCGCGGGCGGAAGTGTGCCAATCAACGTCACCTTCACGCCGCCGCAAGTTGGCGCGCGCTCGGCGACCATGAACATCACCGCCAATGTGAACGGCACACCTGTTTCAGTGCTGGGAGTTCCCGTCTCCGGCTTTGGTGGGACAGCAACCATCGGTGTGAACCCGAACAGCCTGCCATTCCCGAATCAGCCCGTGGGCACGAGCAGCACGCCTTTACCGATCACGGTCAACAACACTGGAACGGCTCCGCTGTCGATCACCAGTGTGGTCATCTCCGGCACCAATGCTGGCGACTTCATCTCATCGCCCTCAGGAACATTGAATCCCGCGGTCAGCGTAGATCCCGGCAAGACCGCTACGATCAGCGTGACCTTTAGGCCCTCCGCTAGCGGAGCGCGCTTGGCAACGCTGACCATCAACAGCAACGGCGGAGCGGCGCAGAATGTTTCTCTCTCCGGTACAGGTACGGCTCCTGGCTTCAGCGCGCCCCGGCCAGCTTGTCTGGATTTTGGAAATCAACTCGTAGGCTCTCCTAGCGCCGTCTGTGCGGTTGTTATTACCAACAATGGCAATGTAGATCTGACGATCTCCAATATCGGGATCACCGGAACCAATGCCGGCGACTTCGCTTCCGCGCCTACCGGCGCACAGAACCTTGTTGTACATGCCGGTGCGAATACAACCGTGAACGTAACGTTCACCCCGGTCGCTGCCGGCGCTCGCAGTGCTGCTCTGACGTTCACCGACAACGCAAGTGGAAGTCCGCAAAGCATTGCGCTCACCGGCACGGGAGTTGCGCCGATATTCACGTCCAACGGCCCGGTGGATTTCGGCAGCCAGCAGGTAGGCACAACTACAGCAGCTAAGACGATCACCATCACCAACACCGGCACGGCGCCGTTGAACCTGACCAGCGTTACCCTCGGCGGCACCAATTCCGCGGATTTTGCCTTCAGCCCCTCCGCACCGGCCATGCCGCAGACCGTACAGCCGAACGCGAGCTTCAGCTTCAACATGACCTTCAAGCCGTCGATAGCGGGTGGCGAACAGGCCACGCTATCGGTAGCCGATAGCGCCAGCGGCAGCCCACATTCGATTGCACTCACCGGTACCGGAACGGTTGCTGGAATCGGCTGCGTCGATGGCCAAGGCCAGCCAGCGAGCTGCGCTCTATCGTTCGGGAATCAACTGATTAACACGGCAAGCAGTGCGCTGGTAGTCCACATCAAGAACACCGGCGCGGCCTCATTGAACATTACGAACATCGCTGTCAGCGGGCCGAATGCTTCGGAATTTGTGCCCACTCCCAATGGCGCGCAGAACATCAGCGTGGCAGCCGGTCAGACCACCAGCATCAGCGTGATCTTTACTCCGACGGCAACGGGAGCGCGTTCCGCCACCCTGGCTTTGACTAACAACGTTCCCAACGGTAGCCCGTTCAACATCTCTCTCTCGGGAACGGGCACCGCTCCGGGAATCAGTATTTCGCCCAACTCGATTCCCTTCGGCAATCAGCAGGTAGGCACGACCAGCGCAGCCACGGCAGTGACGGTCACCAATACCGGGACGGCAACGCTGACGATCTCGGGCGCGGCGCTTAGCGGCGCAAATGCTGGTGATTTCGCAGCCACTGTGACTTCGAATTCCGTGGCTCCAGGCGCCAACACAACCATTAATGTCACCTTCACGCCATCGGCCACCGGAGCACGTGCTGCCACGCTGACCATCAACAGCAACGCGGGTGGCGCCGCACCGACCGTTTCGCTCACCGGCACCGGCACTGCGCCCGGTTTCAGTGCTCCAAGACCTGCATGTCTGGATTTCGGCAATCAGCAGGTGGGAATTAGCAGTGCGGCCTGCACAGTCACGATCACTAATAACGGCACTGCACCCCTGACCATCTCCAACATCGCGATCACCGGCGCGAACGCGGGTGATTTCGGAGTCAATCCGACTGGGGCACAAAACATCAGCGTGCAGCCCAACCAGACCACCACCCTGCAGGTCACCTTCAAACCAACCGCCTCCGGCGCGCGTTCCGCGAGCCTAAGCATCACGGATAACGCCAGTGGAAGCCCGCACACTCTGGCTCTCACCGGAACCGGTATTGCCCCTGTCTTTGGCACATTCACACCGAATCCAGTGACGTTCCCCGGCACGCAGGTAGGAACGACCAGTGCGGCGATCCAGGTCACCATCACCAACACCGGCACAGCGGCGATGACGGTCAGCAGTGTCACCTTCACCGGCGCGAATGCGACCGAGTTCGCGGCAGCTCCCAACAGCAACATCAATGTGGCCGCTGGCGGTAATGCGGTGATCAACGTGACGTTCGCGCCGGGCGGGACAGGAAATCGCACTGCCACCATGAGCCTGGCCGATAACGCTGCCGGCAGCCCGCACACGGTTGCGGTGTCCGGTACAGGTACGCAGGCCGGCATCAGCGTCAGCGGAAACAGCTTGAACTTCGGCAATCAGCCGGTCGGGCAGACGAGCGCGGCACAGACCGTCACCGTCACCAACACTGGAACAGCACCCTTAACCATCACCACGCCCTTACAGCTCGGCGGAGCGAACCCCGCTGATTACGCAGCATCGTCGAACCCGACCACCGTGCAACCTGGTAACACCAGCACGATCAGCGTGACGTTTAATCCGCACGCAATCGGAGCCAGTTCCGCGACACTGACGATTAACAGCAACGCTCCGGGGACCGCGCCCACAATTTCGCTCTCCGGCACCGGAACGGGCGTGCCGAACTTCTCCGCCAGTCCCAGCCCACTGGCATTCCCCGGCACTACTCAGCCCAACACAACCAGCGCTCCGCAAACGCTGACCATCACGAATTCGGGCTCTGGACCCCTGACCATCACTGCATTGTCGATCGGCGGAACCAACGCTTCCGAGTTCGCATTCAGTCCTGCTCCCACGCTACCCATAACGGTGCAGCCGAATGGCGGCACGGCGACGATTACTCTGACGTTCACGCCAGCCAATTCCGGCAATCGCGCCGCCACGCTGAATATCACAGATAACGCGAGTGGCAGCCCACAAGCGGTGCAATTGCAAGGCACCGGTGGACAGCCGATTGGCAACGTAATCATTCCCGGCAATCTCGCAAACCTCAGCCTGGGCGGGAACATGGAAGTACTGGCTACGGCGGCTCTGAGCGTGGCCAATCCCGGTCCGAATAACCTGACGGTCACGATCAGCAGCAGTGATCCGACGAAGGTGGTGGTCTCTAACGACCCATCCGGAACCACTGCGGGCGCCGGCAGCACTACCTTGCAAGTACCTCCGGGCGGCGGCACCGGAGGCATTGGCGGTTTCTACATCCAGGCTCTTGCTTCTTCCGGTTCCGTAACGTTGACCGTCGGCGCTCCAAGCTTCGCTTCGGGCACGGCGACAATTACTCTGACGCCTTCCGGATTCGTGCTGATCAGCCCCACCGGCCAGGGCCAGAACTTCTCTACCAGCACGGGCGCAACACCAACAGCGTTGACTGTCTCACTGGCTCGGCTCGATACGTCCAACAACTTTGTGGCGATCGGCAAGGCACGCGGAGGAGCCAGCTTTAACGTCCCGGTGATCAGTGGCACGCAAGCGACTGGCACCATCTCTGGCAGCCCCGCCGTGGTGGCAGGGGGAACTACTACCAGCACCAATAGCGTGACCTTCACCCCTGTTGCTCAGGGCAGTAGCGTGCTCAGCGCGACGGCGCCGGGCGGATTCAGCACACCTGCTGCTGGCGCCAGCTTAACCGCAACGGTCACGCAGCCGGGGCTGACACTGAATCCAGTCACGGTGGGAACCAACCTGCAAGCACGCGGATCGGGCGCGTTGCAGACGGCGTCATCAAACAGCGTGATCGTAACCATCACCAGTTCAGACCCGTCGAAGGTCATCTTGTCGTCAGATGCGACAGGCTTGACGGCAGGCGGCTCTTCGATCCAATTGACTGTTCCTGCCGGGACCACGGCATTGCCCACCTTCTGGGTACAGGGCGTAGCCGGCACAGGCGCTTCATCGGTGACATTGACCGCCACCGCCACGGGATATTCGCAAGCTCAAGCCCAAGCGGCGGTAACTCCATCCGGGTTTGAGATCACCACCAGCACTGGGGCTGGTACTCTCTCTACTACCACGATTTCAAGTTCCACCAAGATAACCGTGTCGGCGTTCCGGCTGGACGCGGGCAATAACCCGCAGGGTAATGCCTCTCCGCTTCGTGGCGGGATTACTGTCAACATCCCGATCTTGAGCAGCAATACCGCCGTCGGCACGATCACAGGGGGTTCGGGAAAGAATCCGAACATCGTAGTCATCGCTGGAGGCAGTAGCACGAGTCTCGATAACAACAAGAATCTGGCGTTTGTCCCCGGCACCACGCAGGGATCTACCAATATCACGGCAGACATCGGGAACATCACCTGCTCTGCCAACTGCACACCTAGCTTCACCCCGCCCACGAGTGGCTCGACGCTGGTAGCGAATGTCACGCAGCCAGCCATCAGCTTGAGCATGGCCAACACCGTGATCGGTGGCAACTTGCAGGTGAACGCTTCCGGCTCCTTGAACGTCTCGGCGCCGAGCGGAGGACTGAACATCAGGATATCCAGTTCTGATCCGAATGTTGTGCTGTCTGCCAGCGCCACAACCGCGGGCTCCAGTTCGATCACGTTCACCATACCCTCGGGCAGCGGCCTGAACGGCGTTGGCTTCCCGACCTTCTTCGTGCAAGCGCTAGCCGCTTCGCCGCAATCGGGTTCGTCCGTGACGCTGACCGCTCACGATCTGGCGAGCACGTTCTCGGATGGAACAATTCAAGTAACACTTGCACCCTCAGGATTAGCGCTGATCAGCTCCGGCGGACCGGGTGCAGACTTCTCGGCCTCCATCGGTGCGTGTAACCAGTTCCATAACTGCCCGACGCTGACCGTGCAGTCGTACCAACTGGATCCGGCAACTTCGGCTCTTGTTGCCCCCGAGTCAGTCCGCGGCGGAATTCAGGGTGGGGCAGTACCGTTCGCAGTCAACCTTGGCACCCCGGGCATTCTGAGCGTTTCAGGCACTCTAGCCATCAGCGCCGGCAGTTCGTCTTCAGCCCTGACTGTGACTCTGCAGTCCACGGGTTCTACGACGATCACGGTACCGGCGCCGGGAGGCGGATTCATCGTACCCACTACCAACGGGAACCCGGCGAACGCGCTCACGGCCACGGTGAATCCATGATTGGGAAAAGGAGAGTCAGGGTTGAGTGGAAGTTGAATACGCGGTAAACGGGCCTCTGGGCTCCATGGCAATCGGAGACGAGTTGGTAAGAGGAGAGTGAACGATATGGCTCAGCCGCTCAGGTCTTGCGATTGTGCAAGAAGAACGCCATTTCGAAAGTGAGGATCATCGCTATCCGATAGCGAGAAAACCCGATGCCAGAGCAGACACACAAAAACGGCCGTCCTCCGGCGTTGTCACAGCCGGGGCTCATCCTGCTGGGTCCGTCCTTGGACTTGATCGCCTGCAATGCTGAAGCTATCAAAATCCTGGCCTATCCCAATGTCTCCACCAACAAACCAGCTAACGTAAAGCGCGTGGGATCTCTGATTACGGAAAAGCTGCCTGCCGTCTTGGCTGACGAGGCCGCGTGCAGTGGACCGAACATGGGCGAGTTTCTGTCCGGCAGAAGGCATTACACCTGCACCCGGTACGTGCTGGACATGCAAGGACAGCACCCGCCGCGGACGGTTGCCATTCTGCTGGAGCGCGCCTGTTCGCCAGAAGTCACGCTTTACCAGATCTGCAAGCGCTTCAACCTTACTGCGCGCGAGCGGGAAGCGGTGGGCTATCTGCTGCAAGGACTCACCAGTAAGGAAATTGCGCAGCAGATGAGCATCAGCCCCAACACGGTAAAGGCGTTCTTGCGGTTGGTGATGACCAAGATGGGCGTCTCCACGCGTGCGGGCTTGATTGGAAGGATTGCTGGAACCCGTCCGCATCCTTCCAACTATGTTCCCGATCACCTGGGACGAGAGATCTAAGCGCATCGGCTCGTAATTGCCGATGCGCTGGACTTCACCATAACGGCGGCCCCCCGCCTGCCGCGGTGATGCGGTCTTCTTCCGCGCCAGATCGGTCGGCAATCCTCATCACACGGCATGCCGCCGCACATCCAGGCGGGCGCCGCATCTTGCTTTCCTTCCACGTGGCAATACGTCTCGTTTAATGCTCAAATTGAAGTTATAGGGCTGGGGTCCATACCATGCGTGCCGCAATCTACTGCCGAAATCTTCGCAAAACCTATGACGGAAAAGTCGAAGCCGTTGCCGGACTCGACCTTGAGATCCAGGAAGGCGAGTGTTTTGGCCTGCTGGGACCCAACGGCGCAGGTAAGACTACGACCATCGAGATTTTGGAGGGACTCCTGCAGCCCAGCTCGGGCGAGGTGGAAATACTAGGCCGCCGCTGGGCCACGGACGCCCGCTATATCCAGGAATCGCTAGGCATCTCCCTGCAGGAGACCCGCCTCTCTGAAAAACTCACGGTCCGCGAAACGGTAAATCTCTTCGCCAGCTTTTACCAGCATCCTCGATCCGTAGCGGAGGTGATGGAGGAGATGTCGCTTACCGAAAAAGCGGATTCCTGGGTCGGTAAGCTCTCGGGAGGTCAAAAGCAGCGATTGGCAGTGGCAACAGCACTTATCGCGAATCCGCGGATTCTCTTTCTTGATGAACCCACCACCGGCCTGGATCCCCAGAGCCGGCGTCAGCTTTGGGACATCATCCGCAATTTTCGGAGCCGCGGCGGCACCGTGCTGCTGACTACTCACTACATGGACGAAGCGGAACGTCTCTGCGATCGCCTTTCGATCATCGACCATGGGCGGGTGATTGCGTCGGGAACCCCCGTGGAATTGATCGAGCGAATCGCCGGGCATCACATGATCGAGTTTGCTATTAGCGACGGCGCCGCTTTTTCCCCGGAAGATTGGCGTACGCTGGCGGGGGTTGATTCAGTCCATCATGAGAACGGCATCTTTGTTTTGAGCGCCCGCGAACCGCATCAGACTATTCCCGCGCTCCTCGAAGCCGTGGAGCATCGCGGCCTGCGCCTGGAACACCTGACAACTCGGCAAGCCAGCCTGGAAGACGTATTTGTACATCTGACTGGGCGGCACCTGCGTGAAGAATGAAGAGAGAGGGATTGTGAGCACCAGATCATCCACAACCATAGAACATGTAGGAAGATCGTCCATGCAGCCCGCCCCGCCGATGCTGGAAAACGGGCGCTGGTCCGGATATTGGCACCTGCTGGACGCTCGCATCAAAGAACTGTTTCGAGAGCCCGAAGTGATCTTCTGGATCTTTGCTTTCCCCATTCTGCTGGCTTTGGGACTTGGTATTGCCTTCCGTAACAAGCCGGCAGACGTCAGTCGAGTGGGAATCGTATCCGGACCCGTCAGCGATCACGTGCTCGAACTGCTCAAGGCATCTCCGCAACATGCCTCCATCCTGGCAGAGAGCGTTTCTTCCAACGACGCGCAGAATCGCTTTCGCCTGGGTAAATATGACTTGCTGGTCATTCCGAAAGCTGATGGCATGCTCGAATATCAGTTGGATCCTTCGCGGCCTGAGAGCGTCCTGGCTCGCAGCATCGTGGATGATGCGCTGCAAACCGCGGCCGGACGCCAAAATCCTGTGAACACCACTACTCGAGCCGCGACTGAATCGGGAGCTCGCTACATCGATTTCCTCATTCCAGGAATGCTCGGCATGAATCTGATGGGTTCGGGTATGTGGGGCGTCGGGTTTGCCCTGGTAGAAATGCGCCAGCGAAAATTGCTCAAGCGTTACATCGCCACTCCTCTGCGGAGAAGTGATTTCCTCATGGCGCTCGCATCCAGTCGGCTAGTGTTGATGGTGATCGAACTCGTCTTGCTGCTGGGCTTTGGCGTTCTGGCGTTCAAGATGAAAGTCATGGGGTCATGGGCGACGATCTTCCTCATCGCCGCCATCGGCGCCCTGACTTTCGGAGCGTTGGGTCTGCTGACTGCCAGCCGCGCACAGAAAATCGAAACCGCCAGCGGTCTGATCAATGTCGTGATGATGCCGATGTGGATCTTTTCGGGCGTTTTCTTTTCGTATGAACGATTCCCAGCGGTGGTCCAGCCGCTCATCAGGCTGCTTCCCCTGACGGCGCTCAATGATGCTCTGCGAGCTACCATCCTGGAGGGCGCTCCGCTGGCAGCACAAGCGGGACGGCTGCTCCTTTTGTCCTTGTGGGGAGGAATCTCGTTTTTTCTGGCCCTGCGCTGGTTTCGCTGGACCTAAACAACAAACCAGAAGCTGTACCTGGCACGACCTTCGAAGCCTATTCGGTCTCATCCCGGCCACGATTCTTGGCATCTTCCGGCGCGAATCAGCCGTCCAAAACAGCAGCAAGTTCACAATTCAGGAGTCTTATGGCTACTAATTCCTGCCCTCACCTGAAAGAGATCCGCAAGGTCACACCCAGCGGCAACGGCTGCAAGGAATGTTTGGAGATGGGCGACACCTGGGTTCACCTTCGCCTTTGCCTCATCTGCGGACATGTGGGGTGTTGCGATTCTTCGAAAAACAAACATGCAACCACGCATTTTCACCAGACTACCCATCCGGTGATGCAGTCGTTCGAACCCGGCGAGGACTGGCGCTGGTGCTACGTGGACGAAGAGTATGTCTGATCGGGTAAATCGCAATCGGGTGATCGGGTGATGGCTAATCTGAAGGGCCGTTTCTCTTGTCATCACGAGTCCGCCGCAGGCGGACGAGGGATCTGCAGTTTGTCTTCGAACTTCCCGATTGCCCGATGAAAAAGGCGCCGGAGACCGGCGCCTTTGCTTTGTTGGGTTGTGAGTTGACCTACTGTGGACGGAAGTCCTGTGCGTAACCAAGATTGTCGATATCCTCGAATCGCGGTGTTCCCGGCGGCAACTTCGCAGGATCGAGGAACTCGGTATCGAACGAGTAGTTGCGGTTGGGGGCTCCGTACACCCTCAAGCAACACTTGAACGTGCCCACGCCCTGCCGCGAGTAGTAGAAGCTGATCAAGGAGCCCATGTAGTTTGAGTCTATGCCGCCCCAGTTCTCGACGTAACGCAGGAAATTGTGCACCCCGCCGTCGGTTCCGAAGTCGTCAAAATTGCTGCCGCAACACGCAGGCGCCCATGCCGGATGAGGGAATGGGACGTTCTTCCCGGCGGCAATTGCCAGGCGGAAATAGGTCCGGGCCGCGCCGCGATTGCCCAACTGAGTGGGCTGCTGCAGACTCCGTAAATCCGTATAGTTCAGGGACAGTAGAGTCACGGCATCTGCAATCACGCCCGATGCAACGTGAACGGCGCCGAAACCGCTCGCCGTATTAGAGTTCCAGTTACCCTGCACGTACACTGGGTTTTCACTTGCAACGGTGACTCCGCCGCCGCTGCCGGTGCTAGGCAGATGGCTGGAACTTCCGTTCACGAGTTTCAGGGCATGGCGAGCACCGGTCACGCGATTGGCTTGTCCGGTGGTGTCGCAGCTGGCGATACGAGTGGTAGGGTTATTGGCCGCCGCTCCAGCCACCCCGAAACCTGTTCCTTCGCCATTGGCGCCCACGTTGTAAAACACACCGTCGCCACGAATATCTTCGCCGGCATCCAGCACCCCATTGGGCGCTCCCGCAGCATCGTTAGGATTTACCACGTCCTGATAGTTGTATTCGCCATTCAGCGTGCTCTGGGTGCCATCGGTACCGACGGCACTGCGGCGATCGGAGAAATAGACTACGTAACCGTTCTGAGTGGTGGACTCGACATTAGCCCCATTCTTGCCTGCCATCCCCGCACCGCCGGCAAGCCAGATGCGCAGATTATCCATGTTCAACTCGACCACATTCATTATCCCGCCGATGGCGCAACTGGTATTTCCATTTGCCAATGGGTTGGCATCCCGGATTTCACCTTCACGCGGGTCATATAGATTGATCGGGAAGTACTTGTAATGATTGTTGGTTTCACCGTTGAGGTAAGCGACGGTCGGAATCATCTGGAAATGCAGAATGGCATGAACGTGCACAGTGTTGGCAACCCCCGCCTCCGCATTAGGCACGGCGCTCCCCTGCCGCGCAAATCCCTCATTCAGCCACTCCCCGGTCACGTTATTCCAATTTCCCAAAGCGTCGTGATATTCCACCCGCAACCAGCCGGTGACCAGAGGCCAATCATTAGCGGCGCAATACGCCGCGGCTCCGTTGGGATTCACCCACGCGGGCGCAACATAGGCAGGCGGTCCCGCCGGCTTTAGACAAGTCGTGGTGTTGTAAAGGATTCCGCGGGCAAAGTACTGGTTGGCGCCCACGCCATCCACGGTGTAATTCGTGCCGGCCGCCAGATTGACGTCTCCCGCCTGGGCTCCGCCCGGCAGATTCGCCTGCACATCATCCAGCAGAATGCGGACCTGGGCCTCGTTATACAGGCGCGAGTCATAGGCCGGGCTGGAAGAAGTTTCTCCCGCAGGAGGCCGCCGCACAATCTCGAAAGTATCAGGCACACCCGCGGAGACGAATGGCAACTTCAGCGTCTTGGCGCCAGTGACGCCGTTCTGCAGCATCAGGTTGTAGAAGGTGCC
>Ga0187776_10001401_pt1 | contig 12030 bp, 16 predicted proteins | sample 0216_BV02_MP12_2_FD_132426 | JGI IMG/M metagenome (GOLD analysis project Ga0187776, IMG submission 132426) | Tropical peat soil microbial communities from peatlands in Department of Meta, Colombia - 0216_BV02_MP12_20_MG | ecosystem: Environmental > Terrestrial > Soil > Wetlands > Peat | place...
CCCAGGTATTGCTGATGCTCAAGGGAGACGGGAGTGATGAGCGAAAGGAGGGGATCGATGGCGTTGGTCGCATCCAGCCGGCCCCCCATCCCCGTTTCCAGGACGGCCACATCCACCTGCTCTTCCCGGAAATGGAGGAAGGCCATGGCTGTAGTGAATTCAAAAAAAGTGATCGTCGCCTTTTGGGGGTCGAAATCCTTAGCTGGGGGAAAGGCCGATGAACCGGCCCAGAGTTCGCCGCTCCTTTCCATCTCCCTGACCACCTCTCGGATTCGGTCGGTGAGCTTGGCCACCCGTCCCTCGGGCAACGGGATTCCGTCTACTTGAATCCGTTCGGTGAAGTCGATCAAGTGAGGAGAGGTGTAAAGGCCGACGCGGCACCCGGCCTGGGCCAGGATGGAAGTCAAAAAAGCAGCGGTGGACCCTTTCCCGTTGGTACCGGCGATGTGGACCGCCCGCAGACCCTGATGGGGGTTTCCCAGGTGTTTCAGAAGGGCGATAATATTGGAGAGGCCCAGCTTGATGCCGAATCTCTGCAAACCGAAGAGATAATCCAGGGACTCCCGGTAATCTCTCTTCTCTTCGCCGTCCTTTTGCACCTTTCGTCCTACCCCGCCGGTTTCTTGTTCTTCGGCAGTAGGGCCAGGAGTCGGCCCAGAACTTTTTTCATCTCTCTCCGTTCGACGATCAAGTCGATCATCCCGTGTTCCAAAAGGTACTCGGACCGCTGGAAGCCTTCCGGCAATTTCTGTTTGATCGTCTGCTCGATGACCCGCTGCCCGGCAAAGCCAATGATGGCCTTGGGTTCGGCCAGGATCACATCCCCCAGCATGGCGAAGCTTGCAGACACCCCGCCCGTGGTTGGGTCGGTGAGGACCGAAATATAAGGCAGACCCTTTTCTTTCAGCCTGGCCAAGGCAGCGCTGGTTTTGGCCATTTGCATAAGGGACAGAATCCCCTCTTGCATGCGGGCTCCTCCGGAGCTGCAGAACATAACCAAGGGGTACCCTTCCTCCATCGCCCGCTCGGCAAGGCGGGCCACTTTTTCGCCCACCACCGATCCCATGGAGCCCCCCATGAATTCAAAGTCCATGACTCCCATCAGCAGGGGCTGCCCCTCGATGGCTCCCTTTCCCCCGACCATGGCTTCCTTTCTCCGGGTGGATTGTTGGCTTTCCTTGACCCGTTCGGAGTATTTCATCCGGTCCTTAAAGTGCAGAGGGTCCATGGGCTCGAGGTCCCCATCGAACTCCTCAAAACTTCCTTCATCGATCACCAAATTGAGGCGATAGGCGGCGGAAATTCGGAAATGATAATTGCATTTCGGGCAGACCATTAGGTTGCGCTCCACTTCCCTCCGGTAGAGCATCTGCTGACAGGCGTCACATTTTGTCCACTGAGGACCCTGATATTCCCCAATCATAAAACGCTGAAAGCAATCCCCCATCCAGGTTGCCCTCACTGGAAGATGGAGATAACAAGAATCTCTATGGGCAATCCTTTTACGCCCCTCAAGAATCCCTGGTCGATGAAATGTGAAGATTAGAAATTATCATAAGTTCAAATAGTTATCAATCATTATTTCATCCTCCGTCCCACCTTGCGGGCCTCTGCCTCCTCTAGCCCCGGAATAACTCGCCTGATTCTTACACCTCCTCCGATTCCGGTCCCAGGCAGGGAACTGCTGCCCCGGGAGATTCAGGAAAAATCCTTGGAGTTGGCTTCCGCTGTGTACTCAAAAGGGTCTTGCGTGCAGGGAGATTCAAAAGGGCGTGGTCATCGGCGGTGACCGGATCATCCTCGATCAAGCGGGAATCTCCTCCCCAGTCAGGCGGAAATGCAGGGGGAGAAGGCGGACGGATCGATTCGGGCCTCGGAAGGAATAGCCTGCGGCAGAGCCGGAGGCTTGATAAACAGGGAACCTAGCAAAGCGCATTCAACCGGGGGCCGCCGGAGGGCAGCCTTCGACCGGGTGCCAGGCATGACGGAAAGGTCAAACTTTATGGGCCCTTCGGCAGAGCCGAAAGTTTTCTCTTTGAGGCAATAAAAGGGCTACGGGCAGGAGGCCCATGGAGAAAGAGGCGAGTCGCGGAGGACTAATTTTCCATCTCGGGGGGGTGGTGGCCCGCCCTCAAATTCCGGTCGATCGCCGAAAGCGCCTCCTCGGTCTGGAAGACCTTGTCCGGAAGGGTCCATCCTGCGGCCCGGAGATCCTCGCACAGGTGAAAGACCGGGGGAACCAGAAAGTTGAATTTCTTCATCCCCACGAGCTGGGCGAAGACTTCTCTTGGCTCGCCGCTTGCTATGATCCTCCCTTCCTCCATCATCATCAATCGATCCGCCTGCTCGGCAAGGTCCTCCACCGCGTGGGAAACGATGACAATGGTCTTCCCCAGCCGATGGAGATTCCCGATTTGCCGCAGGACTTCTCTCTTGCCCGGACCATCCAGCCCCACTGTCGGCTCGTCGAGGATCAGGATGGGCGGGTCTTGGACCAGAACCCCGGCTAGGGCGGCCCGGCGCATTTCCCCGCCGCTCAACGCGAAAGGAGACCGCTGGCCGAAAGAATCGTAGTCGAGGCCAACCATGCCACAGACGTGTCTAACCCGTTCTTTGATCTCCTCCGGGGAAAAGGATTTCTGTTGGTCGAGAACAAAGGCTATATCCTCAAAGACGGTCTCAGCAAAAAGCTGATGCTCGGGATACTGGAAGACCAAGCCAACCCGCCGGCGAATTTCCGGCCAGGAAATTCCGGGGTCTGCCAGGTTTCTTCCCTCCACATAGACGTTTCCCGCGGAGGGTTTAAGCAGGCCGTTAAAATGCTGCGCCAGGGTTGTCTTTCCCGAGCCCGTCTTCCCCACGATCCCCAAAAATTCCCCCGCCGCAACCTGGAGGGATACGCCCTCCAAGGCCCTTTTCTCCAGGGGAGTCCCCGGATGGTAGACGTGGGTCAGGTTCTCAACCGACAGGGGCGGCGCAGAAATGGGTTTTTCCTCAGTCCGTGATCTTGTAGACCAAGTCCTTCTCCCGCACCCGATCTTTTACCTTGATCCCGATCAGCGCGCCCGGTTCGGCCTTTTCCACGGGTTGATTATCCACCTGCATGGACTGGACCTGGTCTTCAAAATCCGTGGTATGCCCCTTGAACTTGATCCGATCGCCCACGTTGAGCATGCCGTCGGTCACCTTGATGGCCGCCACGCTGGGCTTGGAAAAAAACTTGATCACTTCACCGATCTTCTGTTCCGGCATCTGTTCCTCCTTCCTCCGGGTTTCTGATCGCTTGGGAGCCTTGATAAAAAAATTATAGGTTTTCGCTTTCCTGAGTGTCAAGGCATAAAGTGGGTGCCCCCTCTTCCCTTTTGTTTTCTTCCTTTCAGTGCAAAAGCTAGTTTGTGACCCGGAAGCAAGGCCGTTGCGCGTAAAAAGCAAAGATCATTGAATTTTGGATTTCCAATTGTGGATTTTGGATTTTTCGATTCTTCTATTACTTGCTGAAGAGTGAACAGAGCAGGATATAGTTGGTTTGGCCCCGCGGACCAAAGCCAAACATCCTGGAAGTTTCAAACTCTGTGATCCCCCTGCAGGAGGAACCGCTTTAATTGCTCGTAGGAACGAATTCCCGAAGGAATGTCGTGGCCCCGCTGCCGCAAACCTTGGACCAGGCGGAGGAGGGGGGGGATTTGAATGGAGGAGGATTCGGAGAATCGAGGGGAGGCCAGGAACTCTTCCGGGGGCCCGGAATAAAGAATCCGCCCCTCTTCCAAGTAGATCAGGTCCTTAGACCAAAGGGCCTCCTCCAGAGAATGGGTGATATGGAGGAAGGTGATGTTCCTCTCCCGGTGGAGCTTCAAGAAGAGGTCAAGGATTTCCTGGCGGGCTTCCTGGTCCACCATGGCCGTAGGTTCATCCAGGACGAGCGCTTCGCACTCCATGGCCAGGATGCCGGCGATGACGATTTTCTGCTGCTGTCCGCCGGATAGGAGATGGGGAGCGTGGGTGCGGTAGCCTTCCATTCCCACCAGGCGCAGGCTCTCATCCACCCGAAGGGACAGGAGGGCAGGGTCCATCCCCCGGTTCCCCGGGCCGAAGGCCACGTCTTCTTCCACTACGGAGGAGATAATCTGATTTTCGGGGTTGGAAAATAGGTAGCCGATGCGGGGAGAGATTTCGCCGGGTTTCAGGAGTTGCCCGGCGATCCGGATTTGGCCAGAAGAGGGAGAGAGAATCCCCTTGACCAGCTTCCCCAGAGTGCTCTTCCCCGAGCCGTTGGGACCCATGAGAAAAACATATCGACCCCGGGGGATGGAGAGGGTCAATCCCTCAAAGACCGGCTTGGACACCCCGGTGGAAGTAGGATAGGAGAAGGTCACCTCTCTGAGATCGATCATCTTGCCCGAAAAAAAAGGGCCAGGCCAGCGGCCTCGCCCTTTTTAATATCCCGATCCTGCTTCACGGTTTCGAAGCGGCTTCCGGGAGCTTGGTCCTTTCGGCGCGTTTGCCTTTCTCCCGCTTTTTCTTGGCTTTGGCCTTTTTGGTCCCCTCCTTGCCCTCGCCGATCAATTCCACCAGGGAAACCGGCGCTCCGTCCCCCGGACGGTACCCCACCTTCACGATTCGAAGGTATCCGCCGGTTCGAGACTGGTAACGGGGGGAGAGGGTTTCGAATAATTTCTTGACCAGATCAGGCTTCCGAACCACGGAGAGGGCCTGACGCCGGGCGTGAAGGTCGCCCCGCTTGGCCAGGCCGATCAGTTTTTCCGCCAGGGGCCGGACTTCCTTGGCTTTGGCATCGGTGGTCTTCACCCTTTCATGCTCCAGGAGCGAAGTGACCAAATTCCGGAGCATGGCTACCCGGTGACTCGTGGTCCGACCCAGCTTTCTTCCCGCGACTCGATGACGCATGTTGCTATTCCTTCCCTAAACCTTCGATGGTCTTCGGTCCCAGTTCGGCGGGGGGCCAGTTCTCCAGCTTCATCCCCAGGGACAGCCCCATCTCGGACAGGATCTCTTTGATCTCGTTCAGCGACTTGCGCCCGAAGTTCTTGGTTTTCAGCATCTCCACTTCGGTTTTTTGCACTAGGTCGCCGATATAACGAATGTCGGCGTTCTTCAAACAGTTGGCCGAACGGACCGATAGCTCGAGTTCATCCACGCTCTTGAACAGGTTGTCGTTGAGCTTTCCCGGTTCCTGAACTTCGGGGGCTCTGGGAAGAGCCTCCTGTTCATCAAAGGTGATGAAGACCGCGATCTGTTCCTTCAGAATCTTGGCCGCATAGCCCAGGGCATCGCCCGGAGTCACATTTCCGTTGGTCCAGACCTCCAGGGTGAGGCGGTCATAATCGGTAATCTGTCCGACCCGGGAATGGGTCACCGTGTAGTTAACCCTGCGAATGGGGGAGAATAGTGCGTCGATAGGAATCGTTCCGATGGGGTCCCCTTCCTCCCGGTTTCGCTCCGCCGGCATGTACCCCCTCCCCCGCTTTACCACCATCTCGATGTCGAGCTCTCCGTCCTCTGAGAGGGTGGCGATCAGGTGATCGGGGTTCAAAATTCCCACGTTGGGGTTGGGCTGAATGTCCTGGGCTTTCACCACCCCCGGTTTGTTTATCTTCAACCGCAGGATTTCCGGGCCGTCGGTATGGAGTTTCACCAGAAGTTCCTTGATGTTCAGGATGACGTCGGTTACGTCCTCGCGGACCCCGTAAATGGTGGAAAACTCATGGAGAACTCCCTTGATCCGGACTGCGGTAATCGCCGCCCCCTGGAGGGAAGACAGAAGGATGCGTCGCAGGGAGTTCCCGATCGTGATCCCGAATCCGCGCTCCAGGGGCTCCACATGAAAGCGGCCGTAGGTTGGGGTCAAACTCTCCTGCTCGACCTCCAAGGGCTTTGGTTTGATTAGAGTTTCCCAGTTTCGATACATAGCGTCTCCTCGATCCCGCTCGGAGCGGGCTCATCGAAGGTTTTATTTGGAATACAGTTCGACGATCAACTGCTCTTTGATGGGCATGGTCAGGTCTTCCCGGGCAGGAAGCGAGACCAGCCGTCCCCGGAAATGGTCCTTCTCCAGCTCTAGCCAGGACGGCACCCCCCGCCGGGCCACGCTCTCCAGGGCTTCGCTGATTCGGGCAATCTTCCGACTCTTCTCCCGAAGTTCGATCACCCCTCCCACCTTCACCACATAGGAAGGAATACTCACTTTCTTGCGGTCCACCAGGAAATGGCTGTGCCGGACGAGCTGCCGGGCTTCGTTCCTGGAGTTGGCAAATCCCAGCCGATAGACCAGGTTGTCCAGACGACTTTCCAGGAGGAGGAGGAGGTTGGTCCCGGTGATCCCCTTCATCCTTTCAGCCCTCTCGAAGAAGTTCCGGAACTGCTTCTCCAGCACCCCGTACATGCGCTTGACCCTTTGCTTCTCCCGCAGCTGCAGGGCATAGTTGGAGAACTTCACCCTTCCCTGGCCATGCTGTCCCGGCGGATAGCTCCTCCGGTCGACGGCGCATTTATCGGAATAACACCTCTCCCCTTTAAGGTAGAGCTTCAAATTCTCCCGCCGGCAGAGCCGGCAGACCGATTGGTTGTACCTGGCCAATCCAAACCTCCTCTCTCAGCCCGGGACGGACTTCAAACCCGCCGCCTCTTGGGTGCACGACAGCCGTTGTGGGGAATCGGGGTCACATCCCGGATCAGGTCCACTCGAAAGCCGGCCGCCTGGAGGGAACGGAGCGCCGCCTCCCGCCCGGCTCCCGGCCCTTTGACGTAGACTTCAATGGACCGGACTCCTTGCTCCATGGCTTTTTTCGCCGCCTGCTCGGCGGCCAGCTGGGCGGCAAAGGGAGTGCTCTTGCGCGACCCCTTGAACCCCGCGCTGCCCGCGCTGGCCCAGGCGATCACATTTCCGCTGACATCGGTGATGGTTACGATGGTATTATTGAACGTAGACTGGATGTGGGCGACGCCGTTCTGGATATTCCGGCGCTCTTTCTTCTTGGCCCCCGATGGCTTTCCTGGCGACATTCTTCCTCCTGACTATTTCCTCTTCCCGCCGATCTGACGACGGGGCCCTTTGCGGGTCCGAGAGTTGGTGTGGGTGCGCTGGCCTCTCACCGGCAGGGAACGGCGGTGGCGCAGCCCCCGGTAGGTACCGAGGTCCATAAGGCGCTTGATATTCATGGACACTTCCCGCCGCAGGTCCCCCTCAATCTTCAGGTTGCTCCGATCGATGGCTTCCCGGATCTTGGCCACTTCGGCGTCGCTCAGGGTGTCGGTTTTCTTGGCCAAGTCCACCTGAGCCATCTGCAAAACCTTGCGGGCCGTGGTCCGTCCGATTCCATGAATGTAAGTCAGCGCGATTTCGACGTTTTTGTTCTTGGGAAGATCGATTCCGGCAATGCGTGCCACCCCAACCTCCTTGAAATAAGCTGTCAGCTATCAGCTTTCAGCGTTCAGCTAAACCAAATCATATTTTGCCTTTGCTGATCGCTGACCGCTGAAAGCTGTCTTTATCCTTGTCTTTGCTTGTGCCGGGTATTCGGGCAGATCACCCGGACCACTCCTTTTCTCTTTACGATTTTGCACTTGTCACAGATTCGCCGTACTGAGGCTTTGACTTTCATGTTGCTTCCCTCTGCCCCCGGAAGCGGGGCCTATTTTTCCCGATAGATGATCCGTCCTCGATTCAAATCGTAAGGAGAGAGTTCCACGGTCACTTTATCCCCCGGGAGGATTTTGATGAAATGCAGGCGCATCTTGCCCGAAATATGGGCCAAGACCCGGTGGCCGGTCTCCAGTTCTACCCGGAACATGGCGTTGGGAAGTGTTTCTATGACCGTTCCCGTGACTTCAATGGCATCTTCTTTGGGCATTGGAAACCTGTCGATTCCAATCGGGCCAGGGGCCGCTCTTTCCGTCCCGTGGGCCTCAGAGTTGACTCAAAATGTAAGGTCCGTTCTCGGTCACCGCCACCGAATGCTCGAAATGGGCCGAAAGACTGCGGTCTCGGGTGACCGCGGTCCAGCCGTCCTCCAGGACTTCCACCGCGTAACCCCCGGCGTTGATCATGGGCTCGATGGCCAGGATCATCCCGGGTTTCAGGCGGACCCCCCGCCCGGGTAACCCGAAATTGGGAATTTGGGGCCTCTCGTGCATGAACTTGCCGATCCCATGTCCCACGAAATCGCGCACCGCGGAAAATCCCCGACTTTCCACATGGCCTTGGATGGCCGCGGAAATATCGCCCACGTGATTTCCCGGGCGGGCCTGTTCAATTGCCTTCCCCAGAGCCTCCTCGGTCACCCGCAGCAGCCGCCGGGCCTCCTCGGAGATCGCTCCCACGGGCACGGTAACTGCTGCATCCCCGTAGTAGTCATCCCAGACGGCCCCGAAATCGAGGCTCAAAATGTCCCCCTCCTGGAGCACGCGTTCCGAGGGGATTCCGTGGACCACTTCCTCATTCACCGAAGTGCAAAGAACCGCCGGATACCCGTTGTACCCCTTGAAAGCCGATCGGGCCGTGTATCTGCGCAGAAGGTCCTCGGCCAGGGCATCCAATTCCCGGGTTTTCACCCCGGGCCGGACCGCGGCAGCCACCTTCTGCAGAATCTCGGCCACAATCCGGTTGCTGCTCCGCATTCTTTCGATTTCCTGCGGAGACTTCAGGATGATCCGTTCTTCCAGGGGGAGAGGATAAGCCCCCATCGTTTTTCCCTATCTCCTCCCTTTGATCCGTCCCTGCTTCATGAATCCTTCATAGTGGCGCATGAGCATATGGGACTCGATCTGCCCCACCGTATCCAGGGCTACGCCCACGACGATCAACAGAGCCGTACCCCCGAAGTAGAAAGGAACATTGAACCTCGCGATCAGGATCGAAGGCAGAACGCAAACCGCGGACACGTAAAGGGCTCCGGTGAAGGTGATACGGGTCAGGACCCGGTCCACGAACTCGGCGGTCTTCTTTCCGGGGCGGATTCCCGGGATATAACCCCCGTATTTACGCATGTTATCCGCCACGTCCGTGGGATTGAAGGTGACCGCGGTGTAAAAATAGCAGAAGAAGAAGATGAAACCCACGTAGATGAGCTCGTACAGCACCGAACCCGGGGCGAGCTGGTTGGAGACGGCCTTCATCCAGGGATGATCGATGAAATTCGCGATGGTCGCCGGAAACATGATGATCGAGGAGGCGAAGATGGGCGGGATGACTCCGGCGGTGTTGATCTTCAGAGGCAGATGGGTGCTCTGCCCGCCGTACATCCTCCGCCCCACGATTCGCTTGGCGTACTGCACTGGAATTCGCCGCTGCCCCCGTTCCATGTAGATGATGGCTCCCACTACGCCCACCATGAGGGCTACCAAGAAGAGGGTAATCAGAATTCCGATCTCTCCCGTCCTCAGGAGCCGGATACTGTTACTGATGGCAGTAGGCATTCGGGCCACGATTCCGGCGAAGATGATCAGCGAGATCCCGTTGCCGATGCCCCTTTCGGTGATCTGTTCCCCCAGCCACATAATGAAGGCCGTTCCCGCGGTTAGGCTGATCATGGTCATCAAACGGAAGGACCACCCGGGATCCAAGACCACAGCTTCTCCAGCCGGCCCGGTCATCCGCTCCAGCCCCACGCTGATCCCGAATCCCTGGATGAGGCTCAGCAGCACCGTTCCATAGCGGGTATACTGGGTGATCTTCTTTCGCCCCGCCTCCCCTTCCTTGGAGAGCCTTTCCAGATGGGGAACCACCACGGTCAGAAGCTGAAGGATGATGGAGGAACTGATGTAGGGCATAATTCCCAGGGCGAAGACCGACAGCCGCTCAAAAGCCCCGCCGGAAAACATATCAATGAAACCAAATAGGGTTCCTTTGGCCTGGGCGAAAAAGGCCGCCAGAGCCGAAGCATCGATCCCCGGCGTGGGAACGTGAACTCCGATGCGGTAGACGGCCAAGAGCAGGAGGCTGATGAAAATCCGCCTCTTCAGCTCCGGAATCTTGGGTATATTCTGGAATCCCTGGAACAAGGTTTAGATGACCTCCGCTTTTCCCCCTGCCGCCTCAATCTTTTTTTTGGCCGAAAGACTGAAGGCCTGGGCTCGAACGGTTAACGGGCATGAGACCTCCCCTTCCCCCAGGATCTTCACCCCGGACCCGATCTTCTTCACCAATCCCTTGGACTTCAAACTCTCCACATCCACCACGGCCCCTTCGGGGAAGGCAGAAAGGTCTCGCAGGTTGATCACACTCCACTGCTTGCGGAAAGGGTTCTTGAACCCCCTCTTGGGAAGCCGGCGCTGGAGGGGCATCTGTCCTCCCTCAAAACCGGGGGATCGCTTCCCCCCCGAACGGGCCTTGTACCCCTTATGCCCTTTGGTGGAGGTCCCGCCGTGCCCCGATCCCTCTCCCCGACCGATCCTCTTTTTTCCTTTTCGGGCCCCCTCCGGGGGCCTCAGTTCGCTCAGTTTCATCGTCCCATCCTATTTTTCGACGACTTTTACCAAATGGATCACTTTGCGCACCATCCCCCGAATGGCCTCCGTATCGTTAAGCCGGACGGTCCGGTTCATCCGGGTCAGGCCCAGCCCGCGAAGGGTCCGCTGCTGGGTTTCGGGCCGGTTGACCCCGCTTCGTACCAGGGTGACTTCAATCATCTTTTTTTCCATGGTTCCCTACTGACTCTTATGAATGGGGGGCAGAATGGCGCAGATAAAACCGGAATAAATTTTCTTAATCCCATCTGCGTTCATCTGCGTCCGAAAAGAAACCCCTTAGGCGATTTCGGCTACAGCCTTCCCCCTCTTGGTGGCAATTTCATCGGGATTCTTCAAGGTCCTGAGCCCCTCCACAGTGGCCTTGATCACATTGTGGGGATTGCGGGAGCCCAGGCACTTGGTGAGGATGTTTTCGATTCCCGCCGATTCGATGACCGCCCGCACCGCTCCTCCGGCAATAACCCCAGTACCCGGGGACGCCGGTTTGAGGAGAATCCGCGCTGCCCCGAACCGCCCCACCACCTCGTAGGGGATCGTCCCCTGGTTCAAGGGAACCTGGATCAGGCCCTTCTTGGCCTGCTCGATTCCCTTGCGAATGGCTTCGGGAACCTCGTTGGCTTTTCCCAGGCCAAAGCCTACGACTCCCTTTCCGTTCCCCACAACCACCAGGGCGCTGAAACTGAACCTCCGGCCCCCTTTGACTACCTTGGCCACCCGGTTGATGTGGGCTACCCGATCCACCAGCTCCATTTCTTGCGGATTGATTTGAGCCAACGAAAAACCTCCTCAAAAAAGAGCTATCAGCTTTCAGCATTCAGCTGTCAGCTAGGAAAAGTGGTTCTTTCTGTTGCTGAAGGCTGAAAGCTGATGGCTGACCGCTGTTCTAAAAATCCAACCCCTTTTCCCGGGCCGCATCGGCCAAGGCTTTAATCCGGCCGTGGTAGAGAAACCCGTTGCGGTCGAAAACGACCTTTTGAATCTGCCGGGCCAAGGCCTTTTCCGCCAAAATGGCCCCCACCTTCCGCGCGGCCTCCAGCTTCCCCTTTCCCCGATCCTGCCCTTTCAATTCCGTGCTCAGCGTAGAAGCAGCGACCAGGGTTTGTCCCTTTGAGTCGTCGATGACTTGAGCGTAAATATGCCGCGAACTCTTGAAGATGTTCAGCCGGGGGCGTTGGGAGTCGCCCCGGCACTTGGCGCTCACCCGCTTTTTCCGACGCAGGCGCGCCAGCACTTTTTCTTTTCTCAGCACGGCTTTTTCCTTTGTTTATGGGACGCAGATGAGCGCAGATTTTTGGGATTCATTCTTTTACCTAATTCTTGAATCCGCCTTTTCTGCGTGTATCCGCGTCCGATTCAATGACCTGCTTTAACCCACAGCGGTCTTGCCCGCCTTGCGGTGGATGACCTCTTCGGCGTACTTGATTCCTTTACCCCCGTAGGGCTCCGGGGGCCTTAGGCGCCGAATCTTGGCCGCGGTCATCCCCAGGAGGTTCCGGTCCGATGCTTTGAGGGTGATACGGACCTGTCTTTCCACTTCGGCCCGAA
>Ga0187776_10001402_pt1 | contig 12026 bp, 9 predicted proteins | sample 0216_BV02_MP12_2_FD_132426 | JGI IMG/M metagenome (GOLD analysis project Ga0187776, IMG submission 132426) | Tropical peat soil microbial communities from peatlands in Department of Meta, Colombia - 0216_BV02_MP12_20_MG | ecosystem: Environmental > Terrestrial > Soil > Wetlands > Peat | place...
ACTTGATCGGTTCGAGGTGGTGGAGGAGGATCCCTATGCCCCCGGAAAGAAGATCCAGGCGGTCGCCGCCTTCATGGCCCCGGCATACACGCAGATCTTTTCGGCTTCCTACCACCAGGAGCAAGGTGCCCCGGTGCTTCCCCTCTTCAGTTACACTGCCGTGGGCTGGTATGGGGGAAGCTTTCAGGTTGCAGGGTTGCGGGTGGATCCGTTGCCCCGGCAGGACGGCGACCAGTTCGACCCGCGGGTGGTGCGACAACGGGCCAGGCTGGCACTGGCCCGAAGGCACGGAAATCGCCTCATCCAGCATCTGGGAACCTGTGCCCTCACCTACGGGTGCCCGGCGGCGAAGAACTATTTCCTCGGCCGGTGGGAGGCGCCCCTGCCGACATCGCCCCGGTGTAACGCCGCCTGCCTTGGCTGTATCAGTCTGCAGGAAGAGACCCCAGTCTGTGCCTCCCAGGAGCGCATCACCTTCGTGCCGAGTCCCGAGGAGGTCGCTGAGATCGGAGGGCCGCATCTGGAGAAAGCAGAGGGGCCGGTGGTGAGCTTCGGACAGGGCTGCGAGGGAGAACCGTTGCTCCAAGGGGAGACGCTGACGAGAGCCATCCGGCTCATGCGGCGCCAGTCGAGCCGCGGCACCATCAACCTGAATACGAACGGCAGCCTCCCGAAGGTGGTGGCCCGACTGCGGCGGGCCGGGCTCGACAGCATCCGGGTGAGCCTGAACAGCGCCCGAACTGCCTACTACCACCGATACTATCGTCCACGTGGGTACGAATTCGCCGCGGTCAAGGAATCGCTGCGGGCGATGAAAGCTGACGGCGGTTTCGCGTCCATGAATCTCCTGACCCTTCCGGGCCTCACCGACGAAGAGGTGGAGGTCGAGGCGATTCTCAGGCTCATCGATGAGACTGAGGTCGATCTCATCCAGATGAGAAATCTCAACATGGACGCAGAGTGGTACCTTCGGGGCATCGGCTACCGGGCCGGCGGCAAACGGCTCGGTATTCGAGGGATGATGAATCGGGTCCGCCAATGCCATCCCGAGGTCCAATTCGGCTATTTCAATCCTTGCCTGAATCCCCCATGAATTGCTCCTTTTCTCTTGACCTCACCTTGGATGATCCGGTATCCTACGCCGAAGCGGCGGTCTGGCTTGGGCGCAACGGGTGCTTATGCTGTCTGGAGGACGGCGGCCGACCACCATGGAAAGTTTTAGCAAGAGGAGGTAGTGATTTGGCGGAAGGTATTGTGAAGTGGTTTGATTCCAGGAAGGGTTATGGCTTCATTCAACAGGAAGGCGGACGCGACCTCTTTGTTCACCACTCATCCATCGACATGTCGGGGTTCAGGACCTTGGCCGAGGGCGATCGGGTAAGCTTCGAAGTGGCGGAGAGCGACCGGGGACCTGTGGCCAAGAATGTGAAGAAGATCTAGTTCTGAAGGCTGAGCCAGTAACGGGCATCTCAACGAGGTGAGACGAGGGCCCCGCAATTGCGACCCCCGGAGATCGAAAGATCCCCGGGGATTATATTTTTGTGGGGATCGGCAGAGAACGACTGTGAGATTTCACGGCGCTACCCATTCGTCCCGGCAGAGCTATCCAGCCCCAGCTTCGGCCGCCTCCCGTCCCGGTGGAAATATTTTTCCAGATCTGTGACCGCAATTACCCTCTATGGTTGGCGCCCACAAGGGTAGCCGTATAATTACTCGACTTTACATGCTCTTTTTTGTCGCCCAAGTGGCATGCTTTCTGTAAGATGGACTGGCTGCCATGGCCTTCCCTGGCTCTGGGTAGGGAGATAGTCATGGCTTTACCATGAGGCTGAAGCGATGAAACATGCCTGTTCACAGTGCGGCAAAGCTCTTACCAGCGAGATCTTGGTGCCCCCAATAAGGGATGAATACCTCTACCACTTCTGCAGTAGTCGATGCAGGACTGCCTGGAGCGTCCACCGGTTCTGGCGGCCCAGGGAACACCGGCAGGCCTCCGGCGCGTACAGGAGATGAGCGAGATTCAGGCCATGCTACCGCATCTCCTCACCCGTCGGTGGAGGCGGCCTCTGTTTGCTTAGATCCCACGCGCGCAGTCACCAGGCTTCTTTCGCCTGTGGTATTGGCGTCCGTTTGGTTGCCTGAGCTCAACGCAGAAACGAGGTGAGGGAATCGGTATAAATAGGGAGCAGGCTGGAGAAGTCAGCTCTCCACAGCCGCGGTTCAGCCGCCAGCGTAAGCCTGCATAACAAGAAGCGGAAGGAACGAAGGCGCACGATGAATGAGACTCGTCCTCATGCTAGGTCGCTTGGAAGCGAAGAGAGGAGACGTGGTGGGGGTCGCTTCTGGCGAGGGGGCGCGGAGGAGCACCATAGTGCCCAAGATACTCGTTGTCGAAGATGAGGCTGCCGTGAGGGATGTGCTCAAGGACATCCTGGGCGTCGCCGGATACGAGGTGATCACTATCCCGAGCGGGAAAGGAGCACCGGAACTGGCGGAAGAAGTGACTCCCGACGCGATCCTGCTGGATGTAATCTTGCCCGATGTCGACGGAATCGAGATTTGCAGGCGGTTGAAGGCGAGGGCGAGCACAAAGTCCATCCCCGTCGTCATGATCAGCGGCTTCAATGTTGACCGCTCGCAGGCGCTCGATGCAGGCGCCGAGGAAATCGTGTACAAGCCGTTCAACATGGATGACATTCTCCTGAGGATCAAGGCGGTCATCCCCCTCAGACACTAAACCGGCCGCCGTGAAAGACTGTCGGCGCGTCCAAATCGCTCAAACTGGGGCTGCAGAAAACGTGTCGGCGTTGTGATAGCTGAGTCGCCAAGGGAAAGCAAGGCGACAGCCTTGCCCCCGGGCTCAGACGGCGCCATCACCCTGGGGACCTCTTGGGAAGGGTGGGGAGGTACTCCAAGTTGACGTGGTGCATGGCGTTCAGGATATTCCCGCGGACCTTCCGGTTCTTCCGGTAAAGCCCCTGGAGAATCTCCCGGATCTCCTGCCGCTTGCCGGTATTCTTGGACGGGCAGGGGTTGACCGTCCAGGGGAAGCCCCGCGTATGGTGGAAGCGGCGGATGGTCTCCGCCTCCAGCAGGGCCAGGGGACGGATCACGGTGATCTCGCCCCCGAAGAAGGCTTGCCGCGGCAGCATGGCAGCGATCTGAGAGCCGTAAAGGATGTTGATGAAGAAGGTCTCGATGAGATCGTCGAGGTTGTGACCGAAGGCGATCTTCGTACACCGTAGTCTGCGTGCCTCGGTGAAGAGGGCGGCCCTCCGGCGACGGGAGCAGAGGAAGCAGGGATTTTCTCGATTCTCGGGGCCATGGGCGTCCAGGCCGAAGGTTGAGTGATAGATGTGACAGGGAATTCCCAGCGACTCCACCCATTGCTGGACCAGTGACAGGTCCTCCCCTTCGAAACCCATCGCCACATGGACGGCCACCAGTTCGTAGCGGGTGGGGACGCGATGGAGCCGGTCGTGGAGGAGCCAGAGAAGGGCGGTACTATCAAAGCCGCCGCTGAGAGCGACGAGAATGCGATCTCCCTGGTCGATGAGGCCATAGCGCTGAATGGCCTTTCCGACCAGGCGTTTCACCTTCCTGCCGACAAAGGGGGCGTTGGGGGGCCGCTCTTGGTTCATTGGAGATGCTGAGCCTTCTTCCATCGCTGAGCTCGGAACCGTACGTTTCCCTGTCGGGGCGCTAGAGGGACGCGTCGCACCGCCAGAATGGCGACGAGCCCGCTCTCGGGCCTAGAAATTCTCCTGCTTTTACAACGGGCCGAGGCAACTTTCAATCTCCTCCGGCCGCAGCCGCTGCCTCTCCCTTCACTATGAACCCGGAGCCGGTCTTGGAGCCCAGATTCTCCGTTGAAGATGCCCGGCAAACATTGTAGAGTGGAATCCACATCTCACCGGGCCGTGGGGAGCCCCTTCCCTGAAACAAGTTGATCCCAACCAGTTGCTAGGAGAAAGGAGAGGTTATGGCGAAGTGGGTCTGCCAAATTTGTGGGTACGTGTATGATCCTGCCCTGGGTGATGAGGATCGAGGTATTCCTCCGGGAACTCCCTTCGAGAAACTTCCCGACGACTGGACGTGCCCCATTTGCGGTGCCAGCAAGGACGACTTTGAGAAAGAGTCGTGAGAGCGGCTGGAGCCAGACTTCCGAACCCGGCGGGAGCGGTGGTCTTGCTCTGCAAGCCGCCGTTTTTTTGCGTCGCATTGAGGGCGGGCACTGCTCACTTCCCGTAGGGCCGATCTCTGCATCGGCCGGACCCGGGCGGGTGCGAAGACCCGCCCTGCGGTGAGCTGCTGGGTGGGGGGTGGGTCTTGGCGATGAACACCGGTGAGGCGATCGTCATTGACGGCAGTTACGGCGAAGGCGGCGGTCAGATCCTCCGCACCGCCCTTTCCCTCTCCATGGCCGCGGGCCGCCCGTGCAGACTGATCAAGGTGCGGGCGAACCGGAGCAAGCCAGGTCTTGGTCACCAGCACCTAACGGCTCTCCGAGCAAGCGCGAGGATCTCCGCTGCATGCGTGGACGGCGCCGAGCTGGGGGCGCAGGAGATCTCCTTCACCCCCGGCCCTGTTCGCTCCGGAGCCTACCAGTTCGACATCGGCACAGCAGGCGCGGCGACCCTGGTGCTTCAGACCGTCCTGCCAGCGCTGGCTTGGGCTGAAAGCGAATCAAGACTCCTGATCACCGGGGGAACCCACGTTCCCTGGAGTCCACCCTTCCATTACCTGGAGCAGGTCTTTGGCTCGATGCTGCGGGGGCTAGGTTTTCAATGCCGCCTTTCCATCAGACGCTGGGGCTTCTATCCCAAGGGCGGGGGAGAGGTCGAGGCCGTTATCGTCAGCGGCAACCCGACTGCTAACGTCACCTTAGATGAGCCGTTCCGGCTGGAGTGCCTCACGGGAATCTCTGCGAGCAGCCGCCTGCCGGAGCATGTCCGGGTGCGGCAGGCCCGCCGGCTCGAGACTCGGCTGCGAGGGGCCGGGAAAGTTGTTGAGATGACAGTCGCGGACGTAACCGCCCTCTCGCCCGGGTCCTTCGCCTTTCTGTGCGCCCAGGGGCAGGGGTCGGCTGCGGGCTTTTCAGCCCTCGGGGAGCGAGGCAAACCGGCCGAACAGGTGGCGGACGAGGCGGCGGATGCGCTGCTCCGGTTTCTCGCGTCGAAGGCGGCGCTGGACCCCCACCTTGCCGACCAGCTCCTCATCTACCTAGCCATGATTCCCGGCTTGCACCGGTTTACGGTCTCTGAAGTGACCGAGCACCTTCTTACCAACGCCTGGGTGACGGAACAGTTTCTCCCTGTCCGCTTTGAGGTGACGGGCAGTCTCCGCGAACCGGGGCTGGTTACCAAGCGGGATCGCGGATAATCCAACTTGTCGCGGGCAGGGATCGAGCTGTGCATACGGAAGGCGGAACGTGGAATCGATTCCTGTGGCTCGACGGCTCGCGATTCACGATGACTTTCCCCTGGTTTCTCTCAGGTTCCTCGCAGTTTACAGCCGCTGACTCCTGTGCTAACGTAAAAAAATGAGGTCTCTCTCTCGCCATGCTTTCTATCTTTTCGCGGTGGTTCCCCGGCTACCCGGCGCTACGCGTGCGGCAGCGCGTTCTAGGTGTGGAGGACCAAGGTGCAAAAGCTCATGTTTGAGAAGATCCTGGTTGCCAATCGGGGTGAGATCGCCATTCGGATCATGCGCTCGGCCCAGGAGCTGAACATCAAGGTGGTCGCCATCTACGAGGAGACAGACAAGAACTCCTACCACATCATGCGCGCGGACGAAGCGGTCTGTATAGGCCCGGGACCCCGCAAAGACTACCTGAACATCCAGAAGATCATCGCAGCGGCCCGCAAGACCGGCGCGCAGGCCATCCACCCCGGCTACGGCTTTCTTGCCGAGAACCCCGACTTTCCCGAGGCCTGCACCGAAGCGGGACTGGTGTTCATCGGCCCGCCGCCCGAGGTTATCCGTGACCTGGGAAGCAAGGTCATCGCTCGCCGACTGGCCAAGGAGAGCGGCCTGACCGTCATCCCTGCCACCCAGACCCTTTCTCGGGGTGAAGAAGGAGACGAGGGGGCTCTCGTCTTCGCCCGGGCCCACGGCTTCCCCATCATGATCAAGGCCGTATCCGGCGGCGGCGGTCGAGGCATTCGTCAGGTCACCGACGAGAGGAGCCTTCTCGACGGGCTCAAACGGTCTCGCTCCGAGTCCCTGATGGCCTTCGGCAACGAAGAGGTCTATCTCGAGAAGTGCCTGTATCGGCCGCAGCACGTGGAGGTACAGATTCTCGCCGATACCTACGGGACCGTGGTCCACATGGGTACCAGGAACTGCTCGATCCAGCGACGTCACCAGAAGCTCATCGAGATCGCGCCGTCGGGTCTGCCCAAGTCCCTGACCGACGAGATCTGCACGGCGGCAGTGCGGGTTTCTAAGGCCGCGAACTACCTGAGCGCCGGGACCGTGGAGTTCCTGGTGGAACCCGACGGGACCTTCTACTTTCTCGAGGTGAATACGAGGATTCAGGTGGAACACACGGTAACCGAGGTGGTGACCGGGATCGACATCGTGCGGGAGCAGCTCCTCATCGCTCTCGGCGAGCCCATCAGCTTCTCCCAGGAGGAAGTGAAAGAGCGGGGTTACGCTATCGAGCTCCGGATCAACGCGGAGGATCCTAAGAACAACTTCTACGCCGACCCCGGCGTGGTCCAGGTGTACCAGTCATCCGCAGGCCACGGTGTCCGCCTGGACGGCGCCATGTATCAGGGGTACGAGATACCGCCCTACTACGACTCCATGCTGGTAAAGCTCACCGTTTACGGCTTTACCTGGCAGGAGGCCGTGGACCGGCTGGCCCGGGCGCTGAAGGGCTTCCTGATCATCGGGGTCAAGACCACCATCCCCTATTTCCAGCAGATCATCAACGAACCTGATTTCATCCAGATGAAATTTGATACCTCTTACATCGATCGGCATCCACACCTACTTGGCTACGAGGAGGAGGAACGGGAATTTCACAAGATTGCCCGGCTCATTGCCGAGATCAACGCCCACGGGCATAACCCTTATGCGAAGTAAGGCGCCCAGGTTCTAACAGCCTGCGGAGAAGGTCAGTATAGACATGCGCATCACCAAAGAGATGAGTCCCTCTGAGATTCTTGAGGCATTGCGGAAGGCGGAGGGCTACTACCTTTGCAACAACGAACGGGATGTGTCGCAGTCCGACTTCAAGAACCGCCTCATGCCCATGACCACCACCCGGGTCGCTCCGTATCGGGAGGCGGCCGGTTTCTTCTCGGTGGAGGTGAGCGGCGGCGCTTCCGTACACGTGGACCTCATGCGCAAGCAAGTCGATCCGTTCCAACGCCTGCGCCTGGCCAGGAAGGCCATGCCGCGGACCCTGCTCCAGGCAGTCTGCCGGGGCGCCAACCTCTTCGGTTATCGACACTATCCGGAAAACGTCATCCGGTTCACCGTGCGGGAGTTTGCTAAGTACGTCGATGTCTGGCGGGTGTATGACTTTCTGAACCATGTCCCTAACATGATCGCGGTGTTCCAGGAAGTGCAGCAGGCAGGCAGGATCCTCGTCCCGAGCATCTGCTTTTCCACGGGGAAGGAGCACACGGATAGGTACTACGTGGGGAAGGTGCGCGAGATCCTGGCGGCAACCGGTCCCGACGTCATCCTCTCCATCAAAAACCACTCCGGCCTCGGAACGCCGAAGCGAATCGGCCAGCTCGTGGAGGCTATCCGCTCCGAGTTTCCGGAACTCGTCTTGCACTACCACGGCTGCAACACGGACGGAAACGACATCGGCCGCATGACCGCAGCCGTTACCGCGGGGGTGAAGATCTGTGACGTGGCCGACCACGGTTATGGTTCGGTATACGGCCAGGCGCCCGCGCTCACCCTGATCCAGACCCTGGAGGACTACGGCAAGCGGACCATCGGCATGGATATCAAGGCCCTGGTGAAGTGCTCGGACATCCTGCGGTACGAGCGGAGCATCTACGAGCCCTTCGAGAGTCCCTATCGGGGTCACGATCCCACCGTGGCCCGGTACAAGCTCACCGGCGGCGCGGCCGGCAGCACCTTTGAGCAGGCGGAGAAGGGCGGCCTTCTCAACCGGATGCCCGAGATCCTCGAAGAGCTGGGGCAGATCCTCGTCGAGCTGGGGAACTGGTGGTGCGTGAGCCCGGGGGCGCAGATCGTGTGGACCACGGCGGTGAACAACGTGCTCTATGGCCGGTACGAACGACCTACCCTCGACCTCAAGAACCTGATCTTGGGACGGTACGGTCCGCTCCCGTTTTACGATCCCCAGGAGTGGATCTGCCAGAAGGTGCTGGAGTACCAGCGCTCCGACGGCAGGAAGTGGCACCAGATCCTCGCCGAAGAGGGGGGACAGGTCAAACCTCGGGACGTGGACCTGGACCGGGAGCGGAACAACCTTGAGAAGGAGCTGGGGCGACCGGCCACCGATGAGGAACTCGTCCTCTACCTTCAGCACCCCTTCGATGCTCTCTCCTTTTTCCGATTCATCGGCCGCTACGGGAAGACCTGGCTCTTGCCGCCGGAGGTATGGTTTAGGCGCGGGGGGTTCCAGGCCGGCGAACGGATAACCCTGGAGGATGAACACGGGGTCCCGCACCACATTGAGGTCATCTCGGCCCGCCAGGTGGGAAAGAACGTCGTCACGTCGCTTCTCATCGACCACAGTTTTCACACCATGAGCGTCAACCGGGAGGAGGAGGAGTCCAAACCGGGCTGATCCCAAGCGGACGGCTTCGGACGCTCGAAGGTGAAGGCGGACCTTGTCCGCCCGGGAGGCGGCTTAATGCCCGCCCGAATCATTTCCGGGGGGCGGCTTGAAAGGCGGCTACGCGAACCGCCGATCAGGCTTCTTCCGGTTCGGTGAGGCACTGCTGCGCCGGCTCGTCGAAACGGAACCTGATCTCATAGATGCCGTCTTCCAGGCTGCTGTGGATTACGTAGCCGGTCTTGTGGAAGACGCTAAGCATCCTCCGATTGGCGGCGAGGACATACGCCATGAACCCGGTGATCCCTCTGGTCCGGGCGATCTCGCAGAGGTAATGGACGAGGAAGGTCCCCACCCCCTTTCGCTGCCACCGTGCCTGAACGGCGAAATCCACTTCAGCGAAGTTGGACTTCTGGTCGACGATGTATCGGCCCACGGCGATGATCTTCTCCGAGCCGATATCCCCGACGACGCCGACGATGGTCATCTCGTGCTCGTAGTCGATGTTGACCATGGCCTGCGTGTCGCGATGGGGAAAGACCTTCATGGCCGAGAGGAAGCGATAGTAGACATCCTGGTCGGGGAGGGAGTAGAAGAATTCCTGGAGCGCCCGCTCATCCGTGGGTTTTACGGGGCGGACGAAGACCTTTATGTCGCCATCGAACATCTGGTAGGTCTCCAGTTCGTCCGGGTAGACATGGCCGAACGGCGACGCCAGGATCTGATCGTCGTAGACGTAATGGAGCTGTTTGGCCTCATCGAGGAGCTTTTCCCGAAACCTCGGGTGGGCGATGTTGATGAGACTCATAGCTCGCTCCCGGATCGTCTTCCCATGGAGGTGGGCGATGCCGAACTCGGTGACGACGTAGCGGGCCGATGCGCGCGTACCTACAACCCCGGCGCCCGGGGTGAGATGAGAGACGATGCGCGATCGGCTGCCGTCGGGGCTGGTGCTCGGCAGTACGATGATCGAGGTCCCGCCGGTGGCGCGGGACGCGCCGAGAGAGAAGTCGATGTAGCCGCCGATGCCGCTGTAGAGCCGGTGGCCGAGAGAGTCGGCGCAGGCCTGACCGGACAGGTCGATCTGCAGGGCGGAGTTGATGGCGGTCATGAGTCGATTCCGACTGATAACCTCGGGATGGTTGACGTACTCGCTCGGGTGGAGTTCCACTTCCGGGTTGTTATGGATGAAATCGAAGAGTCTCCTCGTCCCGAGGCAGAAACTGGCGATTATCTTGTCCTTGTGGAGCGTCTTCTCCTTGCCCGTAATGACACCTTTCTCAATAAGGGGCAGGTAGGCGTCGGTGATCAGCTCCGAATGTATCCCAAGATCACGCTTGTCGGTAAGGTGCCCGAGAACGGCGCTGAGGATACGCCCAATCCCCACCTGGATGGTGGCGCCGTCTTCGACGAGCTTGGCCACGTACTTGGCCATACGCTCGGCGAGGGCGTGACGGCCGGGGATGGGTCTTTCGATGAGCGGCTCCTCATACTCCACGACGGCGTGCAACTCGCTCACGTGGAGGAACGAATCGCCCAGCACCCTGGGCATGCGGGGGTTCACCTGGGCAATAACGAGCCTGGCGCTCTCGGCCGCGGCCTTTACCACGTCCACCGAAACACCGAGACTGCAGAAACCGTGGTCGTCAGGTGGGGAGACCTGGATCAAGGCCAGATCCAGCGGGAGGGCGCCCCTCCGGAAAAGGTTGGGCGCCTGGGCGGAGTAAATGGGAATGTAGTCGGCCAGGCCTTCATTCACCGCTTGCCGAAGCGTGTCGGTCACAAAGAAGGTCTTGACGTGGCAGGCGCGGCGTAGATGATCCTCAATGAAGGGGCTGTCGCCGAGGGCGATGGAGTAAATGATTTCAAGGTCGAGATGGCTGCCGATGGAGGACGCCAGTGCTTGGACCAGATGTTGCGGCGTGCCGCAAGCGGAGCCGATGTATACGCGCGAGCCGTTTCTCAGGGAGCGGGCGAAGGCATCTTGGGCCGGGGTCAGCCTGCTGTCGTAGATCTTGCGCCAGTTCGAGAACATCTGCTCTCCTTTGCTCTGCACAGGCGAGAAACGTCGTTTCCATCCCGTATCGTCATCGTCACCATTATAGGTTGCCCCCCCCGGCTATTCAAGAAAAAGAGCGTTCTGCTTTCCCCTTGACATCGGGGAGGCCGGACTTTTTAATGGAGCGACTCTGGGCGGCTGGGGCCGGAGGAAAGCCGGTCTGCTTGGGAATGGATGCAGGATGGGCATCGTCTCCCGGAGTGGGGCGGCGACATGTGAGGGGAGAGTGAGGAGTCACCATGGGAGATCGAGGGCTCGTGTTACTCTATCCTGGACAGGGTTCCCAGTACGTGGGGATGGGGAAGGCCTTCTATGATGCGTTTCCCGAGGTGCGCGCCCTTTTTCGCCGGGCGTCCGAGATCCTGAGCCTGGAAATGGAACGTCTCTGTTTCCAGGGGCCGGAAGAGCACCTCGTCCTCACCGATAACGTCCAGCCGGCCATCACCCTGGTGAACATGGCGTGCTCCCTGGTCCTCGGGCTTCAGGGAGTCCGTCCCGGGGCGACCGCGGGTCACAGCCTCGGTGAGTACACCGCCCTGCATGTTGCCGGAGTCCTTGATGAAGGAGCGGTGCTCCAGCTCGCTCGTCTCCGAGGCCAGCGCATGCAGGAGGCCGCCGACCGACATCCAGGAGCCATGGCGGCCCTTCTCAACCTGTCGCCGGACAAGGTGAGCGAGATCTGTGAGGCCTGTGACATCGAAGTGGCCAATATCAACGCTCCCGGTCAGATCATCGTAAGCGGAACGCATACCGGGGTGGCTCGGGCCATGGAGATGGCTGCCGCAGGAGGGTCAAGAAGAAGCATCCGCCTGAGCGTGAGCGGACCGTGGCACAGCCGCTTCATGCGGCCTGCCCAAGAGCAATTCGCCCTCGACCTCGCACGCTACCCCTTCAAAGACCCGGAGCATTCGGTGGTTGCCAACGTGGATGCCGACTACGTGAAAGACGGCGCCACGGCCCGGGAGAATCTCGCCCGGCAGGTCTGCGCGCCTGTTCGCTGGCAGGAATCAATGGAGCGTCTCATCGGAGACGGCCACCGGCGTTTTGTCGAGGTCGGGCCGAAGCGGGTGCTTCGGGGGCTTCTCCGTCAGATCGACCGAGAGGTTGAGGTCTGGAACGTGGAGGATCCCAAGAGCCTGGACGAGTGTCTGAAGGGAATCGGGTGCGGATGATGCGCCTGGGAGCCGAAGGCCG
>Ga0187776_10001403_pt1 | contig 12025 bp, 11 predicted proteins | sample 0216_BV02_MP12_2_FD_132426 | JGI IMG/M metagenome (GOLD analysis project Ga0187776, IMG submission 132426) | Tropical peat soil microbial communities from peatlands in Department of Meta, Colombia - 0216_BV02_MP12_20_MG | ecosystem: Environmental > Terrestrial > Soil > Wetlands > Peat | place...
CCCGCAAGTCAGGCGGTATCGACTCTCCAAGTGGCACGACATGCATCATCGACCCCGATGGGGGTTGAAGTGGCAGCACTCCATGAACAACAAACGTAATTCAAGGAGATGGTCATGAGCGACGAATCGAGTAAGGACGACAAGAATACCAAAGGCGCATCGCGGCGCCGCTTCATCAAGGCGGCGGGTGTTGCGGGACTGGCGGCCAGCGTCGGCCCCTTCATCATCACCGGTCCCGCCCGCGCCGCCAAGAAGACTCTCAAGATTCTGCAGTGGAATCACTTCGTTCCCGCGTACGACAAGTGGTTCGACAACACCTACATCAAGCAGTGGGGCGAAAAGAACGACACCGATGTGATCGTGGATCACGTTGGCATTCCGGCGCTCAGCTCGCGCGCGGCGGCCGAGGTTTCGGCCCAGAAGGGACACGATCTGTTCATGTTCCTGTCACCGCCGCCGGTGTACGAGGAACAGGTCATCGATCACCGCGAGATCTATGAAGAGGTGGAACGCAAGCACGGCAAGCCGATCCCGCTCGCGATCCACAGCACGTACAATCCGAAGACCAAGAAGTACTTCGCCTTCTCGGACAGCTACGTGCCAGACCCGGTCAACTACCGTATCGATCTGTGGCAAGAGATCGGCATGAAGCCGGACACCTGGGACGAGATCCGCGTCGGCGGGCGCAAGATCAAGCAGAAGACCGGCACTCCGCTCGGCATCGGCCTTTCGGCCGAGCTCGACACCGCCATGGCGATGCGCGCCATCCTGTATGCGTTCGGCGGCTCGGAACAGGACGCGCACGGCAAGGTGGCGCTGAATTCCAAACACACGCTCGAAGCGGTGAAGTTCGTCAAGGCCATGTATCAGGAAGCCATGACGCCCGAGGTGCTCGCGTGGGATCCGTCGTCCAACAACCGCGCGCTGCTCGCCGGCAAAGTGTCGGTGGTGCTGAACGCGATCTCGACCACGCGCGAGGCCGAGGACAAGCAGCTGCCGATCGCCGATCAGATCGGGCTCGCCAAGGCCGCTGCCGGTCCGGTGCGGCGCATCGGCCTCGAGCACGTCATGGATTGTTACGTGATCTGGAAATTCGCCGAGAACATCGACGGGGCGAAGAAGTTCCTGGTCGATTACGTCGACAACTTCCACGAGGGCTGCGCCGCCAGCAAGTATTACAACTTCCCGTGTTTTCCCAGTACCGTGCCAGACCTCAAGCGCCTGCTCGCGCAGGACCCGCACCTGCCGAAGGGCAAGTATGAAGTGCTCGGCGACGTGCTCACGTGGGCCACGAACGTCGGATATCCCGGCTACGCGAACGCGGCAATCGACGAGATCTTCAATACCTGGGTGCTCAACACGATGTTCGCCAAGGCCGCCACCGGCGACATGAGCCCGGAGCAGGCGGTGAAGGAAGCCACCGCGAGCTGCGAGCGGATCTTCGCGAAATGGGGTGAAAAGGGGATGGTCTGAGCGAGCGAACGGCGCTCTAGGTTCTCCGTCAACCGTTGCCACAGGGGCTCCTCCGGGAGCCCTTGTTGCGCGAATAGACCCGCGCAGCGAATAATAAGGCGCGGCGCAACGACGCGCGATAAATGAAGAACAAATCAATGGCTACCGTAGAAACACGTGCTGTTACCAAGAGCTTTGACGGGAGCAACGCCGTCGACGCGGTCGACCTGCTGGTCAAGGAAGGGGAGTTCCTGGTGTTCCTCGGCCCATCTGGATCGGGGAAAACCACGCTGCTTCGCATGATCGCCGGCCTCGAGGCGCCGACCTCGGGTGATATCCTGATCGGCGACAAGGTGGTGACGCAGATGCCGCCGCGGGCGCGCAACATCGCAATGGTGTTCCAGAGCTACGCGCTGTACCCGCACATGTCGGTGTTCAAGAACATCGCGTTTCCGCTCGATGCCCAGGGCATGCACCGCGACGAGACCCGCAAGAAGGTCGAATGGGCCGCGGGCCTGTTCGGCATTCAGCGATTGTTGCAGCGCAAGCCGCGTCAGCTCTCGGGTGGCGAGCGCCAGCGCGTGGCGCTGGCGCGCGCGGTGGTACGCGAGCCGGTGGTGTTCCTGCTCGACGAGCCGCTGTCCAACCTTGATGCCAAGCTGCGTACCTCGGCGCGCGACGAGCTGCAGCAGTTCCAGCGCCGGCTCGGCACGACCACGATTTACGTCACCCACGATCAGGTCGAGGCGATGGGACTGGGCGACCGCATCGCCGTGCTCAACAACGGGCGCATCCACCAGCTCGGCACGCCGCAGGAGGTCTACGACGACCCGGCGGATATCTTCGTCGCCACCTTCATCGGCGCGCCGCCGATGAACCTCGTCGAGAGCGAGGGCATCGTCACCGGTTTCCGGCCGGAACATTTCCTGCCGCACGAAATCTACCACGGCGATCAGGACGTCACGCGCTTTCCGTTCAAGGTCACGCGCGTCGAATACCTGGGTTCGGACCGCTTGGTCTACGGGATTCTCGAACAACCGTTCCCGGCGGCGCACGTGATCTCGCGGCTGCCGTCGAACGTCAGCGTCGCGGTACGCAAGGACGAGCATCACGAGTTCGTCGTGCGCAACCGCGATCTGCGCTATTTCGACCGTGCCAGCGGAAAGCGCGCCACGCCGCCGTCGCGGACCACGCCGCCATGATCGCCGGTGCCGACGCTGCCCGAACCCGCGGCCTGCGGCGTTTCATCGACAACGAGCGTTGGCTCGGACGCCTGCTGCTCGCACCGGCGGTGATCTATATCGTCGCGCTCGTCGGTTTCCCGTTCCTGCTCGCCATCTACTACAGTCTGAGCGACGCCACGGTCGGCAGCCGGACTCTGCACTTCGTGGGTCTCAGGAATTACGGCCAGATCATGGACAACCCCACGTTCTGGGAGTCGCTGCGCAATGCCATCGTGTTCACCCTGGTGTCGCAGGTGCTCGTGGTGGTGTTGGCGAAAATCCTGGCGCTCGCGCTCAACAGGAATTTCCGAGGCAAGTGGCTGGTGCGCTTCCTGATCCTGCTGCCGTCGGTGGCGCCGATCTCGCTCGGCGTGATCGGCTGGTTGTGGATCTTCGATCCGGTCTACAGCATCATCAACTGGGGCCTGCGCGCGATCGGGGTGTTCGGTCCGAACACCTGGCCGATCTGGCTCGGCCAGCCGAACCTCGCCATGGCTTCCGTGATCATGGTCGACGTGTGGCGCCTGCTGCCGCTCGCGACCGTGATCATCCTCGCCGGCCTGAGCTCGATCCCCCAGGATATCCACGACGCTGCCGCGGTCGACGGCGTCGGTTTCTGGCGCCACCTGTTCCGGATCACGATACCGCTGGTCATGCCGATCATGCTGGTGGCGCTGCTGTTCGGTGTCGTGTTCACGTTCACCGATATGATCGTGATCTTCGTGCTCACGCGCGGCGGCCCCTACGACACTACCCAGGTGCTGGCGAGCTACGCCTTCTTTACCGGGATCCAGGGTGGCAATCTCGCTGACGGCGCGGCGATCTCGTTGTTCCTGTTTCCGGTGCTGGTCGGGGTGGCGGCGCTGTTCCTCACCATGGCGCGCCGTGCCGAGGTGACCTGAAATGGAAATGGCCTCCACACCTCTCAGGCGCTGGATCTCGCGCGGGGGGCATTTCGTCATCGTCGCCGCGTTCGTGACGTTCTGCGCGTTTCCGTTCTACTGGATGCTGATCACCACGTTCAAGGACACGCACGATCTCATCAACACGGCGAACAATCCGTTGCTGTTCAACAACCCTCCGACGTTGGAGAACCTGCGCGTGCTGTTTCTCGACACCCAGTTCGGGCGGTGGCTGGTCAATACCCTCGTGGTCGGTCTCGCGGTGGTGGCGATCACGCTGGCGCTGGCGGTGCCCGCCGGATACAGCCTCGCGCGGCTGGCCGGGCGCTGGGGACAACAGCTCGCCATCGGCATCTTCCTGACCTATCTGATACCGCCGACTATCCTGTTCATCCCGTTCTCGCGCATCATCGGCGCGTTCGGCTTGCAGGATTCGCTCTGGTCGCTGGTGCTCGTGTACCCGAGCTTCACGGTGCCGTTCTGCACCTGGCTGCTGATGGGGTTTTTCAAGACCATACCCAAGGACGTGGAGGAAGCGGCCATGATCGACGGTCTCAGTCGGTTCGGGGCCTTCTTCAAGGTCGTGGTCCCGATCTCGATGCCCGGGATCCTCACGGTCGTGATCTTCGCCTTCACGCTGGTGATGCAAGAGTTCGTCTACGCGCTCACGTTCATCACCTCGTCCTCGCAGTACACCGTGAGCGTCGGCGTCCCGACTTTCCTGGTCCGGGGGGACGTTTACTTCTGGGGTTCGCTCATGGGCGCCTGCCTCATCGTCAGCATCCCGATCGCTGTCATCTACAATTTCTTCGTCGACCGCTTTGTCGCCGGTTTCACCGTCGGCGCCATCAAGTAGGACATCGTCGTCTGCGCGCCGGGCGGAAAAACGACCGGTACCAACAGGTGATTTCAGGCTAAGGACCGCGGTTGTCGCAATTGGCGCGCCTCATCAGTCGTTGAGAATTTCGCTAAAAGACCTGAATCGGAGGGGCTCTAAAAAATCTGCGCCAGTGAGCAACAGCAGAGTTACTGGCTGGATCCTCTGGATGCTGAATGTCCAGACCGAGTCGAAATGGGCCTGTGGGCAGATGGTCGCTGAGCGGCCCATACCAACCCGCCGCAACACCGGGGGTGTTGCGGCGGGTTGGGCACTGATAAAGACCGTAGCCGCTAGCCGTTAAGGCTTGATCTGGCCGCGGATCTCGCCGAATTTTTTATGGGCGGCACTGTGCACGTTGTAATAAAGCTTGCCGGCCTTGAAGCTTTGATATTGTTCTGCGGTCAATTTGGCACCGGCCGGAACGGACCACTCAGTCGCGGACTTCTTCGTGAGAGGAATGATAACTGGACCGTTTTCCCCGGGCGCGCCTTCGTGAATATGCGCTGCCACGCCGGCGACTCCGGAAGTTTTTACGCTGCCGCTGACGGACATGTCGTCGCCAACGGTGATAGTGCCGGTACCTTTTGCGGAGGTGGCGACGGGCGGGACTTCCTGATCGCCGCTCAGCGTAACCTTTATTTCGGCGGCCATCGCGATCCCGGCGCCCCCGGCGAGAATAACCGCGATCACGGTAACAGCAGCAAGAGTGAAGCGTGATTTCCGAAGAATTACATTCATTGGTGGTTCCCTCTATTCAGTTGATCAGACTTCCAATGGCGGCGATTGTCAGCGGCCGCCCCCGACTTAACTGCACGACGCTTGCAAACCCGACATGAGAATTGTCATCCGTGTTTCAATGCTTTCGCGCGACATTAACTCGTGGCGGAACAGTCGACCTGCGTGCGTATACCGGAGACAGTCCCAGCGCGCGCCACGGGCGCACGGTTGCTCCACGATCAGCTCCGTCGTTCCAAGACGATCCGTGCGATAGCATACATCATACGCAGCGCGCCGGGGGCGAGCCAAGCGATGGCGCGCAGTTCCCCGTAGCCGGGTTTCGCGAGGCGTCGAATCCCCGTGGCAATTCTGAGCCGCAGGATGACCGGCCAAGCGTGATTCACGAAAGTGCCAGCGGGGAAATGTCAAACCTTGCATGGTTGCTTCACCTGTTTTGATGTCGCTTTTGGGCCCGACCTCTAAAAGACGCGTATGAGCCCGGTTTTTTTCCACCACAGAGACAGTTCCGGCAGGTAGGTGACCAGGACCAGCCAGACGATCATGATCATCAGAAACGGCAGGCAGGCGCGGAATAGCCTCAATATCGGCTCACGGAAGCGCTGGCTGGCCAGAAACAGATTGATCCCGATCGGGGGATGAAGATAACCGATCTCGAGGTTGGCCAGAAAAATGATCCCGAGGTGCACGGGATCGACCCCGAAATGCCTCGCCAGCGGCAGGATAAGAGGCACCACGACGATGATGGCGGAGAAGATGTCCATCACGAAGCCGACGGCAAGCAGAAAAACGTTAAGCAGCAGCAGGAAGTGCGTCTGGCTTTGCACGTCCTGCTTCATCAGCGCCAGAATCTTCATGGGTATCTGGGCATCGATCATGATATTGGTCAGACCGAGCGCTACGCCGAGGATGATCAGCAGGCTTCCCACGAGCACGGCGGTTTCCCGCAGGGTGTCGGACAGCTGCGCAAACGACCGGAGATTGCGGTGCATGACCGTTTCAAGCAGCAATGCATAGGCCGCCGAACAGGTGGCGGCCTCGGTCGCGGTCACGAAGCCGCCGAACAGACCGGCCACGATGCCGATAGGCAGGAGCAAGTCCCAGATCCCCGCACGCAGCGCCACGAGGAGCGCCGGCAATGAGAACGGTTTTGGCGTCAATCCGATGCGCCGCGACGTGGCCACGCAGTAGAGAGCCAGCAACGCGAGCAGCAGCAGCCCTGGCGCGAACCCCGCCAGGAACAGCTGCTCGATGCTGACGCCGGCCACGGTGCCGTAAAGCAGGATCACGAGGCTGGGCGGAAACAACAGCCCGAGCGAGCCCGAGGACGTCAGCAGCCCGAGCGAAAAGTTTTTGGTGTAATTTTCGCTTAGCAGGATGGGATAGAGCAGCCCGCCGAGCGCGAGAATGGTCACGCCGGAGGCGCCGGAGAAGGCGGTAAAGAACGCGCACGAAACCAGTGCCACGATGGCCAGACCGCCGGGCATCCAACCGAAGCCGGCGTTGAAAACCTGCAGCAGCCGCTGCGGCGCGCCGCCGCGCGACATGGTCACGCCGGCGAGCGTGAACAACGGGATCGCCATCAGGTTGGGCGAGGACGCCAGGCGCATCATCTCCACGATCAGCACCGCGGGGTCCAGGCCGGACAGGCGCGTGGCGATCAGACCGCCGGCGCCGAGAACCACGAACAGCGGCACGCCCAGCGAAGCGGCGATGGCGAGCAGAATGACGATCGTCAGGGTCACGGGGCGCGATTTGCCGAACGCGGTCCGATCAGGAACCGCAGCGAGAAATGAAACGCGAGCAGAAAGAAACTCAGGGGAATGATGATGCCGAGGCCGGTGATCCATTTCTCGGCCGCCGCCGCATACGCCCACTCTTCGCGCCAGAACCGGACCGCGGCCCAGAACAGCGCGCCGCAGACGACGGCGGAGAACAGGAAGATCGGCCGTTCCAGCCGCCGGCGCCAGGCTTCTGACAACCATACCGCCACGGCGTCGATCTTGATGTGACGCTCGCGTACCGCCAGCACCGCGCCGAGAAAACTCACCCATACCACGAGATAGCGGTCCAGCACGTCAGCGCCGGGGATGGCGGTGTGGAAAAAATTGCGCGCGCTGATTTCGGCGAGAGACAGAAGCACCAGCAACGCGAGCCCGGAAATGGCAACGATGCTTTCCGTGCGCGTCAGATAAAACTCGAGTTTTGCCATCCACGTCCCGTTACGGACGTAGGGTATCGCCGGTTCCGTCACGGCTTCCCTTTCGGCGCGTTTCGGGCGCGGTAATCGGCCAGCGCCTGGCGCGCGCTTGCATATACATCGGCGGGAATGTAGTCGGTTTTTGCGAGCGCGGCGGCGGCGCGGTCGCGCAGCGCATAGAGGTCGGAATCCTTGTCCTTCCACTCGTGGGTGAAAGTGACGCCGTGCTGTTTCAGCACCGCGAGACTTTTCGCGTTGTCGCGGCGCGTTTCGGTGACCAGGCGCTCGCCCGCCGCTTCGCCGGTTTTGCGCAGCACCGCCCGCAGGTCGGGCGGCAGCTTGTCGTAGAATTGGCGTGACACGATCAGTCCGCCGATCCCGTCCATGACGGGAATGTCGGTCATGTACGGCGTCTTGGTGAACCACTGGAGGGCGATCGCGCCCAGCGGCGGCGCGATGGTGGTGTCGATCAACCCCGTGGAAAGACTGGTGAAGACCTCCGTGATCGGCAGCGGCACGGGCGACAGGCCGCTGGCGCTGAAGAAGGCGTCGCCGAGCGGGTCACCCTGCCACAACCAGATGCGGCGCTTTTTCATGTCCTCGATGGAATAGATCGGCTCGCGCGAGAACAGCTGCACGAAACCGACCTCCATCCAGCCGAGCAGCTCGAAACCGTGGTCGTGAAACCCGGCGCGGATCCCGGGCAGGAGTTGCGCGCGGACATAATCGACCTCGTCGTAGTCGCGGAACAGAAACGGTATCTCGAGCACGCGCGCCGGCGAGTAGATTTCGCCGATGCCGTGGCCGGTCAGGGCCGCGCCCTGCAGCTGGCCGAAGCGGATCTTGCGCAGCACGTCGGGCTCGTCGCCCGAAACGCCGCCGCCGTAGAGCTTGAACGTGAGCCGGCCGCCGCTTTCCTTCGCGACCTGGTTGGCCCAATCGCCGATTATGTTCATCCAAGTCGAGCCTTGCGGCGCGAGCGTGGCGAATTTGAGGACGTAAGTATCTTCAGCGTGCGCGCTCGGCAACAGGAGGGCCAGCAAAAACAGAACGACGAATCGCTTCAAAACCATTCTTCCTCTTTCGCAAGCAGCTGTCCGGCCTTGTGCTGCGCGATGGCATTGGCCAGCGCCATGTCCGGGTAGAGGTCGGGAGGCGCGTGCACGATCCCGGTCAGCAGTTGATGGAACTGCTTGCGGTCCAGTTCCTGGCGCGCCAGATACTGGGCTTGCAGCAGATCGACGATCAGGAGCTTGCCCTCGTTGACAGCACGCGCCTTGTCGAATTCCGCGGCCGAGCGCTTGAAGTCGCCGCCCAGCATCGGTGGCCGGTTGCCGTAATAGACGCCGAAGAACAGATGGGCGCCGCCATAATAATAGGTATCGTCGAGCTCCAGCACGCGCTGCATCAGGGCGACGGCTTTGCCCAGCTCGGCGATCCGGGCCGGGTCGTTGCGGTTCATGTCGATCCACTTGGCCCAGCAGGAGGCCGACCAGAACAGCGCCGGCACCGCGTCGCGGCCGAGGCCATCCAAGCGTTGCTTGAGTTGTTCAGGCGACAGGGTGTTGATGTCTTCCCGGAATCCGGCGTGGGCCAATGCCTTCAGCGCGTGTTCGAGTCCGCGCTGGTAGAGCTTCCCGGCGCGCGCGCGGTCCTCGTCCTCCACGAAACCGTAGGCGTAACCGTAGAACGCCTGGGCCGCCTGCAGTCGCAGGTCCGGGTTTCCCGGCAGTTCCTCGATCAGACTTTCGATGAGCTTGAGGTTGGCGGGGATGGCGGCGCGCGCCAGATCGAGATCGGTCTCGCGGTTCATCGCCACGTTGCCGCTTTCGACCACCGGCAGCGACGAGCGCGCCACCATCTGCCCCATGGAGCAGGCGCCGAGCGTCAGGGCGCACAGGGCGACGGCGACGAATTTCATCAGATCGTCATGCACCCTAAAACGCGTGGTCTTGAATCCCGGCGAAGACTTCAGCCTGACTGGCATGGTATGGGTGTATGCGGAATTATTGTATGCTTGCGTCCAGCTTATCGCCGGGGCGTACCTGGCGCAAGGATCGGAAAAATATTCCGTTGTCGATTTCGAGTCAGGACATTCTGGATGATCGCGGCCCGCTCGCCGAAAGCGTCGAGGGTTTCGTCCCGCGGCGCGCGCAGCAGGAAATGGCGGCGCGCATCGAGCAGGCGCTCGCGGATTATTCGGTGTTCATCGCCGAGTCCGGCACCGGCACCGGAAAGACCTTCGCCTATCTGGTGCCGGCGTTGCTGTCCGGCCGCAAGATCCTGATCTCCACCGGCACGCGCCACCTCCAGGACCAGCTGTATCACCGCGATCTGCCCGTCATCCGCGACGCGCTCGCGGTGCCCATGACCACGGCGCTGCTCAAGGGGCGCGCCAATTATCTTTGCCGATATCGCCTCGAACGCGCCGAGACCGAGGCGCGTTTCGCTGGGCGGCGCGACGCCGCCGACCTGGTCCGTATCCGCGATTGGGCCGGCCACACTAAACAGGGCGACATCGCCGAGGTCAGCGGCATCCCCGAGGATTCCAGCCTGTGGCCGCAGGTAACCTCGACCGCGGAAAACTGTCTCGGCGGCGGTTGCCCGAACTATGAAGAATGCTTCGTCAACCGCGCGCGGCGCGAAGCGCTCGCCGCCGACGTCGTGGTCGTGAACCATCATTTGTTCTTCGCCGACCTGGCGTTGCGCGAGGAAGGCTTCGGCCAGTTGCTGCCCGGCGTCGACGCCGTCATTTTCGACGAGGCGCATCAGCTGCCGGAGGTGGCCTCGAATTTCTTCAGCCTGTCACTGAGCAGCCATCAGATCACGAGCCTGTGCCGCGACAGCGTTGCGGAGGAACTGAAGGAACACAGCGACATCGCCGAGCTGCCGGATGCGGCCCAGGCATTGGAAAAAGCCGCCGCCGATTTTCGCCTGGCCTTCGGTGTGGAGCCGAGGCGCGACGCCTGGAGCCGGGTGGACGACGCCAAGGGATTTCATGGCGCGCTCGAAGAGCTGCGCGCGCGTTTCGCGAAACTGAGCACGGTGCTGGAGGCGGCGGCCGCGAAGGGCCAGGGCCTGGCGAATTGCGCGCGGCGCGCCTCGACGCTGCTGGACCGGTTGCTGACCATCAGCGAGAACCCGCCGGCGGATTATGTCGCCTGGTTCGAAACCACTACACGCACTTTCACCTTGTATCTCACGCCGCTCGACATCGCCGTGCCGTTCCGGCAATGCACCGCGAACGCCAAGAAGGCCTGGATATTCACTTCCGCGACACTCGCTATCAACAAAAGCTTCGCGCACTTCCAGGCGCAGCTCGGGCTCGACGAAGCCGAGACCGGTCTGTGGGACAGCCCCTTCGACTACGCGAATCGCACACTGCTGTACATACCGCCGCGCCTGCCGATGCCGTCGGCGCCGGAATACACCGACGGCGTGCTAGACGCCGCGTTGCCGGTGCTGCGTGCCAGCCGCGGGCGTGCGTTCATACTCTTCACCAGCCACCGCGCGCTGAAAGCAGCGGCCACGCGCCTGCGCGACGCGCTCGACTACCCGTTGCTGGTGCAAGGCGACGCGCCGCGCTCGGAATTGCTGCGCCGCTTCCGCGCCGCCGGCAACGCGGTACTGCTCGGTACCGGCAGCTTCTGGGAAGGCGTGGACGTGCGCGGCGAGGCGCTGTCGTGCGTGATCATCGACAAGCTGCCATTCGCTTCGCCCGACGATCCGGTGTTGCAAGCGCGTGCGACCGCGATGGAACTGGCCGGGCGCAGCCCGTTCATGGAGCACCAGCTGCCGGAGGCGGTGATCGCTCTGAAGCAGGGCGTGGGCCGCCTGATCCGCGACGAAACCGACCGCGGCGTGCTGGTGTTGTGCGACCCGCGCCTGCTGAGCAAGGGTTACGGCAAGACCTTCCTCGCCAGTCTGCCGCCAATGCCGCTGACCCGGGACGTCGCGGAAGTCGAGCGGTTTTTCACCGAAGCGGGCGGCGTGCGAGAAGTGGCGCCGCAGCACTCGCGCGCATGAAGGCCAACGCGGCGCCGGTTCCGTTGTGGCGAGGGATCGTGCATTTCTTGGCCTTCGGTTTCGGCGCCGGCAAGGCGCCGGCCGCGCCCGGTACTTTCGGCACCCTCGTCGGCGTGCCGGTATACCTATTACTAAGTCAGTTGCCACCGCCGGTTTATGCGGCGACTGTCGCGGGCCTGTTCATCGTCGGCGTGTGGTTCTGTCGCGTAACCGAGCGTGACCTCGGAGTGCACGACCATCCCGGCATCGTGTGGGACGAAATCGTCGGATACCTTATTACTATGTTTTTGGCCCCGGCGGGGTGGATGTGGATGGCGGCCGGGTTCGTATTGTTTCGATTGTTCGACATCTGGAAACCATTCCCCATTCGCCAGATCGAACGCCGCATCCAGGGCGGTTTCGGCAACATGCTCGATGACGCACTCGCCGCGGTGTATGCCTGGCTCGTGATGCAGGCGCTCGTGCGCCTGGTTCCGCTGGTTTGGAATCAGTAGCTCTGCGGTCTGACGGTCCTCGTAAGTCGCTGACTAACGATTTCCGGTAAGCGGACAGTCAGATGGCCGGCAAATGCCCGTTTTCGGCAAATTACATCAACTCAAACCGACCC
>Ga0187776_10001404_pt1 | contig 12020 bp, 13 predicted proteins | sample 0216_BV02_MP12_2_FD_132426 | JGI IMG/M metagenome (GOLD analysis project Ga0187776, IMG submission 132426) | Tropical peat soil microbial communities from peatlands in Department of Meta, Colombia - 0216_BV02_MP12_20_MG | ecosystem: Environmental > Terrestrial > Soil > Wetlands > Peat | place...
ATTGCCTCTGCGCCGGAGTGTCAAGGCAATGCGGCGGTTAAATCCGGCTCCGGCCAGCCAGAGCAAGCTTGCGCTGTTCTCCGATGCCCTCCAAAGTCGTGGAGTTGCCTTCCCAAGGAGCCGGCATGAGCCACATCCATCGCCCTGCGCTGTCGACTGCTCTGGTCCTGGTTCTCATAGCATTAGGGTTGTCGGGATGCGCGACCGGACCACAAGTCGAACCGCAGCCTGGCGCGCCAGCCCTCGGTCCGGCCTTGCCGCCGGCGTTTCCACCGCAGGATATCGTCGGGCGCTGGGGCCTTGCGGCTTATCACAAGGAAGAAGACCGCGCGCGCACCGAGCAAGCCGCCGCCGGTGGTTGCAAGCAGCCCTACGTGATCACGCTTGGCCCGGCCGGCGGCGTGATGATGCATCTGGCCGACCAGGCGACACCGACCGAGTTGAAGTTGAAAGGTGCGCCCGGCGGAAAGACCTACATCGGCCCGGCTGACGCGCCACCGGGTGATGCTCAGGATCGCGAAGTCGTGCTCTTTGACGGCCGCGTCCTTATCCTGCGCTGGATGGACAGCGAGGTTCAGGGCCGTTACGGCACCATGGTCTATGTCCGGTGCGGGGCAGAGGGCGCCAAGCGAGGCGCGCCGAAACCAAAATCGTCGAAATCGAAGTCGGCGCCGCCGCCAAAACCCGCGCAGTGATCGGCCGGCTACAACGCCTGAGCGCAAGCGCGCCGGCGTGCTACGACGTGCAGTGTCGTCATTTGCAACGGCTGCCCGATGACCGCTTTGCGTGACTTTATCGAGGGCCCCTGGCGCGCAGTGCCGGTGCTCGGAATTACCCAGATTTTGTCCTGGGGCACAATTTTCTACACGCCGGTGCTGATTGTCCCGCTGATCGCGGCCGACCGTGGCTGGTCGATCTCCTTCGCAATGGGAGGGTTCTCGGTCGGTCTTTTGGTCGCCGGATTGGTCGCACCCTATGTCGGCCGTTCAATCGACAGTTTCGGCGGGCACGTAGTCATGACCATTGGATCACTTATCGGCGGCCTCGGTCTGGTTCTGATCGTATTCGCTGCACACCCAGTTGCTTATTACGCGGTCTGGATGGTGCTCGGCGTTGCCATGGCGGCGAACCTGTACGATTCCGCCTTCGCAACACTTGGCCGCATATTCGGCCACGCTGCGCGCCGACCGATCACGGCACTGACGCTCGCCGGTGGTTTTGCCTCGACCGTGAGCTGGCCGGCGACGCATTTTCTGCTGGAGCGCGTCAGTTGGGGCGGAACCTATCTCATTTACGCGGCGCTTCTGGCTTGCATCTCGGCTCCACTCCACGCGGCGGCGCTCCCGCGCAGCCGCTTCGAAGCCGATGTGCCGACGCAAAGCGAGCCAAAGGAGCCGATCAGGGTGCTGCCGCCGCACGGTTTGGCGTTCATGCTGGTTGCGGCGGCATTTGCCGCATACGCTTTCGTTCCCTCCGGCCTTTCGGCGCACCTGCTGGCAATTTTCGCGCGCACCGGCATCGATGCCGGCACGGTGGTCTGGATTGGCGCTCTGTTTGGCCCAGCGCAAGTCGGCGCACGGCTTCTCGAATTTGCCTTTGGACGCAATTTGCATCCGCTATGGGTCGTGCGTTTCGCGCTCAGCACGCTGTTGTGTGCGTTCGTGATGCTTGCGGTGCTCGGCGTGTCGGTAGGGACGGCAGCAGCCTTTGCCGTGATGTTCGGGGGCGCCAATGGTCTCGTCACGATTACCCGCGGGGCCGTGCCGCTCGCGTTGTTCGGTGCCTCCGGTTATGGGCGGCTGATGGGCCGGCTCGCCGCACCTTTCCTTCTTGTGCAGTCGGCGGCGCCTTTGATCATGGCATTCGTGATCGAACACGCATCCGATCCGGCGGCGCTCGCTCTCGCTGCCGGGTTCGCGTCAGTTGCCTTGATTTGTTTTATCGCGCTGCGCAGGCCGATTTAGGCAAATATCGCATCAATGTCACATTGGCTTGCATGACCGGAGTCACCGTCAAGCCTGGGACCATTGATGATGTCGCAAGTTGGCCGCTGTTCAACCGGCGACGCGGGCCGGTTCTTGCTGTCGGAACTGTTGTACCGCTCGACCATGGCCGCTATGCGCTCTTCGATCATCATCAAGGTCGCGATCACCTTGCCAATGCGTTGACCGGCGAGGTCCTGAAAGTTGCACGCTTCGTAGATGCGGACCACGTGATCCTGCACGTCCTGCGCAAGGCCAAGGTGATAATCGTCGTCCAACGCCGAGGCGAGCGCGCGTGCGCAGTCGTCAATAATCTCAGCCGATGCGAGGATCCGTTGTGTTGCCTTTTCCATGCCTTCGACCGCAGCGTTGAGTTCCCCGGCCGCGCGCGCCATGCGGCGATCCTTACCCTCGGTGATCAGCGCGGAAAGCTCGCGGCGGTGCTGGGCGACGATGTCGTGAATCGCCGTAAGATCGCGTTCAACGGTTCCGGGTTCGATCGGTTGGTGAACCTTGACGGGTCGATCATTGTCAGCGGCAGAGTTCGCGGGCGCGCGGTTGCCGCGTCCGGTCATTTGCTCGACACGAAAAACTTTGCGTTGCACGCCTGATCCCCGCAAATTCGGCGCATGTTCTTAGCGAGGGCGCATTAACGGCGCGTTGCACGCGTTGCGGAAAGGCCACGCATGGAAACCGCGCGTTTACCATAGCCAATCATGGTTTACGGCGATTTACCAATCGGTTGTGCTTTTGGCTTTTTACTTCATGCGCGCATGGGAGTGGAAGGTAGAGCAATGCGGCGTTCAATTGTCCTAGGAGTGCTGGCGGTCTCTTTGTCGAATTTCGCATCGGCTGAGCCGATGTCGCTAGCGCCTCCCGAACCGGGGGCGCGGACACCCGCCATGATCGTGGCGGCGGCACAAACACCGCAAATGCAACAGCCGCAACAGCCGCAGCCCAATCTTGGCGGTGGCTTTATCGAATTCCTGTTCGGCGACTCATCGCAACGAAATCGCCCATCGCAGCAGTGGTTCGGCGCACCGGCCCGCCAGGACGATTACGCTGCGCGGCAGGAGGTGCAGCCAAGCTACGCGTACGGTGGACGGGTCGATCCCAGGCAAGATCAGCAGCAATATGATGGCCGTAGCGATCCACGCTATCTGCGCCACGAGGTTGCATACGACGGAAAGGAATCACCGGGCACGATCGTCATCGATACGCCGAACCATTTCCTCTATCTGGTCGAAGCGGAAGGCCGCGCCATTCGCTATGGTATCGGGGTCGGACGGCCTGGCTTTACCTGGTCGGGCGTCCATTCAGTCTCGGCAAAGAAGGAATGGCCGGATTGGGTCCCACCCGACGAGATGCTCAAGCGCCAGCCGTACCTGCCGCATTTCGTTGCGGGCGGACCGAACAATCCATTGGGGGCGCGCGCGCTTTATATCGGTTCCACGATTTACCGTGTCCACGGCTCGAACGAGCCCTGGACGATCGGCCAAAACGTGTCATCCGGTTGCATCAGGATGCGCAACGCAGACGTCATTGACCTTTATGAGCGCGTAAAGGTCGGCAGCAAGGTCGTTGTGTTGTAGGCAGGCTCAGGCGCTGTCGCCACCGCCAAAATCGCCGCCAAAATCTCCGCTGGTATCGCCGTCAAAATCGGCGTCAATGTCCGGTGAATCCGGGACATCGTCATTGTCGAACAGTTGAGCAGGCTGGGCATTGGCCCGCGCGCCGCGTCCGATGTCGTCGAAGCCCGCCTCGCGTGCGAGGTCGCTGCCGGCAGCGCTATTGTCCCACGGCGAGTTGGCGGGTGGCATCGCCGCGAATGCGTTGCCGCCGTGGTGCCCGAACATCGAGCTGATCGTGTTCAGTAAAAGCGCGCCACCAATGACGCCTGCGGCCGATGCCGCGGCAGTGCCGAGGAACGAACCACCGGGCGACGCAGCTGCCGGGGCAAAAGCGACACCGCTGTTCCAACGTGGGTCGGGCGCAGCCGGGCGCACGCTCGGCACTGATGTGGCCGATCCGCGGCCTGTGAGCGCCTGCCGCATGCTGTCGAGGAAGCCTCCCGCCGGCGCATTGGCATCTTCGCCGGCGAGTTCGCGAATCCGGGCGTCCGCGCGCTTGAGGGCTTCGTCCTGTACCAGCACGGTCTGCACCAGCGGATAGATGGCATTAGGTGCGCGGGCCAGACCCTCCTCTATGGCGCGCTGTGCCTGCGCATCCCGCGGCGCGGATTCCAGCCGCGCCAGCCGGTCGAACAGCTCGTCAACCAATTGGCGTTCCTGCGGAGTCATGATGAGTCCTCCCGTGACGTCGGCGTTATCTAGGTGGTCCCGCTATTTTCGCCAGTGGCGTGCGCCAGAGCGACGCCGTGTTCCGCCAATACCTTTGGAAACGCATCAGAATCAAAGAAGGCAAATTCGTGCTCCCGCAGCGTTGTCAGCGAATCGAGTGCTTCTAACTCGGCATCGACAAAGCCCGGATGACACATGACCAGGCCGTTCTCGGGAAGTCCGGAAAGAAAACGCGGAAATATCCGGGCGAAGTTGGCCTTGGCGTTGAATGTATAGGTTCCGGCAAATGCTGGATTGACCGCGATGCCTTTCCGTTTCGCCTTGCGGCGAAAGCCGACGCTTAAAATGTCGAGTGTCAGAGCCTTGCGATCCCGCAAGTGCCGCGCACTACGAGCGCGGCCACACTGACGTACCCATGCACGGGGGGCCCCTTGCGCGGCAGCATTAAGGAACGCGTCGCGTATCTGCGGAAACAAGTGCACATGTTGATGGCCGTCGAGGAAATCCGGTGGGCGGCCGAAGGCATCGATGAAGGCGCGCAATTGAGTGGCGATTTCGATCGTCAGTGATTCCAGACCCAGGCGGCGGCCAGCCGCTGCCCGCAACATTTCTTTGAGCGGCAAGAACCGGCCGTTGCGCAACGGCGCAAAATCTCCACTCAACGGTTTGAATGGCGCGGTGAGTGTAACATGAAGTCCAAGCGCGGCACGCTTTTCCCCAGAATTGAGCGAATACAGCGCGTCCACTTCGTCACTGTCGAGGTATGGCGCGGCAACCATTATCGAGGCGGCATTGATGCGACGGCGAAGGATCAATTCGCGGATCGCAGTGTTGACGCCAGGGGAAATCCCGTAATCATCGGCGCACAGCCAGATACGCCGGGGAGCCGTGCGCATGACGCGTTCGCTTATTCGGCCGCGCGAGATGCCACCGGCCGCGCCTTGGCCGATTCGCTCGCGCGCTTCACGCTGTGTTCAGCGACGAAATAGACCGGCCGCGCTTTGATCTCCGATAGCATCTTACCGACATATTCTCCCAGCACGCCGATCAAGATGAGCTGCACACCGCCAAGCACCATCAGGCCAACAACCAGGGAAGGATAACCGGGGACGTCCTTGCCATAGATGACGGTTTCAACCAGGATCTCAACGCCAAAGATCAGCGCACCGGCAGCGAGCAAGAGGCCAAGCAAGCTAGCCACGCGCAGGGGCGCCACCGAGAATGATGTAAGGCCTTCGATCGACAGGCCGACCAATCTGCGCAAATTCCAGCTCGTTGCGCCATGTGTGCGCTCCGCTGGCTCATAGTCGACGCGGACCTGTCGAAAGCCTATCCAGCTCGAAAGCCCCTTGAAGAAGCGATTGCGTTCCGGCATTTGCCGTAGAGCCACCGCAGCGCGCGGGGACAACAGTCGAAAATCGCCGGCGTCTTCTGGAATCTTGTGCCGGGATCCCCAGTTGAGCAGTGCGTAGAACCAATGCACGCCTGCGCGTCGCAGCCAAGGTTCGTTTTCGCGGTGAGCCTTCGCCGTGTAGACCACGTCATAGCCGTCATCGAGCCAGCGGGCGACAAGCGTGTCGATCAGGTCCGGCGGATGCTGGCCGTCGCCGTCCATGAAAAGGACGGCGCCGCGGGTCGCGTGATCGAGACCCGCAAGCAGCGCGGCCTCTTTGCCGAAGTTGCGCGATAGGGTGACAACCTGGATGTCCACCGGGAGAGCAGGAAAGGATCTCGCCACGTCACTGCTGCCGTCAGTGCTGCCGTCATCGACGTAGACGACTTCAATGTCCAGCCCGCGCCTGTTTTTCAAGTAACGCGCGGCCTCGGCAATGCGCTCATGCAGCGCCTGCAGGCCTTCGGCCTCGTTGAACAGAGGCACGACAATCGACAAGATCGGCGTGGACGACGCGCGCACGCGGCTGCCTATTTTGGTGGGCTTGATCGCCATTCTTGGTCAACCTCACTTCGGTTCCGGCGATCTATACCGCACCGGGGCGGCGCTGTCGCGTCCCGGCCTACCGGGACGTGTTTTGCCGTGCTAAGCCGGCGCCGACGATGATTCCGGCGCCCATCCAGAATATCCTCGATCGTCTCACTGTGGCCTGGCACGAGCGCGCCATCGCGCTGAAGGCGATCAGCTTCGCCTTTGTCGGCGTCATCAATACGCTCGTCGATTTCAGCATTTTCTGGATAACTGTCACCCAGCTGTATTGGCCATTGGTACCCGCGAACGTGCTTGCCTGGTTTGTGGCAGTTACATTTTCCTACGTAATGAACTCGTTTACGACGTTCGCTTACGAGTCCGGACGAATTCTGCGTTGGCGCGACTACGCAGCGTTTGTCGCCTCCGGTGTTGCGGGCATGGTATCAAGCACAGCAGTATTGTTCGCGCTGTCTTATTTCCTCCCACTGCTACTGGCAAAAGCGATTTCAATTTTGGTGAGCTTTGCGGTTAACTTCTCGCTTTCTCACTTCGTCGTGTTCCGCCGCAGAAGTGGTGACACCGGCTAACGAGCATTGTTAGATTGGCCATGCAGCACGACTACAACCTGACGGCCAAGCTCCCGAACTTCGTCACGCACCTGGAGTGCGCGATGACCGGCGAATGTCACGTGGCGGACCAGGTGCACAATCTGTCGCGTGCCGGCAAACCGCTGCTGGTGCGATACGATCTCGCCGGCGTCCGCAACGCGCTCAGCAAGGATATGCTCGCGGCGCGGCCACCGGATCTGTGGCGGTATCGCGAAATGCTGCCGGTTCGGCGCGCCGAAGACATCGTGAGCCTCGGCGAAGCGATGACGCCTATCGTGTGGGCGCCGCGCATTTCGAAAATGGTGGGTGGCGGCGAAATCCTGGTGAAGGACGAAGGCCGGCTACCGACCGGCTCATTCAAGGCGCGCGGGCTGGTAATGGCGGTATCGATGGCCAAGGCGTTCGGCATCAAACATATGGCGATGCCGACCAACGGCAATGCGGGGGCGGCACTTGCCGCCTACGCTTCACGCGCCGGCATCAAGACGACAATTTTCTGCCCGGAGGACACGCCCGAAGTGAATGTCAGCGAGATCGCGCTGCAAGGGGCGACCGTCTACCGCGTCAATGGGTTGATCGATGAGTGCGGCAGGATCGTCGGCGAGGGCAAAGGCAAGGTGGGCTGGTTCGATACGTCGACGCTGAAGGAGCCGTATCGGATCGAGGGCAAGAAAACCATGGGTCTCGAACTCGCCGAGCAACTTGGCTGGCAGATGCCCGATGCGATCTTTTACCCAACCGGTGGCGGCACCGGGCTGATCGGCATGTGGAAAGCATTCGCCGAGCTTGAGGCAATCGGCTTCATAGGGAAGAAACGTCCGCGCATGATCGCTGTCCAGGCCGCCGGCTGCGCGCCGATGGTGAAAGCTTTCGAGGCGGGCCAAGAGCACGCGCCGCGCTGGGAGGATGCACACACCATAGCGTCCGGCATTCGCGTGCCGCAGGCGATCGGGGATTTTCTGATCTTGCGCGCCGTGCGGGAGAGCAATGGCTTCGCAATCGCGGTGCCGGACGAGGCGATCACTGCGGCGCTTGAAGAAATGGCGCGCGGAGAAGGCCTGCTGCTGTGCCCGGAAGGCGCGGCGACCTATGCAGCATACAAACAGAGCCTCAAAGACGGGCGTGTGAAGCGCACCGACCAGGTCGTGCTGTTCAATTGCGCGAGCGGCCTGAAATACCCGCTGCCGCCGGTGCGCCGTACCCTCGACCGGCACAAGCCGATCGACTTCAGCGCCCTGTAGAGCGAGGCGGAGCTACAGGCCTGCTTCGAGCTTTGCGTAAAGCGGATTGTCGCGCGAAAACACGTAGCCGAGCTCGGCGACTGCCACAGCCTCGGCGCCATTCTCGCGCAGGAAGCTGGTGAGCGCGTAGACCTGATCGGGCGGGCAATGCAAAATCAACATGCCCGACGCGGTGGGGCCGCCAAACGGCACCTCGATCGCGAATTTGCGTTTGGCACTTTCCACCAGCATATCGGTGCCGGCTGCAAAACGTGCGCGAACCTCACGAAATGCGCGTGCCCGCGCCTGCGCCGCGACTCTGTCCAGAATGACGCGGGCAAGATCCCTCTGGTCTTTCCCCCAGGTGGCGCCACGCGCCGCCACCAGGTTTGCCTGCGAGCGCAATATGGTACCGTCTTCCACGACTTTCAGGCCGTTGGCCGCGAGCGTTGCACCCGTCGTGGTGATGTCGACGATCATTTCCGCCGTGCCGGCTGCGGGCGCGCCCTCGGTCGCCCCCGAACTCTCGATAATGCGATAGTCGATGATGCCGTGGGCGGAGAAAAAGTCGCGCGTCAGATTTATGTATTTTGTTGCGACCCGCATCTTGCGGTCGTGGTGTTGACGGAATGCAGTCGCCACGTCATCGACGTCGGCCATCGTGCGCACGTCGATCCAGGCTTGTGGAACCGCCACCACTACGTTGGCGAAACCAAATCCGAGACCTTCAATGAGCACGACGCGTCTGTCGGCGTCCGGAATCATCTCCCGCACCAGGTCTTCGCCAGTGACACCGAGGTGCACCGCGCCTGCCGCCAGCTGGCTGGTAATTTCGGCAGCCGACAGATACGCGACCTCGACACCGTCAAGGCCGCTGATCGCGCCGCGATAGTCGCGTGCACCGCGCGGCTTTACCAAGGTCAGCCCGGCACGCGCGAAGAATGCTTCAGCGTTTTCCTGTAAGCGGCCCTTGGCCGGGACGGCGAGCACCAAAGGCGCGTTCATTGGGTGCCCCCGTAAATCGCCAACCGTTCGATCCAGACCGCGAAACCGACGGCGGGAATAGGATCCGGCGCGCCTAGTCGCGCCAGCAGTCCGTCGTAACGGCCGCCGGCAACCAGCGGATCGCCGGTGCGTGCCGGATCAGTCAATTCGAACACAAGCCCGCTGTAGTAGTCGAAGCCGCGTCCGAAGGCTGTCGAGAAACGCAGCCTCTTGAGGTCGATGCCACGGGCTTCAAGAAATCCGGTGCGGCTTTCGAACTGATCGAGTGCCGGCGCGAGCGCCGAAGTCATTTTGGCTTCACTCGCGAGCGCGCGCAGTGCCGCCGCCGCCTGATCGGGGTTGCCCTGAATTGCGAGGAATCGCTCGATCAAGCCGCGAACGTCGCGCGGCAGTTTGGCGCTGGCTCCGAGCGCGGATTGTTCAAGGAATCGATCCGCGATCTCACCGATCGAGCGTCCGCCGACCGCATTGATGCCGGCGATCGACAGCAAGTCGGTCACCAAAGCATGCGCGCCTTTCGGATCGGACCCGGCAAGCGCCGCCAGCACGCCTTGGTATTCAGGCCGCGCGTTGTTGCCGCCCAGCACAAGCCGGTCGAGGTCCTGCGCAAGATTGGCTTTGCGGTTGAAATCCTTGATGAGGCGGCGTTTCCATGCCGGCGGCAGATCGAGGCCTGCGACAAGGCTCGAAAAAAGTGCGACGTCGCCGATCTGGATGTCTGGTGTATCAAGGCCGTAGTGCGCCGTCGCCTCGAGACCAAGCGAAAGCATTTCTGCATCGGCTGCCGCCTTGTCGGATCGTCCGAAGGATTCGATGCCGGCTTGCAGAAACTCGGCTGGCGCATCGGCGCGGTGGCGGAAGACCGGGCCGAGATAGCAGAAGCCTGCCGATTTTCCGGCGATGCTCGACCCGAGATAGTCGCGGGATACGGGAATGGTCAGGTCCGGCCGCAGACAGAATTCGGCGCCGTCCGGCGCGGTTGTCAGATACATGCGCCGCCGGATGTCCTCGCCGGACAGATCGAGGAATGGTTCGGCCGGCTGCAGCAGCGCGGGCGCAACGCGAGCGTAACCGGCACGCTCATAGGAAGCGACCAGCGCCTCCGCCCGCGTGTCGGGCTCCTGCTTCTGTGTTGTCGTGCTCGCGTCCATTCGCGTTCCAAAAACGACTGCAAATGCGGGGTTCGTGCGCCGGCGTTTAGCATGGCCGCCTTAAGGATTCGACGATCTTTGGCGGCTGGCCTTAATGGCCGCCAGCGTCAAATGTTTGTCGTCGTTAACAAATTTTGCCTGGGTTGCGGGCAGGCGGCTCCCTGGTTACGCGCGGCTAACCACACGCCCTAAACGAGTAAGAGAATCTCAATACAACCGGGGTTGACTTGCTGTCGGTGGGAGACAAGCCGATGAGCAAGCTGGTCCCGCGCGCAGTCGTCGAGGCGTTTTATCAAGCCTTGTCGGTGCGCGACTTTGACGCCCTTGCCGACTATCTCGATGATGACGTGGTCTGGACCATCAGCGGTCCGGTCGACATCCTGCCGTTTTGCGGGAAGCGTGTCGGCAAGGACGTGGTGATGAAACTGCTGGCTCGTGAGATCCCGGCGTTCCTGTCGAGCCGGCGTTTCGCCGCGCAGACCATGCTGGTCGACGGCGACCGCGCGACGATCCTCGGCAAGCTCAATGCAACCAAACGTAACGGCGGTCGCGCGATCAGCTACCGGATTGCACATTTCATCCAGTTTCGCGACGCAAAGGTAATCAACTACGTGTCGATTATCGATAGCTTCGATGCCGCCGAGCAAATGCTTGGCTATAGTCTCGATGCATATGATGGTTACCGCGTCGAAGGTAATATAGTGACGGTATAACTCCGTTCTGGCGACCATTAGCGGTAGATGTCGCCACGCACCGTGTTATCTTGAACAACCCAGTCTGCTTCGGAGCACACATCATGCGCCGTCGGTTCACTGTCGTTGCCTTGTTGCTGTTGACCGCTTCGCCCGCAACCGCACACGATATGCCGACACGCAGGGCAGGGCTGTGGGAGCTGAAGATGGAGTTCGCTGGGCGCAATCTTCCGACTCAATTGATGCAGCAGTGCACCGATGCGACCGCCGATAAATTCATGAATCTCAATTTCGGCGGCTCGGCCGACCGAAATTGTCAGAAGCAGGATGTGCGCAATAACGGCGGCACCATCACCGTCGATTCGGTCTGTACGTTCGGCGATAGCGTTACGACGTCGCACGCCGTGGTTAGCGGTGACTTCAACAGCGCCTATACCGTGCAGGTGAATTCGACGCGGCAGGGCGGACGGCCGATGCCAGGTGCGTCACCCGGCGGTGAGACGCACATGACCATCGCCGCAAAATGGCTTGGGCCCTGTGCGACCGGACAAAGACCCGGCGATGTCATGATGGGCAGCGGCATGAAGATGAACGTGCTCGACCTGCAAAAGATGGGCGGACCGCCCGGCCGGCAATAGTCTCCCGCTATCAGGCCAATCCATGCCGGGCCAGCAGCTTGCGGACGGCATCGACCAGTGCACTTTCTTTCACGGCAAACTGCGCTTCACCCTGTTTCTTTAGGTATTCGTCGCGATCCTTGATTGCGGTGAGGTTGGCGCCGAGGATCAGGTCCTTGACCTGCACTTCACCGCGGGCTTTTTCGTCGCCGCCCTGGATGATGGCGCAGGGCGAACCGCGTTTATCGGCATATTTGAGCTGCGTGCCGATGTTGTTTTTCGGATTGCCAAGATAGAGCTCGGCGCGAATGTTTGCCGTGCGCAAGGCTGAGACCATGCCCTGATAGTCGGCGATGCGATCGCGATCGAACACGGTCACAACGACCGGGCCGGGAACGGGCTTTTCGCTGATTTTTTTGAGGTGCGTAAGGGCAGCCTGCAGGCGTGATACGCCGATGGAAAACCCGGTCGCTGGAACCGGCTCCCCGCGGAAACGCGAAACGAGGCCATCGTAACGTCCG
>Ga0187776_10001405_pt1 | contig 12015 bp, 11 predicted proteins | sample 0216_BV02_MP12_2_FD_132426 | JGI IMG/M metagenome (GOLD analysis project Ga0187776, IMG submission 132426) | Tropical peat soil microbial communities from peatlands in Department of Meta, Colombia - 0216_BV02_MP12_20_MG | ecosystem: Environmental > Terrestrial > Soil > Wetlands > Peat | place...
AGCGGCGCGCCGACGTCGCCGACCACGTGCGCCGCGCCGAGCACGCTCGCGAGCGTCGCGGTGTCGCTCAGTCCCAGGTTGAGGCCCTGGCCGGCGAGCGGATGCACGCCATGCGCCGCGTCCCCCACCAGCGCCAGCCGGTGCGCGACGATGGACGGCAGGCGCAGGAACGACAGCGCAAAGCTGGCCGCTGGCGTGATCGGCGTGAGCGTTCCGAGCGCGTGCTCCCCGGCTTCGCCGACGCGCGAGGCAAGCGCCGCGGGATCGAGCGAGGCGAGCTCGGCGGCGAGCGCTTCGGGCGCCGACCACACCATCGACATGCGGCGAGCCGGCAGCGGCAGCCAGGCCAGCACGCCGCGTCCGTCGAGAAACCACTGGAACGCGCGCGCGCGGTGGGCGCGCTCGCAGGCGAAATTGGCGACGATCGCGCTCTGCTGGTACGGCCGCGGCTCGCGCTCGATGCCCGCCTCGCGCCGCAGCCACGAGCGCACGCCGTCCGCGCCGACGATCACGCGGGCCGTCAACGCGCGCCCGTCGGCGAGCGTGAGAACGCCCGCGTCGACGCGCCACGACACCGCGCTCGGCTCGCAGGGCGCGAGCACTTCGACCGGCCCCGCGGTGCGCACCGATTCGACGAGCGATCGGCAAAGCTCGCGGTGCTCGATGATCCACGCGAGCGCGCGCTCACCCAGCTCGTAGGCCGAAAAGCGGATCCGTCCGCCGTCATCGCCGCGCACCTCCATGGTCTCGATCGGCGCCAGCCGCTCGTGCGGCAATCGCTGCCAGACGCCGATGCCGCGCAGGAACTCGGCGCTTCCGGGACTGATCGCGTAGACGCGTGCGTCCCAGTCGTCCGGGCCGGCGGGTGCGTCGAACGCCGCGAGCTCGCCGCGGTCGACGAGCGCCACCGAGAGACGCTCGCGCGCGAGTGCGGCGGCGAGCGCCATGCCCACCGGCCCCGCGCCGACGACGATGGCCTCGTAGTCGGCGGGCGCGCTCACGCCGTCCCCAGCACTTCGATCACGTGGTTCTGGTTGGTGTAGATGCAGAGATCTCCGGCGATGGTAAGCGCCTGCTTGACGATGTCGGCGGCGCTCAAGGCGGTGTGCTCGAGGAGCGCCCGGGCCGCGGCCTGGGCGAACGCGCCGCCGGAGCCGATGGCGACGATGCCCTGCTCGGGCTCGAGCACGTCACCCGAGCCGGTGATGACCAGCGAGGTCGCGGCATCGGCCACGGCCAGCATCGCCTCGAGGCGGCGCAGCACGCGGTCCGAGCGCCAGTCCTTGGCCAGCTCGACCGCCGCGCGCTGGAGCTGGCCCTGGTGCTTGTCGAGCTTCGCCTCGAAGCGCTCGAACAGCGTGAACGCGTCCGCGGTGGCGCCCGCGAAGCCCGCCAGCACGCGGTCGGCGTAGAGCCTGCGCACCTTGCGCGCGGTGGCCTTGATGACCACGTTGCCCAGCGTCACCTGGCCGTCGCCGCCGAGAGCCACGCTGGCTCCGCGCCGCACGGAAAGAATCGTCGTGCCGTAGAAGTTCTCCATGGATCCGACGAAGTCTCGCGCGGCGCCGTGCGGGCAGGCACCCGGGAGCTACTGAACGGCCTTGATGAAATGCCGCGGCGAGATGCCGATCAGAAGCAGCAGCGCGCGGACGATGGGCGATGCGCCGGCGATCTGCACCGTCTTGCGCAGGCCCTCGGTGCGGATGATCGCGTTGAGCAGCGCGCCGGCGCAGACGAAATCGATGCGCTCGACCAAGCTCATGTCGAGCGGCACCACCGTGCGGCCTTCGCGGAACTCTGCGAGCTTCGCGAGCTGCGGATCGTTCGGCCCGGTCATTACCCCGCTCAAGGCCAGCGTCTCGGCGCGCTCGGGCGCCGCGGCGGGCGCGCCGCCGCGGCTCGCCGCAGCCTCGTTCGACGGCGGCGGCTCCCATGACGGCGGCGAGACTTCGAAGGCGACGGCGAAATCGACCGCTCGATCCTCGAACTCCGCCCGATCGTTCTGCCACTGCAGCAGCTCGAGCAGCAGCGTCCAAAAGCCTTCCCCCGCATCGCGGCCCTGTTTCACCGCGCCTTCCAGCGCGCGGCGGATCTTCTCGGGATGCTGCAGGACCAGGCCGTAGTGGCGCTTGCGCAGCACCGCCATCGCGTGGGCGAGAAGCTTCGCGCCCGCATCATCCGCGCCGGTGAGAGAGCCGAGGTCCAACCGCACCTGCGGCTGCTTCTGGGTGGCCGCGAGCATGTTGTCGATCTGCGCCGCGTTGGCGCTGCCGAGCTTCCCCGTCAGTGCGAAATATCCGCCCGGCGATGGCCGCGGGCCGGGGCGAGACTGCGTGGCGCGCTCCTCCCACGCCGGCGCCGATCGCTCGAACGCCACGACGTACTGCAGGGCGAGCTGATCGAAGGCGGCGCGGTCGTTGGCGCGCTGCAGCAGGTCGAACAGCGCGAGCCACGCGAGCGGCGAGCTCTTCGCATCGTTGTCCTCGACGATGCCCTGCGCGAGCACCGCGCGCGCCGGCGCGGATTGTCCGTTGGCGTAGAGCAGCGCCGCGTTTTCCAGGATGGCGCACAGGCCGGGATTGGCCTCGGCGACTTCGATGCCCTGATCGCCCGCTCCGGACAGATTGATCAGGCTCGACGGACCGGTGACCGTGACCTCGCGCGGATCGAGCACGCTCGGCTCCGGCATCGGCGAGGGCGGCACCCGCGCATGCCCCTTGACGGACGCGGCGACCTCCCGGGCCGAGGCTACCGGATGGGCGATCCTGGGGCGCGGGTCTTCGGGGGGAGGCGTCGCTTCGTGCTTGCCGCGGCGCCCGGCGCCCTTCTTCCCCGATTTCGGGAACAGCGGAAATGCCATCGGACTGGCGCTGAAGCCCTCGCGGGGTAGCGGGGGCTCATTATCGCCGCTTCCCCAGGACGCAACAAGGCACGCCCGGCGGCGAGCCGGGCGGTGGCGCCGTCTTCCGGCTCAGGTGCGGGCGAGGTTCTCGGCGGCGAATTCCCAGTTGAGCAGCTTGTCGATCACCGCCTGCAGGTAATCGGCGCGCCGGTTCTGATAGTCGACGTAGTAGGCGTGCTCCCAGACATCGATGGTGAGAAGCGGCGTCTCTCCCTTGGTGAACGGCACCTCGGCATTGGGCGTGCTCACGACCTTGAGGGTCTTGCCGTCGCTGACGAGCCAGGCCCACCCGCTGCCGAAGCGCTCGACGCCCGCCGTGGCGAGCTTCTTCTTGAGCGCGTCGAGGCCGCCGAACGCGGATTCGATCTTCGCCGCGAGATCGCCGGTGGGCGCGCCTCCGCCTCTGGGCTTGAGCGAGCGCCAGTAGAAGGCGTGGTTCCACGCCTGGCCGGCGTTGTTGAACAGCTTCGAGTGCTCCGGTTTCCCGGCGGTCGCGAGCACGATGCGTTCGAGCGCCTGGCCTTCGAACTCCGTCCCGCTGATGAGCTCGTTGGTCTTGTCGACGTAGCCCTTGTGGTGCTTGCCGTGGTGCAGCGCCACAGTGCGCGCCGAGATGATCGGTGCGAGCGCGTCCTCCGGGTACGGCAGGCGCAGCAGGGCGTGAGGGGTTGCGGTTTCCAGTGCAGCCAGTGTTGCCATGATTGGTCTCCGGTTGAGGCGCGATCTGCCGCAAGCGGGACCGCGTGCGATGGGACGGGCGGGCCGGGACGATCGCGTGCAAACCGCGGCGGGTGGATCGTCCCGGCCGTGCTTGCTACAATCCTCATCGACAGCGCCGCGGGTCGGGAGTTCGCGGCGCGTTCAGGCGTCATCCTCCGGCAACGACGCAAGGGGGCAATCCGATGAAGAATCCGCTCGATTCGCTCTGGGGCACGATCGTCACGGGCCTCGTGCTCACGGTCATCCTGTACTTTGTGGCGAAGAGCCTTCTCGGCTAAGGGAGGTGACGGCAATGGATTACGTTCCCGCGTTGTCGAGATGGGTGCACTTCCTGGCCGGCGTGATGTGGATCGGCCTGCTCTACTACTTCAACTTCGTGCAGGTGGCCGCGCTCAAGGCGGCGACCGCGGACGGCACCGCCGCCGGCATCACCAAGCACGTCGCGCCGCGGGCACTGCTCTACTTCCGCTGGGCGGCGGTGGTGACCTGGCTCGCCGGAGCGGCGCTGCTCTCCGACAAGTTCGTGGACGCGTTCACCCTGCGCAACGGCATGGCCCCCATCGGCATCGGCGCCTGGCTCGGCACCATCATGCTGTTCAACGTCTGGGTGCTGATCTGGCCCAACCAGCAGAAGATCCTCGGGCTCAAGCCCGCCTCCGACGAGGAGAAGAGCAAGGCGCGGCGCGTGGCCTTCCTGGCCTCCCGCACCAACACCGCGCTGTCGATCCCGCTGCTGTTCTTCATGGCCGGCGGCTGGTCGCACCGGGCCATCTTCTTCGGCATGTAGCCGAACCCCGGCAGGCGGCCTCAAACGAAACGGCCCGGAGATTCCCGGGCCGTTCAGCTTGCGCAGCCGGAGCGAGCTTCAGTCGCCGTAGAGCTTCTGCACGCGCTCGCGGCGCTCCTGCGCTTCCAGCGACAGCGTCGCCGTCGGCCGCGCCAGCAGCCGCGGAATGCCGATCGGCTCGCCGGTCTCCTCGCAGTAGCCGTAGCTGCCGTCCTCGATCATGCGCAGCGACTTCTCGACCTTCTTCAGGAGCTTGCGCTCGCGGTCGCGGGTGCGCAGCTCGAGCGTGTATTCCTCTTCGAGCGTGGCGCGGTCCGACGGATCGGTCGTGATCTCGTTCTCGCGCAGGTGCTGGCCGGTGTCGTCGGCGTTGTTCAGGAGCTGCGCGCGCAGCTCGAGCAGCCGCTGCTTGAAGAACGCGCGCTGCGCTTCGTTCATGTACTCGCGCTCGGGCGCCTTGAGCAGATCCTGCTCGTTCAGGTCCTTGACTCTCTTGGCGACGTTTTTTGTTGCCACGCTCGCACCTTCCCGCAACGACATCGTTTCGTGCGTCACTCGACGGCCACGCCATCGGCGAGGCGGCCCGAAGCGACGCGGGCGTTTGGATTCGGACGGGGGCTCGAAAGGCCCACTACAAGAAACCGCGGATTATAGCGCCAACGGCCAAGTGCAAGCCACTATCCCTCGCTCTGCGGCCGGGCAGCGAACGCGACGTTCTGTAGTGGACCGCCGCGGGCCGTCCGAGGCGGTCGCTATAATCAACCGTTGTAAAAATTTCCAATGCCCGCGACGCTGACACTCACTCGGCCGGACGACTGGCACCTGCATCTTCGCGACGGGGAGTCGATGCGCTCGGTCGTCGCCGCGACGGCGCGCGTGTTTGCACGGGCGGTGGTCATGCCCAACCTCGACCCCCCGGTGACCACGGTCGAGGCCGCGGCAGCTTACCGCGAGCGAATCGCGGCGGCAACGCCACCCGACTCGCGGTTCGCGCCGCTCATGACCCTCTATCTCACGGAGGATACGCCGGCCACCGAGATCGCGCGGGCGAGGCAAAGCGGCTTCGTCATCGGCGTGAAATACTACCCGGCCGGCGCGACCACCCATTCCGCTCGCGGCGTGACCGCGGTGGAGCGCGCCTATGCCGCTCTGGAGGCCATGCAGGCGCACGGGTTGCCGCTGCTGGTCCACGGCGAGACGACGGCGAGCGAGGTCGACGTGTTCGACCGCGAACGCGTGTTCGTCGAGACGACGCTCGCACGCGTGGTCCGCGACTTCCCCGCGCTCAAGGTGGTCCTCGAGCACGTGACCACCCGGGAAGGGGTCGACTTCGTCGCCGCCGCTCCGCCGCACGTCGGCGCGACCATCACCGTGCAGCATCTCGCCTACTCGCGCAACGCGCTGTTCGCCGGAGGCCTGCGCCCGCACCGGTATTGCCTGCCCGTGCTCAAGCGCGAAGCGCACCGCCGGGCGGTGGTCGAGGCGGCGACGGGCGGCAATCCCAAATTCTTCCTGGGGACGGACTCGGCGCCGCACGCGCGAAGCGCGAAGGAATCGGCGTGCGGCTGCGCCGGCTGTTACACGGCGCACGCCGCGCTGGAGCTCTACGCGGAGGCATTCGAGGCCGCTGGGGCGCTCGATCGGCTGGAAGGCTTCGCCAGCCATCACGGGGCGGACTTCTACGGCTTGCCGCGCAACCGCGATACGGTCACGCTGGTGCGCGAGGATTGGACCGTGCCGGCGGAATACGCTTTCGGCAGCGAGGCCGTCGTGCCGCTCAACGCGGGCGCCACGATGCGCTGGCGGATCGAGTGCTAAAATGGAACCTCGAAGTCAGCCAGACCGTCGCTGCCCGCGTCGGAGCGATCCGGCGTCGGTAGAGGAAAGTCCGGGCTCCGCAGAGCGGGATGCTGGGTAACGCCCAGACGCTATAAGTCGACCGCGCGAGCGGCGGCGAAGGCGAGGAACAGGGCCACAGAGACGAGTCGCATCCGTTAAGGATGCGGGTGAAACGCGGCAACCTCCATCCGGAGCAACACCAAGTAAGCGGGCGACGACGCTGCTCGCCGAGTCCGCGGGTAGGTGGCTCGAGCGTCACGGCAACGTGACGCCCAGATGAATGACGGTCATAGCGCGCTTCGACAGGAGCGCGTCGTAACAGAACCCGGCTTATCGGCTGGCTTCGGCTGTACGTCCCTGGCGCCCCGCGATGAGACCATCGCGGGGCGTCGCCTTTTCTTCCTCCTGGCGTCGGAAGCGACCAATGCCACCTCGCGCGTGGGGGGGCGCGACCATGAGGCGGTGAGCTGCTTACGACGCGGCGCTAGATACGACGTCGCCGCGCATCGCGCAGGATCTCGCGCGCCGCGTTGTGTCCCGGGAGACCCGAGACCCCGCCACCGGGGTGCGTTCCCGAGCCGCACATGTACAGGCCGGCGATGGGACCGCGATAGTTGCCGTGGCCCAGCACCGGCCGCGCGGAGAAGAGCTGATCGAGCGCGAGCGCGCCGTGGAAGATGTCGCCGCCGACCAGGCCGAACTCGCGCTCGAGGTCGAGGGGCGAGAGCGCCTTCGACGCGATGACGCTGGCGCGGAAGTTCGGCGCGTAGCGGTTCACCGTGTCGATCATGAGACGAGCCACCTCGTCCTTCGCCTGATCCCACGATCGGCCGTCGGGAAGCAGCGGGTTCGCGTGCTGGCAGAACAGGCTTGCCACGTGCTTGCCCGGCGGCGCGAGCGACGGATCGACGAGCGAGGGCACCAGCATCTCGATGATCGGCTCGCGCGACCACCCTTCGCGGCGCGCGTCGAAATACGCCCGCTCCATATAGTCGAGCGACGGGGCCATGATGATGCCCGATCGCAGGTGCGGACCGTCGCCCGGCAGGCATGAGAAATCCGGCGCGGTGTCGAGCGCGACGTTCATCCGGAACGTGGCCGATGCGCAGCGGTACGCTTCGATGCGCCCGCGGAAATCGGCATCCAGCGCGGCCGGCTCGATCAGATCGAGATACAGGAGCTTTGGGTTGACGTTGGCCGCTACGCAGCGCGCAACGATCTCCTCGCCGTCGGCGAGGGCGACGCCGCTCGCGCGGCCGTCGCACACGATCACGCGCGCGACCGCCCGGTCGGTGAAGATCGCGACCCCGCGGGCGCGCGCCTCCTGTTCCATCGCCTGCGTGATCGCGCCCATGCCGCCGAGCGCGTGGCCCCACGCCCCGCGCTTGCCGTTCACCTCGCCGAACACGTGGTGCAGCAGCACATAGGCCGAGCCTGGCGCGTACGGGCTCGCGAAGTTGCCCACCACCGCGTCGAACCCGAACGCCGCCTTGATCGGCTCGGACTCGAAGCGCGCGTCGAGCACGTCGCCGGCGCTCTTGGTGAAAAGGTCGAGCACGTCGCGCCGTCCCGGCAGGTTGAGCCGCTTGAGCCGGCCGCCGACGTTCCATGCCCGCATCCAGTCCGCGAGGCCGCCACCGACGTTGGGCGGCGTCTCGAGCGCGAGCGCGCGCAGCACGTCCGCGACCCGATCGAGCCTGGCGTAATAGTCGGGCAGCGCTTCCGCGTCGCGCGCGGAGAAGCGCGCGACCTCGGCTTGCGTCGCGGCGAGCCCGCCGCCGACCTTGAAGCACTGATCCGGTCCCAGCGGCAGGAAATTGGCCAGCGGACGCTCGACGATGCAGAGCCCGTGCGCGGCGAGGTTGAGCTCCCGGATCACCTTCGGGTGCAGCAGGCTGACCGTGTAGCTCGCGGTCGAATTGCGGAAACCCGGATGGAACTCCTCGGTGACCGCGGCGCCGCCAACCACGCGCCGGCGCTCGAACACGGCGACCTTGAGCCCCCCGGCCGCCAGGTAGCACGCGCAGGTCAGGCCGTTGTGGCCGCCGCCGACGATTACGGCGTCGTACGCGGGCGCCGCCCGATCACTCCTCACCCATGCCCGCCGCGACGATGGAGAAACCGCAGTCGACGTAGGTGATCTCGCCCGTCACCGCGCTCGCGAGATCGGAGAGGAGGAACGCGGCGACGTTGCCGACTTCCTCGATGGTCACGTTGCGCCTGAGCGGCGCGGTCTTCTCGACGAAGTGCAGGATCTTCGAGAAGCCGCCGATGCCCGCAGCGGCGAGCGTCTTGATCGGTCCGGCCGAGATCGCGTTTACACGGATGCCCTCGGGCCCGAGCGCCTGCGCGAGATAGCGAACGTTCGCCTCCAGGCTCGCCTTGGCCAGCCCCATCACGTTGTAGCTCGGTATCGCCCGCACGGCGCCGAGGTAGGTGAGCGTGAGCAGCGCCGCGTTGCGTCCCGCCATCAGCGGGCGTGCGCCCTTGGCCAGCGCGGCGAAGCTGTACGAGCTCACGTCGTGCGCCGTGGCGAAGGCGGAGCGCGACAGCCCTTCGAGGAAATCGCCGGCGAGCGTCTCGCGCGGGGCGAAGGCGATCGAGTGCAGCATCCCTTCGAGTCCACCCCATTCGCGGCGCAGCACCTCGAAGAGACCGGCGATGTCCTCGTCGCGGGTGACATCGCACTGGAGGACCGGCACCGGGCCGAATGCCGCCGCCAGCTTCACGACGCGTTCCTTGAGCTCGTCGTTGACGTAGGTGAAGGCGAGGGCCGCGCCCTCGCGCCGGCAGGCGTGCGCCACCCCGTAGGCGATCGAGCGGCTGGAGAGCACCCCCGTGATCAGGATCTTCTTGCCGGCGAGGAATCCCATGGCGCTGGCTTCGCTTTTCCAAATTCGACGCTAGAGCAGATCCTTCAAATCCAGCCCGGTGCTCGGCTCCACGACGCCGCAGGCGATCCGGTTGTTCGGGACGCCGAACTGCGCCTTGGGATCCCGATCCACATCGGCATAGAGCACGACGGCGCGGCCGATGACGTCGTCGGGTCTGCCGGTGCCCACCGAGACCGTCGGCAACGATCTCGAAATGTTGGCCCGGCCCTCGGATCCGGCGAAGATCTCCGGCAGCGCACCGGTAGGCTTGCCCGTGTTGCCGGCTAGATTCCACACCGGACCGACGCTGGCGGCGTTGCGCGAGCTGCAGTTGCCCACTTCGTGGATGTAGAGGCTGTGCGGCCCCGGAGTGAGCTCGTAGAAATCGCCGACCACCGAGACCTTGTCGCCGGTCTGGGTGAAGGACACGACGCCGCGCACGGTGCTGCCGTTCTTCGGTTGCAGCCGCGCCACGCCCATCGCGCTTGTCTTCGCGGCTTCGCGGGCAGGCGCTCCGCCGCACGAGGCGAGCGCGAGCAGCGCGCTCACGGCGAGCGCCAACAGGCGGTCAGGATTTCCGGATGACGCCACAGCCGATCCGCGGTCCCGGGTTGCCCGTGCTCCTTCGTCGCACGCAGCCTCCTCGCGTCGCGAGAGCAAACGAGGCCCGCATCATAAGCGAAGACCGCAATCGCGTCGATGCGGTGCCATGCATCGCCCGCGGCGGCGCGATCGGCGCTGCGAAATCCACTCCGGGCCACTGCGCGAGTCCGCTCGCAGGACCGTGACGGGCGCGTAGCGCGCGGAGCGTCGCGGAGACGTCGATCCGGTCGGCGCCTCCGCGAGCGGGTAAAATGGAACGGCCGCCCGCATTTGCGTGGGCCGTCTTCTTTCGCTTTCGTTCTCGATCCCGCCTCCCGCCATGTCGTTCATCATGACTCCGTCCGAGATCGTGCACGAATTGAACAAGCACATCGTCGGCCAGGACGCCGCCAAGCGGGCGGTGGCGATCGCGCTCCGGAACCGCTGGCGGCGGCAGCAGGTCGGCGAGCCGCTGCGCCAGGAGATCACGCCCAAGAACATCCTGATGATCGGCCCGACCGGCGTGGGCAAGACCGAGATCGCACGCCGCCTCGCCCGGCTCGCCGACGCGCCGTTCATCAAGGTCGAGGCGACGAAGTTCACCGAAGTCGGCTACGTCGGCCGCGACGTCGACACGATCGTCCGCGATCTCGCGGAGAGCGCGATCAAGCAGACACGCGAGCAGGAAACGCACAAGGTGCGCGACCGCGCGACCGAGGGCGCGGAGGAGCGCGTGCTCGACGCGCTGCTGCCGCCGGTGCGCGAGGTGAACCTTCACGACATGCAGCCGACCGACTCGGCCACGCGGCAGAAATTCCGCAAGATGCTGCGCGAGGGAAAGCTCGACGACAAGGAGATCGACGTGGAGGTGTCCGTGCTGCCGCCGCAGATGGAGATCCTCGCCCCGCCCGGGATGGAGGACCTGACCAGTCAGATCCAGGGCATGTTCCAGCAGATGTCGGGCGGACGGCGCAAGGTCAAGCGCATGAAGGTCGGCGAGGCGATGAAGGCGCTGATCGACGAGGAGGCCGCGAAGCTCGTCAACGACGACGACTTGAAGGCCAAGGCGCTCGCCAACGTGGAGCAGAACGGCATCGTGTTCCTGGACGAGATCGACAAGATCGCCAGCCGCCAGGAGACCGCCGGAGCCGACGTCTCGCGCCAGGGCGTCCAGCGCGACCTGCTGCCGCTGGTGGAGGGAACGACGGTCGCGACCAAATACGGCATGATCAAGACCGACCACATCCTGTTCATCGCCAGCGGCGCGTTCCACTTCGCGAAGCCGTCGGACCTGATCCCCGAGCTTCAGGGCCGCTTTCCCATCCGGGTCGAACTCAGCTCGCTCTCGGTCTCGGACTTCGAGCAGATCCTCACCGCGACCGACGCCTGCCTCACCCGGCAGTACCAGGCTCTGCTCGCGACCGAGCGGGTCGAGCTCGACTTCCGTCCCGACGGCATCCGCCGGCTGGCCGAGATCGCCTACCAGGTCAACGAGAAGCAGGAGAACATCGGCGCGCGGCGGCTTTATACCGTGATGGAGCGGCTCCTGGACGAGATCTCGTTCGACGCGGCGAAGCTCGACGGGCAGACGATCTCGATCGACGCCAAGTACGTCGACGAGCGGCTCGCCGGCATCGCCAGGGACGACAACCTGTCGCAGTTCATCCTTTAGGCGCGCGTCCATCCGCACCCGAGGTCCCGCGAACACCGGCACGGCGTCTCATCGATGCTCGAGCGGATCCTCGGGATCATCCTGCCCGTTTTCGGCGTGATCGCGCTGGGCTACGCCTATGCGCGCCGGTTCAAGCCGGACATGACGTGGGTCAATCGGCTGAATCTCGGCGTGCTCGCGCCGGCGCTGATCTTCAGCGCGCTCTCCAGCAAGGCGTTCGATCTGCCGGCGAGTACCCTGCTCATCGCCGGCGGCGCCGGTGTCGTGCTCGGCTCGGGCCTGCTCGCGTGGCCGGTCGCGCGCTGGATGCGGGAGGATCCGCGAACCTTCGTCCCGCCGATGATGTTCAACAACTGCGGCAACATGGGACTGCCGCTCGCCGCGCTGGCGTTCGGCGGCAGCGGGCTCTCGGCGATGGTGGCGATGTTCACGGTCTCCAACCTGCTCCAGTTCACGCTGGGCATGCATCTCGTCGACCGGCACGCGGCGTTCTGGCCGGTGCTCAAGAACCCGATGGTCATCGCGACGTTCATCGGCTTCGGCTTCGCGATCGCGCAGCCGCCCGCTCCCGGCTGGCTGATGGTCGCGATCAAGATGGTCGGCGACGCGATGATCCCGTTGATGCTGATCTCGTTCGGCG
>Ga0187776_10001406_pt1 | contig 12011 bp, 11 predicted proteins | sample 0216_BV02_MP12_2_FD_132426 | JGI IMG/M metagenome (GOLD analysis project Ga0187776, IMG submission 132426) | Tropical peat soil microbial communities from peatlands in Department of Meta, Colombia - 0216_BV02_MP12_20_MG | ecosystem: Environmental > Terrestrial > Soil > Wetlands > Peat | place...
CACAAGGATCCCGTTTCGCTGGCGGTCAACGCCAAGCAGGTGGCGCGAATTCTCCGCTCCGAGTCGGGCCACAACACCATCTTCTCCGTGAAAGTGGCTGGCGGCCGGGAAGAAAAAGCCATGGTGAAGGACTGGCAGGTGGACCCCCTCAGCGGATTGCTGCTGCACGTAGATCTCCTGCGCATTGCCATGAACGTGCGCATGCGCGTCAAAGTGCCGGTGCACACCTTCGGTGAACCACAGGGCGTGAAGATGCAGGGCGGCATCTTCGAAATGGTGACGCGCGAAGTGGAGCTCGAATGCCTCCCTGCCGACATCCCCGAAGAATTCAAGATGGACGTCAGCGGCATGCTGATCGGCAAGCAGCTTCGCGCCGCGGATCTGCCCATTGACCCGAAAAAAATCAAGCTGATTACGGACCCGCAGCGCGTCATCGCTCACGTCGTCGTCCTGAAGAAGGAAGAGGAGCCGACGCCGGAAGCGGCCGTGGCGGCGGAAACGGCGCCGGCCGAGCCGGAAGTGATCAAGAAGGGCAAGAAGGAAGAGGAAGGCGAAGAGGGCGCTGCGGAAGCGGCTCCTGCGGCGAAGGCCGAAAAGCCGGAGAAGAAGGGCAAGGAGAAGTAGCAGCTCTCAGTGGCACAGGCAATCTTGCCTGTGCGGGTTTTGCGGCGGATTTATCAACGATGCGACTCATCGTCGGCCTCGGCAATCCCGGCCCCGAGTACGAATGGACGCCGCACAACATGGGCTTCCTGGCGGTGGATGAGCTGGCCGGCCGGGCGGGCATCCGAGTCACGCGGCCCGAGGCGAAGTCGTACATCGGGCGCGGCGAGCTGGCGGGACAGGAAGTGATTCTCGCCAAGCCGCAGACGATGATGAATCTGAGCGGCGTCGCGGTGCGGATGTTGCTCGAGCGGAACGACGCGAGCCCCGCGGACCTGATCGTGCTCAGCGACGAAGTCGCGCTGCCGTGGGGCACGCTGCGAATCCGCGAGCGAGGCAGCGCCGGCGGGCACAACGGTTTGAAGTCGGTGATCGGCGCGCTGGGCACGGACGAATTCATCCGCGTGCGGCTCGGCGTCGGACCCGAAAAAGTCTGGGGCGATCTGGCCGATTACGTGCTTTGCACCATGGGCCGCGCCGAACGGGAAATTGCCGCGGGGTTGGCGAACGACGCGGCGAACGCCGTGGAGTTGATTTTGAAAGAAGGCGTGAGTAAGGCGATGTCGCAGTTCAATCGCCGCGCTTCGCCCGAAGACGAACAATCCAGCGAGTAAGTATTTCCGGAGTGGCTTTCGTCAGGGCACGGCTCTAGCCGTGCCGCACGGCGGGCGCACTTCAGGGGTTTCAACCCCTGAGGTGCTTCGCTTCTGGAGTTTTTTGCAGTTGCCAGTGAGAAGGCAAGGAATCGAGGACACATGGAAGAGCGCCAGTACGATTTGATTTTTATTTGCCGCCCGGACACTCCGGAGCCGGATGTGGACAAACTGATTGCCACGATCGAGCACGCCGCCACCGAAAAGGGCGGGAAGATCGAGTCGGTGAACAAGTGGGGGCGGCGGCGCATGGCCTATCGCGTGCACAAGCTTCGCGAAGGCTACTACGTCTATATGGTGGTCAAATCCAGCCACGGTGAAGTGGTGAAGGAGCTTGAGCGCCGGCTGAAAGTGTCCGACCCGGTGATTAAGTACTTGACCGTCCGCCTCGACGAGGAATTGAAGCGGCAGGAAAAACTGAAGCGCCATCGCGAGCGCCGCGCAGCTCGCCGGCCTCGCAAGACGGCTCCGGCCCCGGCGCAAACACCAACAGGTGGCGGCGAGCACGCCGCGGCACAAGCTTAATCAGGGAGAACACAAATGCCAGACGAACAGGCACCAGCACAGGCACCACCGGCGCCCGCCGCACCAGCCGGCGGGGGACATGGCCATTCGGGTCCAGGCCCAGGCGGTCCCGGAGGGGGACGGCCACAAGGAGGACGCCCCGGCGGACCGGCGAAACGCGGCAAGCGCAGCTTCGTCCGCAAAAAGAAAGTCTGCCGTTTCTGCGTGGACAAAGCCGACTTCATTGACTACAAAAAGGCCGAAATTCTCGCCCCGTTCATTCAGGAACGCGGAAAAATTCTTCCGCGCCGCATGACCGGCACGTGCGCCCGTCACCAGCGCTGGCTGACAGTAGCCATCAAGCGGGCGCAGAACATCGCGCTCTTGCCCTTCGCGGCAGAACTGTAGTCGCGCGGGTTCTAGTAGCACAGGCAATCTTACCTGTGCCGGATTGCGTCAGGGCACGACTTTAGTCGTGCCGGGTAGCGGGCCGCATTCAGGGGTTCTAACCCCTGAGGACCGGTGAAGAATTCAGAGGAAACGAACATGCAAATCATCCTGCAGGAAGACGTGGAAAAACTCGGCACGCGCGGCCAACTGGTGGAAGTGGCCGAAGGCTATGCGCGCAACTTCCTTCTGCCCCGCAAGCTCGCGCTCGAAGCCACCCCGGGCAATTTGAAGCGCCTCGAAAGAATGCGCGCGGCCTTTGCAAAACAGGAAGCGACCGAGAAGGAGGCCGCTCAGAAACTCGCCGAGCTTCTCACCGGCGTGCATCTCACGCTCAAGCGCAAAGCCGGCGAAAACGATCAGCTATTTGGCTCGGTGACCTCCGGCGATATTTCCGAAGCGCTCGCCGCGCAGGGCTACAACATCGAGAAGCGCAAGATCTCTCTCACCGATCCCATCAAGCTCGTCGGCGAATTCGACGTTCCCATCAAGCTCCACCGCGAAGTCTCCGCCAGCGTGAAGCTTGCGGTCCAAAAAGAAGAGTGAGCCGGCGCGGACCGCGCTTCACAATATTCAATTTCACACGGGGCGCAAATCATGGCGCCCCGAATGTTTCTCGGCGTCCTTCACCGGACTTATTCACAGCCGCGTGTGAAATCCACAACCGCCATCCCATTGGCGTCCGCAACTCTATCTCTGAAAATAGGACGCGCCCGAATGGTCCGGACAAATTCGAGCCGGGGCGCAAATTCTGCGCGCAAACCACCCTCTTGCGCCGCAAAACGGCTTAGGCGAAAATAAAGCGAATGGCTACCGACACCTCTCTCGAGCGGCCGCTGCCGCAGAATCTCGAAGCAGAACGCAGCATCCTCGGCGCCATCCTTCTCGATAATCACGCGCTCAATGCCGCCGTCGAACGCGTCCGCTCGGAGGATTTCTTCCTCTCGCAGCACCGCCAGATTTTCGAGCGCATGGTGCAGCTTGCCGAAAAGCAGCAGGCCATCGACGTCGTCACGCTGATGGAGGATCTCACCCGGCGCGGCGAGCTGGAATCCGCCGGCGGCGTCGCTTATCTTTCACAACTGGCCGACGGACTGCCGCGCGTCACCAACGTCGAGCACTACGCGCGCATCGTCAAAGAAAAATCGGTCCTGCGCAACCTGGCATTCTCCGCCGCGGCCATCCAGGAACAGGCGCTGGCCGCGGGCGACGAAGCCGACGTCATTCTCGACCGCGCCGAATCCACCATCTTTCAGTTGGCTGAAGACCGCGTCAAAGCCGGGTTGGTCGGCGTCAAGGACCTCGTCCGTGAAAATTACGAGCGCCTCGAGCGCATCTTCAGCGAGGGTCGGCGCATTACGGGTCTTGCGAGCGGCTATGCGGCGCTCGACAACGAAACAGCCGGCCTGCAACCTTCCGAACTCGTCATTCTCGCCGCGCGTCCCTCGATGGGAAAGACGGCGCTGGCGCTCAACATCGCCGAAAACGTGGCGCTGCGGCAGCGCGAACCGGTCGCCATCTTCAGCCTGGAAATGTCGAAGGAATCGCTGCTGCTGCGTTTGCTCGCTTCGGAAGCGCGCGTGGACGCGCACAAATTCCGCACCGGCCACATGAACCGCGACGACTGGGGAAAAATCACCGGCGCGCTCGCGAACCTGGGCGAAGCGCCGCTGTGGATTGACGACGCCGCTTCGTCCACCGTCCTCGAAATGGGCGCGAAAGCGCGCCGGCTAAAGCGCGATCGAGGCCTTTCGCTGATGATCGTTGATTACTTGCAGCTCGTTGTGCCTACAACGAGCGGCCGCGGCACGAACCGTCAGGAAGAAGTCTCCAGCATTTCCCGCGCGCTGAAAGGCCTGGCCAAGGAATTGAAGATCCCCATCCTCGTGCTCAGCCAGTTGACCCGCGCGCCGGAACGCGAAGAACGCAAGCCGCAACTCGCCGACCTGCGCGAATCCGGCGCCATCGAGCAGGACGCCGACGTGGTCCTCTTCATCAACCGTCCCAATTTCTACAAAACTGATTTGCCCGAAGAAGACCGCGCCAAGGCCGAGCTGATCATCGCCAAGCAGCGCAACGGCCCCACCGGAAGCCTGAATTTCGTGTTTCTCGCGCGTCACACGCGCTTCGAAGAAGCCGCCCCCGACACCTGGACAACCGTCGGCCCCGAAGAGTAGGGACCATATAGCCCTGCTATTGAAAACCTCGGTCTCAGCGCGAAAGTCTTTGTGGGTCGTGGCTTCAGTTATTCTTCGCGTCCTCCGCGGCTCCGCGGCGGATCCGACCCGGCGTCAGAAGCTGATCTTCAATATCTGCCCGTTATTTCCCACGAACCATCCCGCCTCCGGATTCGCAAAGGCAACGGCCCAGAAGCCGCTCACTCCGGGCAGTGTGAACCAAGTGCGTCCTTCATCCGGAGTCCATGCTGCTTCTCCGGAAGAAAAGTCCGGGGCCGTTTCCGTGGTGATCACCACCGCATGCTCGTGTTCAAACCCGAATTTTTCGCGATCCCGTTCATCTTCGCCGTCGCCATTGCCGCGAACATACGCCAGGCAGAAAATCGCTCCCTGCACGGGCGGCTTGTTTGTCAGCGTCCACGTCTGCCCGCCATCATCCGAAGTGGCTGCGTCGGCGGCATCGTTGGAAGCCAAATCGCCGCCGCCCACAATCCCGTGCCGCGAGTCGCGGAAAGCCACCGAAATCGCGCCCGCGCTCGGCGAGCTCACCAGCGGCGTGTCATACGCCTTCCACGAGTTGCCTCCATCCCGGGTGGCCAGGATTCTCGCCGTCGTGGTGGCGCCGGTGGCAACCCAGGCATTCTTTTCTCCTTCGGTTGCGACGCAGGTTCCACTGGCCGCAAACGACGCTTCTCCGGGCAGCGCGGCCGGCATATTGGCGGCGATGGATTGCCACGTCTTTCCATCAGTTGTGCGAAGTTCGGGGAATACTCCGTTCACCGAATCGCTGTGCGCGATGCCACGGTGCGGACTCCAGAACGCGAAGCAATCGTAGAAGGCATTCACGGTCTGATTGGTGAACTCGATCGTCCAGTTCGCGCCGCCGTCAACGGTTTTGTAGATGCGAAAATCGGTGGTGTTGTCTCCAATGGAGAGGAGATAGGCGATCTTGTCGCTCACACCCTGCACGTCGCGGAATTGCAGGTTCTCGGCTCCTGGTACCACCGCAGCTTTCCAGTGCTGGCCGCCGTCCGTGGTCACCACATAGGTGCCGCCCGTTCCGGCGGCCCAGACCACTCGCGAGTTCACCGGGCTGACGGAAATCAGCAATTGCGTCGTGCCGCTCTGCTGCGGCGTGAGTTTCGGTTGACGGTCTTTTCCGTGTTCTCCCGCAAACCCGGCGGTTGCGGACACGGCGATTAGGAGAAAGCCCAGCAAAGATTTCAGCATCGGAGTGCCTCCGGACGAAAATTCAAGGCGGGGAGGAGCAAGTATAGGAACGCCCCCAGGAGGTGTCAAGCTGACGGCGGGAATCTCAACGTTACACCCTAAAAACAACAAACTCCGTAAGGCGGTAAGAATTTGCCCGGCTCTTCACAACAGGGTTGCTGTCATCGTGTGTTCCGTTGGCCTTTCAGAATCCTCACGATCGCAGTTATTGTGTTCCAATTCCGTGTCGTCGCCGGCACGCGGTAAAGCTTATCGATCTGTCCAAGATAGGTGATCGTCTTCATGTGACGGCGGTACACTCCAAATACGAACTGGCCTTTCGACGCGAGCACACGCACCAACCACTTCCCCTCCGGGGGAAAAGTGACGGGAAGCGGCGCCCGGACGCCGCCCGCTTTCGACAGGATGCTCACGAACCGAACGACGTCCGGGGATGACGCCTCCGTTCCAAACGGATTCTGTTTCTCCAGACGGATCAGATCGCGGCCTTCGCACAGCACAACATGGGCTTCGAACCGCAGCTTGCGAAGCAATGCAGCGCGGAACTTTTCTCGAGATCCAGGTTTGTGAACGACAAACGTACCCGCAGCACCGACATTCACGACCTCATAGTCGCTCAGTTCTCGTGCGACGATGCTTGGGCGAAACGTTCTGTGTCCGCCGACATTCACGCCTCGGAGGAAGACAACAAGAGCCATAGCGCGATTATGAAGAAAATAACCTAGCTGCGCTATCGCAACTTACGGTTGCAACCATCAGGCGTGAGCGCTGTGCACGGGAAGCTTCGCCGCCTCCCATGCCGCGATGCCGCCGGAAATTTCGCCGACGGAATCGAACCCGCTGCCTTGCAGCAGGCTTGCGGCGATGGAGGAGCGGTACCCGCCCGCACAGTAAACCAGCAGAGGACGATTCTTTGGCAACGTGTTGAAATTTTCCGCCAGATGATTGAGCGGAATGCTCAAGCTGCCGTCAATGTGCTTCTGTTCCCGCTCGCGCGGCGCCCTCACGTCAATGGTCAGCGGTGGCTGACTCGACGACAGGACTTCCGCCGCGAATGGCGCGCTCAACCGCTCAGTAATCGCGATCAGTTCCGGCCGTGATTCCAGGCTCTGCAACCCATTTTGCAAATACCCGGCCACATTGTCGAACCCGATTCGCCCGAGCCGCACGGCCGATTCGTATTCCCGGCCGGGAGCCGCGATGATGACGATGGGACGCGTTCGATCCAGCAGCGTTCCGGCCCACGTTGCGTATTGGCCGCCCAGACCGATATTGATACTCCGCGCAAGGTGGGCTGCTCCGAATTCTTCGGGATCGCGCGTGTCCAGGATCTGCGCGCCGGCGGCTTGCAGCTCCAGCACTGCCTCGAGCTTCATCGGATTCATCTCGCGCGCCAGGGCCTGGTCCAGCGTGGGGCGCTCTTCGCTGTTCAGTACGGCGTCGTAGGTGAAATACGCCGGAGCTTCCGGCTGGTCGGCCGTCACCACCTGGAGGAATGCTTCCTTGCTCATGGGTTGCAGCGCGTAATTCAAACGCCGCTGTTCTCCCAGGGTTGATACCGTCTCCTTGCTGATGGCCTTCCCGCACAGGGAACCTGCCCCGTGAGCGGGATAGACGAGGCTTTCGTCCGGCAGCGTCAGCAATTTCGTGTGCAGCGAATCGAACAGCATGCCTCCCAACTGCGTGGCCGACCAGCCGAGCGCCGCGCGCAGGTCGGGCCGGCCGACGTCTCCGATAAACAACGTGTCGCCGGTAAGCACAGCATGCGGCCGCGTATGGCTGGTATTGAGGTCGAAAACCACGATAGAGATCGACTCCGGGGTGTGGCCCGGCGTTTCCAGGATTTTCAGCCGCACGCGCCCGAATTCGAGAATGTCGCCGTCGCGAAGAGGAGTAAACGCGTACTTCGCTTTCGCGGAGGCGCCGAGATAAATTTTTGCTCCGACGCGGTCGCGCAGCTCCAGATGTCCGGCGAGGAAATCGGCGTGGAAATGCGTCAGGAAGACGTGCTGGATCTTGAGCGAATGCTCAGCGGCAAACTGAAGGTATTGGTCCGTATCCCGCTGCGGATCGATGACGGCAGCCGTGCCGGTTGCCTCGTCCCCAATGATGTAGGAGGCATGCGCCAGGCAGGGCAGATAGAACTGCTTGAAGATCAATCTACACCGTCCTTCCCGGCGGACTGTTACTTCGGCTGGGGCACGATCCGAATGTAGGGCCGCGGCGCCTTCCAGCCGCTCGGATACTTCTTCCTCGCCTCGTCGTCGGAAACGCTGCCGCTGATAATCACGTCGTCGCCGGGTTTCCAGTTCACCGGCGTGGAGACCTGGTGCTTGGCCGTGAGCTGGATCGAATCGAGCACGCGCAGCACTTCATCGAAGTTGCGCCCGGTGCTCATCGGATAGCTGAGCATCAGTTTGATCTTCTTGTCTGGGCCGATGACGAACACAGTTCGCACGGTGGCGTTCGTGGCTGCGGTGCGGCCTTCGCTACTGTCGCCGGCTTCGGCCGGCAGCATGTCGTAGAGTTTCGCCACTTTCAGTTGCGGGTCCCCGATCATCGGGTATTTCACCTGGTGGCCCTGGGTTTCCTGGATGTCCGCAACCCATTTGTTGTGGCTGCTGACCGGGTCCACACTCAGGCCAATGATCTTGCAATTGCGCTTTTCGAACTCCGGCTGGAGCCCGGCCATGTAGCCCAGCTCCGTGGTGCACACGGGAGTAAAGTCCTTGGGGTGCGAAAACAGGATGGCCCAGCCATTGCCAATCCACTCATGGAAGTTGATCGTCCCTTGTGAAGTCTCGGCGGTGAAATTGGGAGCCTCGTCGTTGATGCGCAGCATCATTCATCTCCTGGTCGCCTGCTCTCAAGGCTCCGGCCCCTCGGAGCCTCCGTTCCGGTCTTGTTAGCCGCGAACGGATGCCAAGCAGGAATTTCCGAACCAAACTTCGGAATTGGAATCCTACGCCGCTGCCGCCCGGGATACAACATTTGCATCCGGAAAGGGCTCCGGCGAGCACGATGAGGCGGTCGCCGGCGCAGGCTCGTCCTGAGCACATCTAAGAGTCGAGCTCTTTAGCTTTGCCTTATCCTTGCACGTTATCATTCCGCGCCGCGACCGTGTAAATTTTCCCTATTGAATACTGATTACGTCTAAGGTAATATGCCAGCGGCATGACGCGTCCTGTAAGCTGGCCGCTTTTCAATGTCGCCCGAGCTTTCGCCTCCCGCCCAGCCCATTTTCAATCGCCAACCGCCGCGAACAGAAATCGCCGCAACCTCCCTGGAATCAGGCACATAAATTTTTCCAATCGCCAACTTTTTCGCTGTTTTCGCTTTCCAGCTTTCATTCGCATTTTCTTCGCGGGCGAAATGTCCGGAGCATCTCGGGTTTCGAGTTATGAATTTCGAGCTTCGGAGCCTCCGTCTTCAGCGGGCCACGCACGTGTTTGCCGGGCCGCAGCCATTGCCGCGCTGGCTCGGTTGGCCACACGGAGGACCGCCCGCAATCCACACATTCGCATGGACTTCCCCGGCCGGGCCGCCGGCCGCCTCCTGGCACGCCGACTGCAACGGTGCAAAATGGCATGTTTACCCAAACGGCGCGGCAGCGTGCTCGCGCCCGCTTTTTCATCGCGCCCTTTGGGGGGAGTCTGGCATTCTAGAATGTCAATGACAAAAGCGATCCATGTCGGCGGACGGCCCGTATGGGCGGAAATCTCGCTCGAGGCCATCCTGCACAACCTGCGCGTCATCCGCCAGCACGTGGGCGGCAAGCGCATGATTCTGGCGGTGGTGAAATCGAACGCCTACGGGCTGGGCGCTGTGCCCATCTCGAAGGCGCTCCAAAAGGCCGGGACGGAATGGTTCGGAGTGACCTGCGCGAACGAAGGTATCGAGCTGCGCGAGGCTGGAATCCGCAAACGCATCCTGGTCCTCACCGGTTTCTGGCCGGGCGAGGAAAAGCGCCTGATTGAAAACCATTTGACGCCGACGGTCACGCGCGTTGAGGACGTGAAACATCTTGAGCGCGCCGCGAAATCCCATCGCGGAAAATCCGGGCGTGTGCCGTTTCATCTGAAGATCAATACAGGCATGAACCGCCTCGGGATTCTGCCTTCCGAAATCGAAGCTTTCGCCGCAGAGCTGGCCGATTGCCGGCACATCGCGCTCGAAGGGACCTTCACGCACTTCGCTTCCGCCGAAGATTTCAAAGCCAAGCAGACTGACGATCAGGAGCAATTGTTCCGCGATTGCCTGGATCGTCTCCGCGCGCTGGGAGTTTCGCCGGGAATCGTGCACATGGCGAACAGCGGCGCGATCTGCGCGCGCCGGAGCACCTGGGAAGGAATGGTCCGCCCGGGCGCGATTCTGTACGGCTATCACCAGTCATTCGACCCGCCGGAGAAGAAGCGCGAAATCATGGGCATCATGCCGCTGCGGCCGTGCCTCTCGCTGCGCGCGCGCATCATTTCGCTGCGCGAAGTTCCCGCGGGGCAGGGAGTGGGCTACGGCGCGAGGTTCGTCACCCAGCGGCCTTCGAAAATTGCGGTCATCAACGCAGGCTACGCCGACGGCGTGGTGAGGCAACGGACCAATCGCGGCTGCGCGCTGCTGCGCGGGAAGCGTGTCCCGCTGGTGGGCACGATCTCGATGGATTTGACCACACTCGACGTGACCGACGTGCCCGACGCGCAGCTTGGCGACGTGATTTCAATTTATGGGAAGGATGGGGATGCCGCCATCGAAGTTTCCGACGTGGCGCCGGAAATCGGCACGGTGACTTCCGACCTGCTCTGCGCGCTCGGCCGCCGCGTGCCCAAGTACTACCTGTAAAACTTCGTGGCTCCTTCCATTGACTCGCGCTTCTCGCGCGGTGCTATACTACGCGCATCATCGGGATTCATAAGGCGGGCTGTTTTATTCCGGGCTCGGAAGTTAATTTTCATAAACCCGGCGAAGGAAAATCAGCTCACTGCTGTGGGAGCTGACTCGGATAATTTTTCATACGATTCATCGGGTGCCACGATGCAAAGGACTAGTAACGTTCCCTCTCGCCCCGCTACAGGTGTGCCTTCGGAGAACCTACCGCTAAAAGTCGCAGGCGCCGCTCGACCCGGGCATGACAAGGTCGGGACATTTTGGGACATGCTGGCAGTCCGCCTGCTGTTCGTCCTGGTGTGTGTCGGAGCGGGCTATCATTTCCGCCCGTTCGGCCTGCCCAGAGAACTTGCCTCGGCCGCGGGATTTCTGTTCGCTCTGGCGGTCATTTTGTTCGAGCTGCGACTGCGCCGGGCGAGCTTGCGGCGCCTGATTGGAGCCGCGACAGGTTCCATCCTGGGAATTCTGGGCGCTTATCTGAGCTCGCTGATTTTCACGCATACTGCCATGCCGGAAAGTACGCGCTCCTTCTTCAGTCTCGCGGTCTTCTTGGTGATGACGTACATTGGCCTGATTCTCGGCGCGAACAAGGGCGACATGCTCAACCTCCAGGCGCTCGGCGGGCTGTTCGGCACCGAGCGCAGCATGAAGCATTCTTTCAAGGTGCTGGACACGAGCGTGATCATCGACGGGCGCGTGGCCGATATCGCCGACGCTCAATTTCTCGACGGCACGATCGTGATTCCCCATTTTGTCCTGCGCGAATTGCAACTGGTGGCCGATTCGGCGGACCCGCTCAAACGGCAACGCGGACGGCGGGGACTCGAAGTGCTGCAACGAATCCAGAAGATGCCACACCTGGAAGTTCTCATTGCCGAAGACGATTTTCAGCAGGTGGCGGACGTGGACATGAAGTTGATCGAGCTGGCCAAGCGCTACGACGCGAAAATCGTGACCAATGATTTCAATCTGAACAAAGTGGCGACGTTGCAGGGGATTGAAATCTTGAATGTCAACCAGCTTGCCAACGCCTTGAAGCCTGTGGTGCTGCCGGGCGAGGCCATGCGCGTCTTTATTCTGCGCGAAGGGAAAGAATACAACCAGGGAGTCGCGTATCTGGACGATGGGACGATGGTGGTGGTGGACGGCGCGCGCAAGATGATCAACAAGACCGTGGACATCACCGTCACCTCTGTGCACCAGACGACTGCCGGGAAAATGATTTTCGGCCGCTACGATGAGCGCGGCGAGCAGATTCCTCGAGCGGCGACCGCAGTGGCGGCTCCTCCCGAGCCGCAGCAAGGCCAGCGCGCAGTGGAAGGCACCGCCGGTGGCGAACGGCCTCCCCGGCCGCTGTATCCGGAATCGAATCGTTCCTAACGGATCGCGGGATGCGGACTGACGGGCGGGCACGGTCCTACGGGAGCCGGGGGCGATGCGTTTGGCTCGCTCATCC
>Ga0187776_10001407_pt1 | contig 12008 bp, 7 predicted proteins | sample 0216_BV02_MP12_2_FD_132426 | JGI IMG/M metagenome (GOLD analysis project Ga0187776, IMG submission 132426) | Tropical peat soil microbial communities from peatlands in Department of Meta, Colombia - 0216_BV02_MP12_20_MG | ecosystem: Environmental > Terrestrial > Soil > Wetlands > Peat | place...
GCCACTGAGATCGCGCCGGACGGTCACCGGCACCGCGGTCGCGGTCGTGCGGATGGTGAGGCCGAACTCGCTGCCCACGCCCGGCTGGCTGGTGACCTCGATGGTTCCGCCCATCAGCTCGGTCAAGCGCCGGCTGATCGCCAGCCCAAGACCGGTGCCTCCGTAGCGACGGGTGGTGGAGGCGTCGACCTGGCTGAACGACTGGAACAGCCGGCCCAGACGATCGGCCGGGATCCCGATGCCGGTGTCCCGCACCGAGAACGTCAGCTCGTGCGAGGCGTCGGGGTCGTCCAGGCGGCGCGTGCTCACGGTCACCACGACCTCGCCCCGCTCGGTGAACTTGACCGCGTTCGAGAGCAGGTTCAAGAGCACCTGGCGCAGGCGGGTGACGTCGCCCACGATGCCAGCCGGCGTTCCTTCTCCGATCACGTACGCGAGATCGAGCCCTTTCTCGGCCGCGCGCGTGGCCACCAGGTCGAGCGCGCCCTCGACGCACTCGCGCAGGTCGAAGGGCTGCGACTCCAGCTCGAGCCGGCCCGCCTCGATCTTCGAGAAATCGAGGATGTCGTTGATCACGGTCAGGAGCGCGTCGCCGCTCTGGCGGATGACCTCCGCGTACTCCCGCTGGTCGTCGTTGAGCGGCGTGTTCAGCAGCAGCCCGCTCATCCCGATCACCGCGTTCATCGGCGTCCGGATCTCGTGGCTCATGGTGGCCAGGAACGCGCTCTTGGCCTCGTTGGCCGCCTCCGCCTCGCGCTGCGCCCGCCCGAGCTCGTGGAAGAGCCGGGCGTTATGGATGGCCAGCACCGATTGGGTCGCGAAGGTTCGCAAGAGGTCGATCGCCTCGGGGGCGAACGCGCCGGTGGCCTTGCGGATCACGGTGAGGCCGCCGAGCAGGCGGTGCTCGCGGACCAGCGGCACCGCGAGCAGGGCCCGGTAGCCCGCGCGCACGAGGGCCGCGCGCACCCGGCTCTCGGCCGGCGCGGCCAGGATGTCCGGCAGCTGGATCGGCTCGTGGGTCTCCGCGAGCTGTCCGGTCGCGCCCTCGCCCTTGCGAACCGGCGTCGAGAGCATGGTCTCCACGATCTCGGCCTCGAGCCGGTCGGTGGCGCGCGGCACGAAGACCTCGCGCTCCTCGTCGTACTCGTAGACCACCCCGGCGTCGCTGCCGGAGAGCTCGACCGCGCGGCTGACGATCGTCGAGAGCACGGTTTCCAGGTCGAGGGTGGAGGTGACGGCCTGGCTGACCTCCCCGAGCGCGCGAAGCTCGCCGACCGAGCGGGTGAGGTCGGCCGTGCGGTCCTTCAGCTCGTTCAGCAGCCGGGCGTTCTCGATCGCGATCACCGCCTGGTCGGCGAACGTCTTCAGCAGCTCGACGTGCCCTTCGGCGAAGCGGCCACGCTCGGACCGCTGGATGACGATGACGCCGGCCGCGCGACCATCCGCTCGAAGCATCGGCACGGCCAGGATGCTGCCCAGGTCCATCTCCATCGCCATGCCGGGCAGGTAGTCGGGATCGTTCGGCACGTCGGGAATCTCGACGACCGCGCGAGCCAGGAGGGCGCGACCGGAGGCCTGCGCGCGGCCGGGCGGCATCGGATAGGCGCGTTCGAGGGACGCCAACGCCTCGGCGCTTTGATTGTGATGAGCCACGAGGTGGACGAGGTCGCCGTCGAACCGAAAGACCGCTCCCCGCCCGGCCCCCGACAGCGTCACGGCGTTGCGCGCGATCGTCGCGAAGACGGGCTGGACGTCGGTCGGTGAGCTCGAAATGACCCGCAGGATCTCACCGGTCGCCGTCTGCTGCTCCAGCGACTCGGTGAGCGAATGGTTCCGCGCCTCCAGCTCGGTGAACAGCCGGACGTTCTCGATCGCGATCACCGCCTGGTCGGCGAAGGTCTGGAGCAGCGCGATCTGCTCGTCCGAGAATCCGCCCGGTTCGTTCCGCGTGACACCGATCGCGCCCAGCGCTATCCCCTCGCGCTTCAAGGGCACCCACGCCGCGCTCCGGACCCCCCGCTCGCGGACATTCCTGCGGTATTCGTCCAGGTAACGTGCGTCGGTCTCGAAATCCGTCACCACCTGGGGGGCCTGACGCAGAATGGCCTCGCCCGCGCCCGAGAAGACGGCGAGCGGTCGCGGGAAGGTGCTTCTGAGCGCGGCGTCGCCGGCGAGAGTCGTCGACGTGTAGGCCGCCACGTGAACCTCGTCACCGACCAGACGGAACACGCCGCTGGAGAAGCCGCCGAGGAGGCGCTGGGCGCTCTCCACGATCGCGTCGAACACCGGCTGCGCGTCGGTGGGCGAGCTTCCGATGATCCGAAGCACTCCGGCGGTCGCCGTCTGTTGCTCGAGTGCCTTGGTCAGGTCGCGATTGCGGGCCTCCAGCTCCGTGAAGAGCCGCACGTTCTCGATGGCTATGACGGCCTGGTCGGCGAAGGTTTTGAGTAGTGCGAGCTGGCGGTCCGAGAATGGCCCGGCCGTACCGCGCGACACCGACACCACGCCGATCGGGCGGCCTTCGTGAATCATCGGTACGGCGATGACGGCGCGCAGACCGATCCGGCGGTAGCCCTCGCGGCTCGTCGAATCCAGCGCCTCGGCATCGACGTCCGGGACGTGGACGACGACCCCGTCGACGAGGGCGCGGGCCGTCAACGATCGATCACGGCGCGGCCGTTGCGGATACAGCCGAGCCGTCTCCTCGGCGGTACCCGGCCGTGGGTTGTGCTGGGCCACCAGGTGAAGGAGCTCGCCGTCATAGCGAGTGACGATGGCATACTCGCCGCCGCACAACCGGCTCGCGCTGCGGACGATGGCCTCGAACACCGGCCGGGCGTCGGTGGGTGATCTCGAGATCACCTGAAGAATCTCGGCCGTCCCCGTCTGCTGCTCGAAGGCCTCGATGACCTGCGCGTGCGCCTCGGTCAGCGCCAGGTTCTTCTGCTGAAGTTCCGTGAACAGCCGGACGTTCTCGATCGCGATCACCGCCTGGTCGGCGAAGGTCTTGAGCAGGGCGATCTCGTGCTCCGAGAAGGGGCGGACCTCGGCGCGCGCCACGCTGATGGCCCCGAGGGCCTGGCCGTCACGCATCATCGGAACCGAGACGGCGGTGCGCCAGCCGACGGCTCCCGCCGGAGGATAGCGATATTCCGGGTCGGCGGTCACGTCCGGCAGGTGGACCGGGGCGCGATCGAGCACCGCCCGTCCCGCAAGATTCGAGCGCACCGGCGGGGCCGGGTGAACGCGCCGAAGCTCTGCCCAGCCTTCGGGGCCGATGTTGTGGGTGGCCACGATGTCGAGCAACTGCCCGTTGACGCGGTAGAGCCCACCGATCACGCCGGAACACAGGCGGGCCGCGCTCTCGATGATGGCGTCGAAGACCGGCTGGAGATCGGTGGGCGAGCTGCTGATGACCCGCAGGATCTCGCTCGTTGCCGTCTGCTGCTCGAGCGACTCCGTCAGCGCATGGTTACGCGACTCCAGCTCGGTGAAGAGCCGCACATTCTCGATCGCGATCACCGCCTGGTCGGCGAACGTCTGGAGGAGTTCGACCTGCCGCTCCGGCAGGTGCCCGGGCTGGCGCCGGTTGACCGTGATGACACCGATGGGAACTCCGTCGCGTAACATCGCGACCGCGGCCGCGCTGCGAAAGGTCGCGGTCTCGGCGACGGTGGTATGCGCGTAGCCGGCGTCCGACCGGACGTCCGGGATCTGCACGAGCCCGCCGACGAGAATCGCCCGTCCGGCGGCCGTCCCCGTGTCCGGGACGAGAGGCCAGGCGCGACGCGTGGCCTCCAGGCCAGCGGCCGTCAGGCCATGGTGCGCGGCGAAGTGCAGAAGCGTGCCGTCGAAGCGGAAGACGAAACAGAACTCGGCCCCGCAGAGACGGGCGGCGCTGCGGGCGATGGTGTTGAAGACAGGCTGGACGTCCGTCGGAGAGCTCCGGATCACGCGCAGGACCTCGCTGGTCGCGGCCTGCTGCGCCAGCGCTTCGGCCAGCTGCTTTCCGAGCTCGCGTTCTCCGGACGCGGCCGGCTTCTTCCGCGACGGACGGGCGGCCGGGCGCTTGGCCTTGGCCTTGGTGGGCTTCGCTCGGCTCATCGATGTCTCCTTACCACACTGCCGTTACGACCGGGGCTCCACCGTCATGTTGGATGCCGAGCGGCGCGGGCGGCGGTTGCGAAGATCGCGCGGAATCTAGAGGGCCGGCCTCGAGTCCTACCGAGGTTGATATAAGATACCGAGAAACGCGGCCAGTTCGGCGGAAATACGAATTTCTGGATGGGAACTGCCGCCCGCTCGACGCCATCGACCTCGAGCGCTGCGACTGGCCATCGTGGCCCTGGCCGTGCGAGTGGCTCCCCATCTCCGTGGGGTCACACCTTGAAAAGCGGCATGCTCTGGGGCAACGCCCGTGGCGCCTTCCGGGCCCTCCGTGTCAACACGCTTCGCAGCGTGCTCACGATGCTCGGCATCGTCATCGGCGTCGCCGCCGTCATCGCAATGGTGGCGGTGGGGGCGGGCGCCCAGGAGCGCGTGGCCGAGCAGATCCGCAGTCTCGGGAGCAATCTGCTGGTGGTGGTGGCCAGCACGACCAACCTGGGCGGTCTGCGGGGTGGCGCGGGCTCGCGCATTGCACTCGGCGATGACGACGCTTTTGCGATGCAGCGCGAGCTACCGGCTGTGCAGGCCGCGGCGCCGTCGCTGGGTCGGGCTCTCCAGGTCGTTCACGGCAACCTCAACTGGAGCACGCAGATCGCGGGCGTGACCGCCGAGTGGTTCGAGGTCAAGGATTGGAGAGTGCTCGACGGCCGCCCGATCACTTCGGAGGACTATCAGGCCACCGCCAAGGTGGCCGTCATCGGCCAGACTGCCGCCTATCAGCTGTTCGGCGACCAGGATCCGATCGGTCAGTCGATCAGGATCCAGCGTGTGCCTTTCGTCATCGTCGGCGTCCTCGACCGCAAAGGTCAGAACACGTGGGGCCAGGACCAGGACGATGTCGTGATGGTGCCCCTGTCGACGGCGCGCGAAAAACTGTTCGGCCGGATCCGGGTCGGTCGCCCTCGCGCCGTGTGGGCAATCACGGTCAAGGTGTGGGAGACGGAGGACTTCGGCGTCGCCGCGTCCCAGATCCGAGACCTTCTCCGTCAGCGGCATCGCCTGCAGCCGCACGACGACGACGACTTCACAATCCGGAATCCGCTCGACGCGGTCCAGGCGCAGCAGGAGGCGGCTCGCGTCATGGCCGTTCTGCTATCCGCCATCGCCACCGTCTCGCTACTGGTGGGCGGGATCGGGGTCATGAACGTCATGCTGGTGTCGGTCACCGAGCGGACGCGGGAGATCGGGCTCCGGATGGCGGTCGGCGCTCGGCGGCGCGACATCCTCCTGCAGTTCCTGGTTGAGGCGCTGGCCCTGTCGCTCGTTGGTGGAACCATCGGCGTCGGCGTGGGGCTGGGCAGCTCGACGGCGATCAGCTACTTCGCCAACTGGCGCACGCTGATCGCGCCCGACACCATCGCCCTGGGCTTCGGCTTCGCGGCGGCCGTCGGCATCGTGTTCGGCCTCTATCCCGCCCACAAGGCCGCTCGGCTCGATCCGATCGAGGCGTTGCGCTTCGAGTGATGGCGTAGCCACACGCGCGCGGCTAACTGCCGCCCACGAACCCGGTGGCGTTGATCTCGACCAGCAGCTGGGGCGTGGCGAGCGCGCGCACTTCCACGAGCGTCGAGGTCGGGAAGTCGCCGGTGAAGAACTCGCGACGCGCCTTCCAGACCTCTTCGCGCTGCTTGATGTCGGTCACGTAGATGTCGACGCGGATGACGTCGTTCATGTTTCCGCCCGCCGCCTCGACGAAGTGCTTGATCTTGGTGAAGGTCTCCCGGGCCTGGCTGTACATCGAGCCGTCACCGAGCACGCCGCCCTTGCCGTCGCCGGCGGTCATGCCGGCGACGAAGAACTGGTTGCCGTAGGTCCGGCAGTTCGACCAGGTTCCGGGCGCGGGCTCCTTCACGTGCTGGCTGGTCACGCGCTGCATCTTCATGGTAGTTCTCCCTCACGGTGCGCTCAGGGAAGCCGGGTGAGTCGATCTCCCGGCTCGCCTGGACGAAGTGGTTCTGCCGGTGTACCACGACGATGCGATAGGCGTCCATGAATCCGCAGGTGACGCCGCGAGCCGTATCCCTCTGGACCGACGCCCTGTTCTGGCAGAGAATCCCGTGACACGCGTGGTGTCCGCGCTGCCGGGGCACGAGCGGCGGCAGGGGCCGCCGTGCAGGAGATGGAGATGAATGGTGTGTACGACGGACTCACCGTGGTCGAGCTGGCCGATCGCCGCAACCAGTGGGCGGGCAAGCTCCTGGCCGACGGCGGCGCGCGCGTGATCCAGATCGAGCCTCCGTCGGGAGGCCCGGGGCGCTGGTGCGGCCCCTTCGTCGACGACACGGTCGATCCCGACCGCTGTCTCGACTACTGGTGGTACAACACCGGCAAGCAGAGCGTGGCGCTCGACATCGCTCGCTCGCCGGCTCAGGATCTGCTGCGCCGCCTGCTGGCCGGCGCCGATGTCTTCCTCGAGAGCACGCCGCCGGGGACGTTGCGCGCGTATGGTCTCGACCACGGCTCGGTCTCGAGCAACCGCGCCCTCATCTACACCTCGCTGACCGACTTCGGTCAGGACGGTCCCTGGCGCGACTATCGGATGAACGACGCCGCCCACCTGGCCCTCGGTGGCCACATGGCCAGCACCGGCTACTCCGATCTCACGCTCACGCCGATCGGCGGGCAAGGGCACCAGGCCTGGCACATGGGCTGCGTGTTCGCGCTGCACGGCATCACGCTGGCCCTCTTCGACCGCATGACGACCGGCGAGGGGCAGTACATCGACGTCTCGATCCACGATGCCTGCTCGATCGGCACCGAGTCCGCAGTGCCCGAGTGGCTCTACAACGGCGCCACCCTCTACCGGCAGACCGGGATGCACGCCTCCGTGCGCCGGCGGCCCGATCTGGAATTGCCGACGGCTGACGGCATGTACGTGATCGCAGTGAACCAGACCTTCGGCGACCGGGGCTGGGCGCAGCTGGTCGAGTGGATGGAGGAGAAGGGCGTCGCCGGTGAGCTGACCGATCCTAAGTACCGCGACGAGGCCGTCCGCATGGCCGACTATCGCCAGGGGACCGCCGTGCTCGACGGGATCCGGCGCCTGGTCGCCGCCTGCAAGGGCGAGGAGGTCTTCACCCGCGCGCAGGCGTACGGCATCTCGTGGGGGCTCGTGCGCGCGCCCGAGGAGAACTACGACGTCGCGCACTACCAGCAACGCAACTTCTGGCGCGCCGTCGAGCACCCGGAGATCGGCCGCGCCATTCCGTACCCGCGCGGCCCGTTCATGTGCGACGCGCTCGGGATCGCGCCCCGAGGGAGAGCCCCGCATCTCGGCGAGCACACGCGGCGGGTCCTGGAAGGCGATCTCGGTTTCTCTGCCGTGCAGGTCGATGCGCTGGCCGCCGCGGGGGTGATCCGGTGAACCCGTCAGTCACGCTCCCGAAAGGCATCCTCAACGGGGTGCGCATCCTCGATTTCTCGTGGAAGACCGTCGGGCCGTGGGCGCCGCGGCTGCTCACGCACTTCGGCGCCGAGGTCATCCACGTCGAGCGTGTCGGGTCCTGGGATGATCATCGCTACGCGGCTCACCCGAGTCCGATCGTCGGTGGCCCGCAGAAGGCGTTCACGTCGGAGCAGGGGACGGGGCCGCTGCACGGCGGCGGCCACGCCGACGGCAAGAAGCCCTACTACAACACCCCGTACTTCACGATCCTGCACCACGGCAAGCTGGCCATCAGCCTGAACACGCGTCACCCCAGGGGGCTCGCGCTGGCCGAGCGGCTCATCGGCATCTCGGACGCGGTCGTCGAGAATTTCAGTGGTGAGGTGTTTCCGAGCTGGGGGCTCACCTGGGAGCGCATTCACGAGATCAACCCGCGCGTCGTGTACATGAGCACGTCGGGCTTCGGTCATTCCGGGCCCTACAAGGCCTACCGCAGCTTCGGCCCCACCGCCGCCGCCCAGTCGGGCCTGTCGCTCGCGTCCGGGTTGCCGGGCATGCCGCCCGCGGGCTGGGGGTTCTCGTACATGGACGTGATGGGCGGATGGATGGGAGGCCTTGCCCTCGTCATGGCACTGCTCCAGGCCAGGAAGACGGGCGAGGGATCCTACGTCGACTATGCGGTCACCGAAGGCGCGATGTCGCTCCTGGGGACGTTCATGCTGGATTTCCAGGTCAACGGTCGGACCACGCGCCGTCCGGGCTTTCCGCCGGGCAATCGCGCCCTGTGGCCCGCCGTGGCGCCCCACAACACCTATCGATGCTCGGGCAAGGATCGGCTCGGTCAGGACTGGTGGGTGTTCGTCGCCTGCGAGACCCAGGCGCAGTTCGAAGCGCTCTGCCGGGTGATGGGGCAGCCCGATCTCAGCACGGACCCGCACTTCGCGACCAACGAGGCGCGCGTGGCGAACCAGGACGAGCTCGACGCCATCGTCGGCCGCTGGATCAGGCCGCGCCGGCGCTACGACGTGATGCGGCGGTGCCAGGAGGCGGGGATCATCGCGGCGGTGGTCCAGAGCGCCGAGGACCGGGTCGAGCACGATCCCCAGCTCAAGCATCGCGAGATGCATCCGGTCGTCGACCACCCGGAGATCGGCGAGTTCGAGTACGAGGGTTATCCGGTCAAGCTGTCCCGCACGCCGGCCTTCGTGCACGGGAGGGGGCCGCTGCTGCGCGAGCACAACCGCTACGTCTACGGCGAGCTGCTTGGTCTGAGCGACGTGGAGATGAAGTCGCTGGAAGACGACAAGGTGATCTGAGGAGGCGGCGATGGCGGTGAGCTTCGACCGGGCGCGGCTCGCGCCGCTGAAGGATACGGTGGCGGTCGTCGGCGTCGGCGAGACCGACTACGGGAAGGATTATCGGGGAGCCGGCGGCCAGGCCGTGGGCAAGGGCCAGGCCCGCTACGACTCGTACACGCTGGCGTCGAGGGCATTCAAGCGCGCCCTGGACGACGCGGGATTGAAGAAGGACGACATCGACGGCCTGTGCGTCGGGGGCACGCTGTCCGGCGAGCGGGCCAGCGAACAGTGGGGCCTGAACCCGCGCTGGAGCGGGGGCGGCGACGCCGCGCAATGCATCATCGAGGCGACCTTGGCGATCAACGCCGGGCTCTGCACGACCGTCGCCCTCGTCTACGGCAACGCCCAGCGCTCGATGGACACGGCCTACGGCGGCGCGCGCGTGACCGGCGGCGCGATCACCTCGTACTTCTACTACGCCCCGTGGGGCATGACCTCGCAGGGCGCGCTCTACGCGCTCTTCTTCCAGCGCCACAAGCTGCTCTACGGCACCACCGACGAGCAGCTCGGCGCGGTCGCGGTGGCGTTTCGCAAGCACGCCTGTTTGAACCCGAACGCGGTGATGCAGAAGCCGCTCACGATCCAGGACTACTTGAATGCGCCGTACATCGCCGAGCCGCTGCGCCTCAACGACTACTGCCTCATCAACGACGGTGGGGTTGCGATCATCGTCCGTCGCGCCGACCTCGCCAGGGATCTCAAGCAGCGGCCCGTCATGGTGAGCGGCTTCGGATGGTCCGAGGAGAACGTGGACGCGACCCAGCTACGGCCCCGGCTGAAGACCTTCTATCACGGGGCACATCACGGTGTGGCGGCCCAGGTCTATCCGATGGCCGGCGTGACGCCGAAGGATGTCGACGTGTTCGCCACCTACGACAGCTTCAGCGTGCATCTCCTGGCCTCGCTCGAAGGGTTCGGCTTCTGCAAGGAGGGCGAGGCTGGCGCGTTCGTGCAGGGCGGCCGCATCGAGATCGGCGGTGAGCTTCCGTGCAACACCAGCGGCGGGATGCTCTCCGAGAGCTACATGCAGAGCTGGAACCACCAGCCGGAGCTGGTCCGCCAGCTGCGCGGCGGTCTCGGCAACCGCCAGGTGCAGGGCGCCGAGGTTGCCCAGTATGTCCACGACGTCGCCGGCAAGTGCAAGAGCCTGATCTACACCAGGGGAGCGTGACGATGGCGACGGCCCGACCGGTACGCGCGATGGATCCGTACGCCGAGCAGTTCTGGGCGTTCACGCTGTCGAGGGAGCTGCGCCTGCAGCAGTGCTCGGCTTGCGGGAAGTTCCGCTGGCCGCCGGGCCCGACCTGCGACCGCTGCCTGTCCGATGACTTCGCGTGGGCCCCGCTCAGCGGCAAGGCGAAGGTGCTTTCGTGGACGACGTTTCACCGCGGCTACTTCCCGGAGTACCCGCCGCCTCACACCGTCGTCGCGCTCGAGCTGGCCGAAGGCCCGCTCTTCATTTCCTATCCCGTCGACGTCGAGCCCGGCGACCTCCGCGACGGCATGACCTTGGAGCTCCGCTGGATCGACGCTACCGACAAGTTCGGCGAGTACAACCTGCCCGTCTTCGGCTCGTCCGCCGCACCCGCGTCGAACGGCTAGAGCGGAGTTTTCAGGATCCGCCCGCCGGCCTCCACATACCATTTCTCGCTCGGGAAAGGAGTCCCATTGAGTGTTGCCGCCATCCAGTCCGCCATGAGCGTCGGCGGAAAGGGGCCGAGATTCGTGGCGGACACATTGCCAACCGAGTGACGTGAGTCTTGATACACGACAAGCCGCTTGGGCCCCTGCAGCGCCCTCATAAGGCGTTCAGTATGCTCGAGCGGCGACAGTTCATCGGCCTCGCCCGCCAGGCACAAGTATGGCACGCCAATATTCTCGGCATGTCCCTCCCAGGTCATGTCCTTGCGGAACTCGTCGAACTTGGCTTCGTCGGTGATGCCGGACATGTACATGAAGCGCATCTTGAAGGTGGGCGAGGCCTCTTCGAAGATAGTAAAGAAGCCTGGCTCGTGGCACACCGAGGCCACCGAGACGGCCCGAATCCGCGGCTCATGGGCGGCGGCAATGGTTCCGAAGAACGAGCCGAAGCTATTGCCGCTGAGACCGATGCGCTGAGAATCGATCTCGGGCCGCGCCGTGAGCCAGTCCACGACGGCTTTGCCCGTGTCAATCCAGGCGGCCATGCTGAAGTAAATATCGAGAAGCGGGGTCTCGTACTGCCCCGGCCCGTCTAGCGCCAGGACGGCCATGCCGCGACTAAGCCATCGATCGCCGTACAGCGCCACGCCCATCTCCTTGAAACTATCCATCCCCGGGAGCGAGACCACCGCGGGAACGCGGCCGCCGCGATAGCTCGGCGGAAGGTGCAACCACCCCGGCAGCGACTTGCCGCCAGGGAGTGGAATCCACGCCGCCTCGATGCCGTGGTCGGCGAGTTTGGTGTATTGCGTGAAGCACTCGCGCTTCTTCTGGTTATAGAAGCGGTTCTGCTCGTTGTTCTCGTCGATCGGCCATTGCGCGGCGCCCCAGTGGATGCTCGCCATGTAGTAGTTCTCGCGGGCCGTCACCAAGTTTTGCTCGCGCTCGGCGGCCTGCGCCTTGGCCTCGCGGCGGCGGGCCACTGCCTCGAACGCCGGCGAGGCATCGGCGAGCTTCGTGATTCGCTGGCGAAGGCCGGCGAAGTCGGCGCTGGCTTCCGGGCCGCACGGCGCGGAGAGATAGAGGGAACGCGGCTGATCCCAGTCCATTCCCACGGAGCGGATCGTGTTGTCGAGCAGCCAGCGCTGCTCAGTCCAGCGGCGTGTGATCGGTCCGCCGCGCGCTGTGCCGGCGATAGCGATCGTGGCCGGGGCGGTAGCGGGTTGCATCTCGGCTGGCGTCACCTCCCCGGTCAAACCACCGGCCGCGGTTCCGGCGCCCGACGTTGCGGACTGCAGGAATCGGCGGCGATCGACGGAACGGTCGGCCATGGCGTTGCCTCCTTCACAGACAGGCGAAATATGCGTCGAGTGCGGTTCTTCGCATGGTCATCGCCGGCACCTCGCGTACCGTTGTCAGTGGGCCCTTGAGGGCAACCGGAGCTGCGCGACCTGCCA
>Ga0187776_10001408_pt1 | contig 12005 bp, 7 predicted proteins | sample 0216_BV02_MP12_2_FD_132426 | JGI IMG/M metagenome (GOLD analysis project Ga0187776, IMG submission 132426) | Tropical peat soil microbial communities from peatlands in Department of Meta, Colombia - 0216_BV02_MP12_20_MG | ecosystem: Environmental > Terrestrial > Soil > Wetlands > Peat | place...
GATCGCGTTGCTGGCCAGAGCCAGTCATCTTATAAATCCGCCAGCAGGCCCACGCGTGGACTGGTGGATTGACATCGTCAAACGCGTACTCGTAGGCAGGAAGTTGCCCGTTTGGATGCATGTACCACTCGCGCAGGAACAAGATCGCCTGTTGCTTGGCCAGTTCAAGATCTATCTCCGCCAGGGTCACCAGATGAAAGGCCAGGTCCCACGCAGCAAACCAAGGGAATTCCCACTTATCCGGAACCGAAAGGACATCGCGACAGTGCAGGTGCTGCCATCGACTGTTTCGACGTTGGCTGGGTTCGGCAGGAGGCGCCGGTTGCTTGGGGTCGCCGGCCAGCCAGTCAGAAATAACATATTCGTAGAACTGCTTGGACCACAACAGGCCGGCATAAGCCTGGCGAGCGACGCGCGCACTCTCGCCAGCGCTGGTGTTGACAAGCTTGGCAGCGTAGAACTCGTCGGCCTCACGAATACGAAGATCGAACATCTCATCGAAAGGCTGGCCTAAAGGCTGCATCGGCCCTTGGTCTGCGAAGTAGAGGCGCAGATCGACACGGAACTCGGCGCCCGGGGGGACCTCGCCGTGGTAGTGAACAGCAGCTTTCGTACCCCAGCCTTCGTGGTTCACGAGTTCGTGGTGCCCTCGGATGACATATTCGTGGAATGCATCCTTCACAAATGGAGTGGGATTCGGGGCGCCAAAAAGCCTGGCGAGATTGGTTTCGTTATCCGTAAAAAGGAGGACTGGATCATGGCCCGAAAAACCCGGGCCGGCGACCAGTAACATGCGCCCGAGCGACGCGTGCTCAGCTTCGAGAGTGTTGAGGCTCAGGCAGCGAAGGCGGGGTTGGCCTTGGAAATCCTCACCCGCACGACCCCATGACCACACGTTGCGGAACCATAGAGTGGGTAGCAGGTGAAGGACGGCTGGCTCAGGTCCGCGATTGCAGGCAGTAATGCGGATGAGAGTATCGTCTGGTCCGCCTTTGGCATATTCGACGAAAACATCGAAATAGCGGTTTTCATCGAAGATGCCGGTATCCAGTAGCTCGAACTCCGGATCCTGGGAACCGCGGTTATGGTTCTCCGCGACCAATCGGGCGTAAGGAAACTCGGCCTGCGGATATTTATAAAGCGCCTTCTGGTACGAGTGGGTAGGAGTTCCATCAAGGTAGAAATAACATTCCTTGACATCCTCACCGTGGTTACCCTCGCTGTTAGTCAGGCCGAACAGGCGTTCCTTGAGGATGGGATCCTTGCCATTCCAAAGAGCGACGGCGAAACAGAGGCGGCACTCGCGGTCGCACCATCCTAAGAGCCCATCTTCGCCCCAGCGGTAAGCGCGGCTGCGCGCGTGCTCGTGAGGAAAATAGTTCCAGGAGTCACCGTTAGCGGAGTAATCTTCGCGCACCGTGCCCCACTGGCGTTCCGGAAGATACGGTCCCCACCGCTTCCAGTTCTTCTCACGACGACTATCCTCGGCCAGGCGGATTGACTCGGCGAGGCCGTCTCCCGGCTGTGCTTCGTACCATTTCGTCGATGCGCCCCTACCCATTACCGTCATTTTTCAATTACCGCACAATGCCGGGGCCGCTATCACCCTGGCCTCTCCTCCGACACGCCGATGGTCCTCGCTCCAGTTCAGCGCATTCCACTCAAGCCACTTCCGCCGTCGAATCCATATCCCGTTGCCCGGCTGCCGCGCGATCCGCCAATACCAGCGCGTTATCCGCGCGAACCCTGCCGGCCGGAATCTGAGCATCGCCGGCACGTAATCGGGGAAGCATCCCCGCCTTTTCGCTTCCGGTCACGAGCCACAGCACCCGGCGGGAGCGATTGAGAATTGGATAGGTCAGCGTCATGCGCCGCCTCCCTTGGTAGATTCCAGTGAGCGCGACATCTGCATCATTGACCTCCAGCACCGGGTCTCCAGGTACTAGCGAAGCCGTATGGCCGTCGGGCCCGAGTCCTAAGTGAACGAGGTCAAGCACGGGTGGCGATCCGGCGAGCGTCTTTAAGGTCAGCGCATATTCCGCACATGCCGCCTCCAGGTTTGCGGATTCAACCGGCATTGCGTGGATCTGCTCCGCGCGCAAAGGCGCATGCTCGAGAAGGCTCTCACGTAAGTGCGTGAGATTTCTGTCCGCGTCTCCCGCAGGTGCGACTCTCTCATCCACCTGCACCACCTGCACCGCGTCCCAGGGCACGTCTTCACCCGCGAGAGCACGCAGCATCTGCCATGGCGTGTGCCCGCCACTGACGGCCATGACAAAAGTGCCGCGAGCAGCGACCGCAGCTCTCGCCTCCGCCGCCACGAGTGCAGCAGCTTTCTGGGCAACCGCGTCAGCATTGCTATAGACATCAATTTTCATAAAGACTCCCCTCGGCACTGTGGACTCCAAAGCTAATCGCCTTGTTTCTTACGCTGCCTTGCTTACCGCGGACGCTTCATGGCTGGTTGGATTGCTCCAGCCTCCCATCGGTGTCACTCGTTCAACCTCACGCGTGTCCCCAGGTGTTCGTCTGATCGAAAGTGTCCGCACATTCGCGACAGAGGCTTGCAATCTCAAGGCTGCTCACGCAACGCTTCCAGCGACATCAGGGCTGACCGGTTGACCATGGAACAGCCGCAAGCGCGAGGTGACAACCTGCTTCACAGAATCTACGACCGGCCGCAAAATCCTGTAGGGTACAACTTCGTTGGGGTCTCGGGCCAGGCTCTCTTGCAGTGATTCCCTCCACGCAACCCGCAGTTCGGTATTGATGTGGATGATGTTGATTCCCGCCCTGATTGCCCTGCGGAAGTCTTCATCATCAGTTCCCGACCCGCCGTGTAGGGTGAGAAAGACGCCGGCGGCCTGCTTGATTTGCGCAATTCTTTCGATATTCAGGCGCTTCTTCGTTTTTCCCTGCACCATACTCTTAAGCATGCCGTGCATGTTGCCAACTGCCGGAGCAAGGACGTCAATTCCGGTGGCCGCGACGAATTGCCGCGCCTCTTCCGGCGTGCTGAGCGTTCTGTCGCCCTGAGCGGTTTCGTGGATTTCGGAGCCGGTGCCAATGTTGCCGATCTCTCCTTCAGCTACGATTGCGGGGTTGATGCCCTTGATCGCTTCAACCGCTTCCTTCGTGCGGGCCACATTCTGATCGAAGGGCAAAGCGGAAAAATCTATCACTACGGCATCAAACCCAGCATTTGCAGCGTCCACTGCCTTTGCGAGTGAATGCGTATGGTCCGCGTTCAAAAAAATTGGAAAGTCGGATTCCTCGCGTTCGCTTTTCACCAGAGCGGCAAGCTGGCGCGCACCAAAGAACTCACGCTCTCCTTCGGAGGCGCCGACGAGTATCGGAAGTTTGGTCTCAGCTCCGGCTGCGATCACCGCTTTCAGCAACACCTGGTCGGCAACATTGAAATGGCCGAGGGCAGCGCCTTCCGTTTCCAACCGTGTCAAGATATCGCGTAGCGGAGCCGTGCTCGTGTTTTTGAGAGTCCCAATTGTCGTCATTGCTACTCCTTAAGTTTGCGGTAACGCCGGATTAGAGTATTGGTTGAGCTGTCGTGATTCAGCACAGGCTCGGCCGGATTCTCGAGTTCTGGAATGATGCGCTGGGCGAGAACTTTGCCGAGCTCAACCCCCCACTGATCGAATGAGTCAATGTTCCAAAGGACACCTTGCGTGAACACGGAGTGCTCGTAAAGGGCCACCAGTTTGCCCAGTGTTTCTGGAGTAAGGGTCTCGGCCAGAATCGTGTTCGAGGGACGGTTACCTTCGAAGACTCGGTGCGGAACCAGCCAGTCCGGCGTGCCTTCCGCCTTCACCTGCTCGGGTGTCTTACCGAAGGCCAGCGCTTCGGTCTGTGCAAAAACATTGGCCAGCAGCATGTCATGATGCCGGCCAAGCGGATTCAACGGCTTGGCAAATGCGACAAAATCACAAGGGATGAGCCGCGTCCCTTGATGGATCAACTGGTAAAACGAGTGCTGTCCGTTCGTGCCTGGCTCACCCCAGTAGATAGGACCAGTGTCGCGGGCGACAGCTTCTCCATCGAGTGTGACGTGTTTTCCGTTGCTCTCCATCGTCAACTGTTGGAGATAGGCCGGGAATCGCTTCAGGTACTGCTCATAGGGCAAAACAGCGACCGTTTGTGCGCCAAAAAAGTCGTTGTACCAAACGGAGAGCAGGCCCATGATCACCGGCAGGTTTGCTGCGAAGGGAGCCCCGCGAAAATGTTCGTCCATCTGGTGAAAGCCATCCAGCATGGCGCGGAAGTTATCCGCGCCGATCGCGACCATAGTGGAAAGTCCGATCGCCGAATCCATCGAATAGCGTCCACCAACCCAATCCCAGAATCCGAACATGTTGGCGGTGTCGATCCCGAACTTCGCTACTTCCGCCGCGTTTGTTGACACCGCGACAAAATGCTTTGCAACCGACCGTTCATCGCCCGCCAGACCGGCGAGTGACCACGCGCGGGCGCTGTGGGCGTTCGTCATGGTCTCGAGTGTCGTAAAGGTTTTTGAAGAGACAATAAACAGCGTCTCCGCCGGATCGAGGTCGCGCACCGCTTCCGCGAAGTCCGTGCCATCGATATTGGAAACAAACCGGAAGGTCATATCGCGCTGGCTATAGTGCCTGAGTGCTTCATAGGCCATGACGGGGCCGAGATCGGAGCCGCCAATGCCAATATTCACGACGTTACGAATGCGCTTACCGGTATGACCTTTCCACGCGCCGCTTCGCACGCGGTTCGAGAAATCGGCCATCTTCTCGAGCACCGCATGCACGTCAGGGACGACGTTCTTTCCGTCGACGAGAATAGTAGCGTCCTTCGGCGCACGAAGGGCCACGTGCAAAACCGCGCGCTTCTCCGTGATGTTGATCTTTTCCCCGCTGAACATGGCGTCGATCCGTGCTCGCAAATCCGATTCTTCGGCGAGCTGAACAAGAAGCTTGAGGGTTTCGTCGGTGACGCGATTTTTGGAATAATCGAGATACAAGCCCACGGCCTCGATCGCCATGCGCTGACCACGCTTGGGATCGTCCGCAAACAATTGCCGCAGGTGTAGCTTCGAGGCACTGTTGTAGTGCGACGCGAGCGCGCTCCATGCCGAGCGCTTGAACGCCGGCCTTGTCGGGGTTTGAGCGTGTGATGCCATCGTTATGCTCCTTTTGTCTCTGTGTCTCCTGTTTCCAGGTAGTGCTTCCCCGCGTTAACCGGCGGCTTTCAACGTGGTGCCTGGGCCAAGCGAGGCGCTCTTAGAAGAAATCACAGCCATGAGATCATTCCAGGACCTGTCAAACGATTCGGCTCCTTCGCTTTGAAGCTGCGCACCCAAAGCATCAACGTCGACGCCCGCCTTGGCGAACTGAGCCAGCACCTCTTCGCAGTTTCCGCCGTCGGTCGGGAGCAACTCGCCTAATTCAGTGTGAGTGGCCAGAGCTTTCAACGTGGCTTCTGGCATAGTGTTCACAGTGAATGGGGCAGCCAGGGCCTTGACGTAGAGAATGTCGGAGGCTTTGGGATCTTTGGTTCCCGTGCTCGCCCACAGCAGACGTTGCGGACGACCGCCGAGATTGTAAACCCGCTGCCAGCGCGCCGAACCAAGAAGCGCACTGGCCGCCTTGTATGTGCGTTTAGCGATGGCGATGCCAAGCTGGTTGCGCAGGTTCTCCGGCACCTTGCTGGCAACAGCGGCGTCCCAGCGGCTGACAAACACGGATGCCACAGAACCTACAAGAGGATTGAGGCCGGCATCAACGCGCCGTTCAACCCCGCGCAAGAATGCCTCTGCCGCCGCGAGATAGTGTTCGCGAGAGAACAAGAGAGTAACGTTGATGGGAATGCCGGCAAAAATTGCTTCTTCGATCGCGGGAAGGCCCTGCTTGGTGCCCGGAATCTTGATTAACAAATTGGGACGATTTGCGCGGGCAAACAACTCCTTGGCTGCAGCCAGAGTGCTGGCCGTGTCGTAGGCAAGCAGCGGGGACACTTCCAGCGAGACCCACCCGTCCACCCCGTTCGTCTTTTCATGAATTGGTCGAAACAGGTCTGCGGCGCGGGTGAGGTCCTCCATGGCCAACTCGAAGAAGAGCGCTTCAACCGATGTGCCTTTCTTTAACTTCGTAATAATCGCCGAATCATATGTCGCACTGTTTTTGATCGCATGGTCGAAGATTGTGGGATTTGAGGTGAGTCCGGTGATAGAGAGCTCGTCGATATATCGTTTGACGGTACCGCTGTCCAGCAGCTCGCGAGTGATGTTGTCGAGCCAGAGACTCTGACCCTCGTCGTGAAGAAGTTGTGTTGCTTTCATCCTGTCACCTCGTTGTTTGCAAACTGGTTGCGCTCGCGTGCGCGGGCGAGTCTCCTAGCGTTTGACCTGAGCACAATCCGGGTGTCGTTCCACAGCCGGAACAGCGAATGCGCGAGATGCTGTTGCAGCGTCATGAAAGTGCGGCCCCCGGCGCACCAATGGGATGCAAAACAATGCCCACTCAGAATTAGCTGAAAAAGTGGAACTTAGAGGTGCCGGCGATGCTCGGTTTTGAGCAAATGCTGTTTAGTGAGCAATCCCGGGCGACGGCAAATCTGCTGTTCAAAGCGTCAAGGAGACAACTGAATAAAACTCTTCAAAACTAATTCGTTCCGTTCAACGGTCATTGTTGTCCTCTACTACCACACCGTCGGACCAGCGGATTGCGGCGCTTGCCATCTCAGCCATGTTTTGTCGCAGCCGCTGCGATTCCGCTGGGAATAGAAATTTCAACCTCGGTACCCGCCTCTCGCCTGCTATATATTCGAACTTCCGCACCGATCCCTTTGGCCCGCTCGCGCATCCCTACCAGGCCCCAATGAGACGCTCGCCCCGACCGCACGATCTGCGGGGCGATCCCGCAGCCATTGTCCCGTATCACAACACGCAAATGATTCCGCAAGTACGCTACTTCAGCCTCGATTTTAGTGGCGTTTGAATGGCGAAGAGCGTTCATGAGAGCCTCTCGGCCGATTAAGTAGAATTGGTGTTGGATTTCCGGTTCCAGGGCTCTTGTCTGCCCTGTAACAAGTATTCGGGCCTGGACGCCGCTGGCTGGTGCGATCTCTCTCAACACATCCGAGAATTCCTGTTCCAGGCTGCCGGAGGTCACCCCCGAAGCGCAGAGACCTTGAAGTACAGCGCGACCTTCCTCGATGGCGCGCTGCATCAGCTGGACTGCGCGGCTAAGCGACGCCCTGGCCGGCGAATCGTCAGCCATGTGTTGCAACGTGACCCCCACAACAAGGGAGGCACCGAGAAAGCCCTGAAGCAGGGTATCGTGCAGCTCGCCCGCGATGCGCATGCGCTCAAAACGCTGTTCTTCGCGAATATCCAGTTCTCGCCGGCGTTGCTTTCCGTCAAGCCGATGGACCCATCCTTGGATTAGTCCTGTCGCACGCGAGTTGCCGGCGGGTTCGTTGAGTCTCGTGTTCGCGATCTGCACACGGATGGCTGTGGTGGATGGGTTCATGAGAACCTCCAGTCGAACTGAAGATGAATTTCGGGAGCCCCGCCGCTCTATTCCTGCTCGCAATCTTCACTGTCTAAAGCCGCCTGCCCTCTTCCGCTTGTGTGGGCGTTCTCTGACCGACTTGGTTCCCGCAACATCCATTGCCGGATGTAAGGTGAACAGTGCAACACGGAAATGCCTCTCGCTTCACACGCACTGAGAAAACGAACAGCTTCGACGTCAATGAGGTCTACTTCCTCCAAATCCAAAACTGCTGGTGATTCGCAAAGCTTGATTTCGGCTTTGACCTGATCCAGGTGCCTGGACCGAAACTCCCCACTCAGCCGAATCCGCGCTCGAGCCCGTTCAATCCTTAGCGTCATGAAAATCACGGCTCCCAAGTGCACCTTTGGGAAGGCAAGGCAATGTCCATTCAGACTCAGCTGAAAAGGCAGGACTTGGAAGCGTCAGCAATGCTCGGTTTTGAGCAAATGCTGTGTGGTGAGCAAACGCGCTGGGATTGCGAGAGGCAGGAATCAGGGCGACGGTTGACGTTTGAACTGATATTTGTCGATTCCCAAGCGTTTGATTTTCGCGTCCAGGGTTGGTCTTGGGAGACCCAATTTGATTGCCGCACCATCTCGTCCGGAGACACGGCCGCCACTTTCCGCTAAGGCGGCCTCGATCATTTCCTTTTCCTGCCGTTGTAGCGCGTTAGTAAGTGCCACTGGCGGACCAGCGAATTGTGGCGCTTGCCGATTGAGCCATGTTTCATCCACGCAAAAAATGTCACCTTCGCTCAGAATCACAGCTCTCTCAATCACGTTTTGTAATTCACGCACGTTGCCCGGCCATGGGTAGGCTTCGAACAGTTCGATCGTTCGTTTGTCGATGGTTCTGAACTTTTTTCCAGTCTTTTTTCCAAAGCGACCGATAAAGTAGTCCACCAGCACAGAAATGTCATCCGCGCGTTCCCGCAGCGAAGGCATCCGAATAGGCACAACCCTCAGTCTGTAGAGCAGGTCCTGGCGAAACTTTCCTTCGGCGACGAGGGTGTCCAGATCGTGATGCGTCGCGGCTAGCACTCGCACGTCCACGGGTATAGCCCTGTTGCTGCCCACGCGTTCAATCTCGCGTTCCTGCAACGCCCGTAACAATGCGATCTGGATTTCCGGAGGCAAGTCTCCCACTTCATCCAGAAAAATCGTCCCGCCATTTGCCGATTCAAACCGGCCCAGCCGCCGTTGGGTCGCGCCGGTGAACGCGCCCTTCTCGTGGCCGAAGAGTTCGGAAGCGATCAACGAGGGTGGAATTGCCGCACAATTCACGCCAATGAACGCCCGATCGGAGCGATGGGAGCGCTTGTGAATCGCGCGTGCGACCAGTTCCTTTCCGGTGCCGGTCTCGCCCAGGATCAAGACTGTGGAATCGGAAGGCGCCACTTTGGCAATTTGCCGCAGCACCTTGCGCAGTGCTTCCGAAGATCCGACGATATCCTCGAACATCGAATCGCGATCGATCTGCTCGCGCAACGCCAGATTTTCGTTCCGTGTCCTTTCTTCGGCCTGCTTGCGCTCTTCAATGTCGGTCGAGGCGATATACCAACGAGTAATCCGTCCCTGTTCGTCGCGCAATGGGTTGAAACGGGATAAGAACCAGCGGTAAGTTCCATCCGCTTTGCGAAGTCGCAACTCCAACTCGTCAGTAACGCCATGAGAGAGAATTCGATCAACCACACCGTCGAACCGCTCCCTGTCGTCAGGATGGAGGTACTGACTGCGATCAGAACACTGCCGCCACTCTTGGAGAGTGAGGCCTAGATAATCGAGCAGGATACGATTGGCGTACAGGCCTTCGCGAGCCCAGGATCCGAATACAGCGACCTGCTGAGGCGTAAGGTCTAAGACCTGTCTTAGCTCCGCTTCACGGTGCCGCAGTTCCTCTTCTGCTCGTTTGATTGAGGTAACGTCTGTCCCCGCTCCTACAAACTCGCGGTTGCCTGACGTATCCTCTATTGCCTGAGCTATCGCGTAGACGTGCTTGATTCTCCCATCAGGCAGCAGCAAGCGATAGCCGTGCTCGAAATGTGTCGCTCCGCCCGAGGCATCCTCGATCACCTTGTGAAAAGCGGCCCGGTCCTCCGGGTGGACGCGTTGTGCTACTGAATCGATGGTTGGCTTGACCGCGCGGTCGTACTCGAAGATGCGATAGGTCTCGTCTGACCAGACAATCTCTCCGCTCTCAGGTTTCCACCCGAAGCTGCCGGTATGACTCAGTCTCTGAGCTTCAACTAAATAGGCTTCACGGCGCTGTAACTCCTGAGTCAATTCCTCTTGCTCGGTCACATCCATGGCAGTGCCAAGAAACCTTTTGAGAACCCCGTTGTCGAGGACTGGAATGCCAACGCATCGAATAATGCGAACCGCCCCGTCCGGTCGAATGATCCGCTTCTTTACATCGCAACCGCAGCTCTGCTCATGCATCCTCTTTATAGTCTCGACCATAAAGTCGCGGTCTTGGGGGTGAACGGTGGCCAGATACTGCTCGACCGTAGGGGCTCCCTTTTGCGCGTCGAGTCCATACATTTGAAACAGCTCCCGAGACCAATGTTCAAAAAAACCTGAGAGGTTCAGAGCCCAGCTGCCCGTATGACCGAGGCGCTGCCCTTCAGCGAGATAAAGCTCGCTTCTTTGCAGGGCGTCCTCCGCATGTTTGCGCTCGATGCTTTGTGCGATGCCGTCGGCGATGAAGGAAAGAGTGTCAATGGTGACCCGGTTGAGCGCTTTTCGGGAGAACATTCCCATAACACCCACGACCCGGTCCTCGACAACCAGAGGGTAACCCGCAAAGGACGTCATCTTTTGAGTCCTCGCCCACTCATGATTATCGACACGCGGATCATTTTGCACATCATTGGTCACATGCGGTTGTCTGGATTGAGCAATGGATCCGATTTTGAACTTCCCAAACGGTATCCGGCCGTAACGACCATCCAGCCGGGTGTAGATTCCCGCACTGGCTTGCAACTCCAATTCCCGGCCATTGCCATTCAGAGTCCAAATGCGAACAAAAGCTGCATCCAGATGCCGAACCAACGCCCTGGCGCACAAATCCAAAATCACTTTCAAATTGTCCTTGCGTGCCAAAGCCATACCGATCTCTGCACGGACTGCGGCCAGACGCGCTCGCTCGGACATCGCCGCCCGCAGTTCCTCCTCGGCGCGCTTGCGATCATCGATATCCGTGCTGGTACCGTACCACCGGATGATCATGCCGGCTTCATCCCGGAATGGCTCGGCGCGAATGAGAAACCATCGGTAGACTCCATCATGCCGGCGAAGACGTGCCTCGATCTCCCCTGGCTCTCCGGAAACCAGCATCCCTTTCCATTTTTCCATCAAGGGCGGCAAGTCCTCGGGATAAAACGCGATTTGCCAACCCCAACCATGCGACTCTTCAGGGGAGAGACCGGTATACTCATGCCAGTTCTTGTTGAGGAACTCGTTCGTACCATCCGGCAGATTGGACCAGGCCAGCGTGGGGATGGTATCGATCACCCGCCGCAAATTCTCTTCCGCCTGTTTGCGCTCAGTGATCTCGGTGGCTGCGCAATACCAACGCACGGCTTTTCTGCTTTCATCGAGCAACGGGTTGTAGCGGATCAGGAACCAGCGATATTTGCCATCCTTCCCAAGAACGCGCTGCTCATTTTCGAAGGGAGCCGTGCCGCAAAGGGCTTTCTGCCGCTCTTCTCCGAGCCGCTCCACATCTTCAGGATGGAACGCGCGCTCGCGAAAATTGCCAGCCCGCACTTGATCGAGTGATAGCCCCGTGTACTCAAGCACCTGCTGATTGGCAAAGATAGCTGTCCCGCTGGAGTCCAACACGACGATGTGTTGCGGTATCAGATCTACGATCTGCCGCAGCTCCTCTTCGTCCAGATCCGGCCGGAGCTTGGGCTCACGAGGCTTGAGATCATTGATGTTGGTTGCTGTTACCGCCTCGTCCGGGGCGACATCAGAGCGGGCAAAGGCGGAGTCTCGGCGGTGGTGCTCTTCTTGATGTGGGTGAGCACAACGTCTGTCCGGCAGCATTCGTGCCTCCCAGATGGCCCCGGTTGAGCCTCTGTGCCTCGGTGTTCCCGCGCCATACTAAAGGGCCGATATTAAAGGGCCGATCCGGACAGAGACGACGGTTGCGCTTGGTGTTCGGAAACCTGGGAACTTCTGCGAAAGTCGCAATTCTACAAGTGCCGGCATTCTAATTGGGGAGTGTTCAGATTTGAATACACAAAAGCCTGTATTTTCGCGGCACGGAAATCCGCTTACGCAGCGTCAAGCCTTCTTCCTTGTACAGGCGATACACCAGCTTCTTTCCCACCTTCCAGCGTTCGCGCTTCAGCAGCACTCGGATCTTCCGGTAGCCATAGCGAACCCGCACTTGAGCGATTTCTCGAATCCTTAGCCGCAATGCTGTCCTCGGCTCCAGCCGACTCTCATAGCGGAAGGTGGA
>Ga0187776_10001409_pt1 | contig 12002 bp, 10 predicted proteins | sample 0216_BV02_MP12_2_FD_132426 | JGI IMG/M metagenome (GOLD analysis project Ga0187776, IMG submission 132426) | Tropical peat soil microbial communities from peatlands in Department of Meta, Colombia - 0216_BV02_MP12_20_MG | ecosystem: Environmental > Terrestrial > Soil > Wetlands > Peat | place...
CGGCCGCGAAGATCTCGATCGGCGCGCCGAGGGTCGCCGCCTGCGCACGCGCGGCGGCGGCGAGGCGATCCAGCGCGTCGTCGTCCCGCAGGGGATCGTGGTGGTAGAGCGCGAGGCGGCGCGCGCCGGCGGCGCGGGCCGTCGCCACCACCGACTCGACCGTGCTGTGCCCCCAGCCCGCCTTCTCCGGGAACTCGGCCACCACGTACTGGGCGTCGTGGATGAGCAGGTCGGCGCCGGCCAGGAACTCCACGTGCCGCCAATCCTCGCCCGCGATCTGGGAGCCGTCGCCCGCGGTGAGCGCCCGGCTGTGGGGCTCGTGGTCCGTCGCGTACACGAGCGCGACGCCGTCGGCCTCGAGCCGGTACCCGAGGGTCAGCGCGGGGTGGTTGAGGTACTGCGCGGTCACCCGGATGTCGCCGACGGTGAGCGCCCCCTCGACGAGGTCGTGGTAGCGGATCGTCGCCGCAAACTGCTCGGGGCTCACCGGGAAGTAGGTGTATTGCATCTGCCCGGCCAGCGCCTCCCGCACCGACTCACGGAGCCCGCGCGGCGCGTAGATGTCCCACTGGTCGCCCTCGGTGAACAGCGGCGCGAAGAAGGGGAAGCCCTGGATGTGGTCCCAGTGGGTGTGTGTGATCAGGATGTGGCCGCGCAGCGGGCCGGTGCGCGCCGCCTGCAGCGCGTGGCCGAGCCCGTGGGCGCCGGTGCCACAGTCGAGGACCACGAGCGTCCCAGCCTTCGAGCGCACCTCGACGCACGAGGTGTTGCCGCCGTAGCGGACGGTGGCCGGCCCGGCCTTCGCGATCGATCCTCGGGTGCCCCAGAATCGCGCGCGCATGGCGGCCGACCGGCTACACGACTCCCCGACGGACGAGGTCGGCGATCTGATCCTTGCGGTAGCCGAGCCCGGTCAGGATCTCCTCGTTGTCCTGGCCCAGCTCGGGCGCGGCGGCGCGGATCGGCAGGCGCTTGTCGCCATGGGAGACCGGATGGCCGAGGATGGTGAGCTCGCCGAGCACGGGCGAGTGCACCGGCTGCGCCATCTCGAGGTGCTTGACCTGCGGATCGGCGAAAGCCTCGTCGACGCGGTAGATCGGCCCGCACGGCACGCCCGCGTCGTTGAGGAGCCGGATCCAGGTCGCGCTGTCCTTCTGGCGCGTGATCGGCATCAGCACGTCCATCAGCACGTCGCGGTTCTGCAAGCGCACTTTCGCGGTGGCGAAGCGCGGATCGGTCCGCAGGTCCGGACGCTCGATGGCGCGGCACAGGCGGTCGTAGAGGTCGTCGCCCGACGCCGCAATGTTGATGTGGCCGTCCTGGGTCTCGAACACTCCGGTGGGAATGCCGGTGGGGTGGTTGTTGCCGGCCTGGGGCGGCACCTCGCCGCTCATCAGCCAGCGCGAGGCCTGGAAGTCGAGCATCGAGAGCATCGCCTCGAGCAGCGAGGTGTGGACCCACTTCCCTTCCCCGGTGGTCTCGCGCTCGATCAGGGCAACCAGGATGCCCTGTGCGAGGAGGATGCCGGAGCAGAGGTCCGCGATCGGGATGCCCACCCGCACCGGGCCCTGCCCGGGCAGCCCGGTGATCGACATGAGGCCGCCCATGCCCTGCGCGATCTGATCGACGCCGGGCCGGTCGCGGTATGGCCCGCTCTGACCGAAGCCCGAGATGCTGCCGTAGATCAGCCGCGGGTTGACCGCGCGCAGACTCTCGTAGTCGATGCCGAGGCGGCGCTTGACGTCGGGTCGGTAGTTCTCGACCACCACGTCGGCGGTGCGCGCGAGCTGCTTGAAGATGCCCACGCCTTCCGGATCGCGGAGGTTGAGCGTCATCGCCTGCTTGGCCCGGTGCAGGTTCTGGAAGTCGAAGCCGTGGCGGGCGCCGCCCATGCCGTCGCCGGTGCGCCCGCCCGGCATCTCGATCTTGATCGCCCGGGCCCCCCAGTCGACGAGCTGCCGGACGCAGGTGGGCCCGGCGCGGGCACGAGTGAGGTCCAGCACGGTGTAGCGCGACAGCGGCAGGGCGGCGTTGGGGGCCATGCGTCCCTCCTCCCGGCCGGAAATCTAGCACGCCCGCCGGGCAAGGCTGTGTGAGAAATTGGCCCCCGTGCGCCGAGGGCTCTTCTACGGCTGGACGGTGGTGGCGGGCGCGTTCCTCGGCTACGCGATCAGCCAGGGGCTGATGCACTCCTACGCGGTCTTCCTGGTCGCCTACCTCGGCGAGTTCGGGTGGGGGCGCGCCGAGACCTCGGTGGCGTACTCGGTCTCGCAGCTAGTCGTCGGCATCAGCTCCCCGCTCGTCGGCGCCCTCGTCGACCGGCTCGGCACGCGCGTCCTGGTGGCCGCGGGCGCGGTGCTGCTCGTGCTCGGGCTCGCCGCCAACGCATCGGTGTCGTCGCTCTGGCAGGTGATCGTCCTGTATGGCCTCGTGATGACGCTCGGCTCCAACTGCCTGGGCCTGGTGGTCTCGGTGCCGATCCTCTCGCGCTGGTTCGTGCGTAGGCGGGGCCTCGCGATCTCGATCGTGCAGTCGGCCAACGGCTTCGGCCGCGCCGCCTCTGCGCCCGTCACCCAGCTGCTGATCTCCTCGCTCGGCTGGCGGCGCTCGTACCTGGCCCTGGCCGGGTTCATGGCGGTCGCGGTCGTGCCGATCGTGCGCGCCTTCCCCACCCGCGAGCCGGACGCGAAGAGCCCGGCCGCCGCCGATCCCGGCCGCGTCGCGGCTCCCTGGCACACCTGGACCGTCGGGGCGGCCATGCGCACGCCGCACTTCTGGCTGCTCTTCGCGGTCTACCTGCTCACCGGCCTCGGGAGCTTCCTGGTCTCGTTGCACCAGCTCGCCTTCGCGGTGGACGTGGGCTTCGATCCGCTCTACGCCGCGAGCGTGCTCGGCACCGGCAGCCTGCTCGCGGTGGTGGGGACCATCGGCACCGGGACGATCTCCGACTACATCGGCCGCGAGGTCTCGGCCATCCTCGCCTACCTCGTCTCGATCGTCGGCGTGGTCTGCGCGCTGCTCATCACCAGCCCCGAGCAGCACGCGCTCCTGTGGCTGCACGCGTGCTTCTTCGGGCTCACCTGGGGCGCCCGGGGGCCGCAGATCACCGCCAAGGCCGCCGATCTCTTCCAGGGCCCGCACCTCGGGGTCATCCTCGGGGTGATCTCGATCGGCACCGGCCTCGGCGCCGCCAGCGGAGCGTGGGCGAGCGGGCTGATCTTCGATCTCTCCGGCAGCTACCACCTCGCCTTCCAGCTGTCGATCGCCTCGTACACGGTGGGCTGCTTCGCCTTCTGGCGGCTGCGCCGGCCGGCGCGATCGGCTACGATGCACCCCCGGGAGGGCTGACCCATGCTCGATCTCTTCAAGGTGCCCCAGAAGGACCAGGTCTTGGTGACCGAGGCCGCGCTGCGCCGCACGGTCACCCAGATCTTCGAGAAGGTGGGCGTGACGCCGGAGGACGCGGCGGAGGCGGCGGACGTGCTCACCATGACCGACCTCCGCGGGGTCGAGACGCACGGGGTGTCGAACATGCTGCGCGCCTACGTGCGCGACTACCAAGCGGGCAAGCTCGACCCCCGGCCGGGCTTCACGATCGAGCGTGAGGCGCCCGGCACCGCGGTCATCGACGCGGGCAAGCGGCTCGGCATCATCGTCGGGCCCAAGGCGATGCGGCTCGCGATGGACAAGGCGCGCCGGGTCGGCGTCGGAATCGTCACCGTCCACAACAGCGGGCACTTCGGGGCCATCGGCCACTTCGCGATGCAGGCGGCCCAGCAGGACATGATCGGCGTCTGCTTCACCGCGGCCGGCCTGCACGTCGTCCCCACCTTCGGGTCCCGACCGCTGCTCGGCACCAATCCGATCGCGCTCGCGGCGCCGGCGCGCCGCGAGGCGCCACTGCTCTTCGACGCGGCCACCTCCGCGATCGCGGGCAACAAGATCCGGCTGGCGATGCGGGTCGGCTCGCCGCTCCTGCCCGGGTGGGTCACCGACAAGGACGGCAGCCCGATCATGGAGGAGAAGCCGATCTTCAACCGCGACGACGTCTACCAGGCCCCCCTCGGCGGCACCCGCGAGCAGGGCTCGCACAAGGGCTACGGCTTCGCGCTGATGGCCGAGGTGCTGTCCACCCTGCTCGCCGGCGCCCTGCCCACGATGCTGGCGCCGGGCAGCGGGTCGAAGAACCAGTTCGCGGCCTACCACATCGAGGCCTTCACCGACCTGGGCCGGTTCAAGGACACGATGGACGACATGCTGCGGACCCTCCGCACCTCGCCCCCGGCCCCCGGGCAGGAGCGCGTCTTCTATCCGGGGCTGCTGGAGGCCGAGGAGCTCGAGCACCGGCGCGCCCACGGCATCCCCCTGCACCGCGAGGTGCTGGAGTGGTTCGGCCAGTGCACGAGCGCGATGGGCCTCCCGCCGCTGGCCGTCGAGGGCTGACCCGCTTTCACGTCACGTCCCCTGCGGGGTCTCAGGGACGTCCCCAAGGAGGGGGACCGCCATGGCGTCCATCCGCAAGGAGCTGCTGCTCGACGCCTCCCCGGAGCACGTGTGGGACGCGGTGCGCGACGTGGGCGCGGTGCACCGGCGCCTCGGGCCGGGTTTCCTGCTCGACGCGCGCCTCGACGGGGATGCGCGGATCGTCACGTTCGCAAACGGGATGGTGGTGCGCGAGCCGATCGTGGACATCGACGACACCGCGCGCCGGCTCGTCTACTCCGCGGTGGGCGGGATGTCGAGCCACTACAACGCATCCATGCAGGTCTTCCCCGAGGGCGCGCGGCGCTGCCGGCTGGTCTGGATCATCGACCTCCTGCCCCACGCGCTGGCCCCGACCGTGGACGCGCTGGCCGAGCAGGCCACCTCGATCATGAAGAAGACGCTCGAGGCCTAGAGCCGGCAGCCGACTTGTTGGGCTTGGAAGCACGACGCGGCCATTCCGGAAGGTCCTGCTACCTGGCGCAACCAAGGACGCGAAGAAGGCGTTGCCGAAGTTCGAGTACGCCAAGAAAATAGCGGCTGAAACGGTTCTACCCCAGCAGCGCGGCCCGCACCTGGCCCAGATGCTCTTCGGCGTGGCCAACAATGAACGACTCGATCACGTCACCCACGGTCATCTCGCCTCTCTCAGTGGAGATGCCGCGCTTGCTGCGCTCGGCTATGGACATCTGCCGGATCGCGCTCGCCGCCGTCCGAGCTTCCTCGTGCAGCCTGCGCAGCAGCACGTCCGGGTCGGCGCTCGCACCCTGGGCCACCCCCGCCAGTCGCTCCGGCGACCCGTGGGTGCGCCCGAAGGTCGGGCGCGGCCCCGTATCCTCGATCAGAGTTCGGCAGTGGTTCAACCAGTACGGGATCATCTCGGTCATGTGCCCGAGGGTCTGCATCGCCGACCACTCGTTCACGGCCGGTGGCGTCCGAAGGCGCGGAGCCGCGCCGGGCGCCCGCACGAGCTTCGCGACTTCGTCATAGACTCGCTCGAGTCGCTTCGCTTGAGCGTCGGCCGAGCTCTGCGTGGTGTCCCCGGTCACGTCGCTTTCCTGGTCAGCGCGACCCATAGCGACCAGCATACCCAGGGTCAACGTGGCGCGTCGCCATCCCCGGCATGATGGCATATCATTCGGGGACGGGCCATGACCATCGAGCTCCTCTACGGCCGCTCCACCCTGGCGCTCACGCCGCCGCCCGGCTGCGTGCCGACGGTGATCGGCAAGCACCGGATGCCGGTGCTGCCCGACCCGGCCGGGGCCGTCGCACGGGTGCTGGCCGGGCCGGTCGGCGTGCCCCCGCTGCGTGATCTCGCGCGCGGCCGGCGGTCGGCGTGCATCCTGATCTGCGACATCACCCGCCCGGTGCCCAACGGCCTCTTCCTGCCCCCGCTCATCCGGACGCTGCTCGAGGCCGGGGTGCCGCGGCCCGGCATCACGGTGCTGGTCGCCACCGGGCTGCACCGGCCGAACGAGGGTCCCGAGCTGGCGGAGCTGGTTGGCGATCCGTGGGTGCTCGACACGGTGCGCGTGGTCAACCACGACGCCACGGTGGACCGCGATCACGTGCTCGTCGGCTGCACGCCGCGGCGGGGCACGGTGGTGCGCCTCGACCGCCGGCTGGTCGAGGCGGATCTCAGGATCGCGACCGGGCTGGTCGAGCCGCACTTCATGGCCGGCTGGTCGGGCGGCCGCAAGGTCATCGCGCCCGGCGTGGCCCACGCCGAGACCATCACCACGTTCCACAACGCGGCGTTCATGGCGCACCCGCGCGCGGCCAACTGCGTGCTCGACGGCAATCCGCTCCACGAGGAGCAGCTCGCGATCGTCGAGATGCTCGGCGGGGCTCTGGCGCTCAACACCGTGGTCGACGAGCAGCGCCGGCTGGCCTTCGTCAACTTCGGGGAGATCGTGGCGAGCCACCTCGACGCGGTGGCGTTCGCGCGGCGCTACAGCCAGGTGGCGGTGGGCCGGCGTTTCCACACCGTCGTCACCAGCGCGGCCGGCTACCCGCTCGACAACACGTACTACCAGACCGTGAAGGGCATGGTGGGCCCGCTCGACATCCTCGAGCCCGGCGGCGACCTGATCGTGGCCTCCGCGTGCTCGGAGGGCTTGGGCTCCAAGCACTACGTCGAGGCGCAGCGGCGCCTCGTCGACCTGGGCCCGGAGGGCTTCGCGGCCAGCATCGAGCACAAGCCCCACGCCGACATCGACGAGTGGCAGACCCAGATGCAGCTTCGGCCCATGCGGGTCGGTCGCGTGCGGCTGTACACCGACGGCCTCGACCCGGTCGCGACCGGCCTGACGGGCGTGGACCGGGTCACCGACCTCGCGGAGGCGGTGGCCGAAAGCATGGCCCGCCACCGGGATCCCCACGTGGCGTTCGTCCCCGAGGGGCCCTACGTCGTGCCGGTCCACCAGGAGGCGTAATGCTCGACGCGGTCATCGTCGGCGCCGGCTTCGCCGGCATGTACATGCTCCACCGGCTGCGCGGGCTGGGTCTCACCGCGCGCGTCTTCGAGGCGGGCCGCGGCGTCGGCGGCACCTGGTACTGGAACCGCTACCCGGGCGCTCGGTGCGACGTCGAGAGCATGGACTACTCCTACTCGTTCTCGGACGAGCTGCAGCAGGAGTGGCACTGGACCGAGCGCTACGCGGCCCAGCCCGAGATCCTGAAGTACGCCAACCACGTGGCCGACCGCTTCGACCTGCGGCGAGACATCCGGTTCGAGGCCCGGGTGACCGCCGCGGTCTTCGACGAGGTCGAGCGGGTGTGGCGCGTCGAGACGGATCGCGGCGACCGGGTGGCCGCGCGCTTCTGCATCATGGCCACCGGCTGCCTCTCCGACGCCCAGGTACCCGACTTCGAGGGCCTCGAGACCTTCGAGGGCAAGTGGTACCACACCGGCCGGTGGCCGCACGAGGGAGTCGACTTCGCCGGGCGCCGGGTCGGCGTCATCGGCACCGGCTCCTCCGCGATCCAGTCCATCCCGCTCATCGCGAAGCAGGCGGCCCACCTGTACGTCTTCCAGCGCACCCCGAACTACAGCATGCCGGCGCACAACGCGCCCCTAGACCCCGAGTACGAGCGCCGGGTGAAGGCCACCTACGCCGACTTCCGGCACCAGGCGCGCGAGTCGCGGGTGGGCTTCGTGGTCGACCGCAGCGGCGACTCCGCGCTGGCGGTGTCGCCCGAGGAGCGCGAGCGCGAGTACGAGACGCGCTGGAACCGGGGCGGCCTCGGCTTCTCGGCCGCCTACACCGACCTGCTCACCAGCCGCGACGCCAACGACACCGCGGCCGACTTCTTCCGGGCCAAGATCCGGAGCATCGTGCGGGATCCGGCGGTCGCCGACCTGCTCTGCCCGAAGGACTACCCGATCGGCACCAAGCGGCTCTGCGTCGACACCGACTACTACGCCACGTTCAACCGGGACAACGTCACGCTGGTGGACGTGAAGAAGAATCCGATCGAGACGATCACCCCGAAGGGCGTGCGCGTGGCCGGCGTGGAGTACGCGGTGGACGACCTCGTCTTCGCCACCGGCTTCGACGCGATGACCGGCGCGCTGCTCAACATCGACATCCGCGGGCGCGGCGGCCGGACGCTGGCCGCCGAGTGGGCGGGCGGCCCGCGCACCTACCTGGGCCTCACCGTCGCGGGCTTCCCGAACCTCTTCATGATCACCGGCCCCGGCAGTCCCTCGGTGCTGAGCAACATGATCGTGTCGATCGAGCAGCACGTGGACTGGATCGCCGGGTGCGTCACCCACCTACGGGAGCGCGGCGTCGCCGCCATCGAGGCCACCCCCGAGGCGCAGGCGGCGTGGGTCCAGCACGTCAACGACGTGGGGCACATGACGCTCTACCCGCTCGCGCCCTCGTGGTACATGGGGGCGAACATCCCGGGCAAGCCCCGGGTCTTCATGCCCTACATCGGCGGGGTCGGTGTCTACCGGCAGAAGTGCGACGAGGTCGCCGCCAAGGGCTACGAGGGCTTCGCGCTCGGAGGCTGAGCGCGGGACGCGTCAGCGCGCGGCGGACGCGGTGGCCGCGCGCCAGATCCGGCGCGCGTCCCGGTCGATGTTGAGCGCGACGATCGCCGCGGCGGCCAGGAGCCCGCAGGCCAGCGCGTAGGCCGCGCCATAGCCGCCGGTGGTCTCGAACAGCGCCCCGGCCAGCCAGGAGCCCAGCGCCGAACCCGTCTGGTGAACCAGGAAGATCAGCCCGAAGATCGAGCTGACCGAGAAGCGCCCGTAGATGTCGGCGGTGAGCGCCGAGGTCATCGAGCCGGTGCCGGCCAGCGTGATCCCCCCCAGCATCGCGACCACCATCAGCGCGGTGGCGTTGTCGCGGATCAGGAACAGGCCGGCGAAGATCGCGATGCGGCCCGCGTAGATCCCGGCGAGCACTGGCCGGCGTCCGAAGCGATCGGACAAGGCGCCGAGCATGACCGTGAAGCCGATGCTCGAGCCCCCGAGCACGCCCAGGGCCCACGAGGCCACCATCGGGGTGTAGCCGTGGTCGGTGAGCATCGGGATGCCGTGCGCGGAGAGCAGGCTCATCGAGAAGCCACAGGTGAAGAAGGAGCCCGCCAGCTGCCAGAACGCGAGCGTCCTGAGCGCCTCGCTCGCGGTGACGCGCTCGACCGAGGCGGCCGGGACGCCGTCCACCGGCGGGGCCCCGTCGGCGGTGAGCCCGACCGACTCAGGCGAGTCGCGCATCACCCACAGGCACAGCGGCAGCGAGACGAGGAGGATCAGGCCCGCGATGACGATGTACGTCGCGCGCCACCCGGAGGTGAGCACGAGCCAGGTGACCGCGGGCACCAGCAGGCTCATGCCGGTCATCGAGGCGCTGCCGAGCACCGAGAGCGCCGTGCCGCGCCGGCGGCTGAACCAGCGCGCCACGACCCCGGAGGCGATCACCGGCCCGGTGCCCGCCAGCCCGAGCGGCACCAGGACGCCATACACCGCGGCGAACTCCCACACGTTGCGCACCATCGCGGTCAGCACGAGCGAGGCGACCAGGAGCAGCGTGCCCGCGGAGGTGACTATCCGGACACTGAACCTATCCAGGGCCATGCCGGCCAGCGGCATGAACACGCCGTAGAGGAACAGGCTCAGCGCGACGACCGCCGAGAAGCTGGCCCGGTCGAGGTCGAGGTCGGCCACGATCGGCTTGAGGAACGGCCCCACCGCGTGGCGGACGCCGGTGGACATGAAGGTGGTGACCGAGAAGGCTCCCACGACCCACCAGCCGTAGAAGATCTTCTGGTGCCGTGCCCCGTCGCGCATCGCCCCTCGACTATAGCGCACGGGCGAGCCTAGAAGCTCGGCTTCGTCGAGAACGGGGTCAGCTGCAGCTCGTGCGTCCAGCAAGAGCGGTCCTGCGTGTGGAGGTACCAGAACGCCTCCGCGATCTTCACCGGGTTCATCACGATCTCCGGCTGCTTCTGGGCTCTCGGCAGGGCCCGGGTTCCCGGCGAGTCGATGAGGCCGTCGATCACCACGTTGGCCACGTGCACGCCGTGCTCGGAGTACTCCTCGGTGAGCACCTGGGCGAGCGTGCGCATCATCACGCGCGGATAGTAGAGCGACTGACCGGTCAGCCGCTTCCTTCCGCGCAACGACGACGCGTTGTTCGAGATCAAAAACGAGCCCGATGCACGCTTGCGCATCGCGGGCAGCACCGCCTTGGCGACGAGGAAAGGGCCACGGCTCGCGATGTGCTGCGCGGTGTCGAAGATCTCGTTCGGGACGTACTCCAGCAGCTCCTTGTCCGGCGACAGGTCGCGGCCCTCGAGGTAGCCCGCGTTGTAGACCAGCACCTCCGGGTCGCCCAGCGTGTCGTGCACGGTCGCGAAGGCCTTGGTGATCGACGACTCCGAGACCAGGTCCAGCTCGACGATGCTGCTCGTGCCGCCCTGCTCGCGGATCGCGGCGTCCAGCGCCTTGGCGTTGCCGGCGCTGCGGGTCGTCAGCACCACGTGGAAGCCTTCCTTCGCGAACTTCTGGGCCACCGCGCCGCCGACACCCCAGCGGATCCCGACCGGCAGGTGGCTGTCGTCGAGCGCCTTGCCGTGGGCCAGCTTGGTGTTACGGCCGTCGGCCTGCCACTTGGAGGTTGCTCCCACCACCACCGCGACTGGTCGATTCGTGCTCATCGTGATTCCTCCTCTAGGCGGCGCCGCCAAAGAACTCGAGCAGCAGCCGGTTGACCTCCGGCGCGTTCTCGTAGGCCGACCAGTGGCCGGCTCTCGGGATCCGGTGCACGTCGACGCCGGGCACCGCGGCCTGGATCTCACCGATCAGCAGGTGCGCTGGCCTGAATGCGGAGTCGTCGTGCTCGCCCCACAGCAGGCGGATCCTCCCGCCACGCCGCGCGACCTCGGCCAGGTCGCCCAGCAGCGTGCCGCCGGCGCTGACCTTTCTACTATCGAAGCGCGTCCGGCGCACGCACTCCACCTGGATGTCAAGGGTCTCCTCGGAGACGCTCGCGGGATCGCTCAGCATGTTCACGAGCAGGTTGTGGCGGCAGATCTCTCGGAAGAGGCGGTCGTCGCTGCCCGCTTCCTTGTAGCTGCGGATCGGCCGCTCGCCGAACTTCCGCGCCGGGAAGCCGCCAGGCGAGATGATCGCGAGGTGGCTCACCCGCGGCCCGAGCCGGCGCGCCATGTTCGAGGCGATGGCGGCGCCGAAAGAGAAGCCGGCCAGGCGCAACGGCGCTCCGCCCGGGAGCGCCTCGAGCAGCAGCGCGTGCACGAGGTCGAGGTACTGCGGGCCGGTGGTCTCGCGCGGCACCGTCGCGGAGTCGCCGTAGGACGGGTGGTCGAGGGTGTGCACGGTGAAGCGCTCGGAGAGTGGCCCCACGTTGCGGATCCAGTGCTTCCACGAGCCCATGCCCCCGTGGAAGAGCACGAGGTCCGGTCCGTGACCGGACCGGCGCACGGCCATGCGCGGCGCGGGATCGGAGCTCACGCGGGCCCGATCAGGCGCAGCGGGGACGGACGCGCTCGGCGAAGGCGGCCATCTGCCCGTCGAGCTCGGGCCCGTCGGCGGCGAGGAGTTCCAGCACCAGCTCCTCCACCCCGCAGGCGGCCAGCTCCGCGATCTGGTCCACCACCGCCGCGGGCTCGCCCGCGATCACGCGGCCGGCGTGGGCGGAGGCCGGCGCACGCTCGCCCGCGCGCAGGATGCGCACATCGTTGCGCAGGGTGAGCGCGGGCGGGGTCGCGCGGCCGCGGGACCGCGACAGCCGTGCGAGCTCGGTGACGCCGGCGCGCAGCTCGTCGGGCGAGCGGTTGATCGGATGCCACGCGGCCCCGAGCTCGACGGTGCGGCGGAGCGCGGCCTTGCTGTGGCCGCCCACCCAGATGGGCGGGTGCGGGCTCTGGACCGGCTTGGGCTCGAAGTGCACGTCGTGGAACCGGACGTACTTGCCGGAGAACGCCGGCGACGGGCTCGTCCACAGCTCCTGCATGGCGCGCAGGTACTCGTCGGTCATCGGGCC
>Ga0187776_10001410_pt1 | contig 12000 bp, 10 predicted proteins | sample 0216_BV02_MP12_2_FD_132426 | JGI IMG/M metagenome (GOLD analysis project Ga0187776, IMG submission 132426) | Tropical peat soil microbial communities from peatlands in Department of Meta, Colombia - 0216_BV02_MP12_20_MG | ecosystem: Environmental > Terrestrial > Soil > Wetlands > Peat | place...
CGAGACGATGGGCGAGATCATGTTCCGCGGCAACATCACGATGAAGGGATATCTCAGCAATCCGAAGGCCACCGACGAAGCCTTCGCCGGCGGGTGGTTCCATTCGGGCGATCTCGCCGTGATGCAGCCCGACGGATACGTGAAGATCAAGGATCGCTCCAAGGACGTCATCATCTCGGGCGGCGAGAACATCAGCTCGCTGGAGGTCGAGGACGCGCTCTACCGCCATCCGGCCGTGCTGGCGGCAGCGGTCGTCGCGCAGCCCGATCCCAAGTGGGGTGAGACGCCGTGCGCGTTCGTCGAAGTCAAGCCCGGAATGAAGGTGAGCGAAGCCGATCTGCTCGAGCACTGTCGAGCGCATCTCGCGCGCTTCAAGGCGCCGAAGAAGGTCGTGTTCGGAGAATTGCCGAAGACCTCCACCGGCAAGATCCAGAAGTTCCTGTTGCGCGAGCGGGCCAAGTCGACGAGCGCGATCGAATAGATGTCGTACGCGAACGGCGAGCGGCGGCATCTGCGCCCCGGCTCCGCAATCGCCCGCCTACGGGTGCCCAGCGCGGCTTCGCTCGCAAACACACTGCTTCGCTCCCCGCGCCTCCCGTGACGGCGGGCGCTCCGCAAGGGCGCTTCAGCGCCCGCCCGCCGATGCCGCGGGCGCGGTGACGAAGGCGCATCAGGCGGCGCAGTCACCGCGCTTGCGACAGCTACGCTCGGTCAGGCGCTCTCAGCTTGCGCTCAAGTGCGACAGATCCACCGCCGCCGACTCCTTCACCCGCTCCATCACCGCGTAGCTGTGCGTGGCGCGGATCCCGGGAACCTGCGACAGCACCTCGCCCAGGAACGCCCGGTACGCCGCCATGTCGGGCACGCGCACCTTGACGAGATAGTCGAAGCCGCCCGCGACCATGTGGCATTCCTGGACCTGCGGGATGCGCGTGATCGCGGCTGCGAACTGGTCGAACGCATCCTGCGAGGTCCGATCGATCGCGATCTCGATGAAGACCAGCAGCCCGAGGTCCAGCCGCCCGGCGTCGAGCCGCGCCGCATAGCCGGCGATAACCCCGGCCGCCTCCAGCGCCCGCACCCGCTCGGCGCACGGCGTCTGGCTCAGCCCCACGAGCTTCGCCAGCGCAACGTTCGACAGGCGCCCGTCGCGCTGAAGCTCCGCGAGAATCCTCAAGTCGATCGCGTCGAGCCGCTTCATGTCCGTCCGCGCGGGGCCGCGGCTCGCCTTCATTCGCCCAGCGAGAGCAGCGAAGCGTTGCCGCCCGAGGCCGTGGTGTTGATCGATACCGTCACCTCGCGCAGCAGCCGCAACGGATCGCCGGGATGCTCCGCGTCGACCCGCACCAGCGGCACGATCGCGCCCTCGCGCGCGGCCAGCAAGCGCTTCACTTCGCGCGCCTGGTCCTCGCCGCCGGAGAACAGCACGGCGTCCGGCGCCGCGTCCAGCGGCTCGGCGGCGAACTCGCAGCGCGCGCCGGCACGCGACACGATGGGTCCGCGCTGCGCGCCCTTCGCCACGATCGCGACATTGCCGGTCGCGGCGACGATCCGAAGCTGCGCCAGGAGCGCCTCGTCGCGATCGGCGATGCACGCGATCCGACCGCGGGGAAGGAGTGACAGCGTGTTGGTCTCGCCCGTGGGGCCCGGGAGCGGCGCGGGCACGCCGACTTCCGGCGGCGGAACGCGCGCCCCATCGCGTACCAGGCGAGGCAGGTAGTGCGGGCCGCCCGCCTTCGGCCCGGTGCCGGACAGCCCTTCGCCGCCGAACGGCTGCACGCCCACGACCGCGCCGATCATGTTGCGGTTGACGTAGATGTTGCCGGCGCGGACGCGCGCGCACACCGCTTCGATCGTCTCGTCGATGCGCGTCTGGATGCCGTGGGTGAGCCCGTAGCCGGTCGCGTTGATGCTCTCGACCAGCGCTGCAAGCTCGCCTTCGCGGAAGCGCAGCACATGCAGGATCGGTCCGAACACCTCGCCCTCGAGCTCGTCGATGCTTGCGATCTCGATCAGCGTCGGCGGGAAGAACGTGCCGTTCGCGCACGCCGCAGGAAGGTCGAGCTGGAACACCGGCGTGCCGGCGGCGCGCATGCGCTCGACGTGCGCTCGAAGCACGCGCAGCGCGCTGGCGTCGATCACCGGCCCGACGTCGGCATCGAGACGGCGCGGATCGCCGATCGCGAGCTCGGCCATCGCTCCCTTGAGCATGCCAAGGACGCGCTCGGCGACGTCGCTCTGGAGGCATAGCACGCGCAGCGCCGAGCAGCGCTGGCCGGCGCTGTCGAAAGCGGAGCTCAAGGCGTCGGTGACGACCTGCTCCGGGAGCGCCGAGCTGTCGACGATCATGGCGTTCTGGCCGCCCGTCTCGGCGACGAGGACCGGATCGTCGCCCCGGGAGGCGAGGGCCCGCTCGATCGTCCGTGCCACCGCCGTCGACCCGGTGAACAGCACGCCGGCGATCCGCCGATCGCTGGTGAGCGCCGCTCCGACGGTCTCGCCGCGGCCGGGAAGGAACTGCAGCGCCGCGCGCGGCACGCCCGCGCGGTGCAGCAGCGCGACCGCCAAGGCGCCGACGAGGGGCGTCTGCTCCGCGGGCTTGGCGAGCGCGGGATTGCCGGCGGCGAGCGCGGCGGCGATCTGGCCGACGAAGATCGCCAGCGGAAAATTCCACGGCGCGATGCAAGCGAGCGGCCCACGCGCCTTCGCTCCGGCGAGATCGCTGCGCGCCCGGGCCGCGTAGTAGCGGCAGAAATCGGCCGCTTCGCGGACCTCGCCCTGGGCGTTGGCGAGCGTGCGGCCGGCTTCGCGCACCAGGAGCGCGATGAGGCAGCCGCGCTCCCGCTCGATCAGATCCGCCGCGCGCTCGAGGCAAGCCGCGCGCTCCTCCACCGGCGTGCGTGCCCAGCTCACGCCGTCGCTTACGGCCAGCCCGAGCGCGCGATCGACGTCCCCAAGCGAAGCTTCCGCGACGGTGCCGACCCGATCGCGCCGATCGGCCGGATTGCGAATCGCGCGGCGCTCTCCTGCGTCGGGCGATGGATCGCCGAGGACAGGGGCAGCGTCCACCGACGCCGGTGCGCCGGCGAGCTCGGCCTCGAGGGCGGCGAGTGTCGACTCGTCCGCGAAATCGATGCCCCTCGAATTGCGCCGGTCGGCGTACAGCGCCGCAGGAAGCGGGATGCGCGGGTGCGGCGCGCCGCCCGTCGCGCGGGCGTGCGCGACCGGATCGGCAACGAGATCGGCGATGGCCACCGCCGGATCGACGATGCGATTGACGAAGGAAGTATTGGCGCCGTTCTCGAGCAGCCGCCGAACGAGGTAGGCGAGCAGCGTCTCGTGCGAGCCCACCGGCGCGTACACGCGGCACGGCCGGTCGAGCTTGTCGCGTCCCACGACCTCGTCGTAGATGCTCTCCCCCATGCCGTGCAGGCACTGGAATTCGTACTCTGCCGGACCGGCGAGCGCGTAAATCGCGGCGATCGTGAACGCGTTGTGGCTGGCGAACTGCGGGTAGATCGCCTCCGGCGCCGCGAGCATCGTCCGCGCGCAGGCGAGATAAGAAACGTCGGTGTGGACCTTGCGCGTGAACACCGGGTAGCCCGCGAGCCCTTCGACCTGCGCGCGCTTGATCTCGCTGTCCCAGTAGGCGCCCTTGACCAGCCGCACCATGAAGCGGCTGCCCGACCGGCGCGCGAGGTCGGCGAGCCAGTCGACGAGCGCCCGCGCGCGCTTCTGGTAGGCCTGCACCACGAAGCCCAGGCCATTCCACCCGGCAAGACGCCGATCGAGCGCGAGCCGCTCGAAGAGGTCGAGCGACAGGTCGAGCCGGTCGGCCTCCTCGGCATCGATGTTGAGCCCGATATCGCGCTCGCGGGCGAGCAGCGCCAGCCCGGCGAGGACCGGTGCCAGCTCGGCGAGAACGCGGCCGCGCTGCTTGCGCGAATAGCGCGGATGCAGCGCCGAGAGCTTGACCGATAGTCCGGGACCCGCGTAAACGCCGGCTACCGGTCGGGCGTCCGCGATCGCCGCAATCGCCGCACGGTACAACGCGACGTAGCCTCGTGCGTCCTCGGCCGTGAGCGCCGCCTCGCCCAGCATGTCATAGGAGAAGCGATACCCGCGCGCCTCGCGCTCGCGCGCGTTGGCGATCGCCTCCTCGATCGTCCGCCCGGTCACGAATTGGCGGCCGAGGAGCCGCATCGCCAGATCGACTCCCTTGCGGATGAGCGGCTCGCCGCCCTTGCGCAGGAGCGAGGCCAGCGCCGCCTCGAGCGCGGAGTCGCTGCGCGATCCGACCAGCTCCCCCGTGACCAGCAATCCCCACGCGGCGGCGTTGACGAACAGCGACGGGCTGCGGCCCAGGTGCGTGCGCCAGTCGCCCCGGCCGATCTTGTCGCGAATCAAGCGGTCGCGCGTGGCGGCGTCGGGGATGCGCAGCAGCGCCTCGGCGACGCACATGAGCGCCACGCCCTCGCGGGAGTCGAGCGAGAATTCCAGCATCAACGCGTCGACGCCGCCGGCGCGGCTGCGGCGCTCGCGCACGTTCCCGGCGAGCGACGCGGCGAGGCGCTGGATCGCCGGAAGCCTCTCTCCGAGATCGGCCTCGGCGAGCAGGCGTTGCACCACGCTCGCCTCGTCGGCGTAATGCGCCGCGTCGAGCCTCGCGCGAAGGTCGCTGCGCGAGGCATCGCGGGCGGTCAGGACGAAGGAGGCCATGGTCGTGAAAGCGCGCTATGAGGTTACGTGGCCAGGTGCAGATTCATGGCATAAGTCACCACGAACTAATCATACATTAGTTTAATTCACTGCATGGGGTACCAATTGTAGCGATTGTGTCTGCAAAGGCGACAAGCCCACCAGGTCGTCGGCGCGTTCTAGAATGGAAGCCATTTGCTCGATGTCGCGATGGAGAATCCCCGTGAACGCCCCTCTGGAAGCAGCCGTTGCCCCCTACGTGCTCGCGCGCACCGAAGGCAGTGTGTGTCACCTCACAATGAACCGCGGCGAGCGCTACAACGCGCTCTCGAGCGACATGATCGCGGCGCTGTCGAGCGAGCTCTCGCGCATCGCCGCGGACCCGTCGATCCGCTGCGTGGTCCTGGGCGCGCAAGGCAAGGGCTTCTGCGCCGGACACGATTTGAAGGAGCTGCGCGCCCACCCCGATCTCGCCTGGCAGAGCGAGCTGTTCGCGGCGTGCAATGCGCTGATGCTGGCGATCACGCGCCTGCCGCAGCCGGTGATCGCGCGCGTGCACGGCATCGCCACGGCGGCCGGGTGCCAGCTGGTCTCGATGTGCGATCTGGCGGTCGCCGCTGAAGGCGCGCGCTTCGCGCTCCCGGGCGTCAACGTCGGCGTGTTCTGCACGACGCCGGCGGTAGGCGTCGGCCGCAACGTCGGGCGCAAGCGCGTGATGGAGATGCTCCTCACGGGCGAGCCGATCGATGCCGCGACGGCGCTGGCCTGGGGGCTCGTGAACCGCGTCGTGCCCGCGGCCGAGCTCGACGCCGCCGTGGGCGCGCTCGCGACGATCATCTGCGCGCGGAGCCGTGCCGTCATCAGCGCCGGAAAGCAGGCGTTCTACCGGCAGATCGACCTCGGCCTGGGACCCGCCTACGAGTTCGCGGGCGACGCGATGGCCCGCAGCCTCCTCGAGCCCGGCGCGCACGAAGGCATCGACGCGTTCCTCGAGAAGCGCGAGCCGAAATGGGATGATTGAGGCGCATTCGATTGCCAACGCCGCGCCGGTTCCGGATAATCGCGCGACAATCCGAAGAGGAGACGCCGCGGGGTCGGCGACCCGGCTCCGCGAGGCCATCGGCATGGCCGACGAAATCATCCTGCAGACCCGGGGGCTCACCAAGGAGTTCAAGGGCTTCGTCGCGGTCAACCGCGTCGATCTGGACATCCACCGCGGGACGATTCACGCGCTGATCGGTCCCAACGGGGCCGGCAAGACGACCTGCTTCAACCTGCTCACGCATTTCCTCACGCCGACCTCGGGCGAGATCGTGTTCAACGGCCGCGAGATCACCGGCTCGCCGCCGGCGGCCATCGCGCGGCTGGGGCTGGTGCGCTCGTTTCAGATCTCCGCCACCTTCCCGCACCTGACCGTGCTCGAGAACGTGCGCATAGCGCTGCAGAGCAAGCTCGGGGCCTCGTTCGATTTCTGGCGCTCGGACCGTACGCTCTCGGCGCTCGACCCGCGCGCCGAGGATCTGCTCGAAGCCGTGGGGCTCACCGGCTTCGCGGGCGCGCTCGCGGTCGAGCTGCCGTACGGGCGCAAGCGCGCGCTCGAGATCGCCACCACCCTCGCGCTCGATCCTGAGATGATGCTGCTCGACGAGCCGACGGCCGGCATGACGCACGAGGACGTCGAGCGCATCACCGCGCTCATCCGCAAGGTCGCCGCCAACCGGACCGTGCTGATGGTCGAGCACAATCTCTCGGTTGTCTCGACGCTGTCGGATCACATCACCGTGCTGGCGCGGGGCGAGGTTCTCGCCCGCGGCAGCTACGCCGACGTGTCCCGCAATCCGGAGGTGATCCAGGCCTATCTCGGAGCGGGTCATGCCTGAGGGCTCGACCAACGGCGCGCTGCTCTCGGTACGCGACCTGCACTCCTGGTACGGCGAGTCGCACATTCTGCACGGCGCGTCGTTCGAGGTGACGAAGGGCGAGGTCGTGACGCTGCTGGGCCGCAACGGGGCGGGCAAGACCACCGCGCTCAAATCGATCATGGGCATCGTCGGCGAGCGCAAGGGTTCGGTCGTGTTCGACGGCGTCGAGACCATCCGGCTCGCTTCCAACCGCATCGCGCGCATGGGGCTCGCGCTATGCCCCGAGGAGCGCGGCATCTTCTCGAGCCTCGACGTCGAGGAGAACCTGCTCCTGCCGCCGCAGGTGAAGCCAGGCGGGCTCACCGTGGCCGAGATCTTCCAGCTTTTCCCGAACCTCAAGGAGCGGCTGCGCAGCCAGGGGACCAAGCTTTCCGGCGGAGAGCAGCAGATGCTCGCCATCGGCCGCATCCTGCGCACGGGGGCGAGCCTGCTGATGCTCGACGAGCCGACCGAAGGGCTCGCGCCCGTGATCGTGCAGCAGATCGGCCGCACCATCGTGAGCCTTAAGGCGAAGGGGTTCACGATCCTGCTGGTCGAGCAGAACGTCCGCTTCGCGGCGACGGTGGCCGACCGCCACTACGTCATGGAGCGAGGGCGCGTGATCGACATGATTCCCAACAGCGAGATCGAGGCGAGGATGGCGAAGCTGCACGAATACCTCGGCGTGTGATGAATCGGGAGGCAACCACATGGTCCACTTGCAAGGAGGCAGCATGAAAGCGATACGGCAGGGCTTGGTCGCGGCGGCGCTCGGAGCCGCGTGCTTCGCGGGCGGCGCGCAGGCGCAGATCTCGGGCAACGTGATCAAGATCGGCGTGCTCTCAGACATGTCGAGCCTGTACACCGATCTGGCCGGGGCGGGCTCCGTGGTCGCCGCGCGCATGGCCGTGGAGGACTCGGGCATCGAGAAGCGCGGCTACAAGGTCGAGATCATCTCCGCCGATCACCAGAACAAGCCGGATGTCGGCTCGCAGATCGCGCGCCAGTGGTACGACACCGACGGGGTGGATGTGATCGTCGACGTGCCCAATTCCGGCGTCGCGCTGGCCGTGAACCAGATCACCAGGGACAAGGGCAAGGCGTTCCTCGTTTCGGGCGCGGCGAGCTCGGATCTCACCGGCAAGGCCTGCTCGCCCAACACGATCCACTGGACCTACGACACCTGGATGCTCGCCAACGGCACGGGCAGCGCGATCGTCAAGACCGGCGGCGACACCTGGTTCTTCCTGACCGCCGACTACGCCTTCGGCCAGGCCCTCGAGCGCGACACCGAAGCCGTGGTGCTCAAGGAGGGCGGCAAAGTGCTCGGCAAGGTGCGCCACCCATTGAACACCCAGGACTTCAGTTCATTCCTGCTGCAGGCGCAGGCCTCGAAGGCGAAAATCATCGGGCTCGCCAATGCCGGCGGCGACACGACCAACGCCATCAAGCAGGCGGCCGAGTTCGGCATCGTCAAGGGCGGGCAGAACCTCGCGGGCCTGCTGGTCTTCCTGACCGACATCCACGCGCTCGGCCTGCAGACGGCGCAGGGCCTGATCTACACCGAGACCTTCTACTGGGACATGAACGACCAGACCCGCGCGTTCGCGAAGCGCTTCGCGCCGCTCGACAAGGGGATCTACCCGACGATGGTGCACGCCGGCGTCTACTCCGCGGTGCTGCACTACCTCAAGGCGGTCGAGGCGCTCAAGAGCGACGACGGCACCAAGGTGATCGCCAAGATGAAGGAGATGCCGACCGACGATCCGCTGTTCGGCAAGGGGATGGTGCGCGCGGACGGCCGCAAAATCCATCCGGCGTATCTGGTGCAGGTGAAGAGCCCGGCGGAGTCGAAGTATCCTTGGGACTACGAGAAGATCCGCGCCACGATTCCGGCCGACCAGGCGTTCCGGCCGCTGAAGGATGGCGGCTGTCCGCTGGTGAAATGACGCATCCGTCCAAGAGCGGCCACGCCAGGTGGCCGCGATTGGAGACGGATGCGTCGTCCCCGGCGAACGGCAGCGAGGCCCAGGATCCAAGTTGATGAAGAGCGCGTCGGCACACAATAGACTTGGGCCCCGGCCTGCGCCGGGGCGGCCGCTGACATGACCATCTTCGGCGTCCCGACCCAGGCGCTGTTCGGCCAGTTGCTGATCGGGCTGATCAACGGCGCCTTCTACGCCATGCTCTCGCTCGGGCTCGCCGTGATCTTCGGGCTCCTGAACATCATCAACTTCAGCCACGGCGCCCTGTACATGGTGGGCGCGTTCTGCGCCTGGTTCCTGCTGCAGTATGCCGGCGTGGGCTACTGGTGGTCGCTTCTGCTCGCCCCGCTCGCGGTCGGCGCAGTGGGCATCCTGATCGAGCGCACGATGCTCGCGCGCCTGTACAAGCTGGACCATCTCTACGGGCTGCTGCTCACCTTCGGCCTCGCGCTCATCATCCAGGGCGTCTTCACCAACTACTTCGGCAGCTCCGGACTTCCGTATCAGCTGCCCGACGAGTTCGCGGGGGCCTTCAACCTGGGCTTCATGTTCCTGCCGAAGTACCGGGCGTGGGTGATCGCCGCCTCGCTGGTCGTCTGCCTCGGCACGTGGTACGTGATCGAGCGCACGAAGCTGGGGTCGTACCTGCGGGCGGGCACCGAGAACCCGGCGCTGGTCCAGGCCTTCGGTATCAACGTACCGCGCATGATCACGCTCACCTACGGGTTCGGCGTGGCGCTCGCCGCGCTGGCCGGCGTCATGGCCGCGCCGATCTACAGCGTCAATCCGCAGATGGGCGCCAATCTCATCATCGTCGTGTTCGCGGTGGTGGTGATCGGCGGCATGGGCTCGATCCTCGGCTCGATCGTCACCGGCTTCGGACTGGGCCTGATCGAGGGGCTCACCAAGGTCTTCTATCCCGAGGCTTCGAACACGGTGATCTTCGTCATCATGGCGATCGTGCTGCTCATCAAGCCCGCCGGGCTGTTCGGCCGCGCACGCTAGCGATGGCAACCGCCAACACCCCGCCGGCACGCGCCCGCGCTACCACCCTCGATCGCGGCACCGCGATCGCGTTCGTCGTCATGGTGCTGCTCTTCGCCGTGGCTCCGATGTTCGTCTACCCCGTCTTCCTGATGAACGTGCTGTGCATGGCGCTGTTCGCCTGCGCGTTCAACCTGCTGATCGGCTTCGGGGGTCTGCTGTCCTTCGGCCACGCGATGTTCCTCGGCATGGCCGGCTACGTGTCGGCGCACGCCGCCAAGGTCTGGGGACTGCCGGCGGAGGCGGCGATCGCGCTCGGCACCGCGACGGCAGCCGGGCTGGGCATCGTGTCCGGGCTGCTGGCGATCCGCCGCCAGGGCATCTACTTCGCGATGACCACTCTGGCGCTCGCGCAGATGGTTTACTTCTTCTGCCTCCAGGCGCCCTTCACCCACGGCGAGGACGGAATCCAGGCCGTGCCGCGCGGGCGCCTGTTCGCCTTGCTCGATCTCAACAACGTGTGGGTCCTGTATTACGTCGTGCTGGCGATCTTCGTCGGCGGATTCCTGCTCATCTACCGCACCGTTCATTCGCCGTTCGGCCAGGTGCTCAAGGCGATCCGCGAGAACGAACCGCGAGCGATCTCGCTCGGCTACGCCGCCGACCGCTACAAGCTGCTCGCGTTCGTGCTCTCCGCGACGCTCGCCGGACTCGCGGGCGCGACCAAGGCGCTGGTGTTCCAGTTGGCCTCGCTCACCGACGTGCACTGGTCGACCTCCGGCGAGGTCGTTCTCATGACGCTGCTCGGCGGCATGGGCACGATCTTCGGGCCGGTGGTCGGCGCGCTGGTCATCGTCGGACTGCAGAACTATCTGGCCCCGTTCGGCCAGTGGGTCACCGTGATCACCGGCGCCATCTTCGTCGTCTGCGTGCTGGCTTTCCGCCGCGGCATCGTCGGCGAGCTCGCGGCGTGGTGGAAGCGGCGCCGCCCGCGCCAGAGGCCGCTCTCCTCGTGATCCGCGCGGTTGTGGCGGCGTGCGCCTGGGCGTGCGCCGTCGAAGCGCTGGCGCAGTCCTACGACGTGGTAGGCCAGTGCCGCTCGGGCGTCCCCAACGGCGCCTACGAATTGAAGCTCTCGGATGGCCGGGTGCGCGTCGTCGGCGCCTTTTCGCAAGGCCGAATGACCGGCACTTTCATCTTCTGGAGGTCGGGCGGAGCACGCGTGGCGGTGCTGCCGCTGGACAACGACGCGCGCAACGGAACGGTGGCGCTGTGGTATACGGCACCGGACGGCCGGAGCGAGACCGGACACCGGCTCGAAGCGCCCTATCGGGACGACCGGCTGCATGGCGTGAAGCGCTCCTGGTACGCCGGCGGCTCGCCCAGGACCGAGCTTCGCTACGACCACGGCCGGCTGATGGCGGCCCGGGCTTGGAGCGAGAACGGCGTTCCGCTCGCCGATGCCGAGGCTCGGCGCCTCGCGGACCGCGACGCGGAGGCCGACGAGCACATGTATGCGTCGCTCGTTGCGCTGGTGCGACAGCACCTGCCCGTTTGTGAGCCGGAGTCGACCGGCTGAGCTTCCCGCCATTGACCACCGGGCCGCGTGGACGCCATCATGGCGCAAACACGCGGCGCTTTCGGTACACTACAAGTTCGGCGCCGGCGTCCAAGGGAGACGTTATGCGCTGCATCGCCAGGTTCGCCATGACCGCCATCGCCGGGGTGCTTGCAGGATGCGTGTATACGGGCGCGTATCACGACGCCGGCTACCGCCTCTCGGGCGATCCGTACACCGCGGAGATTCCACCGCGGCCGGTCTATCCTCAGTACGTCCTGACCTTTCCCGACGACACGATGTACTTCTATCCGATCTATCAGGACGAGCCGCGCCACGCGGATCTGAAGCTGGACAGCATGGTGTGCGCGGTGGGCAGCGATGGCTTTCTCGTCGTCGGCGCCAACGTGAAGAACCTCGGTTCCAACATCGTTCCGGCCATTCCGTTGCTCTCGGGGGATCGGGGCGCGTTCCGCGTGATCGCCACGGCCACGACCGCGAGCGGGCGGCACGAGGAGGTCTATGCCACCGACTACGTGCCGATCACCGTCGCCGGCGCGACGACGCTGGTCACCGCGGCGTTCGCTACCCCTCCGGCAGAAATCGTCCGGATCGACGTCGAAGCCGATCCCGACCGCATCGTCCCCGATCCGCTGCGCGACAACAACGTGTTGTCGTGGCAGGGCGCGATGACGGCATCCGCGCCCGACTGCACCGTCCGACGCTGATCCGGCAAGCCGTACCGCTCGCGTAAGCCGCCTTCCCGGACGCCTCGGTCTTCGGCGCGACGGGGACGCCGTTCCCGTTATAATCGACGGCTCGCACGCGTGCTCGCGCTTGCGAGGCCAGGCCGAAGATCCCCATGAAAGTCCTC
>Ga0187776_10001411_pt1 | contig 11997 bp, 14 predicted proteins | sample 0216_BV02_MP12_2_FD_132426 | JGI IMG/M metagenome (GOLD analysis project Ga0187776, IMG submission 132426) | Tropical peat soil microbial communities from peatlands in Department of Meta, Colombia - 0216_BV02_MP12_20_MG | ecosystem: Environmental > Terrestrial > Soil > Wetlands > Peat | place...
AGGATGAACAATGTCTGAACACAAGGCCATAGTCGAGTGGAACAGGGGAACCGAGCCCTTCTCATACGAGACATACAATCGAGACCATGTTGTGATGTTTGAGGGAGGTGTTCGCATGCCTGCTTCAGCTGCGCCTGCCTATCGTGGGAATCCCGGTCATGTGGATCCTGAATCGGCGTTGGTCGCGGCCCTCTCGAGCTGTCATATGCTGACGTTTCTGGCGATTGCCGCTAAGAAACGATTTGTTGTCGATGGCTACCGCGATCAGGCTGTCGGATTTCTGGAAAAGAATGCACAGGGCAAGCTGGCAGTCACGCGAGTCATTCTCCGTCCAAAAGTGACATTCGGTGGAGCGACTTCTCCGACCCCGGAACAAATTGCCGGGCTCCATGAACGCGCCCATGCAGAATGCTTTATTGCGAATTCAGTGACCACAACGGTGACGGTCGAGGCTGGGTAACTTTACGGACTCTCGCCGTATACAACTGCAGAGGTGATTGTGTGTCGGTGAGCGGCAGCTTGACAGGTGCGTCCCTTGGGGCTAGCCTTCTTTACTGAAGATTCGACGACTGATGGTTTTGTCACACGTCACCTTGTATCGGAGGGCTCATCATGAACAAGAAACGACGTCTTCATGATGCCATCGTCGGAATCGTAATCACAGCTGGGGTTGCGCTGGGCCATTACGTGAGTGTGCATTGGTTGTTGGTTCCGGCTGTGATCGGGGTTACGCTGATTCAGAGCGGATTTACAGGATTTTGTCCCGTGTACTTTGCGCTCGATCGGTTCCTGCCTTCCGAAGGCGTGGCCGATGCATCCGGCTGCTGCGCAAAATAGGCTTGATCGGCTCAGGCTATCTCGTTCCTCCCATCCGCTGGCCGGTCCCGATGCCGACGTTCGGATGCTGCGGCAGCTGTGCTCACACGGTACGCAAAGCCGTAATCGGTTGCCGACGCCAATACAAGAGCTGACACTTTTCTTAAAATGGGCGGCAATGACAGGTTTAGTCCTGTTTTGAGCGAACACTTGCCTTCAGAGACATGGCTTTCTAGAATGGGCTATGCTGAGCCGGAGCATGAGTCATTGTTCGGGAACTCTGACGTCGTGTGCGTTGTGTCTGTTCGTTCTCTGTCTTATCCCCTATCTCCTCGATGTGGCCACCTGTGATGAATTCAATGCCACTCCATTGCATCAACCAGCTTTAGTGGATGGGGAAGAAGTCGACCCGTACAAAGCCACGATTAATCCTTCCTCGCATGATCATCAGATCTCTAGTTTTATTCTCCTGTCGCGTGGCGAGGGAAATCGAAAGATTGTATTCATCTTCGTCTCACCTGAAGCAACGCGCAATGTTGCTTTCTCCTCGCTGACCTCTCGACCGCCACCCGTTTCTTAAGTGCCATACATGTTCCAGCACCGCCAGACCAACACACAAGTCTGCCGTGAACGTGGGACCTGTGGTATGCGCCGTAGGGTAGGTTGGGATTCAGCGGACATAGAGTAGGAGTGCGTCCGAGCGGAGCCGAAGATTCTCATCGTCGATGAGGTAATCGGTGGTTGGGCGTTACTGAGTACAAGTTTTCGTACCATTTAAGCCTCGACGAGGAGTGGTTCATAAGAAAGAGTGATCGGTGCAGAAAGGAGACACAATGGCCGGGTTTTCGATGCGGAAGAATCAGCGATTCAAAGAATTGGTTCCCGTGCTGTATCGTGGGGACAAAACCGTCGGTGAGGGTATGCTGAAAGAACTTTCACTGAGCGGGGGCTCGATTAAGGGAAACGCGCCTGTATCGGTCGGGATGGCGCTGCGGTTGCGCGTGTTTATTCCGGGCGATCAGGAGCCGCTGCTGATCGATCGAGCCATTGTGAAATGGGTCAAGGACATGGAGTTCGGAGTGGAACTCACTCTCCAGAATCAGGTCGCTGAGCGCATCACAAAACTCGTTGCTGACAAAGCCAAAAAGCAACATGGCTCACAGCCTCGTCGATCATAAAGAAGGCAACGTTCGGTTATCCAGATACCCGAAATCTTCTCATTGATTGGTCTTCTCCTCAGCCGTGGAGTCTCGTGAAAGGATTGATGGAAATCCTCAGCGCTCGCCAAATGCGGGCGCCTCTCTCATGTAACCGACGCACCTTGCTCTTACCTTCGAGGAGCATCTGCCTTGGGATGGTGATGATCGCGTGGTTCGGCGCGACGCTCACGTTTGCGCAAGGCCGCTTTACCGATGTGCTGGTGTCAGTGGTTGAAAACAAGGTGATCGCGGTCACCGGGATGGGGCAATCCGAGATCGACTTATCGGTGGGTGAGACAGTAGTGAGCATTAAGGGACACGGCCTTACCGCGCTGGCAATTACGTCCACCAGATTGCTGGGGTTCTCATCTCAACTTCGACGTTGGAGTGAACAGGTGCTTGAGGCGGATGAGCATGTCAACAAATCACAGGTCCTTCGAGAATTGTCTCTTGTTGCCACGGATCAACACCTGTACGGATTTCAAGAAACGATGGCCCATTGGACCGGAGAAGCGTTAGGCGGATCTGAACGAGTTCAGGACCTGCACGCCCAAGGCCACCTGGCGCTGGTCGTGACGACGGACCGGTTGGTCGGGTTCTCCGCCTTTATGAATGGGTTTCACATGCTGCCGCTTCAAGCTGACGAACGGATCCAGGGAATCGAACATGCCGGCGATGCCTACCTCGTAAAAACAAGCCGCCGTACGGTTATATTACGCAGCAGGATTGCCGGTTGGGCCGATGTGAACTAGCAGGCATGACTCACTGGCAAGACAGGACCCCACTCACCAAACAAACAATAGGCATCTTCTTGACCTGTAACAGGGAGCCCTGTGAACCCTCACAGAGCTCCCCCCTCATCGGTCTCTGATAGTACCTCCGGTTAGCGCGTCCGCTTATTGTGCTTCTCGCGGTAGATTTTCTGACTCTGATTGTTCTCACGGTTCTGGATGCGCGCCTGTTCACGCGCGCCCACATGGCCGTCCGCTCCGGCTCGCGCCTCAGCTCGATCGACGCGGGCTTGACCCCGTTCCAGGTGAGACGCCTCTTTATTCGTGAGCTGGCCTGATTGAATGCCTTGTTCGACACGGTTCTGTTGATTAATGTTGCGCTGGACGTCGGCTTGCATCCGTTGTGAAGAAGCCGAGTTGGGATTGCCGGTCCTGTCGTTGTGCTTCGCTTGGTTGATGGCCTCAGACTCCTGGTTTTGCGCACGTTGAATGCGGGCCGCCTCCTGGGGCGACACACTTCCATCCTTCAGAGCCTTGGATTCCATCTTGTCAATCCGAGCCTCTCCTTTCTCTAGTCGAGCCGCTTCTCCGGTAGAAAGTTGGCCAGATTTTAATCCCTGTTCGATGCGATTTTCCTGGTTGATGTCACGCTGGACCTCCGAACCCGCGGTCTGGGCAAGGGCACCAGAAGCAAACGGGGCAGCTAGCATGACTGCAATTGCGGTCAGACGAACGATCATGGTCGCCTCCTCTTGGTGGTTAGGGCTTTCTCGAGCATCGTGATGGCTTTTGAAATTGTATAACGTGATCCCTGCCAAGGCCATCACTATTTGTCACTCTACCAAACGCGCAGGCTTGGGATACGTTGACAGGGATAGGATCCATGAAACCTCAATGACTTGGCTAAATCGACAGTATGCGGCAGGCTTTCCCTTCTTTGGCTTTGGACTCCTTCTCTGATCTGTTGAGCTTCACCTGCTCATGGGGTATCGTTCAGGCAAGGGTTGAGAGATCTCACATGCCGGAACGATCGGACACACTGATTCGAGACAGGCTGGCTCGGCAACGAACCGAACTGGCAAACGAGCGTACGCTGCTGTCGTATGTCAGAACTTCGCTGGGGTTTTTTATCGTTGGGATTCCAGCGGTGTGGTGGCTGGAACTGCCCGGTATTCAAGCCCTGGGGGTGGTGTCGCTAGTGACGGGCGTCGTGTTCTTGGCGGTCGGGGTCCGGCGATTCTTCACCATCAAATCAATGATCGACCAACAGCCGGACTAGCCGCCCATGCGATCACGTTCATCAGTGTATACCGGGAGAAAGAATAGAAGACGAGCCCTTGCGACCGGCTCGACCAAGCAATGGATCATCGCTGGCGCGAACCGGTTCGTGCTATCAGTCAGATGGAAGAAAGGCACTTCATGAAAGCGGCAAAGCTGCTTGTTCATTGTCTGGAAAATGAAGGGGTCCAACTGGTCTTTGGGTTGCCGGGGGAGGAAACCCTGGAGTTGATGGATGCCCTGTTGGATTCCAACATTCGCTTTATCGAGACACGGCATGAACAAGGGGCGGCGTTCATGGCTGATGTCTACGGGCGTCTCAGCGGAAAAGCGGGGGTCTGCCTGTCTACGTTGGGGCCCGGCGCCACAAATCTCTTGACTGGCGTCGTGGATGCCTACCTGGATCGCGCCCCGCTCGTCGCGATTACCGGACAAGCGTCGCTGAATCGCCGCCACAAAGAATCGCACCAGTACATCGATGTCATCTCGATGTTCAAGCCCGTCACTAAATGGAATGCCTCGCTCCCCAAGGCGGAGGTCATTCCCGAAGCGATCCGAAAGGCATTCAAGATCGCCCAGACGGAAAAACCTGGCGCGACTCACGTGGAATTGCCGGAAGACGTGGCGGAAGAAGTGCTTGACGACGCCACCACTTTGGAACCGCTCTTTGTCCAGGCGCCTGTCACACCTGACCCGGCACCGAGCCAGGTCGCGAGGGCGGTCCGAACGATCGCCGGAGCGGAGCGGCCGGTAGTCCTCGCCGGAAATGGTGTGATCCGCGGGCATGCGCACGAAGCGGTCAGATCGTTCGCGCAGCAACTGCAGATTCCCGTCCTGCATACCTTTATGGCCAAAGGTGTGTATCCAGACAACGATCCGCTGTCGCTTTATACGATCGGCCTCCAGGCCAGAGATTACGCGACAGTCGTCATGGAGCAGGCCGACGTGGTTATTGCTGTTGGGTATGATTTTGTGGAATTCGCCCCCTGCTTCTGGAATCCCAGACGGGATAAGCGCATTGTCCACGTCGACGTGTCACCAGCAGAGGTGGACGAGCATTACATCGTCGAAGTGGGCGTACTGGGGAACATTCGTCTTTCGTTGGAAGACATCGCCGAGGATCTCGCCTCGTTCGATCCGACATGGGCGCGAGACGCTCGCAGAACTGTCATCGATGGGTTCGAGGCCGAGCTCCTCAGCCCTGGTTCTTGGCCGATGCGGCCTCAACACATCATGCGGGAGCTTCGCGCGGTCCTCGAACCCGACGATCTTGTGGTCTGTGATGTCGGCGCCCACAAACTTTGGATGTCCCGGATGTTCCCCTGTGAGGTTCCGAACTCCTGCATCATTTCGAACGGCTTTGCTGCAATGGGGATGAGTTTGCCCGGTGCAATTGCCGCCAAGTTACTGTATCCGGAACGGCGCGTGGTCGCAGTGACGGGAGACGGTGGGTTTCTCATGAACTCGCAGGAGTTGGAGACGGCCGTGCGGTTGCACCTGCCGCTGGTCATTTTGGTGTGGCGGGACGACGGCTACGGCGTGATCCGCTGGAAACAGATGGTGCGGTTTGGCCGGACCTCTTCCGTAGATTTCGCGAATCCCGAGTTCGTTGGCTATGCGAGCAGTTTCGGCGCCGTCGGCTATCGGGTGACAGACCCGTCGGAGCTTCGACCAATCCTCGCGGAAGCACTCAAACGCAAGGTGCCGGCAGTCATCGATTGTCCGGTAGATTATGGAGAGAATCTCCGGCTCACGGACCGCTTAAACGCCCTTCCGCATTAAATCAAAACTTTCCCCCACACCAGTGCGCCGTTGCACCCATGCGCGCACTCATCGTAGATCGGGTGGCGTGCTTGACCGGAGGCCCTGAGAACACGGGGCAGAGCACCTCCCAGGGCCTTTCAGTTCATCAGCGTCAGCCTGGGGGCAGGAGAAGATAGATGCCGATTGCCAGGATCGGAGCTCCCACGTACATGGCTTTTTTCCCGAACACGTCGTACACGCCATAACAGAGGATCACCCAGATCACCGTGTAATAAATCTGTGCGATGCCACGATAGGTGCCGCCGGCTCCTTCCGCAAAGGCGAACGTAGGCAGCCAAATAGCGAGTGCGATCAGGAGACTGAACACCAGTTTCATCACGCTCCTCCTTTGAACAGGTGGGAATGCTTCTTTCAGCACGGGAAGCTGATTCCACGTGCAAACGCCCTCACGGCAAGACCTTACCGTGAGGGCGTCACATTGTTCCGGATCGACTCAACCGTACGGTGTCGAAGAAGGCTACCCCGGCTCGCATTCGTGGCCTCGCTCTAGGGGGTAGCTAATCCTGCGCTTTCTCAATCGGCGTGTCAACATGCGGTAACGCATCGCTCAGGCGTGGAGGCTTCTATTATTTCCGGCAGGTCATTCTCGAAGGGCTTAGACGACTGGCTCGTTCGAGCAACTAAGATGCAGGCGCGCCCTGCCACAACATGTCGTATCCCAGTTCCTTGGTGTCGGAGCACATGGCCGCCAACGCGGCGAACTTCTTATTGAAGATTTCGTTGGCGTGAGATCGTTCATGATCTTCAAACGAACGCCAATAGGTGACGATGGCATAATGGTCGTCGGCGGTCCTGGATGTCGAGAGAGATCCTTCGTTCGAGACGAACCCGGAAAATTTGAACACCTGCCCGGCAAGAAATCCCCCTTTGCTGCCTCCGTAGGTTTCTTTAACAACACTGCATAATTCCCCGACTGCCATTTCGACATCGTCAAATGTAACCCCGGGCTTGAGCGTGACGGTGTTAAAGAGCATCTTGGCCCCGAAGGGTAGGGTGATTGGACCGAACATCTCATCCTCCTGAAAGAGGCGCGCAGCCGAGGCAGGCGCGCGCGATCGAGAATCGACGCGATTCCCTTGCCATACTATACCATTGAAATCGAATGAGCGGGACCTTTACCTTGGTTGAGACATGCCGGTATAGAAACTACATCGGCTGTCTTGCAAGTTCGCGGATACAGGAAAGGAGCTTCCCTATGGAGTTTCAGACGGTGACGATGAGTGCACAGAAAACCATCGCCCTCGTGGCGCACGATAACAAAAAGCCAGATCTGCTCGCGTGGGCCAAATTCAATCATCATCTGTTGGCCCAACACCGTCTGATGGCGACCGGCACAACCGGCACGCTGCTCGAAACGGAGCTGAAGCTGCCGGTCGCTCGCCTGCAAAGCGGTCCGTTAGGAGGAGACCAACAGATCGGCGCGAAAATCACGGAAGGGACAATCGAATTTCTGATTTTTTTCTGGGACCCACTGGAGCCTCAGCCTCATGATCCGGATGTCAAGGCGTTGTTGCGGATTGCCGTAGTCTGGAACATTCCCATCGCCTGTAATCGCGCCTCGGCAGACTTCATGATTTCGTCATCGTTGATGCCGAAGGAATATGCCCGTCTGGTACCGGACTATGAAGGGTATCGCGCTCGGAACCTGCCACGCCCACCCAGCTAATGGCCCGGACGTTTTCCGTTGTCAGCTGGAGCGTGGCACACGTCACTCGCTGTCGTCATCGTGTCGACGGGCCGGGAGTGCGAGGGCCTGCGTTGATCGCCATCCGGTTCTGAGCGTGACCACGACCGCGAGGGAGACGGCCGCGCAGAAACTCAAGTAGAGGCTAGGAGCATGGATGTTGCCGCTCCGCTCGATCAAAAGCGTCGCCACCAGCGGGGCTGTACCGCCAAACAGCGCTGATGCAATGTTGTAGCCAAGTGAAAGACCAGTATAGCGTTGGCGTGCGGGAAACAAGTCGGCAATGGCGGCAAAGAACGGTCCCATATAGCACGAAACCAGGACGGTTAACAGAATGTGCCCCGTGATCATGTAGGGCAGGTCACCGCTCGTCAGCCAGAGAAAGAGCGGGTAGGAGAGGATCGCGAGCCCGCCAGCTCCAATAATCAGTAGCGGTTTCTGTCCGACTGTGTCGGAGAGTCGGCCCACCGCCGGAATCAGCAGCGCCAGAAGTGTCATGCATCCAGTATTAAGCATAAGGACTGTGCCGAGGGGAGCCGTCGTTACCGTCGCGAGGTAGGTCGTCAGGTAGACATACAGCAAGTAGAAGGCGACACCGTGAAGCCAAACAAGACCGATCAGCTGGATGAGCGGAAGACGATGATCGGCGATCACGTCACGTAGAGGAGACGTTGAGAGCGCGCCTGTCTGACGAAGCTGTTCGAAAGCCGGTGACTCCTTTGCTTTCGTGCGTAAGTACCATCCCACCAAGGCAATGAGGCCTCCAAGGAAGAATGGAATCCGCCACCCCCATTGATGGAGAGCATCGTTCGTGAGAGTGACGGCAGTCAATGCGCCTACACCGGACCCCAGGAGCGCGCCCATCTGCGCGCTGAACCCGGCCCAACTTCCAACATAGCCTCGTTGAGGTCGTGCGGCATGTTCCACGAGAAAGATGACTGAACCGGTAAACTCGCCGCCGACGGAAAGGCCCTGGAGAAACCGGCAGAGTGTCAAAACCATCGGCGCAGCAACACCGATCATCTCATAAGTTGGCAGAACCCCAACCAGACACGTGGGGATAGCCATTAACAGGACCGACCAGGCCAAGGCATTGCGTCGGCCAATGGTATCGCCCCAATACCCGAACAAGATCGCTCCGAGAGGGCGAGCCAGGAATCCGATTGCAAAGACTCCAAAGGCGGTAATGAGGGAGAGAGAAGGATGCTCCGACGGGAAGAACAAGACGGCGAAGATCGGAGCGAAATATCCGTAGAGGGCAAAGTCGTACCATTCGAGGACATTGCCGATGGCTCCGGCGAGGAGCGTCCTCTTTATGGATGAGCGCGTATCCATCGTGAGCAAAGATTTAGAGTGCGGCAGAACAGCGAGCGGATACAAGACTTATCTTGAAGCCGGACTCGCGAACTTCTGGATCACAGGATAGGTACAGGGTCTGAGCCATCGATCGAATGGGTGTGGCGGGGGGGGGTTCACCGGCATCCACCCGACGAAGTTGACACAATGTTCCTCCCCAAGTAGCCTGGCTCCACTTCTGCGGTCGACCGATTCTGCCTTGCGATCAAGGGTAGGTAATGGAGAGTCTCTATCAGCTTGAGCTTGTCATTCTGTTGCTCGCGGTGGTCTTGGCCCTCACGACCGTCGCCCAGAAGATCTTTATTCCCTATCCGATTCTCCTCGTCATCGGTGGGTTAATTCTGGGAGTGATCCCGGGGCTCCCCGCTGTGACGCTGAGCCCCGATCTCGTTTTTCTTGTTTTCCTGCCGCCGATCCTCTGGTCTGCCGCCTATTTCACGTCGTGGCGTGAGTTTCGCGACAATCTCAGGCCGATTTCACTGCTGGCGGTTGGGCTCGTGCTGGCGACAACGGCCGCAGTCGCGGCGGTCGCGCGCACAATGCTGCCCGGTATCGGATGGCCGGAAGCCATTGCGTTGGGCGCCATCGTCTCGCCACCGGATGCCGTGTCGGCGACAGCGATCGCACGGCGGCTAGGGGTTCCTCGCCGTGTGGTCACAATTCTCGAAGGAGAGAGTTTGGTGAACGATGCCACGGCCCTTGTGCTGTATCGCGCAGCCGCCGGCGCTGCTGTGGGAGGGAGTTTTGCGCTCGGGCAGACGCTCCTTCAATTCGTCTTTGCCGCCGTGGTAGGCGTCGCCATCGGTCTGGCTGTGGGTTTGGCCACGCGCTGGGCCCTTTGCGCCACTGAGGACAGTTTTACTCAGATCGCGATCACGCTGCTAGCACCGTATATCGCCTGGGTGTTGGGCGAATCGACCCATGCCTCAGCAGTCCTTGCCTGTGTCGCGGGAGGCCTCCATGTGCGGCAGCATTTCAGTGCGGCCGTTGCGCCGACTACCCGCGTGCAGGCGCGGTCAGTGTGGGATCTGCTCATCTTCGTGCTGAACGGGTTTATTTTCATCCTCATCGGCCTCCAACTTGGCACGTTGCGCGAGGCCGTGCCATCCAGCCGATTCGGATCATTGCTGATTGCCGGCGTGCTGGTGAGCGTCACGGCGATCGTAGTCCGCCTTGGGTGGGTACCCTTGGCGGCGGTGATTCCCCGATTGGTGAGCCCCTCGTTGCGGGCGCGTGATCCCATGCCTCACTGGTCCTATCTCCTGCTGATCGGATGGACTGGCATGCGAGGGATCGTGACGCTGGCGGCGGCATTGGCGCTGCCAGTCATGACGGCTGCTGGCTCACCGTTTCCCTTTCGGGCCGAAATCATTCTCATCAGCTTTGCAGTGATTCTGGCCACGCTGGTTCTGCAAGGGCTCTCCCTCACACCAGTGATCCAGGCCTTGCACCTTGAGGCAGACCGTGGGCTCGAACAGGAAGAGATGCTGGCGCGAGAACGTGCGGCTGCGGCTGCCTTAGAGCGATTGGACACATTGGCAGAGGGGGGGCACGACGACGTCCATCTCGACCGGCTGCGGGTGCATTACGGCAAACAGCGGCAACGGTTCGCACGTTCGAACCCGGTGGACGCGGACTGCTCTCTTGAGGCAGGCGAAGCCTTCCGACGGCTGCGGCATGAAACGCTCACGGCAGAGCGCCTCGCCTTGATCGACCTTCGGAATAACGGCACGATCAGTGACGAGGTTCTCCATCGCCTGGAATATGAACTCGATATTGAAGCGCTGCGCCAGGGAATTGGTGAACGACGCCTGACGAGATGATATCTGCTCGTCGGACAGGTGACGAACGAGCGCTACACATGAACCCTGTTATTCAAGAAGAACGGACCGGCTGTGGGATCGCCAGTGTCGCGACGGTCGCTGGCGTGAGTTATCGACGGGCCCAGGGAGTGGCAAACCGGCTGGGCATTGTCGCCGAAGATCCGCGCCTGTGGTCTGAAACCGGTTACGTACGCCGGTTGCTTCGACAGTTTGATGTCCATGCAGCCAGGACTGAGACGAGATTTACGACGTGGCAGACCTTGCCGCGCCTTGCGCTGCTGGCGATCAAATGGCACCGAGTGCGCGGTCGCGCGTTCTGGCATTGGGTCGTCTTCTGGCGTGGACCGAGTGGTGCTGTTGTGCTCGATTCTCAACGTGCGCTTCGCGTGCATCGCCGTACGGACTTCGGCCGCATGCACCCACGATGGTTTCTCACCGTTACAAAGGCCAGGCGCCCGCAGTCGACAGCAAAAGCGGCGGCACGGGAGGAGAAAAAGGAGTGCGGCGGGCGGTAACTGATGCCCTTCCGCGAAAGGCCAAACCAACCAGCCGGTCCGTCGCATCGGATTGGATTCTGTGATGATCCAAATGGATTCACGTTCATTGCTTCGTCCCCCGTATCTTCTTTAGAAATCTCAATAATTTCACATGAGCCTTCGGCGCGCGTTTTGCTTTCTCCTTCTGAACAACGGACGAGCACGGCCGCTCAATCATTCAGATTCGATGGAGGGATATGATGGGGATTCGAATCCTGGTGGCGGACGATGACCCGGATATCGTCATGGGTCTGTCGGAACGACTGCGCTGGTTGGGCCATGACGTGATCGTGGCCGGTGATGGACAGGCCGCTGTCATGGCAGTGGAGTCACACGCGATCGACCTCGCCTTTCTTGATGTGGGAATGCCCCAGTTGGGTGGGATCGAAGCGCTGAAGCGAATCAGGCAGCGGTGGCCACACCTGCCAGTGGTGATCTTGACGGCATACGGCACCATTCGATTGGCGGTAGAGGCGATGAAGGAAGGGGCCATCGACTTCATCACGAAGCCCTTTGAATCGAGCCAACTGGATGCGGTTGTCACCACGGCACTGGAACGGAGTGAACTCAAAGGGGAGGTCACCCAACTGTTGGGAGAGATTAGCCATGATGTCAAGAATATGCTGATGCCGATCGTGACGGGGACGGATCTCCTCGCGGAAGAAATCACCGATCTGTTGAAGACGCTGCCGGAGATGGAATCTGTCCGCACCCAGCAGAGCCACCATGTGTGCGAGGAAGTCATCCGGA
>Ga0187776_10001412_pt1 | contig 11995 bp, 10 predicted proteins | sample 0216_BV02_MP12_2_FD_132426 | JGI IMG/M metagenome (GOLD analysis project Ga0187776, IMG submission 132426) | Tropical peat soil microbial communities from peatlands in Department of Meta, Colombia - 0216_BV02_MP12_20_MG | ecosystem: Environmental > Terrestrial > Soil > Wetlands > Peat | place...
CTTCCTCGAGCAGTTCCGGAGGCGCCTGCTGCTTGGTGGTGCCTTCCTTGCGCAGCCCAAGCCGGAGGAGCAGATATTCCACGCGCGCAACCGGCTCGCGCAGCGTGCGGTAGGCGTCATTCAATTGCGAGGATCGCTCGAGCGAGAGGTCCCGCTCGAAATCGCTGGCGCGCACGAAATTATCCGGATGCAGCTTCCAGCTCAGCTTGTGGAACTCCGCTTCCAGCGCAGCGGGGTCAATCGTCAGTTTCTGCGGCAGCTCGAAAAACGCAAAGTAATCCGTTCCCGCCGGCAGCGGCTGAATTTTGCCGCACGCAGCGCAGAAGTGCTCGCCGGCAGCGGACGCGCCGCAGCTCCAGCACGTCCGGCTGGCTGCTTCTCCGGCAGGCTTCGTTCGAGTTTGCGTCACACTCATTCGCCTTCTCGTCCTGATGGAGTGCAAACCTCCCGGCGGGGCCGCGGCGTACGCTGATGAATCGCTTGATCATCGAGCGGCGCGGGGGATTTGCCGCCCAAAGAAAAACCTCAGGCGGTGAACGAACTCCCGCAGCCGCAACTCCGCGTAGCCTGGGGATTCTGGAAGACGAAGCCCTGCTTCATCAGGTCCTCGTGATAGTCCAGGGTAGTGTTGTGGAGGTAGAGGTAGCTCTTGGGGTCCACGAAAATGCGCGCGCCGTTTTCTTCAAACACTTTATCGCGGTTGCGCGCTTCCGTGTCCAGCCGCATGGCGTACGTCAGCCCGGAACACCCGCCTCCCTGCACACCTACCCGCAGCCCGCCGGAATCGGCAGGCACGCCTTCCTTCACCAGAAGTTCGCGGATTTTAACCGCCGCTTTTTCGGTAACGTGAATCATGTTCGTTCTCGTGTTTGCGCCATCCCCAACCCCACTTCACCTCGCCTGTCGTTCGCCAAGATCGAGGGGCCAGAAGCGCTATTCCCGCCGGGCCGGCGATTAATTCTGCGCCGTGGCGGATTCAGCCGTCTGCGCTTCCGGCTCGCCCTGCTTCTTCTTCCAATCTGCCAGCGCGGCCTTGATGGCGTCTTCGGCCAGCACCGAACAGTGAATCTTCACCGGCGGCAGCGAAAGTTCGCGGACGATGTCCGTGTTCTTGATGGCCAGCGCTTCCTCGACGGTCTTGCCCTTCACCCACTCGGTAGCCAGCGAAGAACTGGCAATCGCCGAGCCGCAACCGAAGGTCTTGAACTTGGCCTCTTCGATCACGCGGGTATCGGGGTTGACCTTCATTTGCAGCTTCATGACGTCGCCGCATTCGGGCGCGCCCACCAGGCCCGTGCCGACGTTGGGGTCTTTCTTGTCGAGCGAGCCGACGTTGCGCGGGTTGTTGTAGTGATCCACTACCTCGTCCGAATAAGCCATGTTCTGTCTGCTCCTTATTGTGCGATTCTCAAAATCTCATTTCCGCCTAGTGCGAATCCGAGGCAGCCACCCACTTCATCTTGCTGATGTCCACGCCTTCCTTGGCCATCTCATAGAGCGGCGAAAGCTCGCGCAGCCGCGTGACGGTGTCCACCACGCGATTGGCCACGTAATCCACTTCCTCTTCGGTGTTGAAGCGGCCGATGCCGAATCGGATGGATGTGTGCGCCAGGTCCTCGCCCACGCCAAGCGCCTTCAGCACGTAACTTGGCTCGAGCGTTGCCGAGGTGCAGGCCGAGCCGCTCGAAACCGCCACGTCGTTGATGCCCATCAGCAACGATTCGCCCTCTACGTAGGCAAAGCTGATGTTGATGTTGTGCGGGAGGCGATGCTCCATCGAGCCGTTGATGAAAGTCTCGTCCAGGCGCGACATGATCGAATGCGTGAGCTTCTCGCGCATGCGGCGCAGCCGCACGCTCTCTTCGGCCATCTCGTTCTGGCAAATCTCGCAAGCCTTGCCCAGACCGACGATGCCCGGAACATTGAGAGTGCCGGAACGCATGCCGCGCTCGTGGCCGCCGCCGTCAATGATGGCGGAGAGCTGCACGCGCGGGTTCTTGCGCCGGACGTACAACGCCCCGACTCCCTTCGGCCCGTAAATCTTGTGCGCCGAGATGGACATCAGGTCAATACCGTCCTTTTGCACGTCCACGGGAATCTTGCCGACGGCCTGAACGGCGTCCACGTGGAACAACACGCCTTTTTCCTTGGCGATTTTTCCAATTTCCTGGATCGGCTGGATAACGCCGATTTCGTTGTTCGCGTACATGATGGAGATCAGAATCGTCTTCGGAGTGATGGCGCGGCGCAGGTCGTCGAGATTGATGCGGCCGTCCTTTTCCACCGGAAGGTAGGTTACTTCGTAGCCGTATTTCTCCAGGCGCTTGCAGGTGTCGAGCGTGGCCTTGTGCTCCGTCACCTGCGTGATGATGTGATTGCCCTTCTCGCGGTACATCTCTGCCGCGCCCTTGATAGCCAGGTTCGTGGATTCAGTGGCGCCGCTGGTGAAGACGATCTCCTTGGGAGTCGCGTTGATCAGCCGGGCAATCTGTCCGCGGGAGTTCTCCACCGCCTCCTCCGCCACCCAGCCGAATTCATGGTTGCGGCTGGCGGCATTGCCGAACTTCTCGTTGAAATAGGGCAGCATGGCTTCGAGGACACGCGGATCGACGGGCGTGGTCGCGTGATTGTCCATATAAATGGGAAGCTTGATTGCCATTCTCGTTCTCCTCACCCTTTAAGATCTAAACCCTCAACTCCACTACTTCGGACGTAGGCGACTCGTCGCTGATCTGCGAAATCGTCACTTTGGCCAGCACGTCAATGATGCTGTCGTTCACGCGCCGGAGCGGCTCCCGAATCGAGCAGGTATCGCGCACGTCGCACTCCCCGTGGGAGGTCACGCAGGAAGTGATAAACAGCGGGCCATCAATCACGCGAATCACGTCGAGCGCGGTAATCGTGGAAGGGTGGCGCGCCAGGGTATAACCCCCGGTCGAGCCGTGCCGGGCTGCCACCAGTCCCCCTTTGGCCAGCTTCTGCAGCACCTTGGCCATCAAGGGCGTGGACATCTTGTAGCCCTCGGCAATGTCGGCGGCGCTGAACGAACTGCCGTCGTTGTGCGTGGCCAAGTGCTTGAGCGCAATCAACCCGTAGTCCGCTCTTTTCGAAAGCTTCATCATAGGCGCATATACGACTGTTTCAGTCGCAGTTGAATTCTAGCCCTGGATGGTCGGAATGTCAAGCAGTCACAACCCCTCCAAACCAAGCCAAGCCAATGACTTAAACGACGACCAATTTAGTCCGGTTGGTCAGTCCTCGTTCAGCGAACGGCGGGAATTTGGTTGAGAAAGCCTCTGCGGCGGACCGTCATATGATCCCGTGCGCAAACTTTGGGGGGCTGGTCAAACCAGACCAATCGTCGTAATCTTCATGGAATTCCCTCCCCGGACTGCAGCGAAGCTTACCGCTTCCTGCAACTACCGGGATGGGTCCATTCCATCAGATCAGATCACTCCCAATCCGCCAAAGAACTCTCCTCCGGCAGCCGGTTGCCTTAGGATCTTCGTAGGGGCGGGCCTCCTGACTCACAACGGAGGGAATTTGGACTTCATGTCAGAGTAAACTAACCACCAAGCCCCAGCAAAGGATACCAGCCAGGCAAGACCAAGCACGAGGCCAACTAACAAGCCGATCCGTAGACCCCAGTACCTTTGCGGTACAAATAAGGCGAATTCGCCGCGAATCCAGGTAACCATCCATAGCGCGGCCTCAAGCAAGACTATAACCAGCGCATAGAATGCGCAGCTCAATAAACCCAATTTCGCAAGAAACACGTGGCCCCCTTCGCAAGAACTATGGCTGACATCAAATAATTCTGTCGATACCCATCGCTTCAATTTGGTTTTGTCATGTAACAGCTAATTATTTTGACCGCTTCAAATCCCTCCGAACTAGGAATGGTCCCGTTCACGACGGCAGGACACACCTTGTCAACGAGAAATCCGCAGTCCCGTGTCAGCCTTCTTGTCCCAAAGAATGCGATGCCCACCGAAGGTGGCACTATCTTCGTCGTTATACATCCATATTTGCACACTCCAAACAGAGGCACGTTTCCTGCGAACGGAGTGCACGTGATTGAGATGGGCTGCGGGGGGGATGGCTCCGGATTCAAAGTAAGCACGCAGAAACGCCACCTGAGGTCGTCAATGTCCAGGGGTGTCAAGGAGTCATCGAATGTGGGCCCCGGGTCAAACTCGGGGTCCCAGATAACATCATACATGGACCGGCTAGAGGGTTCCTCCTCACAATAGGCAGCAAGCCTGCCAGTTGGGTCCGTCACGTTGATCGGATCATTCGCAACATATGAGTAGAGATTGAATTTTCTGGACGCGTCGCTTCGCTTTGTCTGCACGGGATCGCCCGTCGCGAATCGCCCTAGCCGATTCACGTACTCCCGCGCATAGGCGTAGTCGTTCCCCGATTCGTTATCTCGCTGGTAATTGGTGAACATCCATTCCGGCCCCAAACTCGTCGTGTACCAGGTCTCACCAAACGGGAAGGTCCCCCGCTGGTCTTGGATCGTCCCGCTAGAGTTCGTCCTCATCCGCGGCGAATGGCGGTCGTTGTGATAATAGTATGTTGAACCGCTCTCAACCGACGCGATTTTGTTATCACCCGCATAGAAGTATTCATTCGTCGGTGATGACGGTGCCGCTCCATTCACATACTCAGCGACGATATTCGATCCCGAGTATATGTATACGGTCGTCGTGCTACCCGACACCCTTTTCACGCGCCGGCCCTTCCCGTCATATGTGTACGTCCCCGACCCGAGCGTCCCGCTGCTGGTCAGCAGCCGGTTCTCGGCATCGTAGGTCAATGTATTCTGGCCGTCATTCGTCATATTCCCGTTGGCGTCGTAACTGTAGCCGGATGTCGTGATGTGGTTCGTTGTCGTGTTCGCTGCCACTGAATTCGTCGGGCAGGTCAGGCGGGTGGCGCGCCCTTCCAAATTCGTATTTCCCACAATTGACGGCTCCTGGGCGGGAATGATACCACCGCGGTAGTTGACGCCGGAGTTCATTCTTTGCTCTCGGTTTGGATGTTGGTTTTTTCCGACGAAGTGGAAGTTGGGTGCCGCACTCTTTGCGTCTTTGTCGTTCGCAAAGGGTGCGGTCGTGGACTCTAACTCATACGTTTTTCTCTCTCCGTCTTCGGTCTTACAATTTGGTTCGGTAGATGAGAAACCGTCTCGAACGGCACTACGGGCACCACCACCTCCACTTCATCACTTGCAGTTGTTACCGCCGCCTTCCCTTCCTTCGAACCGCTCGGGCCCGCGACCTCTTCCTGAAAGTTCTCGTCGAAGTCCGCAGCCACTACAATTTCCTCCTCGTCGGACTCGTGCTCATGCCCGTGGATTGAATTCGCGCCAGGTCAAAAGACCCAAGAGAAAGTCAAAACCTCCCACCCTTCCCACTTCGAAGGGCGGGGCACCCTGAACTGCAAACCAACTTCCCGTCATTTGCAGGAAACTACTACGGTGCAATCAGCGCTGGCGCGGTGAGGTTAATAGCGAGAGTGAGGGACCACAAAGGCCGGGTCGCCCGCCCGCGAGGTGAACTCCGGCCCGTTGTCCGAACGAATCGCTTGCGGCGCCCCGCGCTCGGCGATGATTCGCTCCAGCACTGTCCTTTCGGACAGGATGTACTAAAACTGGACCACAAAACCGCCGAACTGTACTTTTTCTGTACTTCGTATCTCCTCGTTTTGTGCTACCAATAGGAATGTCCCTCTCGCGCCGACACAGCTTCGGAACTCCCAGACGGGAAACAGCTCCCCGCTATCTGCGCCTATCATTATTCCTCTGCTTCACGAACTGCCTGGGCGAAGAAGAAGCCCTGGCCGCCGTGGCGGCTAATCGCAACATCCCGAATATAGAATTCCCCGCAACTCATTCAAATGACACGGGGTTGCTTTTTTCTAATCGCAACAGAATCGTGGATTTGTCAATTCACCGCTCACCCATTCCTGGCCGTTCACCACGGCGAGCGCCCAGGGCGGAATTTCCTCAAAATCCCTCGTGTGAAATTCGAATGCAATGGCTTAGAATGGCTCACCGAGTGACCTCCGATTCGGGCAAATCCGTCACCGCCATCTACCCGGGTTCCTTTGATCCCGTGACGAACGGGCATCTCGACCTGATTGAGCGCGGCGCCAACATTTTCGACAGGCTGATTGTTGCCATCGCCCAAAACCTCGAAAAAGATCCCTTGTTCGCCATCAAAGAGCGCGTGGATATGCTCGAGGCGGTCACCTATAACTGGAAAAATGTGGAAGTGGATGTGTTCGACGGCCTGTTGATGGATTACGCCCGCGAAAAGCAAGCACTGGTAGTGCTGCGCGGCATTCGCGCCGTCTCAGACTACGAGTACGAACTCCAGATGGCCATGATGAACCGCAAGATCGAGCCGCAAATCGAAACGGTCTTCATGATGCCCGCCATTCAGTACAGCTACCTGAGTTCGCGGCTGGTGAAAGAGCTCGCCCGGCTGGGCGGTCCGGTGAAGGATCTGGTGCCGCCGCTGGTGGAAGAAAGATTGCGGGCCAGGGTGAAATAAGAGGAAACCGCATGGAATCTGCTACGGGGACAAAGATGGAACAAGTGATCCAGTTCGCCGAGCGTGTGAACCGCATCAGCGTGTCGCCGACTATGGTCGTGCTGCAAGCGGCCGACCGACTGAAGGCGCAGGGAGTCGACGTGGCCGACTTCGGCGCGGGTGAGCCGGATTTCCCAACGCCGGAGCACATCAAGCTCGCGGCGAACAAAGCGCTCCAGGAAAATCGCACGAAGTACACGCCGACGGCCGGCATTGCGCCGCTGCGCGAGGCGATTTGTGAATGGCACAAAGCGCAGCTCGGGTCTTCCTATCAGCCTACAGAGACGATCGTCACCGTCGGCGGGAAGCACGCGGTTTTCAATATCATTGCCGCGCTCGTGAACCCGGGCGATGAAGTGCTGATTCCGGCGCCCTATTGGGTGAGTTATCCCGACATGGTGAAGTGTTCGGATGGAATTCCAGTGGTTTTGCAAACGCGGGCCGAGGACGGGTTCATTCTTCGCGCGGCCCAACTTGAGCGGGCGCTGTCGTCGCGGACGAGGATCGTGATCGCCAATTCGCCGAGCAATCCCACGGGCGCCGTAATTCCTCCGGATGAATTTGGAAGAATTCTCGACCTCTGCAGGCGGCGCGGTATATGGCTGCTGGCGGATGAGTGCTATTCCCACTTTACCTATGGCACTGCGCAACCATTCTCTGTCGCGAGCCTGCCCGGCGCGCGGGACTGCGCCGCCATCGCCGGATCGGTGTCGAAAACTTTCGCCATGACCGGCTGGCGGCTGGGATATGTGCTCGGACCGCAGCCTCTCGTCGAAGCGGTCACGAAACTTCAGAGCCAGTCCACCTCCAATGTGAATTCCATCACGCAATACGCGGCTCTCGCGGCATTCCGCGGTCCGATGGATTCCGTCTGGACAATGCTTGCCGAATATGCCCGGCGCCGGGAGCGGATTCTCGTAGGGCTTCGTTCCATTCCCGGCATCACTTGCACTGCGCCGCAGGGTGCCTTCTACGTTTTCCCTGACGTCTCGGCTCATCTGAGTGCGGCAATGCCGGACGACCAGGCAGTCGCGAAGCAGCTCCTGGAGCGCGAGCACGTCGCGGTAGTGCCCGGAGAACCATTCGGCGCGCCCGGGCATTTGCGGATTTCCTACGCCACTTCAATGGATCGCATCGAAGAGGGACTGCGGCGCCTTGCACGCTTCTTCGGCCGAGCAACGTGATTCTTTGTCCAGCGCGCCTTGAGCCCATCTTCAGCCCGCGCCCCTGGGGCTCGCATTCGCTCGCGCCGTTCTTCCCTGAAAAATCCAACTTGGCTGAGCCCCTCGGCGAAGCGTGGATGACCGGCGTAGAGTGCCGCTTTGCCACCGGGCCATTCGCAGGAAAGAAGCTGGGCGAAGCATGGAGCAGCATGTCCGCGGAGTGGACGGGAACACGGCTCGGATGTGACGCTCCTTTCCCAATTCTCGTCAAGTTCATTTTCACCGAGGAGAAATTGTCCGTCCAAGTCCACCCTGATGACGAGTACGCTGCCAAGTACGAGACGCAGGCAGGCGGGCGCGGCAAAACGGAGATGTGGTATGCGCTACGCGCAAGTCCGGATGCCGAAGTGATGGTCGGATTGAAGCCAGGTGCCACAAAGGAAAACTTCCGCCGCGCAATTCAGGATGGCACCGCGGAGACTCTCCTGACGCGCATCCCGGTGAAGGCCAGCGAGGCGATCTTCGTCCCTGCCGGTACAGTGCACACTCTCGGGCCGGGACTGGTTCTCTGCGAGATCCAGGAATATTCCGACCTCACTTATCGCGTGTATGATTACAACCGCCGCGACGCGCTCGGGAAACAACGTGACCTCCATATCGATAAAGCGCTCGACGTGATCCGTTTCGGCGAACAGACGGGAGGCAAAATCGAGCCCGTGAAAGTCAACCGCGATGGGTTGATTGAGACTTATTTCGCAGCTTGCCCTTACTTCGCCACGATGGAATGGAAATTCTCCAAACGCATGACTGCGGTCAGTTCGCGCGAACACTTCGATTTGCTCATTTTTCTGGACGGTCGCGGCAACTTCCACTGGGAAAATGGTCACGCGGAGTACGCACCTATGCAGGTCTGGTTGCTTCCGGCCGCACTCGGCGCATATGAGCTGGCGCCAGAGTCTGCGACGACGGTCTTGCGGACTTACGTACCGGAAAATCTCGAAGAATTTTCGCAGCATCTTGCCCAACTGGGAGTCCCGCAGCCGGAGCGGTCGCAGATCGTGCACATATGAGCAAGATTTCATTGCCTGCATGCGCCGTGCTGCTCGCCGGCGGCCGCGGGACACGCTTCTGGCCGCGCAGCCGCACGCGCACGCCGAAACAACTCCTCAACATTGTCGGCAACGAGAGCATGTTGCGCCAGACTGCCGAGCGGCTCGACCCCATTTTTGCGCGACGAAATTTTTGGGCGGTCACCAACGTCGAGCAAGCATCTCAAGTCCGCAATGAACTCCGGGGGCTGCCCACTTCACACCTCCTCGCGGAACCGGTTGGGCGCAACACCGCCGCGGCCATCGGGCTTGCGGCTATCCATCTTGCCCACGATCATGGCGATGCAATTATGGCCGTTCTGCCCGCGGATAGTTACGTTGCCGATGTGGCGGGCTATCGCACAGTGGTGCGCGCTGCTCTGGAATTGGCCCGCGCCGAAGGCAGCCTTGTCGTGCTCGGCATTCAACCGACTCGGCCCGAAACCGGGTACGGTTACATCGAGCGGGGCGCCCCCAGCGCGCATCCCCGCGGCATTAGCGCCTACAAGGTGAAACGCTTCACCGAAAAACCCACTCTCGCGGTGGCACGGAGGTATGTGGAGTCTGGGAAATACCTCTGGAATGCGGGGATGTTTTTCTGGCGCGTCTCGACGTTCCTCGCGAACTTGAAACGATTTCTTCCTCGCACCCACGCGGCGCTCATGGAACTCAGCAAGACCATCGGCACGCGCAGATATACTGGGGCGCTGCAGCGGATTTATTCGCGGCTGGAAAACATCTCCGTTGATTTTGCCGTGATGGAGCCCGCCACGCGAATCGCTGGCCCACAGCGCATTTTCGTGGTCCCGGCCAGAGTCGGCTGGAGCGACATCGGCTCGTGGGCGGCCGTGTATGAGCGGTTTGCGCCAAAGCCGGGCGTGAATATCTCTGCCGGCCCGTTGTTCACCCTTGACGCCGAGGGAAATTTTTTCTGGAGCCCGAAGAAATTCATTGGAGCTATCGGTATCCGTGGCCTCATCTTTGTCGAGACCGATGATGCCGTCCTCCTCTGCCCCCGTGAGCGTTCGCAGGACGTTGGAAAAATCGTGAAATGGCTGGAGGACAAGAAGCGAAAAGATTTTCTCTGAATTGGCAGCATCGCGCGGAGCTTGGGGCCCGTGCGCGGCGCCCTCGGTTTCCGCCTGTGTCCATCCCTGAACGCGGCAGCGGACTCCTGCTTCTGCGTGAATCGAGCATCGCATATACTGCTGAGCCGTGAGCAGAATCGTATTCGGCACGGATGGCTGGCGCGGCATAATCGCGGAAGATTTCACTCACGAAAATGTGCGCAAGGTAGCGCACGCCATTGCGCGCTACGTGGTCCGCGCCGAGCAGCCCGGCAAGGGCGTCCTCGTGGGCTATGACACGCGATTCGCCTCCGAGCGCTTCGCGCGTGTGGCCGCCGAGGCCGTTTCGGCAACCGGGACGCCCGTCTGGCTGGCCGCGGATGCCTGCCCTACTCCTGCACTCTCTCTGCTCGTCCGCGTTCGCGGGGCGGCCGGCGGAATCCAAATTACGGCAAGCCACAATCCCTACCGCTGGAACGGCATAAAATTCAAAGCCAGCTACGGCAGCTCGGCTTCGCCGGCCATCGTGGGGCAAATCGAAGCGGAGCTTGAAAAAGTCCTGCGAGACGGCGTCCCGCCGCTTCCGCCGCGCAAGGATTTGATCCACTCGCTCGATGTGCGCACTCCCTATCTTGAAACGCTCGCGGGCCTCGTTGATTGGGAGCGCCTGCGTGCGGCGAATTTGCGCTTTCTTGCGGACCCGATGCACGGCGCTGGACGCGGGCTGCTGTGTGAGCTGTTCCGCCGGCATGGCGTCGAATGCCAGGAAATTCGCGGGACGCGAGACCCGCTCTTCGGCGGCGTCAACCCTGAACCGATAGAACCGCACATCGAAGCGCTCCGGAATGCAGTCCGCGACGGAAAATTCGACGCGGGCTTTGCGTTCGATGGAGACGCCGACCGTATCGGCGCCATGGACCGCGATGGCACCTTCATCACTCCGCACCAGATTTTTTCGATTCTCTTTTGGCACCTCGCCGGCACGCGCAAGCTCACAGGAGATGTGGCTAAGACTTTTTCCACCACAAAAATGATCGACTGGATTGCCGCGAAATTTGGCCGCAAAGTCTGGGAGACACCCATCGGCTTCAAATACATTTGCGACCGTATGCTCGAAAGCGACATCCTCATCGGCGGCGAAGAAAGCGGCGGCGTCGGGACGAAGCTCCATTTGCCGGAACGCGACGCGACCGTGAACGCGCTCCTGCTCGCGGAAGTGATGGCCTGGCACGGCAAGCGGCTCGGCGAACTCGTCGCGATGCTCCACCGCGAATTTGGCGAGCACCACTATGGGCGCGTTGATTTGACGCTGAAGCGCGGGCAGAAGGAAAAGGCCTTGGAGCATTTTGCCAGCGCGAAATTCAACCGCTTGCTCGACTGGCCCATCACACGCCGCGAAGACCTCGACGGCGTCAAGGTGTATCTGGGCGATGTTGGCTGGGTGATGGTGCGGGCCTCGGGCACCGAACCGATGCTGCGCGTCTATGCGGAGACCAATCGTGCCGAAACCACCAAGCGTGTGCTGGATGAAGTGACCATGCTGGTGCGCGCTCTCTAGCCGTATCCACCGGCGAAAATTACAAGTCCATATTGTCCGCCCTTCGCTCAGCCTCCGTTCGCTCTCAAAAGATCGAAAACCCTTGGTCCGTGCTAGAAATAAATCGCCCGCGGACCCAAGAAATCTAACCGCGCATGAGCGAACAAGAGGGGACCAGTCATGCAGCGTCGCATCTACACGGTTGACGTTTTTACAACGAAGCGATTTGCGGGGAATCCGCTCGCGGTCGTCACGGATGGCGATGGCCTCTCCACCTCCACGATGCAGGCCATGGCACGGGAAATGAACCTGGCGGAAACGGTCTTCATCCAGCGACCGACGAACAATCGCGCCCTGGCACGGCTGCGCATTTTCACGACGACGCAGGAGCTGCCACTGGCCGGTCATCCGGTGATTGGAACGTGGTTCCTGCTGGCGGATTTGGGTGTCGTGCCTGCTTCCGAAGGACCGGTCCACGTGCTGCAACAAACCGGCGCGGGAATCCTTCCCGTTGAAATTACATTTCACAATGGCAGGC
>Ga0187776_10001413_pt1 | contig 11994 bp, 11 predicted proteins | sample 0216_BV02_MP12_2_FD_132426 | JGI IMG/M metagenome (GOLD analysis project Ga0187776, IMG submission 132426) | Tropical peat soil microbial communities from peatlands in Department of Meta, Colombia - 0216_BV02_MP12_20_MG | ecosystem: Environmental > Terrestrial > Soil > Wetlands > Peat | place...
CGATCTGGCCGTTCTTGGCCGCTTGCACACCTTTTGTGCCGCTGTCGACGGAAATCGCGTCGAATTCCTCGTGCAGCGCCAGCTGCTCGACCAGAGCGTCGCGCAGCTCGGCATCATCATCGACGATGAGGATCGTTCGTTTATTGGCCATTATCCGGAGGCCCCTCAACGGAGGTGGCCGCGCCCTCTGTCTATGTCGCGAAGTAGAACATTCAGGGGTAAAAGAGCAAGCGTGAACTGGTTTTGTTCGGCACCAGCAAAGCAACTATGCGAAAACGGTTCCTCTCCCGCATTACAATACGCCGCAAGCCGGGCAATTCCCAGCGTGGCTGGCTTACCGCCGGCGCACTAGCGCTTCCCGTGGCACTCGGACGTGGCGGCATCAAGGCCAACAAACGTGAGGGCGACGGCGGCACGCCGCGTGGCCGATTTCGGCCACGCCGTTTGTGGTGGCGCGCTGACAAGCACACGCGTCCGGTCACCGCACTGCCAACGCAGCGAATTGGCGCGGATGACGGCTGGTGTGAGGATCCTTCCGATAGGCGCTACAATCAGCCGATCAAGGTGCCGCCGAACTCCAAGGCTGACCGGCTGGCACGCAAGGACCACCTCTACGATTTTATTGTCGAGATCGATCACAACACACGGCCGCGCATTGCCAGACGCGGCAGCGCCGTTTTTGTCCACGCCGCGCGGCCAGGTTTCGCGCCGACCGCTGGCTGCGTCGCGCTTGAGCTCTATGCGCTGCGCAGGCTGCTCGCGCGCCTCGGCCCGCGCACCAGAATCGTGGTTGAGTAGCGCCTATTTCGGACGTTGTCCGAAAATTGCGCTACCGATCCGGACATGCGTTGCCCCTAACGCGATCGCCGTGGCGAAGTCCGCGCTCATCCCCATCGACAGAAGATTGAGGCTGTTGCGTCTGGCGATCTTGGCGGTGAGGCCAAAATGCGGACCCGGCGCATCGTCGAGCGGCGGAATGCACATCAGGCCCGAGATCTTCAGGCCATATTTGTCCCGGCACGCCGCAAGAAACGCATCGGCATCCTGCGGCAATACCCCGGCCTTTTGCGGTTCTGCACCGGTGTTGATCTCGACGAACAATATCGGCTGGCGTCCCTGCTTGGCGATTTCTTTTGCTAGCGCTTCACACAGGCTCGCGCGGTCGACGGAATGAATGGCGTCAAAAAGCGCGACCGCATCTTTCGCTTTGTTCGACTGTAGTGGACCGATCAGATGCAATTCCAGATTTGTGTGCTTGCTCAGGAGGGCGGGCCACTTCGCCTTGGCCTCCTGCACCCGATTTTCACCAAAGACGCGCTGGCCTGCGGCAATTACCGGCTCGATGATTTCCGCGCTGAACGTCTTCGACACTGCTACCAACGTAATCCCTGCCGGATCGCGGCCCGCATCGCGGCAAGCGCGCGTGATTTCGGTGCGAACACGGTCAAGGCCTGTCGTTGCGGCGGTGGTCATGCGCTGCCTATAACGCAACGGACCAACTGTCGCCACTTCAAATGAACGGACGCGGACGATGTTTAGGAATGTCGTTGCCGGCGATGGTTACGAGCGCCGCGCGGTCGACGATCTCGAACACGCGATCTTTCCAACGGACCGCCCCGGTGAGAAAGAGCCGCTTCAGCGTCTTGTTGGTGTGCACCAGCGACATCCCGAGCGTATCGGCGAAATGCTGCTGAGTAAAAGGAAACTGGATAGTCCCGTTTTTAACGAGGCCGGACTCATCGGCGCGCGCAAACAGATGCAACAGCAGGTAGGCGACGCGCTCAAGCGCTGTCCGGCAGCCGAGGCTGACGAGATGTTCGTCGACGAGCTGCTCTTCGCGCGCAGCCAGCCAGGTCACGTCAAAAGCGAGCGACGGAAACCGGGTGTAAAGATCCCATAATTTCGCGCGCGGAAACACGCACAACACCAGCGGCGTAAGGGCCTCAACCGAATGCTCCATTTCGCGCATCAACGCGCCTTGCAGGCCGACCATGTCGGCAGGCAGCGCATAGTTGAGGATTTGCCGGCGCCCGTCGTCGAGCATCTTGTATCTGAACGCCCAGCCGCTCAGAACCGTGTACAGCTGCTCGCTGCGCGTCCCCTCCCGCAAGAAGCTCGCGCCGGGCTCGACGCGCAACTCGTCGGCCTTGAATTCCCTGACGAAGGAAAGTTCTTCCGCGTTGAACTCGCGCAGACAGGAACGACCGCGCAGCGGGCACTGCTCACAGGGTGTGTGGGAATTGTTGTTACGATAATTTCCAATGATCATGGCAGCCCCCGACAAGACGGCCAACAAGTCTCCTTTTTGCCCGGCTAGCGATGACGGACGAAAAATTTTCGGTCGCCTATGTCTTTTTTAAATGCCGCTAACCCCAATTCATACGAGAAGAAAAAGTTCCGTTTTGCGGGGATGTTCGGTGGATATTCAATCCGTTTTGACGGGCCGGCGCTGCCTGGTGCTTGACGATGAATTTTTGATCGCTCTCGATATACAGCAGATTCTCGAGCGCGCCGGTGCGCTACATGTCGCTTGTGCCGCCAGCGCGACCGAAGCGATTGCATTGCTTGGCCGGGAGCAGGAATTCGACCTGGCCGTGCTTGACGTAAAACTCAGCGGCCCGGACCGGAATAGTCTCGGTGTCGCTGCGTTGCTCGCCAAAAAGAAAATTCCGTTCGTATTTCTCACCGGCATGCGCACCGACGATGTGCACGTCAGGCAGTTTCCGCGGGCCCCGGTGATCGAAAAACCCTACAACGCGACTGCGCTGCTGGACGCGATACGTATGGCGCTGGCTGCCGGCTGACTTCGCTTCAATATCATCACGCCGCGGTTTGCCACTGGGCTATAGCGTCCTTGGCCGACTTCTCTCTGCGCCAACCCAAGCGGCTCTGGCCGGTTGCTCGACGATTTTTCAGGCAGGCCGTTTTCCGCCGGTTGACCGTGCGGCCTCTTTCGTGTCTGTTCCGCGCGCCCTAAAAAGACGCGCAAATGACCGCCGATTCGAGCAAAAACGAGCGTTACAATGCCGGTGAGGCGGAAGCCCGCTGGCAAAAAGTGTGGGCGGAGCGCGGCATTTTCGCCACCAAAAACGACGACCCGCGGCAGAAATATTACGTGTTGGAGATGTTCCCCTACCCCTCGGGGCGCATCCACATGGGCCACGTCCGCAACTACACAATGGGCGACGTGGTGGCGCGCTTCAAACGCGCGATGGGCAATGCGGTGTTGCATCCGATGGGCTGGGATGCCTTCGGCATGCCGGCCGAGAATGCCGCCATCGACCGCAAGGTTCATCCCAAGACCTGGACCTACGACAACATCGCAGCGATGAAAAAGCAGCTGCAGTCGATGGGTCTTTCCCTCGACTGGGCGCGCGAGATCGCGACCTGCGATCCATCGTACTACAAGCACCAGCAGAAAATGTTTCTCGATTTCCTCAAGGCAGGGTTGGTCGAACGCAAGAAATCAAAAGTGAACTGGGATCCCGTCGATCAGACCGTGCTTGCAAACGAGCAAGTCATCGACGGGAGGGGCTGGCGCTCCGGCGCCATCGTCGAACAGCGGGAATTGACCCAGTGGTTCTTCAAGATCAGCGACTATTCGGAAGATCTCCTGCAGGCGCTCGATACGCTCGACCGCTGGCCGGACAAGGTCCGGCTGATGCAAAAGAACTGGATCGGCCGCTCGGAAGGTTTGCTCATTCGCTTCATGCTCGAACCGGCGACGACGCCGAACAAGGAAAGCGAACTGGAAATATTCACTACGCGCCACGATACGCTGTTCGGCGCCAAGTTCATGGCGATCTCGCCCGATCATCCATTGGCCCATGCAGCCGCGGCCAAGAACCCCAAGCTCGCGGCGTTCATTGCCGAATGCAAGAAGATCGGCACAGCGCAGGCGGAAATCGACACTGCCGAAAAAATGGGTTTCGACACCGGCATGAAGGCAGTGCACCCATTCGACGCGGACTGGAAGCTGCCGGTCTATGTCGCGAATTTCATTCTGATGGATTACGGCACCGGCGCTATCTTTGGCTGTCCGGCGCACGACCAGCGCGACCTGGACTTCGTCAACAAGTACGGTCTTGGTAATACGCCGGTGGTGTGCCCGCCCGGACAAGATCCAAAGATCTTCGTCATAACCAATGTGGCGTATGACGGCGATGGCCGCATGATCAACTCGCGCTTTCTTGACGGCATGGCGATCGACCAAGCGAAAGAGGAAGTGGCCCGACGGTTGGAAAAGGAAACACGCGGCAATCGCCCGGTGGCGCAGCGTCAGGTGAACTATCGGCTGCGCGATTGGGGCATCTCGCGTCAGCGTTATTGGGGCTGCCCTATTCCGATCATCCACTGTGAGAAGTGCGGTGTGCTCCCGGTGACGGAAAAGGATCTCCCTGTCACGCTGCCCGACGACATCACCTTCGACAAACCGGGAAATCCGCTCGACCGCCACCCGACGTGGAAAAACGTGAAATGTCCGAAGTGCGCGGGCCCGGCGCGGCGCGAGACGGACACCATGGACACATTCGTCGACTCGTCCTGGTATTTCATCCGTTTCACCGATCCGTGGATAAAAAACGCACCGACCAATCCGAAGACCGCCAATCACTGGATGGCAGTCGACCAATATATCGGCGGTATCGAACACGCGATTTTGCACCTGCTCTATTCGCGTTTCTTCACACGCGCGATGCACAAGACCGGACACGTCGGTATGGACGAGCCGTTCGCCGGTCTTTTCACGCAGGGCATGGTGGTGCACGAGACCTATCGCGCCAAAAACGGCGATTGGATTGAGCCGGCCAACGTCAGGATCGAGGGCGCGGGCAACGACCGGCGTGCCGTGCTCGCTTCGACCGGCGAGCCCGTTGAAATCGGCTCCACCGAAAAGATGTCGAAATCGAAAAAGAACACCGTCGATCCCGACGACATCATTGCGGCATACGGCGCCGACACCGCACGCTGGTTTATGCTGTCCGATTCACCGCCCGACCGCGACGTGATCTGGACCGAGGAAGGCGTCCAGGGCGCCTGGCGTTTCGTCCAGCGATTGTGGCGGCTTGTCCGCGAGATCGCCGAGATCAGCCGACCCAAAGCAAAGCCGACGGCATTTGGCGAACCGGCCCTCGCCGTACGCAAGGCCGCCCATCGCGCGCTGGCTCACGTCTCGGAAGACATCGACAAATTGCGCTTCAACCGATGTGTCGCTCACATCTATGAATTTGCGAATACGCTCGGCGATGCCATTGGCGCAATTGAGAGCACGCCGGCGGACGATCTTGCCTGGGCGTTGCGAGAAGCCGGCGATATCCTTGTGCGCCTGTTTCATCCGATGATGCCGCACCTGGCTGAGGAATGCTGGGCGGCGCTGGGGCACCGGACCCTGGTCGCCACCGAGTTGTGGCCACAGGTCGAGCCGAACCTTCTTGTCGAAAACACAATTCTCCTGCCTGTTCAGATTAACGGTAAAAAAAGGGCCGATGTAGCGGTCGCGCGCGATGCGCAAAATTCCGAAATTGAGGCTGCCGTTCTTGCCCTCGATGCGGTAAAAAAGGCGCTGGATGGGAAAAGCCCGAAAAAGGTCATTGTCGTCCCGCAGAGGATCGTCAATGTCGTGGTCTGATTTCCGGGGCCTCAGCAAGGCTTTTGCGGCGCTCGCGCTGGCCGGTCTCACGGCCGGCTGCTTTGAGCCGCTTTATGGCGACCGGCCAACGCCTGTAGGCACGGCCAACGTTGCCGGCCAGCTGCGCGCGGTGGACGTTGCCCCTATCGATGCTCCAAGCGGCAGCCGCCTTGCCCGCTTGAGCGTCGGTGTGCGCAGCGAGCTGATCTACGACCTGACCGGGGGCAACGGCGGGATCGCCCCGACACATCGGCTGGATATCAGGCTCAGCGCGACCCAGCTCCAGGTCATCGTCGACATCAATACCGCCCGGCCCGACATCAACAATTACGGCATCGACGCGGTCTATACCTTGACCGAGATTGCGACCGGCAAGCCGGTGGTCAGAGGTCAGACTTTCTCGCGCGTGTCCTACAACATTCCCGGCCAGGAGCAGCGATTTGCCGGCGACCGCGGACTACGCGATGCCGAAAATCGCGCAGCCAAGGTCATCGCCGACAACATCCATTCACGGCTCGCGTCATATTTCGTGGCGGGGTCCTGAGGCGGCTTTCATGACCGCCGTTAAAGCATCCGACGTCGACCGTTTCATCGCCGCGCCCGACCCGGCCCAGCCGATCGTGCTGGTGTTCGGTCCCGACGCCGGACTGGTACGCGAGCGCGTTGACGCCTTGGTACGCGCCTCAGTTGACGATCCGAATGATCCCTTCGCGCTGGCGCGTATTGAAGGCGATGAGCTCGCCGGCAATCCGTCGCGCCTCGTGGAGGAGGCCCATACGGTGCCATTGTTTGGCGGCCGGCGAGCGGTGCTGGTGAAAGCAGGCGCGCGCAACATTGCATCGGCCGTCGAAACCGTCATCGCCGCGCCGTCGAAAGAATGCCGCGTCATTATCGAAGCCGGCAATCTCAGCAAGAGCGCGCCGCTGCGCGCGCTCTGTGAAAAAGCCAAGGTCGCCGCCGCGCTGCCGTGCTACGCCGACAACGAGCGCGCACTCCTGCAGTTGATCGACGAGGAAATGCGCACGGCGGGACTGAGCATCGACGCAGAAGCGCGCAGCGTGCTGGTGACGTTGCTCGGGGGCGATCGCCTTGCCTCGCGCAATGAAATCCGCAAGCTCGTGCTCTATTCGCACGGAAAAGAAAGAGTCGGACTCACCGAGGTGATGGCGGTCGTCGCCGATGCTTCGGAAATGGCGCTCGATGGCGTGGTTGATGCGGTGTTTGCCGGCCGTACCGCAGAAGTCGACGATGAGTTTGGCAAAACGCGCGCCAGCGGTTCCTCGCCTGCTGCAATTGTCTCGGCGGCAATTCGCCAGGTGGCCAACTTGCACAAGATGAAGCTGGCGATGGAAAGTGGCGACTCAATCGAATTCGCTATGAAGCGCGCTGCACTGCCGGTGCACTTCAGCCGCGAACGTCAGGTCGGCGAAGCATTGCGCGCATGGACACCGGAGCGCCTGGTACGTGCCATGCAGCAGCTGGCGGAGGCGTCGCTCGAGATGCGGCGCAAAGCGTCGTTGGCGGAAGCGATTGCGCATCGCACTTTGCTGTCGCTTGCGATAAGCGCCCGCAAAACCGGCCAAGCCTAGCCCTGCCCGCTTAAATCGAATTACCTGAACGACCTAAATCCAAGCCAAGCAATTTAGAAGTGATCAATGCTTTTGCGTTAAGCATTTCTACATGACCGCGGCCACCAATTTAACAGCGCACGGCCGGAAATTGCCTGCCGAAGCGCGGCGCGACTTGCGCCGATCGCACGAGAGTCGCACAAATTTTGTGCACGCGGTTATTGCGTCCTCGTTTTTCGTCGTGGTGCTGGGCGCGAGCCTTTTTCTTGGCGCGGTCATGATGGTTGGAGCATTCCGTAGCTGGAATGCCTCCGACTCGATGACAAGCGATGGACGAACCGGCCGCGTAGCGCGTCCTTTGAACGACGGGACGTTCTGTCACTATATGGTGTTCGACAATAAGACGGCGCTGGCGGTCGAAGACCGCATCGGCCGCTGCGACGAAGGCAAGCCCAAGCCCAAAGTGGAAAGACCGCGCACCTTCAGCTGGGGAAAGTAGCCGCTCATCACAGATTGAGTTGATAGCTGTGCGGTGTCCAACGATAGCCGCCCTGGCTCCTCTCAATGTGACCGATGCCCGGGAATGGCATGTGAAAGCTCGAGACGAATAGCTTGTCGGCCGCGAGCATATCGAGAAACCGCTTGCGTGTGGCCACCGCCTTGTCCTTGTCGTCATCCATTTCGAAGTGCCACTCCGGGCGCTGCACCGCCATCACGTATTGCGTGCAGGTGTCGGCCGTAATCATGAAGCGTTTGCCATCGCTTTCGATATGGAACGCGAGCAGACCGGGCGAGTGCCCGGCGGCATCGACCGCGGTGATGCCGGAAACAACCTCATCGCCCGGCTTGATGAAACTGGATCTCTCCGCCAGCGGCACGCACATCTTCACAAACAGTTCGCGGTTGAATTTGCGGGCCTCGCGCACGTTCTCGCCGCGTTTCCAGAAATCGAATTCGGTCGTCCCGAACACGTAACGAGCCTTGGAAAACACAGGTTTACCGCCTTCCGTCAATCCGCCGATGTGATCGGGATGTCCATGCGTGATGACGATAATGTCGATGTCCTCGGGTCTATAGCCCGCCGCCGCCAATCGCGCCGCGGTCTGTCCCGGAGGCAAGCGTTTGCTGAGCTGCTCGTACTCGCGCGGCAGTGCGCCATTTCCGGTGTCGAACAGCACCAGCTGCTTGCCCGTATTGACGAGCGTTGGAATGTTCGGATGTTCGAAACGGTGGGTGTCGATGTTGTTGGCGCGGGCCAGTGCGTGAACCTCGTCCGCCGAGGCATTGACGCCATACTGCGGATGCAGCCCTTCCCGGACCGCCTTGGCATCCAGAACGGTGGCGACCTCGAAGCCGCCGAGCTTGAAACGATAAATCGTCGGCTGCGGTTCGCCTTGAAGTGACGCGGACACGTTTGCTCCTCCCGATTTTTATCGCCCGGGATGCTTAGCAGTTTGGACGGGCTGCGATCCAGCCGGGTAAATCAGAAACAGCTAGTCAGACTTCCAACCGTCATCCAGCCGCACTATGATTTCATCATTATGAACCTTGGGGAATCGTCATGGCGCGAAGAAAGCGTAAGTCATCGACCAAAGGTCGGAAGAAAAAATCGAAAAGCTTGACCAGGAGATCCCGGTCGCGAGCCGGAAAACGCAAGCTCCGTAGCCGAAGCCGACGGAGCTTGGGAAGCAAGGTCTCGAACGCTTATCATACCGTTATCGACACCATCAAAGGCACGGACCAGCTACGCAACAAGATGGAGCCTCCTGCAACTTCCGAAACTGAATAAGCTTCGCTAGAAGCGATGCGGCATCGTTAGATGCGGCCGAGCAGAACCAGAATCAGTACGATCACGAGAACCAGCCCAAGACCACCGGACGGGTAATAGCCCCAGCCGGCGCTGTACGGCCAAGTCGGTAGCGCACCAAGCACAAGAAGAATAATAATAATCAGAAGGACAAATCGCATCGTTGCCTCCTCGAGAAGCCCGGATTGCAACGTCGACCTGCGATTTTGGTTCCGATGACGGCGCGCATCATGCGCGCCAAGTTATGATGGGACTAACGATTGTCGAGCACTTGCCTGATTTTTCGCGCCAGAACCCGCTCGCTCAACGGCTTGGGAATGAGCTCCGTGCCCCGGTCCAGACGGCCGTGATGAACGATTGCATTACGGGAATAACCGGTCATGAAAATGACTTTTGTGCCGGGACGGCGAGCTTCTACTTCGTTGGCCAACTCGCGGCCATTCTTGCCGGGAAGCACCACATCGGTGAGCAACAAATCGAACTTCTTGTCGGCATCAAGCAGCCGAAGCGCGCTGGCGGAGTCTTTCGCCTCAATGACCTGGTAGCTTAGATCTCTCAGGATTTCCGACGCATATTGGCGAACGCCATCGTCGTCCTCTACGACCAGAATCGTTTCGCCATTGCCGCGTTCGGAGCCTGCCTGATCGTCGCCCGAAATGGCCGCTTCGTCGCCGTGGCGCCGCGGCAGATAGAGCTTGATCGTAGTGCCCTCGCCGGGTTCACTATAGATCTTTATGTGCCCGTTCGACTGTTTCATAAATCCATAGACTTGACTCAGTCCGAGACCAGTGCCCTTTCCCGGCTCCTTTGTCGTGAAAAACGGTTCAAAAGCCCGCTCGATCGTTTCGGCGGACATTCCCGCGCCATTGTCGGTCACCGACATCAGAACGTATTGGCCGGGCGCAATACCTTCGTTTTCACGGCAATATTCGTCGTCGAGGTAAGCGTTGGTCGTTTCGATTGTCAGCTTGCCGCCTTCGGGCATGGCGTCGCGCGCGTTCAGCGCAAGATTGAGCAACGTTGATTCCAGTTCCGATGCATCCACTTCAACTTTCCAAAGTCCGGCTCCGGCGATCGTTTCCAGCTCGATATTTTCACCGAGCGTGCGCGTTAAGAGATCGGAAATACTCACAATGAGCTTGTTGATATCGATCACCCGCGGATCGAGCGGCTGTCGCCGTGAAAATGCCAGCAATCGCTGGGTCAGTTGCGCGGCGCGCTCGGCCCCGACCAGCGCATTGCTGAGCGCGCGTTCCGCGCGCGCTTCGACAACTCCGCGCTTGGCGATACCGAGATTGCCGATAATGATCGTGAGCAGATTGTTGAAATCATGCGCGACGCCGCCGGTCAGCTGGCCGACGGCTTCCATCTTCTGCGATTGCCGGAGCGCCTGCTCGGCCACTTCGCGCCGTTCGGCTTCTACATAAAACGCCCGCGTGCGGCGGATCGTGAGCAAGACGAGCACAAACAGCAAAGCTGTCGCCGGCATTCCAAAAATCAAATGGCTGGCCATCGTGCGCATCCAGCCTGACAATATGGTTTCTATCGGAAGCCCATCGGAAACGTACAAATCGGCATATCCCAGGCGGCGATACGCGAAACGCCGCTGCACGCTATCAACCGAATGAGCAGTAGTAACAAGACCGCCTTGAGGGTGATCGACGATGCTGAGCATGAAGCCGCTGTCGGGTTTGAAACGCGTGATGTCTCCCGGCGCGGGGTATCGAGCGAGGATGGTGCCGTCACTCCGCGAAAGCGTGAAGTTGGCGGGCGTGTCGCCGGCGAGCTGGGCGTAGAAGTCCGAAAATACTTTGGGGTTAACGGAGACCATGACGATGCCGTTGAAGTGGCCGTCGCGCAACGGACGCCGTCGGCTTACACCGAAAAACGGCTCGTTTCTCACGCGCGGCTGATGGATGGCGCCGACATAGGTGCCGGCATCGCGCTCCACCTGGACCTGGAAATAATCGCGATCGGTAACCGGACGATCGCCTGGCGTTGGGAATGCGACGGAGGAAACCAATACTTGTCCGTTCTTGTCGACGACCAAGATGCCGTCGACTGCATTGATCGCCTTTTCTAGCTTCGCCAGCTGCAGGTACAGGGAACCTTCGGACGCTTTGATTTGGTCGTCCGAGAGATCGCCAACAATGGCATCGACGGCGGTGAACGTCAGGTCAACTGACTGGAAAACCCCGCTTGCTTGTTGAGCCAGGATATTAAGCGATGCGGTCAGCTCTTCATCGGCTTGCGCAAAGGCCGTCTTAAGATTGGCCCAGCTCGCGTATAAAAAAATCGCAGCTGGAATGGCGATTGACGCCACCAGCATAGTCTTGAGGAGACGCAGGGCGGCATCGCGGCGCGCGCGCATTCAACAGGACCCGTCAAGAAGCCTAGGAATGTATTAGGGATACCTACATCTGAAAAGAAAAAAGCCTGAAAACTCCCGCCGATTGGGCCTAACTTGTCGATATCCTCATGGGGTTTTTGCTGATTTCCCACCTCCCTGAGCCATAGAACACGGCGGCCCGTGATGGGTTCCGTCGCAAGCGGCTCACGCGTATGAACTTTGCGGCGCGCGTAAAGCTATCGGTTGTCCTCCTCTCAGAAGAGGACGCGGGCAGCAACATACGCGCGGTATTTACTTCAAAATCTATGAATAATTTCGCGATGCATTTCACCTGAATTTCAGCGCCGCTCGGTACACCTTTACTCGAAAGTAATTCAACCGCCGACGGTGTTGATGTCCCAAGCAGCGTCGTCTTCCCAGAGCGATCAGTCATCTCAACACCGGCTCGCAGAACGCGGCAGGACGTTGATCACGTTCACCCTCGCAATCGTTTTCCTGTGCGGCATGGTCTGGGACGACGTCGAAAAACGCTATGCCGAAATCAGCAGCTCAAATCTCGAATCTGATTCAGCTGTGTTGCCGATTGCCAGTGCCGATCTCTCTGCAGACAAGATTTTTACGGGCGCCGTGACTGAAACCGACA
>Ga0187776_10001415_pt1 | contig 11993 bp, 8 predicted proteins | sample 0216_BV02_MP12_2_FD_132426 | JGI IMG/M metagenome (GOLD analysis project Ga0187776, IMG submission 132426) | Tropical peat soil microbial communities from peatlands in Department of Meta, Colombia - 0216_BV02_MP12_20_MG | ecosystem: Environmental > Terrestrial > Soil > Wetlands > Peat | place...
GGATGTGTCGGTCGAACTCTACAACAGCAGCCAGAACCCGAATGACAACCCCGGACCGGCGGTGAAGTTCACGGTGCCGACCGTCGTCAATGGCAAGGTGTTCGTGGGCACGCAGAATCAGTTGGCGGTTTTCGGGCTGCTCCCCTAGCAAGCCCTTCGAACGATTCGCAACCCACGCGCGCCACCATCTTTGGTGTCCTCAAGAAGCCGCTATCGGCAGCGCGAACAAATGGCCAAGGAATCAAGCCCTGTGCAGTCGCCACACACTTGTTTCATCTTGGCCTTGGCGGCGTCGCAATCGGATTCGCTCAGCCGCAGCCAACCCTTCCCCTTACAGCTGTGTGGCCCTTGCAAGCGTTTACGCCGTCACGGAGTGGACATCGGCTTTCTCCTTGGCGAAAGCAGGGGCTAGGCCGGCGGTCACGAATAGCGTGGCGGCGGAGGCCAGGGCAAGATCGGTGAGTTTTTGAGCGTTTCTAAATATGCGAATTTCCTGACATATACGCTGACGCACATAATCGATGGGATGAGGTTTGATGCATATCCAGCCGATTTTTCAGGATAAACTCGTCGGGATCGTATTCCGCAAAGAAACAACACCGACCTTGAATTTATCCGAACGATTAGTCGAAGATATGGTCCATTGAATACACCAGAAATTAATTGCAGAAAAACCAAGACGGGGTGATAACAAAAAATGCAGATTCCAAATAAGAATATTTCGCGGCGTTGCCGAGTACGCGGTGCTCCGCCGTCACCTTCCCGAGAACGTCACGGACAAAACAAAAGTTCGTCCCGAAATTCGGTTTCGGGTCGATTTATTTCGTATATCCCCGGAAAATTGCGACTTATCAGCTCAGTTGGCTGGCATATTAATTGCTTGATTCTTATATAGGCATCGTTCTTACCTGAAAGGTCGCCAACAGGCGGCCAACTCAAGAGTAAGGCCGGACTTCATGCTCGCGTTGTAGGCATAGCCGATGAGCGGAGGTTTCAGAGGCTGTAACAGAGCCTTTGTATAAGGATCGACAGAGCTGCTCTATGATCAGAGTTTTCAAGCACTATTTTCCTGTATCCATTCTGCTACTGGCGATGGCGGAGGCGCTGATTTTGTTGTCTTCCATGCACGTCGGTGTATCACTGCGGTTCGTCACCACCCATCCCGGCGCTATCCACTCCGTCGGTTTCCTGACTCCCAAGGCCGTTATTTTTGCCGTCGTTATTCTCGGCATCATGACCGCCTTCGGGCTGTATCAACGGAATTCAGGGGAGGAAGGTCCGTGGGGGGACCTTATTCGCGTAACCGCGAGTTTTTTCGTCGGCCTGATCGTGATGATTTTGATCTTTTACGCGTTTCCCGATCTGTATCTCGGTCGTGGCGCGTTCGCTCTGGCTTTTCTCTATGCATATGCCGCAATCCTGTCAGCGCGCTTCTTATTCATGAAGTTCGCCGACCACACGGCGCTCAGACGACGGGTATTATTGGTAGGGTCGGGAAGCCGCGCCGCCAAAGTGCAAACGCTGGAAAAGGATGCCATGGGAAAAGTTCAGTTCAATCTTGTCGGGTGTTTGCCGCTTTCGAATGAACACGGCGATTATAACAACGCCAGGATATTGCCCGATCATGGTTCCATTTTGTCGGTCGCCAGGAAATACAAGGTGGATGAAATTGTCGTCGGAGTGCGCGAGCGCCGCAACGGCGGCATGCCGACGTCCCAATTGCTTGAATGCAAGCTCGCGGGCATTGAAATCATCGACCTTCCGTCCTTCTTCGAACGGCAGATGGGCCATATCCAACTCGAATCGCTCAATCCGAGCTGGATGATATTTTCGGACGGCTTTCAGCGCAGTTCCATGAAGGACATCACCAAGCGAGCCTTCGATATCGTCGTCAGCAGTTTGTTGCTATTGCTAACCATGCCGGTGTTTTTGTTGACTGCGCTGCTGGTCTGGCTGGAAAGCGGCAGCCCGATTCTGTACCGGCAGGAACGCGTGGGTGTGCATGGAAGGAGTTTCGATGTGCTGAAATTCCGCAGCATGCGTCACGACGCTGAACGAGATGGAGTGCCGCAATGGGCGAAGAAACAGGACACGCGAATCACGCGCGTTGGCAGGGTCATACGCATGCTGCGAATCGACGAGCTGCCCCAGATTTTCAATGTCCTGAAGGGCGACATGAGTTTTGTCGGGCCGCGCCCGGAGCGGCCTTATTTCGTCCATGAACTGGCGAAGAAGATTACTTATTATCCGTTGCGGCACACGGTAAAGCCCGGGATTACCGGTTGGGCCCAGATACGTTATTCCTACGGCGCCACCGTCGACGACGCGATCGAGAAACTTCAGTACGATCTGTATTACGTCAAGAATCACACTCTTTTCCTGGATCTGATCATTCTCCTCCAGACCGCCCAGGTGGTTCTGTTCGGTAAAGGCGCGCGCTGAGTCGCATCGAGTTGAAACGAATTAATTAGCGTCGCACCTTCAGTGGATTGAGGGGCGATTCATCCCAGCCCTTCACGTGACCGTTATTGAAGTACACCCGGGAGACACCATAATCCCAGACGTCGCCGCCGTCCCGGTCGGGAGCGCCTTGCAGGGCCATGACTTCGTTTTTCGACGATCCCTTGCCGAAAAACTTGCTCCGCAACTTGTCATCCCCCGGGTTGATATTTGCCCGCAGCGGGTCATCGGGGTCTTCCTCCCAGCGCGCGACCTTGCCATTCTCGAAATAAATCTTGGATTTGCCGTAATACCAGACATCGCTTTCGGTTTTGCTGGGCACGCCTTGGATGGCATATACCTCTCCCAGCGAGGTGCCGACGGTGAAGAATTTTTTGGTTTTCGGCGCTTCTTTTCCGGCGTCTTCGTCTATTGGCGCCTCGGCGGTCGGCGCCGGATGGGCTTCGTCAGTGTTGTTGCTTGGAGGCGGCCTGTCGACATGTTCCCGCGTGAAGATTTGCATGACGAAGTAGACGGTGCCGGCCATGGCCACGGCGGTGATTAGCGAGGGGAATTTTAATCGTTTACTTTTTGGTGGTTCGTCCGGGGTGACGATCAGGGGGTCCACTCTCTCGATTTCAGGCTCGGTAATGCTGTCCGTGGCGTAAGGCGGGACGATATCCTCCGCTGCGCGGGGAATTTCCGTTTCCTCGACGACGCGGGGTAGAGTGCCGTGTTTCTTATAATATTCGGCCAGCACCTTGTAGGAGTGGGTGATCTGCTTGGTTTTTTCCTCGGCCAATCTGCGCCGCCCGGCATCCTGCTGAAACCGGTCGGGATGCCAGATATTGACCAGGCTTTTATAGGCCTGCCGGAGTTCGTCCCAGCTCGCCTCCGGTCCAATACCGAGGATATGGTAGTGAGAGGTGTATTCGTCACTCATGGGGGCATATTGTCATGAGATATTTCCCCGTTGGCAAAGCGAGATTCTCCTGATCCGGACGGGGGGAACGGGCGGGCGCTTTCACGGGCGGGTGGCGAAGCGTTGTTGCAAGGCTGCCGGATATGACATCAATCATCAGGGGGGAGGTCCGCCGGTGCAAAATGATTCCCGTTGGAAATGTCTGGTCAATGACGATGGCGTTATGTAACCTTATGTTTCGCTATGAAATTCTTTTTGCACCGCATCTACCGCCACAAAACCTCAATCTTTAGCTGTATAATCCGCTCGTCGTTTGTGGAACGGTGGAATAGGATATATCAACCCAGAGTGCGGGGTTGAATCACCGGTTTGTGCAGGCCGACAAATAAACCGACAATAATTTATTACTCTTCGTAACGCCAACAACAATCAACACCGGATGTGAACGAGCAGCAATATCAGGACGCTGGGTCAATACGCAGGGCAGTAATCGTTATGACGTAGAATCGCATACAAAGCTACATGCATTAACAGGTATAACAATGAAGAATCTGTTTCGCGCGTTATTGGTGTTGCTGGCGGGAGTGGTAGTACTGTTATCGGGGTGTGCGTCCAAGCCGGATCTCACGGACGAAAAGGACAAAGGAACCAACCAATATGCATCCTATGTCGAAGGCGACTATCGCATCGGCGAGGATGACGTTTTGCAGGTCACCGTATGGCGTAATCCCGAGTTGTCCGTAACAGTACCGGTGCGTCCGGACGGGAAGATATCGGTGCCGTTGATTGGCGATGTGCAGGCCGGGGGGAACACTCCTATGCAGGTGGCGGCCATCATCAAGGACAAGCTTTCGGCTTACATCCGCGAGCCGAACGTCGCGGTCATTCTGACCCAACTTCGCAGTCATGAATTTCTTTCGCGCATCCGCGTCACGGGCGCCGTTCGCACCCCGAGATCGATGCCTTATCGGCAGGGCATGACGGTACTCGACGTCGTCCTGGAAGCCGGCGGCGTCAATGATTTCGCCGTGCCGAACCGGACCAAGGTCTACCGCAAACTCAAGAACAAGATTGAAGTCATCGATATCGACCTGGGAGATATCCTGACCAAGGGAAAGCTTGAGACCAACGTCGAGCTCAAGCCGGGGGACGTGGTGACGGTTCCGGAAAGACTGTTCTGACCCCAGCATCCACGCCATGAAACTGCACCCCGATCAATTCATCTCGATTCTAACCACCGAGGCCTTTCACCACCGCAAGGCCGTCGTGGCCATTTTTGTCGTCGCCAACCTGATGACCTTGACGCTGGGCGTGTTGTGGCCGAAGGCATACACCGCGTCAACGACGATTCTGGTCGAAGACAAGAAGATCATTCAGCCACTGATGCAGGGCGCGGCGGTTACCACCGACGTTGCCGATCGTTCACGACTGGCCAGGGATGTTATTTTTGGCCGCAAGATCATGAATCAGATCCTCGAAGACGCCGGCTGGCTGAAAAACAACCCTTCGCCGTCGGAGCAGGAAAAAATCATCGACAACTTGATCCGGCAGACCAAGATTACTAACACCGGCCGGGATCTCATCAAGATCGAGTACAAGGACGGCGATCCGGAACGCGCGTTCAAGACCACCAAGAGATACGCCGAACTGTTCATCGCCGAGAGCCTGAACGCCAAGGCGGCGGAAAGCCAGGCGGCTTTCGACTTCATCGACCAGCAAACCGAGGCGTACCACGCGAAGCTGACCAAGGCGGAAGAACAGCTGAAGGAATTCCGCTCGGCCAACCTCGACGCGCGTCCCGGCAGCGACGCCGATATCGGCACGCGCCTGAGCGCACTGCAACTGCGAATCGAACAATCCACGCAGGATCTTCAGGAAGCCGAAACCAAGAAAAAATCCATCGAGAAACAACTCTCGGGCGAGGCTGAAGTCGCCACCGTGCTGTCGCGCGAAGGACAATATCGGGCCCGCATCGGCGAACTGCAATCGCAGCTCGAAACGCTGCGGTTGAATTATCACGACACCTATCCCGACATCGTCCGGATCAAGCACCAGATCGAGGATTTGAACGAGGCGATCGCCGAGGACAGGAAACAGCGTGAAGAAGCCCGGGCAGCTGGCCGGGTCACGATCGACGACAGCGTAATCAACAACCCGATGTACCAGCAGCTGAAGCGCGATCTTTCCCAGGTGCAGATCAACATCGACACGCTGACCGCGCGAATCGCGGAAGCCAAGCGCGAATTGACCATGGAAGTCGATCTCGGAAAACGTGTGCACACGGGTGAGGCCGACCTTGCCGAGCTTACGCGCGATTATCAGGTCAACCGCGACATCTACCAGGATTTGTTGCGTCGCCGGGAGAGCGCCCGGGTATCCATGAATCTCGACAAGGAAAAACAGGGGTTGAACATCAAGATTCAGGAACCGGCGGTTCTGCCGCTGCATCCGACCGGCATACGTTTCATCCATTTTATTCTCGGCGGGATTGTCCTTGGTATCGGCATCCCGCTCGGGCTGCTGTACGCCAAGGTCGAAATCGATCGCCGCGTCAACGCCGGCTGGATGATAACCGAGAAATGCAAGCTGCCGTTGCTGGCGGAGGTACCGCACTTGTGGTCGCCCACTGAATTAAAAACGGTTATGCGCGGGTTGACCTGGCAATACTTGGCGATAATCGCCACCATGCTTATCGTGGGCGCGGTCGGGTCGATGCATGTCATGAAGACGTTCATGCTATGAGCAAGATAGAGAAAGCGCTGAACAAAGCCCGCACGGCGGGTCTTCTGAAGGTGGTTCCACCCCTCGAGCCGTCGCCACAGACGGAGCCCGCGACCCGGGCGATTGTCCCACACCCCGAGCAGCATCTCATTTCCAGTGACGCGATCGCGCAGATGCGCGAGAAAGCGCTTCTCGGAAAGAACGTCCTGTCTGAAAATCGCATCATTTATCCCGAGCAGGCGGAAAACGCCACGGTACGCGCTTTCCGGGAAATCAGAACCAAGATTCTCCAAAAAACCCGCGGCGCGAATTGCACGATCATGGTCACTTCGGTGACGGGGCACGGCGGATGCAGCTTTGTCGCCATGAATCTGGGGGCCGCCTTCGCCTTCGACGCCGGTAAAACGGCGCTCCTGGTCGACTGCAATTTCAGGAACCCTTCGTTGCAGACCAAGCTCATGCCCGAAAAAACTCGCGGTCTGACAGATTACCTGGAACATCCCGAGATGAACCTCGCGGAGATCATCCACGCGGTCGGTATAGAACGATTGCGGCTTATTCCGTCCGGGGGCCGGCGCGAAATTCCCGCCGAGTACTTCACTTCCGCCAGGATGAAGGACCTTCTTGATGACATCACGCGCCGTTACGCGGAGCGATTCATCATACTCGATGCCCCACCAATGACGGAAACGGCGGACACGCGAATCCTCGCAGAGTTGTGCGATTACGCCGTGCTGGTGGCGCCGTATGGCAAGGTGACGGAGTCGCAGATCAGCGCGTGCGCCAAGGTGCTGGGCGACAAAAAACTGCTCGGCGTCATCCTCAACAACGAGCCGCGCCCGCCGCGTATACAGTGGCGCAAGATATTTCTGAACCCAATCTCCGTTCTCTGGCACAATAGAACCCATCGCAATGCTACAAAGTGACAAAGAATAAACCGCGATACATCAGGAAACGCGACACGGTAGTCATTCTGGGGCTTGCGCTTTACGGATTGTGCCCGGCGGCGTTATATGCCGGTGACGTCGCCTACGGTCTGGGGTATTCGAGCGAGTACAGCAGCAATATCGCGCACGTACCGGTCAATCCGCAGAAGGAGTGGATCAATTCGATCATGGCGGGGATGGGATACGCGGAAAACACGCCCGATTTCGCCGCGCACGTACTGTCGCAGGCGCAATACAATAATTACCGCAACAACGTTTTCGCCAACGAAACGCTGTTTAACCTCGATTCGTCGGCGGTCTGGACCGTCTCGCCGCAGAGATTTAACTGGGTGGCCACGGATGTCTACCGGCAACTCCCGATCGACATCACGGCGACCGTAACGCCTGCCAACCGTGAAAACGTGAACGTGTTCAACACCGGTCCCGATTTCCTCGTTCATATCAGTCCGGTTCAGACTGTGGCGCTCGGCGCGCGTTATGGAAATTTCTATTCTTCCACCAGCAATACTGATAATGACAATGCTTCGGGATATGCCAGGTGGTTGTATCAGTCCACGCCGCGCACGACCTACTCGCTCAACTACGAGGTGCAAGACTTCAGATACAAGGACGACGTGGCCAATGACAATTTCAAGCAACAAGACATTTATTTCAGCATGCATACCCGTCCGTCCCAGTCGGAATTAATTCTGGATCTTGGCACCACCAAGATCAGCCGCGACCGCAACGCCGACGTAAGTGATCAGAGTGGAAGATTGACATGGTTGCGCCAGATCAACCCCAGTTCGAGCATGGGCGCCGATTTCAGCGCCGAATTCTCCAATACCAGTAATGACGTGCTGGCGGCGTCGACCCCGGCAACAGGGCCGTCGCCTTCGCCGGCGCCGATCGTCCAGCCGACCGCCGCGACAAGTGATGTCTACCGGACCAAGCGCGGGGAGGTGTTTTACACGCAGCAGAGCAGCCGGTTCGGTACGGCGCTGCAGATTTTTGGGCAGGATCAGGATTATCAAGTGACACCCGATGACAATAGGCAAACGGGCGGCAACCTGGAGCTTGCCTATTATTATTCAGATACCGTCGCGACTGCGTTATTCAGCAGTTACCAGGAAACGAAATACACGATCCTCGAGCGGCGCGATATCGACCGGGATACCAGTCTGCGTTTCGGGTATAGAGTCGGGAGAGACATTCTTCTGGGCGTCGAAGGGGGAAGATTGGAACGCGCGAGCACCGATCCGACCGCGCCCTTTACCGATGATTGGATCATGTTTTCCGTGCTGTACAGCAGCGGTCCCGTATTCAGAATATTGAGCCCAAGGGCGCCTGGATTTGGAACGTTGATTACAAGGTAGGTCTGCTCATGTATCTTGAATTTTTTCATTTGAAGGAATTTCCTTTCCGACTCACCCCGGATTCGGAATTCATTTACATGAGCGGGGCGCATTCGCGCGCCAAAGCGTACATGGACTACACCGTGTGGAACCGGGAAGGATTCGTGGTGATCACGGGTGAAATCGGGTCCGGCAAGACGACGCTGATCCAGAAGCTGTTGTCCGAGCTGGATGAAAACGTGTTGGTCGCCAAGATATTCCAGACCCAGCTGGACGAAGTCGAGCTCCTGCAGGCGGTGCTGGTCGAATTCGGACTCAACCCGTTCAACGCCAAGAAGGTGGAGCTGATCGACATGCTCAACACCTTCCTGGTCGATAACTTCCTGCAGCTGAAGCAGCTGTTGTTGATTGTCGACGACGCGCACAATCTGAGCATGAAGGTGCTCGAGGAAATCCGCATGCTGTCGGGACTCGAAACGCGCAAGGAAAAGGTGCTGCATGTGATCCTGGTGGGACAGCCGTCGCTCAACGACAAGCTCGACGCCCCGGAGATGGAACAGCTGCTGCAACGTGTGCGGCTGCGCTACCACATCAAGGCGCTGTCCGAGAACGACACCCACGATTATATCGTGCACCGGTTGCGGATCGGCGGTGCCCCGCAGCCGGAGAGCATTTTCACGCCAGATACCTTCCCGATCATTTACAGATACACCGGCGGCATACCGCGGCTCATCAACACCCTGTGCGATACCGCCATGACCTGCGGATTTGCGGACAACGTCCATACCTTGTCCCAGGACGTTCTCAAGACGGCGATCGAGGAATTGCGGTGGCTGCCTTACGCCAAGCGCATGAACGCTCGCGGCACGGCCGCCAAAACGGCGGCGGAAAGCGACGCAAAAGGCCCGGCGCTTGACAGCGCCAAGACACTGGCGGACATCAGCAACCAGATCGGCCGGTTAGATGGTATATCACCGGCGCTTTCCTCCATCGAGGGGAAGATGGCGAATATCGAGGCATTGCTGAAGCGCATTGCCTATTCTCTGGATACGGATAAAACGGGCACGGAGAGCGTCAAGGCGAAACAACTCAGAGACAAATAGGTTCGACCGGAGACGACCATGTGCGGCATTGCTGGCATTCTGAACACATCCTCCGGTCCTCCGCCGGCTAGACCGGAGTTGTCCGCGATGATCCGTACGCTCCGGCATCGCGGCCCCGACGGTTACGGTTACTATGCGGACGACGTCCTGGGGATGGCCCATGCGCGCTTGAGCATAATCGACCTCGAAGGCGGATGGCAGCCGATCCACAACGAGGACAAGACCGTCTGGGTCGTTTTCAACGGCGAGATATTCAATTACATCGAGCTGCGGCAGGAGCTGGAAGCCAGCGGCCATCGGTTCTACACCCGCTCCGACACCGAAGTCATCGTCCATCTTTACGAGCAGTATGGCGATGAGTTCGTGCACCATCTCAACGGCCAGTTCGGCATCGGCCTGTGGGACACCGCCAAAAAACGCCTGGTCCTGGCGCGCGACCGCACCGGTATCCGCCCGGTTTTCTACACGACATCGCACGGTCGTCTGCTGTTCGCCTCCGAGATCAAGGCGTTGTTTGCGCTGGCCGACGTGCCACGCCGGCTCAATGAGCGCGCGCTGGGCGAAATCTTCACCTATTGGTCGCCGCTTGCTCCCGCGACCGCCTTCGATGGCATCGAGGCGCTGCCCCCGGGCCACCTGCTGATCGCGCAAGACGGGCGCGTCCGGGTCCGCCGCTACTGGGACTGGTCCTTCCCCGAATCGGCGACGGATTCGCGCAGTGGCGCCTCTTACGCCGAGGAACTGCGCGAATTGCTGATCGACGCGGTGCGATTGCAATTGCGCGCTGACGTACCGGTCGGGGCGTACCTGAGCGGAGGGCTGGATTCCTCCATCGTGACCACAATCATCAAAAACTTCACGGACACGCCGTTACGCACCTTTTCGGTGACATTCGAGGACGCCGAATTCGACGAGAGCCGGCATCAGCAGGATCTGGTCCGGTATCTGGGCACCGATCATACTGACGTACACTGCACCGCCTTTGACATCGGTGCCGCCTTCCCGCGCACGATCTGGCACACCGAGACCCCGATCGTGCGCACCGCGCCCACGCCGCTGATGCTGCTTTCGGCCCGCGTGCGCGCCGAAGGATACAAGGTAGTTCTGACTGGAGAAGGCGCGGACGAGGTCTTCGGCGGTTACGACATCTTCAAGGAGGCGAAAATCAGGCGTTTCTGGGCCCGTGCCCCGCAATCCAGGATCCGCCCGCGGATTCTCGAGCGGCTCTACCCCTATCTCAAGCACTCACCGGCATCGGGTCGGGCCTTCACGGAGAAGTTTTTCAGCGAGGGCCTCGAGCACAAAGACAAGCCGTTCTTCGCCCACATCCCGCGCTGGACCACGACTCGCCGCATCTGGCAGTTCTTCAGTCCCGAATTGCGTGAAGCCTTGAGCGGTTTTGATCCGTATTCCGCCATTGGGGGCCTCTTACCGCCGGGAATAGACCGGTGGTTGCCGCTGGGACGCGACCAGTACATCGAGGCGCACACCCTCATGTCCGGTTACCTGCTCTGTTCGCAAGGCGACCGCGTGGCCATGGCCAATTCCGTCGAGGGGCGTTTTCCGTTCCTCGACCATCGCGTGATTGAATTCGCAAATCAGCTGCCGCCGCGCTACAAGCTCATGGGGCTCACGGAAAAATACCTCCTCAAGCAGGCCATGAAAGGATGGCTGCCAGAATCCATACGCAATCGCACGAAGCAGCCTTATCGTGCACCCGACAGCCAGAGTTTCTTCCGCGATGGCGCGCCGCTCGACTATGTCGCGGAGCTTTTAAGCGATTCTCGCTTGCGCACGGCCGGTTATTTCGAGCCGCGATCGGTGGCGAAGCTGGTGGAAAAATGCCGCGCCGGGCGCGCCATCGGATTTGGCGACAATATGGCTTTCGTCGGTATACTTTCCGCCATGTTGGTGGATGACATGTTTATCCGCGCCGCATCCCCGGCGGGGGAATTTTTACGCGAGCCGGCCAAGACGGCCCGCGCGTAATATGCATCAGGCGATTCTATGCTTCTACATCAATTTTTCGAAGCCAGCGTTGAACGTCACCCGGAAAAGGTCGCGCTGATATGCGAAGGCCGGCGTCACACCTACGGTGAAATAAATTACCTGGCTACACGGCTCGCCGGTGCCTTGCAGCACTTGGGGGTCGAGCGCGGAGACCGGGTGGCGGTCTTCATGGATAACGCGCTCGAGGCCGTCGTGGCCATCTATGCCGCGCTCAAGGCGGGCGCGGCGATCATGCCGATAAACGCGTTGACGAAGCGCGACAAACTCACTTATATCCTCAACGATGCGCGCCCCGCCTGTCTCCTAACGCATCAGGCGCTCGCGGATGTCTGGCGCGAGGCGCTCGCGCACAATAAAAGCGTGCGCGCCTGCCTGATCGCGGGCGAATCGAGCACGCCCGCGGTCTCGGGCAGTCGCCGCCTTTCGTTGGCCGATGCGCTCGCGCTGGGTGGTCACCACGAGAAACCGCTGACTATCGATCAGGACCTCGCGGGCATCATCTACACCTCCGGCTCCA
>Ga0187776_10001417_pt1 | contig 11987 bp, 16 predicted proteins | sample 0216_BV02_MP12_2_FD_132426 | JGI IMG/M metagenome (GOLD analysis project Ga0187776, IMG submission 132426) | Tropical peat soil microbial communities from peatlands in Department of Meta, Colombia - 0216_BV02_MP12_20_MG | ecosystem: Environmental > Terrestrial > Soil > Wetlands > Peat | place...
CAGATCCTCTGCGAAGCCGGGCTGCTTCCCGGCACGCTGCGTCCGAACGCGTCGCTCGCGTTCGCGTGCCGCGACGTGCCGCTCGTCGTCGAGCGTGCGGACACGCCGTTCACCGACCGCTGCGAGGCCGATCAGCGCCTGACCATCCCGATCAAGCACGGGGAGGGCTGCTACTTCGCCGACGGGCCGCTGCTGGCCAAGCTGGAGGCGAACCGTCAGATCGCGCTCCGCTACGAGGTGAACCCCAACGGCTCGGTCGCCGCCGTCGCCGGCGTCCTCAACGCGGAGGGCAACGTCTTCGGCCTGATGCCGCACCCAGAGCACGCCGTCGACCCCTTGCTTGGCTCGACCGACGGGGCGCTCGTGCTCGGCTCGCTCGTCGACGCCGCACGCACGCGAGTCGCAACACCCGCCTAGCCCGGGCAGGTCGGGTTGAATTGTCGGTAGCGCACTACGGGGGCATCAACCCCAGCGCTTCGGCCAGCTGCGGCCGGTCGGCGAGGCGGGTCCGCAGCCGCTGGAGGTCGCGCGCACGGAGCGTCACCGGCCCTCGCCGCGCAGAGCCACCCGTCGCATAGGCGAAGCGGATGAGCCGCTCGCCGCCCGGTGCCTCGAGCAGCTGCACGTGGGACGTGAAGCGCTTGTCGCCGGCCTTCTGTGGAAGCGTCAGCTCCTCCACCAGCTCGGCCGGCCCCCAGGGCGTCGCCGCTCTTGCCATGAAGACCACCGTAGCGGCGAGACCGTCACGTGTCCGTGACGCCTTTGTGCCGAAACGGTGACGAATGCAGCTCCCGGCTGGGTCTGCGTGGCCCGGCTGACGACAAGGCTGATCTTGGCGCCGAAGACGATCGCGACAGACGCGAGGAACGGCGCCGGTTCAGCCGCTCCTACGCCAGCCGTCGCCTCTAGCCTTGCCGCGTGCGACGGGTCCTCGTCACCGGGATGTCAGGCACCGGCAAGTCGGCCGCGCTCGCGGAGCTGCGCGACCGCGGCTTCGAGACGGTCGACACCGATGAACCGGGCTGGACGGAATGGTCAGAGCAGGAGGCCGGCCTGGTCTGGCGGGAAGATCGAATCGCCGAGCTGCTCTCCGTGGAGCGCGAGGTGCCGCTCTACGTGTCCGGGACCGTCCCGAACCAGGGGCGGTTCTACCGCGACTTCGAAGCGATCGTCCTCCTCAGCGCGCCGGCCGACGTCCTGCTCGGCCGTATCGAGAGCCGGACCACCAACGACTACGGAAAGAGCGCCGAGGAGCGCGAGCTGATCCTCGGTCACCTCGCGGAGGTCGAGCCGTTGCTGCGCGCCACGTGCACGCACGAGATCGACGCGGCGCAGCCGCTCGAGGCTGTCGTGGCCCAGCTGGTCGCGATCGGCGAGAGCCCTGCTGGACGCTAATCCGCGCCCGGCACGGTCTCCGCCAGCGCCTCCAGGCCGGGTGGCCTGATCTCGACGATCACGTCGCCCGTGCTCCGAACGTACCCCTTCGCGATCAAGGCGCGCCCGGCGCCGACCGCGGTGATCTCGAGACGATCGGGATACCACGAGATCTCGACGGGTCCGTATGCCGTGCCTCCCGGGTCGCTCGGCCTGACCTCGACGTTCCCGTCAGGCGTTGCCCTCAGCTTCGCGGTGCAGGTCGCCTTCCGGAGATCCCTCTCCAGCTCGCGTGTCGTCATGTCACCAGCTCCTCTCTCTTCGCCAGGTCGACGAGGTGGTTCCAGCGCTCGTCGACGTGCGACTGGATGAGTTCGATGTCTTCGGCCGAGAGGTGGCTGAAGCGGCCCTGTGCCTCGAGGAACTCGCTCACCGGCACCGGATGCTTCGGCTCGAACGTGATCCTCCACTCCCCGTGGTCGCACTCGGCGAGCGGGAAGTAGCGGGACTCGACGGCCAGGCGCGCGATCTCGGTCGACTGAGCGGTCGGGTATCTCCAGCCGGGCGGGCACGGCCCGAGCACGTGCAGGAACCGGAATCCCTTCACCTCGGCCGCTCGGGCGACCTTCTTCCTGAAGTCTCGCAACATCGGCACCGAGCCCGCGGCGAGCGTTGCCACATAGGGAATGCGATGCGCGGCCATGATTCCCGCCAGGTCCTTCTTCTGACCGGACTTCGGAGCCGTCTCGGGCGTCGTCGTCGTCCAGGCGCCCTCCGGGGTTGCGCCCGACCTCTGGACGCCGGTGTTCATGTACGCCTCGTTGTCGTTGAGGACGTAGATGATGTCCTCGTTCCGCTCGGCCGCCGCAGACACACCGGAGAAGCCGATGTCGGCGGTTGCGCCGTCTCCGCCCCAGACGACGACGGTCGTATTGTCACGGCCCCGGAGCCGGAACGCCGCCTTGAGCCCGGAGGCTTCCGCCGCCGAGGAAGCGAACGGTGTCAGTAGCACGGGCACCCGGAACGCGTTGACGGGAAACACCCCTGCGACGATCGTCCAGCACGACGCCGGGATGACGAGGACGGTCTCGGATTCCGGCGCCGCCGTCGCCAGCGCGCCGAGAACGTGACGAACGTTGATCGCCGGCGCGCAGCCGGCGCACGCGCCGTGGCCCGGGAGGAGGACCCGCTCCTCGGAGACGATCTCTTCGAGCCAGGCGGGCATCACGCGACCCCCTCCGGCACGTAGACCGGCCGCGCGTGAGCTCCGTTCGACCGCGTCCGGTCGAGGATCCAGCGAAGGGTCGCGGGCGTGACCTCCGCGCCGCCGAGCCCGCCGACGTAGCTCACCGGGCTCGCCTGCGGAAGCTCGAGTGATCGCACGTCGCCTCCGAGTGGCCCGAGCGAGCCGAAGGCGGGCGAGCGGTCGACGACGGAGATGTGAGTGGCTCCGGCAAGAGCGGCCGAAAGCTCGGACACCGGGAACGGCCGATACGCATGGATGCGGACGAGCAGGAGGTCGTCGTCGTCCTCGAGCAGCTCCTTCGCGGTATCGCCGATCGTCCCGATCGCCACCAGTGCCGTTTCCGCATCGGGGTTGCCCGCAACCTCGAGGGCGCCGATCTTCTCGCGCCCGAAATGCGACGTGAACTCCGAGCTGACCGTCTCGATGATGTTTCGCGCGTCGTCCATCGCCTCTGCGACCTTGCGCTGGAACGCGTAGTAGTCGTCGGCGTCGGGCAGCGAGGAGAACGCTCGCGCCCGGGCCGGGTCGAGCACCCAGTCTTCCGGCGGGCGCAGTTCCGGGATGAACTCGTCGACCGCCTGCTGCGTCGGGACGTCGAGCACCTCCGACGTGTGTGAGAGCAAGAACCCCTCGGCACAGACCATCACGGGGAGCATCGCCGTCTCGGCGATCCGATAGGCGCAGAGGATGCTGTCCAGGACCTCCTGCGCCGAGGCGCAGTAGAGCTGGATCCAGCCGGTGTCCCTCTGGCTCATGCTGTCCGACAGATCGGCCTCGATGCTCCACGGCGCGAAGACGGCCCGGTTGATGTTCACCACGACGAGCGGCACCCGCTCCCTCGACGCTCGGTGGAGCTGTTCGTGCGCGTACAGGAGCCCCTGCGACGAGGTGGCGGTGAAGGTGCGCACCCCGCCTCGCGCCGCCGCGATGACGTAGCCGAACATCGAATGCTCGCTCTCGAGATGGGCGTACTCGACGTCTTCGCGGCCGGCGACGTACTCCGCCAAGCGCTCGACGATGATCGTTTGAGGCGTGATCGGGTAACAGGCGATCGCCTGCACACGGGCGAGCATCGCCGCGCAGGCCGCTGCCTCGTCCGACGTCATCACGACCCGCCCCTGCGGAAGCGGTTTCACGCTCGCACCTCCTCCATCTCGATCGCGTCGCGAACGGGGCACACCACCTCGCAGATGCCGCAGCCCTTGCAGTAGAGGTAGTCGATGTCCACCGAGCCGTCGCTCCGCGTGATCGCGCCTTCCGGGCAGAAGAGCATGCACAGCGCACAGGCGGTGCAGGCGTCCTTGAGCACGGGCCGGTCCAGCGACCAGGTGCCGGTGTGGAGGTGCAGGGAGTCCGTCGTCGTGATCGGGAAGGCCGGCCGGCTCGGCGGCGCCTTCGCGCCGGCGGGTACGGGCTCGAACGCCGCGTCGCCCGTGAGCTTGTGCTGTCGCGTGCACCGGGCATAGCCCTCTCGAGCCGCAACGACGTTCGCGCCGGCGATGGCGCCCATTCGGTCCGTGATCGCCTGCTCGAGGAACGCGAGTGCGTCCGGAGCCAGCAGGCGCACCACGGCGCCGAGGACGGCGACGTTGCCCATCGGCCGCCCCTCCGAGGAGAGGATCCCGTTGTCCTGAGCGATTCGCGAGCCCGGCACGCGCGCGATGTCGAACGGGCCGGCGTGGGCGAACCGCTCCTCGCGGTTGAGGACGATCAGGCCGCCCGGCTTGACCGCCGCCAGAACCTCCGGCGGAGGTGGCGAGGGGGTGATGACGACGAGGACGTCACACTCGCTCACCTTGTACCGGCGATGGATGGGCGACGTCTCGTCCCAGCGCACGAACGCCGAGATCGGCGCTCCTCGTCGCTCGGCCTTGAACTCGGGGAAGCTCTGAACCCAGAAACCTGCGCGAGCGAAGGTGTCGGCGAGAAGCTGCGACGCGAGAACGACCCCCTCGCCGCCCCGGCCGACAATGAGCATCTCCTTCACGGTCGCTCCTTCGCAGCTTGCTCAGCGCTCCGATAGTCGCTCCGGATCGCCAAATCGGCATCGGGGAGATCGCTGACGCGGCTCCGTATTCGCCCCCGATGGCGCTCAGGCCCGCGCGGACGCTCTCAGCTCCGTTCGGCTGCCCCTGCGATCGGGCGCCGACGCAGCGTGGCTACTCCCCGCGTTCGATGAGTTCCACGCGGTAGCCGTCCGGGTCCTGGACGAAGCAGAGGCGCGAGCCGCCCTCACGCACCGAGTACGGTGGCCGCTCCGGCTCGATGCCCTGGCCGGCGAGGTCGGCCAGCGTCCCGTCGAGGTCGCCGACGCCGACGGCGATGTGGCCGTAGCCGGTGCCGAGGTCATAGGTGCGGCCGTCGTGGTTGAACGTCAGCTCGAGCACCGACTCCTGGTCGCCGATCCCGAAGAAGTAGTTTGTCGCCTCCTTGACGCCGTCGCGCACGATGTCCATGTCGTGCTCGAAGCGAAAGCCGAGCGCCTCGTAGAACGCGCGCGAGCGCTCCGGGTCGGTGATCCGCACCATCGTGTGCAGGAAGCGCGCCACGGCGACGATGCTACTGGAAGCTGCTGAGGCTGAGCTCGGCGGTGCCCGGGCCCGGCTTGGGCGCCCCGCCGTTCGTCTGGCACTTCTCCGCCTCGGCCGAGCGCGCGGAGACCTGCCGGCCGGTCGTGAGTGTCACGCGAAAGGTGAACGGCTTGTCCCACAGCGAGCCGCAGTAGTTCTCCCACTTGATCCACGCGGTCGCGCGGCGTCCCGGTTGGAGCACTCCGACGGCCCGGCTCTGCGGGAAAGCGCGGTCGCCGCGATGGATTGTGACCGTGACCTGCTTGCCGTCGGAGCGGAAGAGCTCGAGCTTCGGGAAGCCACCGAGCCGGCACGGGCTCGAGCCGGCGTTGCGTACCGAGAACCCGCCGAGCAGGTTGCCGGTCGCGCCCTGGAACGAGACGGAGCTCTCGAGGCTGCACGCCGCGGCGTGCTTGGAGGACCCGCAGCCGGCGAGCAGCGCGGCCGCGAGCAGCGAGCAGAAGACCGCTCTGGTCATGCTCACATGATCGCGCGCCCGCGGTAGAGAAGCTCGCGCGAGGGGAGTGGAGAAGCAGTTCAGCCGCGCCCGGCCCTCTCCCACGTGCAACCATCGAGCGAGACCAACGGGAGGTGACCATGGCAACGCAGACCCAGACCTTCGACACGAGGATCGACATTCCGGAGGACGCACGTCAGGAGCTCGTCGCACTGCTCAACGCGCGGCTCGCGGACACGTTCGACCTCTACTCACAGCTCAAACAGGCGCACTGGAACGTCAAGGGCAGCGACTTCATCCAGCTCCACCTGCTCTACGATCAGGTCGCGGAGAGCGTGCTCGAGCACGTGGACGAGATCGCGGAGCGCGCGACGGCGCTGGGCGGGCTCGCGCTCGGCACCGCGCGGCTCGCGGCTGAGGCCTCGTCGCTCGACGAGTACCCGCTCGATGCGGTGGACGGCATGGACACCGTCGCCGCGATCGCCGACCGGCTCGCCGCCTACGGCGCCGCGGTGCGCACCGCGATCGACACCTCGACCGAGCGCGGCGATCTCGACACCGCCGACCTCTTCACCGAGGTCTCGCGCGGGATCGACAAGCACCTCTGGTTCGTCGAGGCGCACCTGCAGTCGTGACGACGAGGATCACCGACAAGACCGACTACAGCCGCTTCGTCAGCCCGGACGGCGAGGACGAGGGCATCTGGCTCGACAACGTCGAGGTGCATCTCGTCACGCATCCCGCGGGCCAGGTCAAGGAGATGCACGTCCACGACCCGCCGCAGGACCACGTGATCGTGATCCGCTCCGGGCGCATGCGCTGGACGGTCGACGGCGAGACCCGCGACTGCGGCCCCGGCGACGTGATCACCACGCCGGCGGGAAGGCCGCACGCGTACGAGGTGCTCGGCGACGAGGACGCGCGAGTCGCCTGCATCGACTCGCCGCCGCTGCCGAGGCCTGCCGGTTAGCCGAGTAGGTCGCTCAGGCTGAAGCCGCCGCGGACGAGCTTGTCGATCGGCGCGTTCTCGACGAGCTGGCGCAGCCCTGCGGCCACGAGCCCCGGGATGTCGCCGCGCCGCTCCGATTCGTCGATCGACCGCAGCATCCCGGCGCGCAGCGCCACGTCGACGGTGTGCCGGTCCCAGTGACGGTGGAAGACCGAGCCGCCGCCGAGCGAGAGCACGAGCTCCTCGCGTGTGGTGTGCAGGCGGCACGCGGCGCCGTCGAGCCCGTCGAGGACGATCCGTTGGACGGTGGCGTCGAACCCCCCGGTCGCACCGCCACGCGACACGCACGGGTTCGCGATTCTCGGTGAGGGCGGGTCGAGCGCTCCCTTGCCGAGCTCGACCCCGACGAGCACGGCCCCGCTTGCGAGCAGCGCAGCGAGGATCCAGGCGGCGCCCTTCATGCCACCCTCCGTCGGAAGGCGAGGGCGAGGACCAGGGCGAGAACTGCGAAGCCGGCGCAGAGGAAGAAGGCGGAGCGCGAGGCGCGCGTGATCGTGGCCTCGATCGCGCCGAGCAGCTGGTCGCGGGCGGCGGCGAGCGCGGAGTCGTGTTGCGCGCCGTGCGCGTTGAACGGCTGCGAGAGGTCGGGCGTCTCCCCTTCCTGGGCTCGCTCGAAGGCCTTGCGGAGGTCGAGCGCGACGGGCACCTTCTTGTCGAGCCCGACCTTCGCGTCGAGCATCACGGCGGTCCCGCGCAGGAGCGCGCGGTCGCCGGCCGCCGGGACCTTCGAGGCCAAGAGCGGGGCTATCAGCGCGAGGGCGAGCACGAGCCCGGCGTGGCGCGCGCCGACGGTCAGCGTGCCGCTGCGGGTCAAGCCGGCACCGCGGTCGAGCGCCGCGTTCGAGAGCACCGGCAGCGCGAGCCCGAGGCCCGCACCGCAGAGCGCGAGCGCCCACACCGCCAGCCAGACGCTCGCGTAGGGCAGCAGCGCGAGGCCGACGAGCCCCGCCGCGAGTAGCCCGGCCCCGCCGCAGACCGCGAGGAGCCCGCTTAGCCGCCGCCCGAGCGGACGCGCCGCCAGCGCCGCGGCGGGCAGGGCGCTCACGGTCAGCGCGCCGCCGATCGGCGAGTAGTTCCAGACGCTGATCACGATCAGCACGGCCAGGAAGAGCGCGCCCACGAGCGCTCCGAACAGCAGCCCGAGGCAGGCGTTTGCCGGCAGCGTCCGCCGCAGCGCCGGGCTCCAGCCCTCTTCGGCCTCCGCTTCCGGATGCCCCCGCCAGACGCCCACCAGGCCGAGCGCCGCGACCGGCGCCTGCACGACGAAGATCGCCCGCCAGTCGAATGCTTGCGTGAGCACGCCGCCGAGCGCGGGCCCGAGCGCGAGCCCGTACGTCCCGGCCCACGTCCACTTGACCCGGCCGAGCACCGGCAGCGAGCCGACGAGGAGCAGCGCCCCGCCGATGCCCTGGACGCTGCGCGCGCCGATCAGGAAGCCGAGGCTCTGGGACGCCGCGCAGGCGATCGAGGCCGCGAGGAAGAGCCCGAGCCCCAGGCCGAGCACGAGCCGCGCCTCGAGCCGGTGCACGAAGAGCACGAACACGAGTGCCGTGAGCGCGACGGCGAGGTTGTAGGCCGTCACGACCCAGGAGACGCCGGTGATCGTCGTGTTGAACTGCCCGTAGAGGCCGGGCAGCGCGAGGACGACGATCGAGGAGTCGGCGAACGCGACCGCGACGGCGGCCGCGAGCGGCGCGGAGAGCCCGCGCCTCACCTTCCCCAGGTGTCGTGCGGCACGCGGCGGCCCGGTGGCTCCAGGTGCCAGTAGTCGCGGGCCTCGGCGACCAGGCCCTCGTCGTCGAAGCGGAGCATCGAGCAGCCGGCGAGCGTCTGCTCGGTCCCGTCCGGCGAGACCAGCGTCGCCCACCACTCGACCGCGGCGCGGTCGCCCTCTTCGACCGGCTCGCCGAAGCGCACCTCCTCGGCCCGCGCCTCGGGATACTCGCGGCGCGTGTACTCGATCGGCGGCTCGGGCTCGCGGAACGGCGCCGAGCGGAACACGCAGTCGGCCCGGTAGAGCGCGGCCGCCGCGTTGGGGTCGTCCGCCTCCCAGGCCCGCTTGTAGCCGTCAGCCCAGCGCTTCCCGAAGCTCACGGGTCCAGATCCTCTCGGACCAGGCCGTAGATGACGCCGTCCACCCACTCGTCGTTGCGCCAGTACGCCTTTCGGCGTACGCCCTCGTGGATCCAGCCGGCGCGCTCGGCGTGCGCCTGGGCGCGCTCGTTGAAGCCGTAGATCTCGAGCTGGAGACGGTGGTAGCCGAGCTCGAACAGGTGCCGCTGGAAGAGCCGCGCGGCCTCGTCGGCGACGCGTCGGCCGCGGAAGCGAGGGTGCACCGCAAGCGAGCCGAGGTTGGCGATCTTCGAGCGGCGGTTCGCGACCTGGAACCCCATCAGGCCCGCAGGCTCGCCGTCCACCTCGATCACGAAGCGGCCGTACTCCTCCGGCTCGGCCTGCGAGCGCTCGATCTCGGCCAGCAGCCCCTCGGGGTCGCGCGGTCGCACGACGGCGAGGTTCTCCACCACGTCGTCCTCGTTCATCAGCTCGAGCAAGAAGTCGACGTCGCCGGGCTGGGCCCGCCTCAAAGTGACGCTCACGGCGAGGGCGCGGCGACCGGCTCGCGCCGCGGCATGCGCACCGCGCCCGACCCAAGCGCGACGCCGCCGAGGATCAGCACCATCCCGGCCAGCTCCTGCCAGGTGAGCGGCTCGCCGAGCAGCAGCACGCCGTAGATCAGCGCGGTCATCGGCAGCAGGTAGGTGACGAGACTCAGGCGCGACGCGCCGTCCGAGCGCAGGACGCGGTAGGCGATGATCTGCGCCAGCGCCGTCCCGATCGCGGCGAGCGCGATCACCGAGCCGGTCTCCTTCCAGCCCGGGACGCTCGACGGGAGCTGCGCGAGGCCGAACGGGGTCAGAACGGCGAGGCCGCCGAGCATCGAGGTCGCCGCCAGCGTCAGCCCGCTCGTCCGCGCGACCAGCCGCTGGCCCCAGAGGCTGCCCACCGCATACGAGACCGACGCGAGCACGACGGCCATCGTCCCCGCCACGCCCCACCAGCCGCCTTCCGGGTGCACGCCCGCGAGCACGCCGACGCCGACCAGGCCGACGATGAACCCCGCCAGCCGCCAGCCGCGCACGGTCTCGCTCGGCTTGAAGCGGATCGCGAGCAGGACGACGAAGATCGGCATCGACGCGTTCGCGATCGCGGCCACGCCGGAGTCGATGTGCTTCTCGCCCCAGGCGATCAGCGTGAACGGGATCGCGCCGTTGACGACGCCGAGGGCGAAGCCCTCCCAGCCGAGCCGGCGCACGTCGGCCAGCGTTGCCCGCGCTCCGCGCTGCGCCACGAGCACCACGAGCAGCAGCGAAGCCGCGATCGCCAGCCGGAACATGATCATCGTCGCCGGCTCGAAGGCCCGGTCGGCGACCTTGATGAACATGTACGAGGCACCCCAGAACGCGGCGAGCAGGCCGATGTAGATCACGTAGGAACGGGACACAGCTCCGAGGCTACCCGTCGGCTCAGGGGGACGGTGCGAGCCACGCCTCGGCGGCCCGGGTCGCGCCCGGGCCGCTGAGATCGAGCTTGGACCGAGGCTGCTCTCTAGGTGGGTGTGCTTGCCGCCACCGCCGGAGCAGCGGCATCGGAGCCGGCAAGCCGTCGCCACATGGCGATGCTGACGATCAGCGTCCAGATGCCGGTGCCGACAAAGGCGAGGAACCCGATCGGCGGGATCAGCGCCACGACGGCGAGCGGAAACGCGACCCAGCCGAGCCACTTGGGCAGAAGCGCGCTGTTCACGATCGCGAGGCCGAAGCAGAGCAGGAGCAGCGCCATCCCGGCGAACGACAGCCCGGCGGTCACCTCGTTGTCGATGAGATTGAGCGTCTGCGCGGCGGCCGGGGAAAGGTGGCTCGGCGAGTCAACGAGCGCCCACTGGGCTCCGGCGCTCATGGCCCCCGAGACGGCGAAGAGGACCACGCCGCCGAAAGCGGTCGCCGTCAGGCCGCGCGAGGCTTCGTGGCGGCGCAGGTAGTCCCGAAGCACCCCGTAGAAGAAGACGCCGGCGACAACCGCAAGCAGCGTCAACACAGCGGACGCGCGTGAGCTGTCGCGGTGCGCGGTGTAGTAGGCGAGGACCTTCGCCGGGCTCGAGCTCGCCGACAGGCTGTTGGTTCCCACCAGGACGGCGACGAGCAGCAGGACGAAGAACAGGACGCCGGTCAACGGTGCCAGCTTCTTGACCATGGGTTCACTCCTCCGCAGGGGTCTAGACACGAACAAGCTGGACGGCCGGCGGACGCTAACCCATGTCGCAAGCCATGACAAGCCCGCGGCTCGGACATTGGCGATGATGGCTGCGTGCACGAGCGCGCCGACGTGGTCGTGATCGGCGGAGGGGTGATGGGAGCCGCCGCGCTGCGCTACCTCGCCGAGCTCGGCTCCCCGCGACCGCTCCTGCTGGAGCGCGACACGCTCGCCTGCGGGTCGACGGGCCACTGCGCCGGCGGCGTCCGCACGCTCTTCTCCGACGAGCTGAACGTCCGCATCGGGCTCGAATCGATCCGGCGGCTGCAGCGCTTCGAGGAGGAGGTCGGTGAGCAGCTCGACCTCCGCCTCGACGGTTACCTCTTTCTGCTCGGCGATCCCGCCGACCTCGGGCGCTTCGAGGCCGACCTCGTGCACCAGGTCGCCGCAGGGATCGAGACGCGCGTGTTGGCGCAGGAGGAAGCGCAGGAGCTCGTGCCCCAGCTCGCGGTCGAGGATCTCTGCGGCGCCGTCTTCAATCCGGTCGCAGGCACGGTCACGCCCGACCTCGTCGTGCAGGGCTGCGCGCGGCGGGCGGCCGAGCTCGGGGCGCGCGTGGAGCAGTCCTGCGCGGTGGAGCGGATCGTCGTCGAGGGCGGCCGCGTGGCCGGCGTCGAGACAGGGCGTGGGCGGATCGACACCGGCTGCGTCATCCTCACCGCAGGCGTCTGGTCGCGTGAGCTCGCCGCGACCGCGGGGCTCGACCTGCCCGTCGAGCCCGAGCGGCGGTTCATGCACGTCACCGGCGCGGCGCCGGATTTTCCGGAGCGGCTGCCGCTGACGATCGACTTCAGCACCTCGTTCTACTTCCATCGCGAGGGCGAAGGGCTCCTCTTCGGCGGGCGCGAGCAGTCGCTGGACGACCTCGCGCCACACGCAGCGCGGCGGGTACCGGCCCTCGCCGAGCTCGGCGTGCGCCACACGATCTCGGGCTACTACGAGATGAGCCCGGATCACAACGCGCTGATCGGGGCGGCGGCCGAGCCGGTGGGCCTCTTCTACGCCACTGGTTTCTCCGGC
>Ga0187776_10001419_pt1 | contig 11980 bp, 9 predicted proteins | sample 0216_BV02_MP12_2_FD_132426 | JGI IMG/M metagenome (GOLD analysis project Ga0187776, IMG submission 132426) | Tropical peat soil microbial communities from peatlands in Department of Meta, Colombia - 0216_BV02_MP12_20_MG | ecosystem: Environmental > Terrestrial > Soil > Wetlands > Peat | place...
CGCGCGACGAAAAGATCGCCGGACACGGTAGCGAAGAACGGCTCGAGCGCTTGCGACGCCGCTCGGGCTTCGGGCACTGCCCGCCACACTTTGTCGCGAGCGTTCGGCCCCTGCACCGCGATCATCGCCAGGTCGCGCCGCGGTGCGAGGGCGACCGCATCGGGGCGCCGGTCCGCGAGCGAGCGGAACCAGTCGAGGTCCTTTTCCGCGGTCGCCGCGTTGACGACGATGCGAAAGGCGTCCTCGCGCAGGAAATAGACGATGAGGTCGTCCAGCACGCCGCCGTCGGGCTTGAGGAGGCAGGAGTAGAGCGCCTTGCCGGGAGCTTTGAGCTTGTCGACGTTGTTCGCCAGCGCGTAGCGCAGGAACGCGCGCGCGCCCGTGCCGCCGAGGTCGACGGCCAGCATGTGCGAGACGTCGAACATGCCGGCGTCGCGGCGCACCGCGTGGTGCTCCTCGATTTGCGAGCCGTAGGAGACCGGCATCTCCCAGCCGCCGAAGTCGACCAGCTTCGCGCCGGTGGCGCGGTGCACTGCGTTGAGCGGGGTGTGCTTGAGCATCGACCTCTCCCGGTGACAAAAAAGGGCGAAACCGTGGAATCGGTTTCGCCCTATCTGTCCTTGGACCTGAGAGATTGCGGCGCCGATGACGCAAATGCCGCGCCGATGCCCCTTCGGTGGGCCGCCGCTTTAACGCCGGCGACCGCTCTCCAGATTGGTTACTGCGCCCGCACAGTCCGTGGTGCCTGAGCGATTCTCGGGAGTTACGCCTTCGGCGGCGGCTCGCCTGCGCAAGCCGCTCTCTCCTGCACGGGAAGCGACAGGTTACCGGCGGGAGGGCGGAAAGTCAAAAGGCGCCCTACTTCTTGAGCGTGAGGATCCAGTCGACCAGATTCTTGATGTCGGCGTCGGAGACCGCCGTGTTCGGCGGCATCGGGATCTGGCCCCAGACGCCCATGCCGCCCTTCTTCACCTTGTCGACGAGCTTCGCGGCCGCGGCCTTGTCGCCCTTGTACTTCGCCGCGACGTCCACGTACGCGGGACCGACGATCTTCTTGTCGATGGCGTGACACGCCGCGCAGCCGTCTTTCTTCATCAGCTCCTCGGCCGACTTGTTGTCGAGCGCGGCGTTCGCGCCGCCCGCGACCATGAGTCCGGCGACGAGCAGCAGGCCCTGGCTTTTCATTCCCGTTCTCCCCTGGCGGTTGGAAAAAAACGCCCGCGATCTTACCGCATGGGCAGGCGCGATGCCAGATTCGCTACGGCTCGGAGCGTGAGCCGGAGACCGCGACCTCCAGCGCGTCCAGCGCGTGGATCGGCGGCAGGCACGATGTGCCCGTGCACACCCACGCCGTGGCTTCGCCTCCCCCCTCGTGCGGCCGCGCGAGAGCGCCGGGCAGATCGCCTTCGCGCGCGAGGTCGAGCACCTGCACGCGCGGCCGGTACGCGCGCTCGAGCGCGCGCTGCCACGTGCCGCACGTCGGAGACTCGCCGCGAAGGATGACCGTGGTCGGCGGCGCGAGCGCGTCTTCGAGCGCGAACACAAGCGACGCCATCCCCGAAGGCTGCTGCCCTAGCTCGCGCGCGAAGGTGCGCAGCGTCCGCTCGGCAGACTCGAGATAGCGCGGCGCGCCCAGCCAGTGTCCGAGGGCTATGAGCGCGCCCGCCGCCACACCGTTCCCCGCCGGCGTGGCGTTGTCGTGCGCGGGCTTCGGGCGATGGATGAGCGGCTCGTGGTCGTGGCTGGTGAAGAAGAATCCGCCGTTTGCGCGGTCCTCGAAGCGCTCGAGCAGCGCCTCGGCGACCGCGATCGACCAGTCGAGATCCGCCCGGCGGAATCGCGTCTGCATCGCCTCGATGAGCGCCGCCAGCACGTACGCATGGTCGTCGAGGTAGGCGTTCAGGTGCGCGCGGCCGTCCTTGGACGTTGCGAGCATCCGCCCGCCGTTCCACAGCGAGCGCCGCACGAAATCGAGCGCGGCGCGCGCAGCCTCGAGCCAAGACGGCTCGTCGAACACCCGCGCCGCGCGCGCGAGCGCGCCGGCCATCAGCGCGTTCCACCCGGTGAGCACCTTGTCGTCGCGGCCGGGATGCACGCGCCGCTCGCGCGCCGCGAAGAGCTTCGCGCGCGCGCTCTCCAGGCGCCGCCGGGCTTCCGCCGGCGCAATGCCCAGCTCGCGCGCGACGTCGGACAGCGCCACCGCGACCCGCAAGTGCCACGCCGAGTGCTCGAAGTTCGGCGGGCCGTCGAGCCCCCAGTGGCGGCGCGCGACGGCCCACTCCTCGGGCCCGAGCAGCGCTTCGACGGCGTCCGGCGTCCAGACGTAGAACTTGCCCTCCTCGTGCTCGCTGTCGGCGTCGAGGCTCGAGTAGAAGGCGCCCTCGGGCGATCGCATCTCGCGCAATGTCCAGGCGACGATGCCGCGCGCGGCGCGCTCGAACGCCGCCTCCCCGGTCGCGCGCCAAGCGTCGGCGTAGAGCCCGAGCAGCGCCGCGTTGTCGTAGAGCATCTTCTCGAAGTGCGGGATCGACCACTGAGCGTCGACGCTGTAGCGGCAGAACCCGCCGCCGAGCTGATCGTGAATGCCGCCTGCGGCCATGCGCGCGAGCGTCACGGTGACGATGCGCAGCGGCTCTTCGTCTGAGGTCGCGGCGTAGCGGCGCAGGCAAAGCTCGAGCTCCGCCGCGTGCGGAAATTTCGGCGCGCCACCGAAGCCGCCGTCGACCGGATCGAACGACTGCGCAAGTCCCGCATAGGCTGCGTCGGCGGCGTGCGCGGGAAGCGCGGTGCCTAGCTGCGGCGGATCGGGGTTGGTGAGCGCGAGAGCGGACTTGAGCCGCTCGTTCTGCTCGGCGATCGCGCCGCCCTGCTCGCGATACGCTGCGGCGACCCGCTGCAGCAGGTCGGGAAAGCCGATAAGGCCGTAGCGCGAATCCTTCGGGAAGTAGGTGCCACCGAAGAACGGCGCCTGGTCGGGCGTGAGGAACATCGTCAGCGGCCAGCCGCCGCTGCGTCGGTTGAGCATCGCCTGCGCCGCCTGGTAGATCTGGTCGAGGTCCGGCCGCTCCTCGCGATCGACCTTGACGTTGACGAACTCGGCGTTCATCAGCGCGGCGATGCGCGCGTCCTCGAACGACTCGTGCGCCATGACGTGGCACCAGTGGCAAGCCGAGTAGCCGATGGAGAGCAGAATCGGCTTGTTCTCGCGGCGGGCGCGCTCCAGCGCCTCGTCGCCCCAAGGGTACCAGTCGACCGGATTCCCGGCGTGCTGCTTGAGATAGGGGCTCGTTTCCCCTGCCAGGCGATTCGGCATCGGGGCAGACCGGCAAAGAGGCTAGTCGGCCATTTCGTCGAACGCGACCCGCTCGAAGTCGGCGCCGCGCTGCACCACGCGCGTCAGCTTGAACCTGCGCTCCGGAGTGTCCAGCGTTCGCAGCATGCGCCCCGGATTGAAGGTGCGGGGCGGAGTGACGATCGACGGCTTTTCGTCGGGCGTGGGGCCGATGAGGATGCCGGGAATCGGCGGCTCCTCGGAGAGCACCGTCACGTAGGGGCGGACCACCAGCGCCGTCGGCGTGCCGGTCCAGAGCTTCATCGTCACCGACAGGTCGCCGTGGCCGTCGAGCGCCACCCGCGTGACATAGCCGCAGCGCACGCGCTCTTCGTCGCGCAGGACCACGAGCTGCTCGAGATGCCAGCGATGCGCAGCGCCGCCGATGCGGCGGAGCGTCGCTTCCTCGCCGTCGTACATGCCCTGCCACTGCTCCCATCCCCACGCCTTCTCGGCTTCCTCCCTGTTGCGGTCGTAGTCGGTGAGCGCGCCGAGCGTGGCGAGATGCTGGGTGCCGTGGTAGGAGAGCCGTCCCACCGGATCCTGGCGATTGAACGTGCGACCGGCGACGCGGAAGTAGGCGGCCCCGAGCCCGCCGACGCACAGGTCGATCCTACTGTGCGTCGCGTTCGGTTTCTTCGGCGGCGCGTACCAGTGCGCGTCGAGATAGCCAAGCAGCGCCGCGCACGCTTCCGCCGAGCTGTCCTGCCCGAGCTGCAGCTCGGCCGGACTCGCTCCGGAGGCGAGGCGCTTGAGGCGTCCCCGAACGCTGGTCGCGAGCTTCGCGGGATAGCCGAACCGCACGCTGTCGCCGACCTCGCGCGGAGCGATCTGGACCAGCGTGGCGCCGGCGGGGGCGTCGAGGTCGACCAGCAGCACGGGACCCTCGGTCTCGCGCTGCTGCCCGTAGGGAAACACTTTGCGCGCCCAGAGCGAGAGCCAGCGATCGGTCAGCTCGATCTGGCGCACCGAAAGCGCGCATGGGTCGGCAAGCTGCAGCAGCAGCGCGTGGGCGTAGGTCGAGTAGCACGAGATGCCGATCGCACTCGGCATCAGGTCGTCGGACACGGCCGTGACGGTGCACTCGAGAATTTCGGCGAGGCGATAGTACGCGTGCAGCTCCTGCCACACCGTCGGGGCGGGCAGCCGCCGCGCGAGCCCGTAGACCAGCACGAGCTGCTTGCCGACCCACAGCCCGCGCTGGAGCACCTTCGCCTTGACGCCCTGCAGATCGGAATCGCCCTCGAGCAGCGGCTTCAGGCACGCGGAATACTGGCTCCACAGCGCCTGCCACAGCGCCAGCGCATGCTCCGCCGCTTCGAGCTCGCGATCCGTGGCCGGCTGCGGCTTGCCCGCGTAGCGACGCGCCAGCTCGGTGTGAAGATACAGCACCGGCTCGCGCATCACTTCGGCGATCCGCGCGCGCTCGCGGGGCGCCATCTCGGTCCCGGCCAACACCTTGAGCTGGCTGTGGATCACCTCGAAGTGCTTCGGGATATTCGACAGCGGCAGCCCCCGCAGCCAGCGCGTGCATGCGTCCGCGTCGCTGAACGCCAGCGCCGCGGGATCGATGCTCGTCTGCGTGAGCGTGAACTCGTTGGTCACCGTGTCTCCCTGCCCCCTGCGCCCGATGGCGCTCGAAACGCCGCCGGCGAAGCCGGGTCGCGGAATCCCGGCAAACTTATAGCACAAACGGCCATCGGTCCGGCCCGCTGACCGAAAGCCGGTCACCGGGCCGCCTCCGAGCGCGAATATTCGGCGGTTTGCGCTCGCAATACGCCCCCGCGCCAGTTGCGATTGCGGGGCCACACTACGCAACATGAACACCACACCCATGTTCGTCGGACTCGCGAAGCGACCCCTTCGTTCGGCGGCGCTACGGCGCGCGCCCGAGGATCGCCCGGCGCCGCGCGTGAGCCTGCCCGACCACCCGTTGCCTCCAACCCGCGCTGCGCGTCCGCCGCGCAGCCGCGGGGTCTTTTTGGCAGCAAGCGCCCACTCGCGCGTCGCTCACTGGATCGTCAACGCCCTGTGCGTGGCGCTGGCCGCGGTATCGATCGTAGCCGGCGCCGAATTCGCGCAACCCGTCCTCGACGGAAAATTCGTGACCGGCAACGCCGGACCGCCGCTGGTAGCTTCCGCCATGCGCGCGCCGGTCTTCGGATCCGCGCATCGGCAATAGCGAGCGGCGCGGGCCTCCTACTGGCGAACGGTACGCTCGAGCGCGCGCGGCGCCGGCTCGAAAGTGCTGCGAAAGGGATTGATCTCGATGCCGCCGCGGCGGAGAAACCGCGCGTACACGGTGAGGTCGCGGGCCGAACAGCGCCGCAGCACATCGACGAACATTTGCTCGACGCAGGACTCGTGGAACGCCGCGTGCCGGCGATACGAGATGAGGTAGCGCAGCAGACCGCTACGATCGATGCGCGGACCGCGGTAGCGGATCAGCACGTCGCCGTAGTCGGGCTGGCCGGTGACCGGACAGCGCGACCGGAACAGCGCCGAGTGCAGCGTTTCCTCCACGTCCGGTCCCGTCGCTTCGAGAAGAGCCGGCTCGGGCTCGTAGCGGTCGGCGTCGAGCTCCAGATCGTCCAGCGATTCGCCGGGCGGGGAAGCCGGCTCGGCGGCGAGATCGGCGGTCACCGGCGCCAGCTCGACCGTCACCGCGGCATCGCAGGCCTGCGCCAGGTCCGATTGCACGCGGCGCGCGAGCTCGCGCCGATCGAGCTTCTCCGACGCGAACGATCCGAGATAGAGCTTGAGCGATTTCGATTCCACAAGCCGCGGTGAATCGGCGGGGATCTCGAAGCGCCCGATGGCGAGGTGCGGCTTGCCGCGCGCATCGAGCCAGGTGATCTCGTACGCGGTCCAGAAGTCGCTTCCGGCGAAAGGCAGCGCGCCCTCGATACCGAGCGCCTCGCGCTGCGGCGCGCGCGGCATCGTGAACAGCAACGCCGGATCGTAGCGCTCGGGATAGTCGGTCGGCTTGCCGAGCGGCGAGCTCGCGGATGTGATGGGATGACGATGCATGAGCCGCGCCCGCGAGACGGCGAAGTCCGGCGCACGGAACCGTCGCCACCGCGCTCCGCTCCTTGTAAGTTGTCGCAGCAGAAGGCCATTTTCCCTCGGATCCCCGTTCGATGTAAGAGCGCCGCGAACGGACGGCCGTGGCGGGCCTCGCGCCTAGTCCTGCGCGAACTCGAACGCTTCTCCGCCGACCTCGACGCGATCGCCGTGGGCCAGCGCGCGCGGCTGCGTCCCGATCGAGGCGCCGTTGACGCGTGGATGGCGGCGTCCTTCGACGTGCGTCACGAAGTACCCGTGCGGGCGTCGGGTGACAACGGCCCGTCCCTGGCCCGATAGGCCGAACATGGCGATCACGCGGTCGAGCGCGACGGTCTGGCCGGCGCGCGCGCCCGCCGTCATCCGCGCGTGCCCTGAGGGGAAGCGCACGCGCGAGCGCGCGGGGGGCGTGTTTGACGAATGTGCCTGTCCCCCCGTGTCGCTCGGTCCCGGCAGCTCCGCGATCAGCATGGTCCGCTCGAAGTCGACCTCGGATGCGCGCGGGTTGAGATAGCGCAGATAGAACGACCCGAGCTGCACCACGTCGCCGTGCTGCAGGATATGGCGCGTGACTCGCGTGCCGTTGACCCATGTCCCGGCGCGGCTCCCGAGGTCTTCCAGAATGTGGTCATTGCCCACGCACCGGATGGCGGCGTGCTTCGGATCGACGGCGCGATCGTCGACGACGAGGCCGCTGTCCGCCTGTCCGCCAATTTCAATCGTCTCCGTGTCGACGAAGCGCTGCTGCACGATCGTGCCGCCGATGCTCAACACGATCTTCGCCATGGTTTGGCTAGCGAAGCCACCGGAGCCAGCGCGTCCATCGCTGCCGGCTCGCGGCGGGAAAGGGTTGGAGGACCTTCGCCAGGATCACCGAGACGTTGTCGTAGCCGCCGTTGTCCTTCGCTGCCTGGACCAACTGCCCGGCGGCCAGCGGCAGATTGACGTGGAGCGCCGAGAGGATCAGCGCGATGTCGGCGTCGTCGACGAGATCGTTGAGCCCGTCCGAGCAGACAACGTAGAGATCGCCTTCGCGGGCATCGTCTTCGGCAAGGTGCGCGCGCGCCTGCGGCTCCACGCCCAGCGCGCGGGTCACGAGGCTGCGGTTGTGCGACTCGCCCGCGTCCGCCGCGGTGATCCATCCCCGGTCGATCTCCTCCCGCAACAGCGAGTCGTCGCGGGTGAGAGCCGCCAGGGCGCCGTCGCGCAGGCGATAGACGCGCGAATCGCCGATGTGACCCAGCGCGACACGATTGTCGTAAAAAAGCGTCACCGCGAGGGTCGTTCCCATGCCATGATGGCCCGCCTCGGCCCGCGATGCGTCGAATACGGCCTTATTGGCTCGATTTATGCTTTCGTCCAAGGCTTGCAGCGCCGAATGTGCACCGGCGGAGGACCGGAACGCGATGACCCGGCTTTGCAGATGGTCGAACACGATGCGGGCTGCCATGCGGCTCGCAACCTCGCCCGCGCGATGGCCGCCCATGCCGTCGGCCAGCACCGCGATGCCGGCGTCCGGATCGGTGGCGATGGCGTCCTCGTTGAACTGGCGCACGCTGCCGGCATCGGAGAGCGCGGCCATTTCGATGCATCGACGCGACATCGCAGTAGAAGTCACCCAAAGGGCTTCGTTGCCGGGGCGCACGCTGCCAGCGGCACGCGTGGGCAGGAGCAAAGTATCACATGGCCGACGGGCGCCTTTCGAGCGCCGCGCGCCGCAAACGAGCGGTCGCGCCTCGAGTGGCCCGAGCGGCGGCTCCGGCGCTGCGCCCGTATCCCGCACGGCACGTTGCCGCTAGCACGCCGGAGCACCCATGGCGCTCGAGCAGCTCGGTCGCTACGAGATCATCGAAGAGCTGGGTCGCGGCTCGATGGGCGTCGTGTACAGGGCCCGCGATCCTCTGCTCGATCGCACGCTGGCGCTCAAGACCGTAACGCTCGATCTCTCGGTCGCGGAAGCGCAGGCCTTCGAGCAGCGCTTTTACCGCGAAGCCCGATCGGCGGGACGGCTCAACCACCCGAACATCGTCACGGTCCACGACGTCGGCAAGAACGATTCGATCGCCTACATCGCGATGGAATACCTGCCGGGGCGTTCGCTGCGCGAGATTCTCGATTCGGGCGTCGTGCTTCCGGTCGAGAGGATCGTGGACATCGCGACCCAGGTCGCCGACGGTCTCGCCTTCGCGCACGCGAGCGGCGTCGTGCACCGGGACATCAAGCCCCCGAACATCATGGTGCTCGACAGCGGCGCGGTGAAGATCACGGATTTCGGCATCGCGCTGCTGCCGATGGGGTCGCGCACGCTGGCGGGAACCGTGTTCGGGTCGCCGAAGTACATGTCGCCCGAGCAGGTCGTGGGGCGGCCCGTCGACGGGCGCGCCGACATCTTTGCCCTGGGCGCCGTGCTCTACGAGATGCTCACCGGTTTCGCACCGTTCTTCGGCGGGGATCTCGAGGCGGTCCTATATCAGGTGATCAACGAGATGCCGGCGCCGCCCGCGAGCCGCAACCGCGCGTTGCCGGCGGCTTTCGATTACATCGTCGCGAAGGCGCTCGCCAAGCACCCCGACGACCGATACGCCGACGCGCAAGCATTCGCCGCCGATCTTCGCGGTTTTCGCGAGCTGCAGGTGCCGGCCGAAGCGATGCCGGACCGGCGCACGCTGGAGCGTCGAGCGATTCGCCGGCGTAAAGGCGAACAGCCTTCGCCGCAGACCGCGCCCGCGAGGGTGGACACCCACGCGAGCCCCGCTGTCGCGGCGGCCGGGGATGCCACGCCGACGGTCGCCGCGGAAGCGTCCTCCGCGATGCCGCCCGCGCCGCGGCGTCGCGGTCGGCGCGTCGCGATCCTCGCAGGCGTGCCGGTCGCGATCGTCTTTGTCGCCGGTGCGGCGACCTGGGTCCGGATTATCGCCGGCGCCAGCGCGCCGGCCCAGCACGAGCTGACGACCGCTGCGATCGACGCACCGGCGGCGGCGCGTGCGACGCCGGCGTCAGCGACATCGATCGCCGACGAGTCGACTCGCTTGGAGCCGGCCGAGCCGGTGATCCTTGCCGGCGCACCGCCCGCCGCGGTGGGGGCGAGCGCTTCCGCCGAGGAGAGGCGGCGCCCGGAGCGAGTTGCGCCCAAGCCGGGCGGGCGGTTGCTCCGCGCGGTGTCGCCGTGGGGCGAAATCTACGTCGACGGGCGCAGCCGCGGCACCTCGCCGCCGCTCACCGAGCTGCGGCTTGCTCCCGGACGTCACGCGGTGGAGATTCGCAACTCGACCTTCGTGCCCTATGCGCAGACCGTGGTTCTCGATGCGGAGGCCACGGTGAAGATCAAGCACAGATTCCGCTGAGGAGCACGATGCTCGCGTGGCGTGCGATGAAGCTCGTCTCCGCGCTGCTCTGCGCAGCCTGCGCGGGTTGCGTCGCGCCGCCGCCGGAACGACCCGTCGCGCCGGCGGCGTCGCCGGCGCCCGAAGCGATGCCCGCACCATCGCCGCCACCGGCCGCGGCACCTCCTGCCCAGACGTCGCCGCCCGCGGCCCCCGCGCCGACCAAGGCCGAGAGCGAGCTCGCGCTGGGCATCCAGAGCTACGACGATGGTCAGTACAAGCTCGCGACCCGGCATCTGCAGTCCGCGCTCGCGGCGGGACTCGAATCGAAGCGCGACCAGGCGAAGGCGCACAAGTACCTCGCCTTCATCGTCTGCGTCTCGGGCCGCGAGAAGGCCTGCCGCGACCATTTCCGCAAGGCGCTCGAGGCCGATCCCGATTTCCGGCTCGAGCCGGCGGAAGCCGGCAATCCGGTGTGGAGCGCGGCGCTCAAGCGCGCGAAGGCGCAGCGCGCCCGTACCAAGCCGAAGTAAGCCGCAGCGCCGCTACACGCGCAGGCGATCGAGGCGTCGGTAGCCGATGGCCTCCGCCACGTGCGGCGCGCCGATCTCTTCGTCGCCCGCGAGATCGGCGATCGTGCGCGCCACCTTGAGGATGCGGTGATATGCGCGCGCGGAGAGCGACAGCCGCGCGAGCGCGCGCTTGAGCAGCGCTTCGCCGCGGGCGTCGAGGCGACACAGGCGCTCGATCTCCCTGGGCTGCAGCTGCGCATTGGGTTTCCCCTGGCGAGCGCGTTGGCGTGCGGAGGCGCGAGCCACGCGCTCGCGCACGGCGGCGCTGGCTTCGCCTGAACCGGTCGCGCGGCCGGGCAGCGCGTCCGGCGGTAGCGCCGGAACCTCGATCTGCAGGTCGATCCGATCGAGAAGCGGTCCGGAGATGCGCGCGCGGTAGCGCGCGATCGCGTCCGGCGCGCAGTGGCAGCGTCCGCTCGGGTGCCCGAGGTATCCGCACGGGCACGGATTCATCGCCGCGACGAACTGGAAGCGGGCCGGAAAGCTCGCCTGCCGCGCGGCGCGGGAGATGTGGATGCGCCCTGCCTCGAGCGGCTCGCGCAGGACCTCGAGGACACGGCGATCCCACTCGGGCAGTTCGTCGAGAAAGAGCACGCCATGATGCGCAAGCGAGATCTCGCCCGGACGCGGATCGCTGCCGCCTCCCACCAGCGCCACCGCGGAGGCGGTGTGATGCGGCGCGCGCAACGGGCGGCGTCCCCAATCGTCGAGCCGGAACCGGCCGGTGAGCGACTGGAGCGCCGCAGCTTCCAGCGATTCTTCCTCGGACATCGGAGGCAGCAAGCCGGGCAGGCGCTGGGCGAGCATCGATTTGCCCGTGCCGGGAGGCCCCAGCATGAGCAGGCTGTGCCCTCCGGCGGCGGCGACTTCGAGCGCGCGCTTCGGCGCCACCTGGCCCTTCACCTCGGAAAGATCGGGGGCCGCGGCGTCGTGCGCCGCCCGGTCGGCACACTGCGATCGAGGCAACGGCGCGCGGCCCGTGAGATGCGCACACACCGCGAGCAGGCTCGGCGCCGGGTGTACGACCGCGTCCTTGACGAGCGCCGCTTCGTCGGCGCTTCCGGCGGGCAGAATGAACGCGCGGCCGTCGCGATGCGCCTTGAGCGTCATCGCCAGCGCCCCGCGTATCGGGCGCAGATCGCCGGTCAGGGCAAGCTCGCCGGCGAACTCGTAACGCGCGAGCGCCGCCAGCGGAATCTGCTCCGTGGCGGCGAGAATGCCGAGCGCGATCGGCAGGTCGAACCGTCCCGACTCCTTGGGCAAGTCCGCAGGGGCGAGGTTGACGGTGATCTTGCGGCGCGGAAACTCGAACGCGGCGTTCTGCAGCGCGGCGCGGACGCGCTCGCGGCTCTCCTTGACTTCGGTGTCGGGGAGGCCGACGAGGTTGAACGCGGGCAGCCCTTGCGCGAGATGCACCTCGACGGCGACCGGAGGCGCATCGAATCCCGACAGAGCCCGGCTGTGCAGCACGGCAAGTGGCATCGGTCGCCCATTCGGAATCGACCGAGTCTAGCAACCGGCCGGCGGCGCGAATTCGGCCGTTCGGCCGAGACGCCTCGGGTGCGGCAGATTACCGGGAAGAGGCTCGCTAGGAAGAAGCTTTGGGCCGCGACACCCGGGCGCGGCGGGCCTCCAGCTCGGCCACGCGCGCTTCCAGCGCTTCGAGCTTTTCGCGCGTGCGTGCGAGCACC
>Ga0187776_10001420_pt1 | contig 11976 bp, 10 predicted proteins | sample 0216_BV02_MP12_2_FD_132426 | JGI IMG/M metagenome (GOLD analysis project Ga0187776, IMG submission 132426) | Tropical peat soil microbial communities from peatlands in Department of Meta, Colombia - 0216_BV02_MP12_20_MG | ecosystem: Environmental > Terrestrial > Soil > Wetlands > Peat | place...
ATCCACGCATCGCCCGCCGATGTCGGATCGACGTTGCCGGCCGGGTCGATCGCCCGCACCGAGAACGTGTGCGCGCCGTCTGCAAGGGCGCTGTACGTGAGCGGTGAGGTGCAGGTGGACCAGGTCGCGCTGTCGAGCTCGCACTGGAAGGTCGAGCCCTGCTCGGAGGAGGTGAAGGTGAAGGTCGCGCTCGTGGACGAGCTCGTGTTCGACGGGCCGCTCGTCAGCGTGGTGTGCGGCGGTGTGGTGTTGACGGTGAACACGGGCAGGGTGACGAAGTGCGTCGCGTCGGCGCTCAGCTTGAGGCTCCACTGCCCTTGGTTTGTGCTCGAGAACGCGGGACAGGGGTGGGTTTCGTAGTTGGCGAGCGTGTTCCAGGCGGCGCCGGACGACGGCGCGTACTGGAGGAACGACCCACCGGGAAGCTGTCCGCTTGCGGTCGAGCTCGGAAGATCGTTCACGTTGTTCACGGTGTTCGCGCAGGCCGTGGCCCCCGACGGAAGAAGCCAGCTCGTGCTCCAGGTTGTGGCCGCGTTCGTCCCTGGGTTGCCCTTGCCGTTGTTGACCTTGCCCGTGCCCGCCACCTGCACGTACGCCGTCCCACCGGCTCCGAAGACGCTCTGCGTGCCGGTCAGGGCCGAGCTGCTGTAGCCCTTTGCGGCGGCGACGTCGAAGTAGAGGGACGCGTCATTGGTCGCCGAGACGGCGTTCGTACAGTTGGCTCTGCTGGCGAACTCGCGCAGCTCGAATCGCCACCCGGTCCCGTTCGAGAGTGGGTCGCTGCTCTGGATGGGGTACGCAGCGGTGACGGCGCCGTTGGTGGACGACAGGCTGCACGCGCCATGGAGGTGGGCGATGCCTGACGAGTCGTAGACATCGAAGCGATACCAGCTTCCGCGGTCCGGGGAACCCTGCTCGACGACCTTGTTCCCGGCCGTGTAGAGGTAGTCGACAGCGCCCGAGGCGCTCCCAAGATGAAGCGCCTTGACGCTGAAACGTGCGAGCGCGGCCGGCGCGAAGAGCAGGGAGACCGCCAGAGCCACCAGCAGGCTCAGACCACCCCGCAGCCTTTGTGGGCTGCAAGCGGCGTGCTGAGTCCCTGCGATGCGTCCATGCGTGTGATGGCTCATGGCGGTCTCTCCGCAACATCCAGTTGCGGCTCATGAACTGGCGGCCGAGCCATCTCGCCCCTGACGAGACCTCTTGCTTTGCGTCCCTGCCTCGCGACAGGTTTGCCCTTTTCAGTTACTGATGCGAATTGATCGGCAGCCGGCCGGTGAACTTGAGCGACTGGACGACGCGGGTGGACGAACGATCTGAGCCTCTCCCCCGGACGAGCGCTCAGACCGGCGGCAGCACCGGGCTTCCGATCCGCGCCGCCATCCCCCGCGGCTCCGCGAGCCGTTGGAGCATCAGCGCCGTGTCGGCGATCGGGACGCCGGTCAGGTGCTCGGCGCGCTGCTCGAAGTCGCGCACGATCGCGCCGAGCGCCGCGTCATACGCGTCCTGGTCGCCCGCGGCCAGCGCGTCGACCGCGTCGGCGGCGCGGACGAACGCCTCCGACCCGGGCCGCATCGCCTCACTGAACCGCCGCGCCGCAGCGTCATCGCCGCCGATCAGCGCCGCGATCGCGAGCGCGTAAGCCGCCGCCGGCGACGGCCGATCGTCGCCCCCCAGCGCCTCGCGGGCGTACGCGGCCTCTGCCTCTCCCCCGCCGGCCAGAACCGCGGATTTCAGCATCCCCACGAGCCTTCCGTAGCTTCCAGGCGGAGCGCTCTCCCACGATCGGCGGTAGAGGTCGGCGGCCTGCGCGAATGCCGCTCGTGCCGCGTCGATGTCGCCCGCGAACAGCGCCCGCTGCCCTGCGCCGTCGCGCTCGATCGCGGCCGCCATCAGCTCGCGATGGTCCTGCGCCGGCGCGCTCACGTCCCCGCGTAGAGCGCTTCGATCTCGCCGGCGTACTTCTCCGCGATCGGCTTGCGCTTGAGCTTCATCGTCGGGGTCAGCTCATCGCCGGCCGGCGGCCAGTCGCAGGGCAGCACCTTGAAGCGCTTGATCTGCTCGACGCGCGACAGGTGAGAGTTGGCGCGCTCCACGCCCGCCGCCACCTCGTCCAGCACCGCCGGCTCGTACGACATCGCGTGCGGCCCCGGATCGGCCAGACCGCGCTGCTGCGCGAACGCCGCCGATGTGTCGGGGACGGAACGCGATCTGCTCCGGTGAGGAGGTGTTATAGAGCGAGAACGGCGTCGCGCCGAGGTGCATCGCCGCCGTGTCGAGCAGGTGGAACTCCGGGCGGTTGGTGAGCATGAACCCGACCGTGTCGCCGCGCCGGACCCCGAGCGCGTGCAGGCCGCCCGCCAGCCGTCTGACCCGCTCGGCGTACTCCGCGAACGTGATCGAGACGCGGTCGGCAATCGTCCGCAGCGCAACCTGATCGGCGCGCTCGGCGGCGGTGATCTGAAACGCCTCGCACATCGTCGCGGCATTCAGCGAGCGCAGCGGCGCCGCGCGATCCGGCACAGTGGTGAGCGCGCCCTCCATCTCGATGCGAAGGTCTACCACCAACGGCGCGCCCCGGCCAGTGATCGCGCCTACAGCGAAACCGTCCGTCCCGCCACGAATCCCTCGCCCGCGACCACCTCATCGAGCACCTCACGCGGGACCGGAGCGTCCGTAGTGATGACCATCGCGGCGAGGCGGTCCGCCTGGCTGTCGGCATCGTCGGCCTGACGGCCTACGGCTGCGGACACGATGTTGATCCCGTGGATGCCGAAGATCGTGCCGACCCTGCCGATCATGCCGGGGACGTCTCGGTAGCGGAACAGGGTCACGTGCTCCTCGAGCTGGACGTCAAACCGCTGCCCCCAGGCGGCGAGCAGGTGTGGCCGGTTGCGCCGGCCGATCAGCGTGCCGACGACGCGCACGGTCTCCTCGCCACTGGTCACCGACACCCGCACCAGGTCGGTGTAGTCGCGCGCGATGCTGCGCCTGATCTCGGACAGCTCAATCCCTCGCTCCTCGGCCATCGCCGGGGCGTTCACCTCGTTGACCTCCTCCTCGGTGTGGCCGCCCAGCACTCCGAGCAGCGTCTGGATGGAGAGCAGCCGCGTGTCGCGCTCGCCGATCCGCCCCAGGAACTCGCTCTGCACGCGCTCCACCGAGGACGACTCCGCCAACGCGATCGCGATTCGACCGAGCGCGCGGCACAGCGGCACGAACGGCCCCAGTACCTCCATGTCCTCCGGCGGGATCGCCGGCACGTTGACCGCGCTCGAGACGACGCCACCCGTCAGCGCGGCGATCACCTGCTCGGCCGCCTGATAGCCGGCGCGATCGGTCGCTTCCGTGGTCGAGGCGCCGAGATGGGGTGTGACGATCACGTTTGCGTACCCGAACAGCGGATGGTCGGTGACCGGCTCCTCGTTGAACACATCAAGTGCCGCCCCGCCGACCTTGCCCGAGTCGAGTGCCGCCTTCAGGTCTTCGTCGACCACCAGCGGACCGCGCGCCACGTTCAGCACGCGAACCCCGTCCCGGCACTTCGCGAGCGCCTCGGCGTCGAGCCAACCCCTGGTGTCCGGGCTGTTCGGTAGATGCAGGGTGATGAAGTCGGCGGCCGCGTAGACGCCGTCGGAGGAATCGGCCTTCTCGACCCCCAGCTCGCGGTAACGCTCGGCCGAGACGTACGGGTCGAAGGCGATCACGTGCATGCCGAAGCCACGCGCCCGCTGGGCGACGAGCTGGCCGATTCGACCGAACCCCAGGATCCCGAGCGTCTTCTCGTACAGCTCGACGCCGGAGAACTTGGAGCGCTCCCACGCGCCGCCGGTCAGCGACGCGTGGGCCTGCGGGATGTTGCGGGCGAGCGCCAGGAGCAGCGCCATCGTGTGCTCCGCCGCGGTGACGACGTTCGACTGCGGGGCGTTGGCGACGACGATCCCGCGCTTGGTCGCGGCCGGCACGTCAACGTTGTCCACGCCCACGCCGGCGCGTCCGACCACGCGCAGCCTGGTCGCCTTGTCGATCATCGTCGCGTCGAGCTTGGTCGCGGAGCGGATCAGGACTCCGTCGTACTCGCCGATCCGCTCGGCGAGCTCGTCGCGTGACCAGCCGTTGGCCACATCGACGTCGAAATGCTGCCGGAGCAGCTCGATCCCGGACGCGCCGATGTTCTCCGCCACCAGTACACGGGTCATAGCCGCTCCAGGACCCAGTCGATGCAGGCGGTGAGCGCCCGCACGTCGGACGGATCGGTCGCGGGGAACATCGCGATGCGGAGCTGGTTGCGCCCCAGCTTGCGGTACGGCTCGACGTCGACGATTCCGTTGGCGCGGAGCGTCGCGGCGAGCGCGCCGGCGTCGACCTCGTCGGAGAAGTCGATCGTCCCGACGACCAGCGAGCGCTTCGCCGGGTCTTTCACGAACGGAGTCGCGTGCGGGTGGCGCTCGGCCCACCCGTACAGGTGACCCGAGGACTCGGTCGTGCGCGCGACCATCCCGTCGAGGCCGCCACGCTCGAGCATCCACTCGAGCTGGTCGAGCAGCAGGACCAGCGTCGCGATCGCCGGCGTGTTGTACGTCTGGTCTTTCACGGAGTTCTCGAGCGCGGTCCTCAGCGACAGGAACTCCGGGATCCACCGCTCGGGCCCTGTCGTCGGCCGACCTGAGGCGATCACCTCGATCCGCGCGAGCGCGGCCGGACTCAGCAGCGCCAGCCACAGCCCGCCGTCGGAGGCGAAGCCCTTCTGCGGCGCGAAGTAGTACGCGTCGGCCTGACCGAGGTCCACCGGCAGGCCGCCCGCGCCCGAGGTCGCGTCGATCAGCACGAGCCCGGCGTCGGCGCCGGCCGGACGTACCACCGGCACCATCACCCCGGTCGAGGTCTCGTTCTGCGCCCACGCGATCACGTCCACCGCGGGATCCGCCACCGGCTCGGGAGCGTCGCCGGGGTCGGCCTCGATCACGATCGGATCGGCGAGGAACGGCGCGCCGCGCGTGCAGGCGGCGAACTTGGAGCTGAACTCTCCGTAGGCGAGGTGCAGCGCGCGCTCGTGCACCAGGGAGCACGTCGCAGCCTCCCAGAACGCCGTCGTGCCGCCGTTGCCGAGCGCGACCTCGTAGCCGTCGGGGAGCGAGAAGAGCTCTCGCAGCCCGCCGCGGATCCGTCCGACCAGCTCCTTCACCGGCCGCTGGCGGTGCGAGGTCCCCATCACCGCGGCGCCCGCTCGCGCCAGGTGCTGGAGCTGCTCGGGGCGCACCCGCGAGGGCCCCGACCCGAAGCGGCCGTCGGCCGGCTTGAGCTCCGGCGGGATCTGAACGACGGTTTCGGTCTGGGACATGTGGGCTCCTCGAACGTAGCGGGTCTACATGCCCAGGCGCGCGGCTCGCTGTGGCCGCCGCTCCCCGGTGGTTCGATCCACCCTGTCGCGCCAGTCACGGCGGCGCCGCCGAGTCTATAGAAGCCCCGCGGGCGAACTGAGGCGATCTCCGAGCTGAAGGCGTTCGGTCCACGCACGATCTCGCTGCCGACCAACGATGTCTCGACGCTCGACTTCGGCGTCACGGCATTCGGCGTTGACGTAGCGTCCGATGAGGTACTTTCAACCCATGGGCCTCCTCCTGTACCTGATCATCCTGTTCGTCGTGGGCCTGTTCGTCGGCGCGCTGGCGCGACTGCTGGTTCTCGGCCCGGATCCGATGCCGCTCTGGATGACGGCGCTGGTGGGGCTGTGCGGCACGTTCAGCGCTGGGCTGTTCTCGTGGTACGTGCTGCATCGCCATGGCGGCGGGCTTGTCCTGTCCGTCCTTTTCTCGATGCTGGTCGTCTGGATGTACCGCCGGTCGCGTACCGGCTGGTCCCAGAGCCGCGGTCCCGGCGGCCGACGCGGGCCGTACTGACCGAGTCCTACTCCTGGAACTCCGTGTCGATCCAGTCCATCTGGGCGCGGAGTTCCTTGCCCACCACCTCGACCTGGTGGCGGGACTGCTCCTCGCGCAGGCGCCGGAAATTCTCCTGGCCGGCACGGTTCTCGGCGATCCACTCGCGCGCGAAGTCACCCGACTGGATGTCCGCCAGCAGCTGCTTCATCGCCTGGCGGGTGGGCTCTGAGATCACTCGCTTGCCCCGCGTCAGGTCTCCGTACTCGGCGGTATTCGAGATCGAGTAGCGCATTCCGGCGATCCCCTTTTCGTACATCAGGTCCACGATCAGCTTCAGCTCGTGTAGGCACTCGAAGTAGGCCAGGCGCGGGTCGTAGCCGGCGTCGACGAGCGTCTCGTAGCCGGCGCGGACGAGCTCGGTGACGCCGCCGCAGAGCACCGCCTGCTCGCCGAACAGGTCGGTCTCGGTCTCGTCCTTGAACGTGGTCTCGATCACACCCCCGCGGGTGCACCCGATCCCCTTCGCGTAGGCGAGCGCCAGGTCGAGCGCCTGCCCGCTGGCGTCCTGCTGGACCGCGACCAGGCCAGGGACGCCGGAGCCTTCGAGGAACTGGCGGCGGACCAGGTGGCCGGGCCCCTTCGGCGCGACCAGCGCCACGTCGACGTCGCCGGGCGGCTCGACCTCGCCGTAGTGGATCGAAAAGCCGTGGCCGAACATCAGCATGTTCCCAGCGTCGATTCCATCGCGCACCCCCGACTCCCACACGCTACGGTGGAGCTCGTCGGGCACGAGCATCATCACGATGTCGCCCTCGGCGGCGGCCTCCGCGGGGTCTAGCACGCGCAGACCGTGGTCGCGGGCCTTCTCCACGCTGCTCGACTCGGGTCGCAGCCCGACGACGACGGAGACGCCGGAGTCCTGCAGGTTGAGCGAGTGGGCGTGGCCCTGTGAGCCGTAGCCGATGATCGCAACGGTCTTGTCGTCGAGCAGCCCGAGGTCGGCGTCGTCGTCGTAGAACATGGTGCGTGAGCGTAGCGGTCACGCGCTGTCGATCTCGGTGCGGCGCGGAAGCCTGGCAGGAGGCAGCTCTCAGCCGCCGCCGAAGCGCCCCCGCAGCGCCATCACGTCGTTCACGTATTGCTGCGTCGACGGATAGAGCCCGTTCTGCTGCACCGACGGGAGGCCCTGGAAGTAGCCGGCGGCCGCCATCGAGGGATCGCCGCCGGTGGAGTTGAGCAGTGAGCGCAGCAGCAGCACGCCACCGCGAACGTTGTCGGCCGCGGACGCCGGCGCAAGCGGCGGCTCGCCGGCCACGAGCGCGCGCTGGATCCAGTCCCACGTGCCCGGCAGGATCTGCATCACGCCGCGCGCGTCCGCGCTCGAGACGAGGTCGTTGTTGAAGCCGCTCTCCTGGTAGGCGATCGCGTCGGCGAGCGACGGAGAGACGCCGTGCGCGGACGCGATCGACCCGATCTCACCGGAGCTGACCATCTCCGCGGTCGGGTACGGGGGCGCGGTCGCCGAACCCTCGGCGGCCGCGCCCACCGGCTGCGAGGACGCGGAGCCGGCCGTGCCGCTTGTGTTGCTGACGTAGATGGTGCTGCCGCTCGTTCCGGACAGCCGCAGAGCGCTCCCGGCGAGCAGCGTTCCGTTCGGGTCGAGCCCGTTGTTGGCGGCGAGCTGCGCGGCGCTCATCCCCGCGCGCGCGGCGATCGCGCTGAGCGTGTCGCCTGGCTGGACGACGTACGACCCGCCCACGGACGGCGCGGAGTTCACCGGTGCCGCGCCGGTTGCCGACAGGCGCAGAGCGGTCCCGGCGAGCAGCGTTCCGTTCGGATCAAGCCCGTTACTGGCCGCGAGCTGACCCACGCTCACGGCGGCGCGCGCGGCGATCGCGCTCAGCGTGTCACCTGGCTGGACGACGTACGACCCGCCCACCGACGGAGCGGAGCCCACGGACGGCGCCGACGTGCTCACGAACTGGGCATCGTCGCTGTCGTTGTCGCCGTCGCCTCCGCTCTGCGCCGGGGACGTCGACGTCGTCTGGGCGATGCCCTGCTGGGGCGGGATGGTGACGCCGGTGCCGGCCACCAGCTGGGTGTACGGCGAGATCCCGTTGGCCGCCGCGAGCTGGTTGACGCTCAGCCCGTCGGCCGCGGCGATCGAGGTCAGCGTCTCGCCGGGCGTGACCGTGTGGACGAAGTCCGCGGACGCCGCTTCGGGCGCGCCGAGGAGCAGAAGGACCGAGATGATGAGCGCCGCCCGGTGCATGGCGCAGCATGTTTTCTCACCGCCGGCTGATCGAAAAGTCCTGCAACTGGCCTTTCAAATTGCAAGATTGCGGTCATGCGTTTGCGGCCGCGACGAGCGAGCACGCCGGGAGCCGAAGGCTGCCGTCCGCGGCCGCGAACGGCTCCGCGAGCGAGGTGATCAGCCGCTTGACCTCGCCCCACTGCTCGCCCGAAAGGCGCTCGCGGGCGTCCGCGAATGAGCGCGTCAGGTCGAGCGTCTCCTCGATGAATCCGTCCACGCCGGGGGCGTCGCGTCGCAGCTTGACCGAGTCGATCAGGACCTCGACGAAGCCAGCGTCCCCGATCAGCTCTCGCAGCCGCTCCGGATCGGCGAGCGCGAACATCCCCGGCGCATCGGGGTCGGGTGGCTCGGCGTAGCCGAGCTCCACCAGCGCGCGAGACGGGATCGTCGCCCACGGGTTGTGCTCGGGCGCCGCCCACACCGCGAGCGCGACCTTCCCTCCCGGTCGCAGCACGCGTCGGATCTCCTGCAGCGCGGCCGCGGGGTCGGACGCGAGCATCACTCCCCACCGGCACACCGCCGCGTCGACGCTCGCCGTCGGGAGGTCGATCCATTCGAGCTGAAGGCGCCGGAACTCGACGTTGGTGACCCCAAGGTCGCGCGCGCGGCCGCGGGCGACGCCGAGCATCGCTTCGGAGGCGTCGGAGGTGATCAGCGTCCCCCCGGGTTTGACGAGCTCGGCGGCGAGGAAGCCGGTGTCGCCGGGACCGGCCGCCAGGTCGACCACTCGCTGGCCGGGCTGGAGGTCGAGCTGCTCGACCATCCACACGGACACGCGCATCCCGAACTCCTGGATCGCGTCGGCGCGGCGGCTCCATCCGGCGGCGCCGCGGTCCCACCGCTCGATCGCCTCTGGCTGGCTTCCCCCCGCCCGCTCCATCGTCAGCGCTTCTGCTCCGACAGTCGGTGCGTGATCTCGCTGAACGCGTCCTCGATCTTGGTGCCCAGCCGCTGCTGGAAGATCGTCAACAGCGCTTCCGAGGCTGCGGGGCGCAGCCGGTCCACGGCGTCCTCGATCTGGGGCCAGCGCTCGACGGGCATGTCGGCGGTGGCGAACGGCTTCCACACCTCGCGCAGGAACAGCTTCACGAACGAACGCGACACGGAATCGCAGTGGCGCTGGATCTCCTGGATCACGTCGAGTGCGGCGCGCAGCGGGATCCCGCTCTTGACCGCCTCGTCGCCGACCGCCAGCAATGACGGGTTCGGGGCCTCGTACTTGTCGCCGCCGAGCGGGATCAGGATCCCGAGCTTCAGCGCCTTGACCAGCAGCTCGCGGCCCTCCTCGGGATCAAGCTCGAAGCGGCGGCCCAGCTCGACCGCGGTCAGGATCTCGGCCGGCCCGCTGTCCTTCGGCCGAGCCGTCAGCGACTGCCTGACGCGCACCAGCCGCTCGGCGGTCCCGTGCCGGCCCTCGAGCAGCCGCTTGATCCCGTTGAGGTTGAATCCCTGCTCTTGGAGCGCGCTGATCAGCAGCAGTTGCGCCACGTGTTCGGGGCCGTAGTAGCCGACCCGCATCCGTACCTCCGGAGGCGGGAGCAGCCCCCGCGCCTGGTGCGAGCGGATGTTGCGGACCGACATCCCGGTCTCCGCCGCCAGCTGCTCGATCGTCAAGTGGTATGTCTGCTCGCCATCCGCCGGGCGCCCAGCCTCGTGCGCCTCATCTAGCCGTCTGACAGATGCCACGTCACCCGATCATACGAGTCACCTCAGCTCCCGGCGCAGCAACTTGCCCGACTCTGTACGCGGCAGCCGCTCGCGGAACTCGAACGCCTTCGGGATCTTGAAGCCGGCCAGACGCTGGGCGCAGAACTCACGCAGCTCCTCGTCGCCCACAGCAAGCCCGTCGCGCAGCACGACAACCGCGACGACCGCCTCCCCCCACTCTGGGTCGGGGCGGCCGAATACCCCGGCGTCGCCGACCGCCGGGTGCGCGAGCAGCGCCGCTTCTACCTCGACGGGCGTGATGTTCTCGCCGCCGCTGATGATCGTGTCGGCCTTGCGCCCGACGATCTCGAGCCGTCCCCGCTCGTCGAACCGGCCGAGGTCACCGGTGTGAAGCCGGCCGTCGTCGGCCAACGCGCCCGTCGACACCATCGGCCCGCTGACGAGGATCTCCTGGTCGGGGTCCCGCAGCGTGATCTCCGCGCCCGGCAGCGGCCAGCCGAACGTCGCGACCTGCGAGCAGGTCTCCGTCATCCCGTATGTCGGCGCGACCGGGACGCCCGCGGTCGCCGCCCGGTCGAGGAGCGCGGGCGCGGTCGGTCCTCCGCCGAGCATCGCCCACCGCAGCGTCGGCGGGCGTTCGAGGCCCGCGTCGAGCAGCCTCGCGAGCATCGTCGGCACCAGCGACGCCATCGTGATCCGCCGAGCGGGGTCCATCAGCTCGCTCAGAACCGCCTCGGTGTCGAAGCGGCCGTGGAGCACGAGGGTGGTCGCGTAGATCGCGCTGCGGATCGGGATCGAGAGGCCGCCGACGTGCGCCAGCGGCATCGGGCAGAGCCACCGCTCGGCGGGGTCGAGGCCGAGCGCCACCGCCGACCCGAGCGCGCTCGCCTGGAAGTTCCCGTACGTGAGCGCGACCGGCTTCGGCGCCGCGGTCGTGCCGGAGGTGTGCATAACCGCGACGACGGGATCTCCGCCGGACCTCGAGGGCACCATCGGTCCCGTCCCCCTCAGCGGCTCCGACACGACGACCTCCGCGCCGGCCATCCGCTCCGCGCGCTCCTGCTCGCCGAGCCGAACGTCGATCGGTACGGCCGCCACCCCGGCCAGCAGGCAGCCGTGGAGCGCGACCACGAACTCCTCGCTTGCGGGCAGCACCAGCGCGACGCGCCCGCGAGCACCGAGTCCCGTCAGGGCGCGCGCGGCGGAGACAGCCGCCTCCAGCAGCTCGACATAGGTCAGGCTCCGTTCGGGGCCCTCGATCGCCACGCGGTCGGGGTGCTTGGCCCGCGCCAGGTGAAGCCAGAACGCCACGCCACAAAGGTAGTCTCACGCGCGATGACGATCACCTGGGAGCCAGCCGCGCAGTACACGGACATCCGCTACGAGCTTGCGACCGGCGAGAACGCCGGGATCGCGAAGGTCACGGTCAACCGCCCGGAGGTCCGCAACGCGTTTCGCCCCGAGACAGTGGTCGAGCTGTCCGACGCATTCACCCGCGCGCGCGAGGATCTCGACGTCGGCGTGGTGATCCTCACCGGCGAGGGGCCGGACGCGTTCTGCTCTGGGGGCGACCAGCGGGTGCGGGGAACCCGGGGCGGTTACGTGACGGGCGCGGATCCCGGCGCGGCCGGCAAGCACGAGGCCGTGGGGCGCTTCGACGTCACCGACCTGCACATCCAGATCCGGCGGATGCCCAAGCCGGTGGTGGCGATGGTGGCGGGCTACGCGATCGGCGGCGGGCACGTGCTGCACGTCGTCTGCGACCTGACGATCGCGGCCGACAACGCCCGTTTCGGGCAGTCCGGGCCGAAGGTCGGATCGTTCGATGGGGGCTTCGGCGCGAGCCTGCTCTCCCGGCTGGTCGGGCCGAAGAAAGCCAAGGAGATCTGGTTCCTGTGCCGCCGATACGACGCTCGGCAGGCGCTCGAAATGGGGCTCGTCAACACCGTCGTCCCGCTCGAGCGCCTCGAGGAGGAGACGATCCAGTGGTGCCGAGAGATGCTCGCGCTGTCGCCGTTCGCGCTGCGGCTGCTGAAGGCGAGCTTCAACGCGGACGAGGACGGACTGTCCGGGATCCAGCAGCTCGCCCACGACGCCAACCTGCTCTTCTAC
>Ga0187776_10001421_pt1 | contig 11975 bp, 8 predicted proteins | sample 0216_BV02_MP12_2_FD_132426 | JGI IMG/M metagenome (GOLD analysis project Ga0187776, IMG submission 132426) | Tropical peat soil microbial communities from peatlands in Department of Meta, Colombia - 0216_BV02_MP12_20_MG | ecosystem: Environmental > Terrestrial > Soil > Wetlands > Peat | place...
CCGCGATCGCATCCAGGGCGTTGGCGGCCGCCCCGAGGGTCGCGTCGACGCCGGGTGCCGGCGAGCGCGCCACGGCAGCCAGTTCCAGCCGGACCCATTCTCCCTGCTCGACCAGCCACCGTAGCGTTCCGCGCTCGCCCGGGAGCGTCGAGCCAGGACCGATCGCGTCGACGGCCGTCGCGAGCGCGGCGGCGGCGCTCTGCAGCGTTGGCGTGTCTGGCGCGCGCGCGTACCCCGCGAGTGCATGGTAGGCATCCGCCACAGCGCGGCGCTCGGGCGCGAACGGACGCAACGGCCACGCGGCAAGCGCGACCACCGTCTGCCCAAGTCCCCCCGCGGTGATCAGCCATGCCGCGTGCAACACCGCCCCACCGTGCACATTGAGATCGCCCGCCAACAGCAGCGCCCAGGTTGAAAGCAGCCCGACAAACGCGGTCCGCTGGCCTAGCGACACCAGCAGCCCGCTGGCGAACCCCCACACGCCCATCAACACGACTGTGGCAACGGCGCTCGGCCCCGCGAGGCCGCCCGCCAACGCGGCCACCCCGGCGGCTGCTGTCGCGGCCAGCAGCGTCGCCGCCCGGACCCGGTAGCGGCCGCCCAGGTTGGCGAAACCGACAATCAGCGCCCCCGCCGATGCCGCAACACCGTCCGCGACATGACCGGTCGCGAGCCCTGCAACCAGCGGCACCGCGTACCCGATCGCCCCGGGAACCGCGGCAGCGACAGCGAGGCGCGAATGATCCAACCGCGCGACGTCGCGCAGCCGATCGACGGGCCCAAGCGCGCTGGGACCCGGGCCTAGCGGGCGCGGACGATCTTCGGCGCTGGCGATGCGGCGATCCTACGGGACCGTTTGCGGTCCGATGTCCCCGTGGCCGGCCGCCGATGCTCCGTGCCGGGCATACGGGAACAGCGCGTCGGGGTCGTGCGCGGCGCGGATCGCGTCGAGCCGATCGTTCTGCTCCGGGGTCCACGAATGCTCGATCGCGTCGCCAGGGTTGGCGCGTCCGACGAAGTTGACGACATTCACCGGGGCCCGCCACGGGGCCACGGCATCGAGAACGGCGCGGGCAGCGTCGAGCCGGGCCTCGTCGTCAAGCGATGGATTGGGTGCGGCGTACACGTTGATCAGGTGCGCGGCCCCGCGGCCTCCGACTGCGTCGGGCACCATCGGCTGGCGCTTGGTTGCCGGCCCGAGGGTCCGAATCTCGACTGATGAGAGCGGCAGGTCGGAGCCGAGGTCCGCTGCGGCGAGGATCGCTGCGACAGTGTCAGCCCCGAGAGACGCGAGCGAGGCCGCGCCGTTGGCGACCGGCATCGGCGCGACCGGGTCGCCATGGATCTTCCCGATCTGGCCGTAGGGAAGGACACCGACGGTGTCGAGCAGGGACTTGGCGACGCCGCGCATGTCGGCGAGCTGGGTCTCGGCTTGGGCGACGGGATCGAGGCTGGCAAAGCGGACGTAGGCGACGTGCCGCCCACGGATGGCTTCGGGCAGGGCGTCGGCCGGAGGCAGGCGCAGCAGCGCGATCGACGCCGTGCAGGACTCGGGCAGCGCCGGCGCCCATTCCGCGTAGGCGGCGAGCACGCAGGCCGCGTCGTCGGCGTCGAAGTAAATCCCGCCGCCGTAGATCTCGCTCACCGCGAAGAGGTCGATGGTTACTGCCGTGACGACGCCGAACCCGCCCTTGCCTCCCCGCATTGCCCAGAACAGGTCCGGATACGAGTCAGCCGAGACGGTGATCGCCCCGTCCGCGGGCGTCACAACCTCGAATGACCGGACGTGGTCAGTGCTGAACCCCCACGCACTCGCGAGCGGGCCGAGTCCACCGCCCAACAGGTACCCCACCACGCCAACTCCGGGCGCCGAGCCACACGGGGCAGCCAGCCCGTGCGGGGTGGTCGCGGCCAGGACCGGGCCCCAGGTGCATCCCGCGCCGACACGGACGGTCTGAGCCGAGGTGTCGACCTCGACCGCGTTCATGGACCGCAGCGTGATCGCGAGACCGCCGCGAACCTCGGCGAGCCGGCCGTGTCCCGAGCCGAGGACGGTCACCGCTTGTCCACGGTCAGCCGCGACCGCGATCGCGGCGGCGACGTCGTCCGGAGTGCGTGCATCGATGACCACGTCGGGCGCCACGGCGACCCCGAGGTCGAACCCGGCGACCGCGTCATCAAACCCGCCGTCTCCGAACTGCAGGACGGAAGACACACCGGCCGCGCGCAACGCGGTCGCCGTGTCCCGTGATGTCGGTGATGTGCTCATTGCTTCGGCCTCGCTTCCTTTGGCATCAAATGGTTCGTGTCGTCCTCGTATCCCGTGTTCGGCGTTGAGCGCCTCACCGCCCACGAACCGATCTCGTCGTCCAGGAGACCTGGGCACCGGCGGAGCTGTTGCTCTGCACGACACGATGCGTACGGACCAGCGCGGAGAGCGCCTTGCCGCTGCGCCGGTTGACGAATCGCCACCGGCCTGGCCCCGATCGCACGAGTCTCCAGAGTTGGCTGCGGGCGCCGGCGCGGCAGCGGTTGGTGACTACGGCCGCAGCGGTCTTGAGAGAGCCGCCGCTGACGTCCAGGCAGAGTCCGGTTCGTGCGTTCACGAGGGTGGTCTGGGAGCCGACCGGGCCGTTGCCGGCTGTCCAGTACTGCAACGCGTTGCCCGCGGGCGCGCGGAGCGAGACCGCGCCGCCGCGGCGGATAGGCGCCGTCAGCCGAAGGCCGGCCGCGCCTGCGGGTTCTATTCGTTCCAGACGCCGCTGGGGGCTGGGGCTGCCAAGACCGCTCCCCGTATCGAACTGCTGGTCTGCGCCGCTGTAACTGGTCGAGCCCACGAAGCCCGGTTCCTGGGTGACCAGCACCACTCGGTAGTGGTACACGGTTTCGGGCGTAAGCCCGGTCATCGGGATCGATTCGGCGGTGGTGCTGCCCTTGGGAAGGTTGACGGTTACGGCAGACGTTTGGCTCGTGTACACGGCGGGCTGGGTGCCGTACTGCACGTAGTACTCAAACGGCTCGGTGGCGCCGGCGCTGCTGTTGAGAGTCGCATTGATCGTCGCGCTCGTGGATGCGACGTTCGTCGCTGACGGGGTGCCGGCCGTTCCCAAGGCGTCGGGGTCGTTCGACTGGCACTGGATGGAGACCCTGAACGCATAGTCGCCTGAAACGTGCAGGCTGGTGACGAAGAAGGCCAGACCTCCGTCGTTCATGTCGTCGGTCGACGTCGAGTTCGACGTGACGGTCACGCCTTTGCTGCTGTTGTTGCGATACGCCCACTGGTAAGCCAGCGTGCTTCCCTGCGGAACGTTATAGGGATAGAGAGTCGCCTCTCCGGACGGGGTGAAGCTGCTGCACGACACCTTCTGGGTGTAGGTCGCCGTTGGATCCTTGAGGTTCTTCTCGAAGCTGAACCACGAGCTGTGATCCGCCGCGGGAACCGGCCAGGTGCCTGCCGACGCGTCGGCGCACACCACAGCAAGCGCTGCGATCACGACGGCGACGATCACGGCACGAGCTCGGTAGCGAGCCGCGCGATTGTTCATTCTGACTCCTGATGCGTGACGAGGGTTGGGGTCCTGCACATCCATGGCTGGCAGCATCGACGGCGGCGAGCCAACCCACCTCCGTGATCAGTTACTGAGATACGGGCCGCTCGGTACTGAGTCAGTCAGCGCGGGAGCGCGCCGAAGTCCGGCGGCCGGTTCAGCCGGATAGGATCGCGCCCGTGTCAAACGAGCATGGACGCGACCGCCGATGACGAGCGTTCACGACGCTGCCTACGAGCTCCTCCGCTCGCTCGGGATGACGACGTTCTTCGGCAACCCCGGCTCCAACGAGCTGACCTTCTTGGACGGCTTCCCGCCGGACTTCAGGTACGTGCTCGCGCTCCAGGAGGGCGCCGGGCTGGCGATGGCGGACGCCTACGCCCAGTCGACCGGGGCGCCGGTGCTGGTGAGCCTGCACGCGGCCGCTGGCGTCGGCCAATCGATGGGGGCGCTCGTCAACTCGCAGCTCGCCGGCACGCCGCTCGTGCTCATGAGTGGCCAGCAGGCACGATCGCTGATCACGCTCGAGGGGCAGCTCACGAACGTCGATGCGATCAATCTGCCCAAGCCGCTCGTCAAAGGCGCCTTCGAGGCACCGTCGCCGGCGGCGGTCCCCGCGACCCTCGCGCGGGCGGCGCACCTCGCCGCCAGCGCGCCGACCGGGCCGGTGTTCGTGTCGGTCCCGCTCGACGACTGGCGCGGTGAGGCCAGCGCCGACATCGGCGGGTTGGTGAAGCGACGGGTCGCCGCCCGTCCCGCGCCCGAGGCCGAGCCGATCGCCGCTCTCGCCGAGCGTCTCGACGCGGCCCACAATCCGCTCCTGATCTTCGGCGCTGAGGTCGACGCGGCGGGCGGATGGGATGCTGGGGTGGCGCTGGCGGAGCGGCTAGCCGCGCCGGCCCTGCTGGCGATCGAGGTCGGGCGGATCTCATTCCCCACCGACCACGCCTGCTACCAGGGGACCCTGGGGGTGACGATCGGGGCCGTTCGAAAGCAGCTCGAGGGACATGATGTGGTGATCGTCGCGGGCGCACCGGTGTTCCGGTACCACGCATGGGCCGAGGGGCCGTACCTGCCGGAGGGGACCGAGCTTGTTGCGTTGACCGCGGATCCGTCGCAGGCGGCGCGCGCGCCGGTCGGGGACGCGATCGTCGGTGACCCGGCGCAGGCGCTCGCGATGCTCGCCACACGGGTCACCCTGGCCGAGCGCGCTCGGCCGGAGCGACGGATCGCGCCCGCGGCCGATCGCACAGCCGTGCCGATGCAGCCCGATGCGCTGCTCGACGTGCTCCGGGATCGGGTGCCCGCCGACGCCGCGTTCGCGTCGGAAGTGCCCTCGCTTGGTAACTGGTGGGAGCGGGTTCCGGTCACGAGGGCGCGCAGTTTCTTCAGCTCCGCGGCCGGAGGGCTCGGGTATGGCATCCCGGCGGCGGTCGGCCTGGGCTTGGCCGATCCGACCCGGCCGGTCGTTTGCCTCAGCGGCGACGGCAGCGCGCACTACGGGATCACGGGCCTCTGGACGGCCGCTCGGCATGGGGTGGATGTGACGTTCGTGATCGCGCGCAACGGAGCCTATGGCGCGCTCAAGGAGTTCGGCGCCTACCTCGGGACGACCGATCTGCCAGGTCTCGACCTCCCCGGCATCGACTTCGTCGCGCTCGCCGCCGGGTACGGCATCCAGGGGCGGCGCGTCGAGACGGCCGCCGAGTTCGACGAGGCGCTGGCCGCGGCGTTCGCGAGCGACGGCCCGAATCTGATCGAGGTCGAGACCGACGCGACACCCAGCGGGATGTTCGGTGGCTAGGCTGGGCAGATGACGAGCGAGCCGGCCGGAGGTCGCGACGATGGCGACGGGGAGGACATCGAGCAGGCCCTGACGAGACTCGCCTGGAACGACCCCTCTATGGCCGAGGATCCGGCGGCAGCCCTGTCGCAGCTCGGTGTCGACGTGCCGACGGGCCTGCGGTTCGACGTGAGGATCCAGCGCCCGGACACGCTGTACCTCGTCATCCCGCCCGCATACTCCGACGACGGCGAACACGAGGGCGTGGTGAACCAGATGGACCTGTGGCGCAGCGGCGACCAGTTCGTCTGGATCCTGCCGCAAGACGCCAAGGTAGCCCTGCTGCAGATGCGCGAGCAGTACCGGGACCATGTTGCGAAGGAACGCCCGTGAGCGGCGACCGGTTCGCCGAGCACTACCGGCTGCTCAGCACCGACCCGCAGATGCGCGCGGACCTGCTCGCCGATCCGAAGGCGGCGCTCGCCGCGTACTTCGGAGCCGTGATCGAGGGCGACTACCGGATCGAGGTGATCGAGCAACGCCCGGACACGATCACGGCGGTGATCCCGGCTCCTCCGGAGCCCGGCGCAGACCCGGCCGCGCGCCTGGCCGACGTGTCCGGGCGGAGCTACGACATGCTGCACACGAGCGGCATCGGCGGCTATCTCATCCCCAGCGAGGCGCTCACCTGGGTGCTTCGTGACATGCGTGCGCTCTGGGCGCGCGCTGGCGGCCGGGCCACCGACGCCGCCGACGATGGCTGACGTCGTCGTGCGCTCCGCTGGCGAGGAACAGCAGTGCGCCTGCGACCAGCGCGCCGGCCCCGACATGCAGCGCGGACTGGTAGCCGGCGACGATCGCCGACGGGTCGAGTCGCACTCCGAGATGGCCTGCATGTGAGGCCAGCACGGACCCGAGCACGGCGATGCCGAGCGCACCGCCGACCTCCCTGGCGGTGTCGTTGACGGCGGAGGCGACGCCCTGCTTGTCGTCGGGCAGGGCGCCGACGATCGCGGCGGTCGCCGGCGTGGCCGCCAGTGCCATCCCGACGCCGATCGGCCCGAGCGCGGCCAGCAGGTGCCAGTACGACGCACCCTCGCCCATGGTCGCTGCGACGATCAGCCCGGCGGCCATCAGCGCGAGCCCTGCGGGCCCGACGCGGCTCGCGCCGAAGCGCGCCGTGAGTCGCGGGACACGCGGTGCCAGCGCCACCATGATCAGCGCCGTGGGGGCGAGCGCTGCGCCGGCTTGGAGCGGGTCGTAGCGCAGCACGAACTGGAGGTACTGCAGCAGCACGAAGATGGTCCCGAACAGCGCGAAGAACTGCACGAACACCGAGAGCGAGCCGGAGGCGAACCCGCGCAGCCGGAACAGCCGCGGATCGAGCATCGGCTCGTCGCGCCGCAGCTCCCAGGCCACAAACGCGCCGAGCAGGAGGATGCCGGCCGCAAAGGCGGCGACCACGGAGATCGACGCCCAGCCGCGGTCCGGGCCCTCGATGAAGCCATAGACGAGACCGGCGAGCGAGAGCGCCGACAGCGCCGCCCCGCCGGCGTCCAGAGGCACCGGCTGAGGCACACCGGCGGGGACGAAGCGCAGCGTCAGCGCGGCCCCCGCGAGTGCCAGCGCGGCGTTGAGCGCGAATACCGAGGACCAGCTGAACGCCTCGAGCAGCAGCCCTGAGGCCAGCAAGCCAACGAGCGCGCCGCCTCCGGCCACGCCGGCCCACACGCCGACGGCCCGGTCGCGCGTGTGTTCCGGGAACGTTGAGGTGATGATCGACAGTGTTGACGGCATGATCAGCGCAGCGCCGACGCCCATGGCCGCGCGCACCCCGATGAGCGTCGTGGGATCGGACAGGGAGGTGGCCACCAACGCGCCGCCACCGAAGACGACCAGCCCGGCGAGCAGCACCCGGCGGCGGCCAAGCCGGTCGCCGAGCGCGCCGGCCGGAAGCAGCAGGCCGGCGAACACGAGTGCGTAGGCGGCGACGATCCACTGCAGCTCGGTCGTGGACGCGCGAGTGGCGCGCGCGAGGTCGGGCAGGGCGACGTTGAGCGACGTCACGGCGCTGACGACGGCGCCGAGGGAGACGCAGGTGGCGACCAGGATCAGTCGTTGCGCCCGGGGCATGACCGACCCCTCGGGCTTCAGCGGCCGCCTCGGAGAGCCGGGACTCGGCGTCTCGGCGCCCGCAATGTCAATTGGATGGGAGGGAGTGGTGATCATGTTCTCCATCCTTATGCCCGGGCCCCGCGCGGCCCTCCGTAGCGGGCTACTGAATCGCGCGCGCCTGCTCCTTCAGTAACCGACGAGGAGTGAGTGAGCCACCGTTCGATCATGGTGAGAACAACGCGTTCACGGTGCTGGTGTCGTAATAGCCGATGACCTCGGTGACGAGGCCGTGCTCGACGTGGATGATCCAGCAGTAGCGCATGTTGTAGTCGACGCCGTTCTTCCCGCGCCCGCCGGTGGAGCTGAACTCGACGACACCCCACTCGCCTTCGGCGATCACCCGTTCGACTGTCGGGCGCGGCCACGACTCAAGCCGCTCGTCCAACGGGCGATAGATGCCGTCGGTGTACGCGTCGAGGCCTCGGTAGGTGCCGGAGATCGGGGAGCTGCCGGTCGCCGTCCACACGAGGTCAGGCGACAGCGCGGCAAGGAACACCTCCGCTGTCCAGCCGGACTCGGCGAGTCGGTCGAACCACTCGCGCAGAAACGTGCTCGTATCGGTCATTGTCATTCCTTTCAGGATCGTGGAGATCGTCGTGTCAGCCGGGGCGGCTGGCCTGGTGGTCAGCCGCCCCCGCTCGTGGGTTGCAGGGGCCACGCCGGCCCCTCCGCGATCAGCTGCCCGGGGTGAAGATCACCCAGCCGTCACTGGCGATCGGTGCCCTGCTGATGCTTGGGTTCTGCAGCTGGGCGAATGAGCTCGAGCCGGCTCCGCCACCCCCGCCGCCGCCGGTGGCGATGCCATCGCTCCCGCCGCCGCCGCCGTTGACGCCCCCGCCGCCGCCGCCGGCGGCGTTCGTGCCCTTGCCGCCGTCGCCGCCTGGGAAGCCGTTGCCGGTGCTGCTAGCGCCGTTGGCGCCGCCCGAACCGATGACGCCAGCGCCGCCGCCGTCCTTACCCGGGCTCCCCGGGAGGCTGCCGCCGTCGCCGCCATCGCCGCCCGGTCCGCCGACGAAGCCGTCACCGCCGCCTCCGCCACCCGCGACGCTGAGCAGCGTGTTACCGCCTGCGTCCGTGATCACGGTGGCGCCGCCGCCACCGCCGGCATAGCTGAAGGTGCCGTCTTGATAGCCGCCGCCGTCACCGCCGCTGTTCGCTCCCCCTGGGCCGCCCCAGCCGCCGACGCCGCCGGTGGTGCACGAACTGCAGGGGAAGTTGCTGGCAGGCTGGCCGTTCGTGCCGTTGCCGCCAACGTAGACGTTCAATTGCTCGCCGGGCGTCACCTGAAGGGTTCCGGTGACCTCGCTTCCGGTGCCGCCAGTGCCGCCGAACTCGGTGTCGCCGTTGTCACCGTAGCCGCCGGTGCCGCCGGCGGCCGTCACCTTGAGCGAAGTCACGTTGTCCGGAACCCGAAAGGTCTGCGCCGCGCCGGTGTAGCCATAAGATGGGGAGAAGACCGTGTAGCTGTCGGTCGGGGTGTCGCCGCTGCCGTTGGTCCAGCTGACGACAGCGTCCGACGGGTTGCTGGAAGTCCCCTGCGACGTGTCGGAGCCGTTTCCGAGGATCGGATCCGTGGAGTAGAAGGACAGGTCAGTGCCCTTGGCGGTCTGGTACTCGACGGACATCCCGTCGCCGCCCCAGTCCGAGTAGTTGGTCAGCGTCTCCGAGGCGCCGTCGGCCAGCGTCGGCTGCGGGCGCTGATGCCAGTGGTTGTTGCTCCACTCGCCGTAGCTGACGAGGGTCAGGGGCGCACCGGTCTTGTTGGTGATGTTCATCTTCATGCTGTAGCCATCGGCATCCGGCGCGCCGACGTTTGCGCGTCGGCCCGCCGCCCGGCCACGGTGGCCGAAAGCGCGGCGGCCATGGCTCGCGGGCGCTCGCGCCGCTCGCGTCGCCGCGCCGGGGTGAGTGTCGGCCGTCGCGACCGAGGCCGCTCCGAGTGTCATCAGCACGCACGCGGCACCTGCGGCTGTTGCCGTGTGGGGGGTGGGGATCTTCATTTGGCGTCCGGTCCTTTGGATTTGGCGTTGGCTCGTGGTACGAGTCTTCTCCGCCGTTTGAACGCCGGCCTCCGTAGCCCGCTACTGAAGTTCGCTCACGCAAATGCTGACCGCGGGCGTCGTCCCTGAGGACGGCCATGCGGCCTAGAGTTGACGGCGGTCGGTTACGCCGAGCTTCTTCATAGCGTTGTACAGGTGCGATTCGACCGTCCGGGTCGACAGCACCAAGCGATCGGCGATCTCCGCGTTCGAGAGTCCGCGCGAGGCGAGGTCGACGAGCTGCGCCTCCCGGCGCGTGAGCTCGATGGACGGGCCGCCGACGCCACCGAGGTGCGGCCGCGGGCCGCCGAGATGGAGCTCGTCCGCCCGCGCCGCGGCACGGCGGGCCGAGTCCTCGCGGCCCTCGTCGGCGAAGACGCGGGCGGCGTCGGCGGCACACTCGCAGGCGAGCCGCAATGCGCCGACCGCAGTGAACGCGTCGACCGCGGCGAGCAGCGCGCGTCCACTGCGCTCGACGAGCGCATCGGCGTGCTCGGCGTAGGCCGCGGCCAACGGCGAGTCCGTCCGAGCGCGCAGGCGCGCCAGGCGCGGAGCGATCTCACGGGCCGGTGCCCCGGCGCGCAGCGCGTCATAGGTCAGTTCGGCGGCAGCGTACGCGCGCGTGCGCGGCTCCTCGGCGGCGCCGAGCGCGATCCGCTCCGCGGCCGGCGGGTCGCCCGCGGCAAGCGCGGCCCATGCCTCTCCCTGGAGCGCATAGGCCCGCATCGTCGGGTGCGTGGTCGCCACGTCGACGTCCTCGTGGAACTGGTCAACGGCGTGCGTCGTCTCGCCGAGCATGTAGCCGACATAGACCTGAGCCGCTCGAACACGCACGAGCGTTCCGTACGGGTTATGGCGGGCATGGTGCGCGGAGGACTCCGCCAGCCACCGACGCGCCTCCGTGAAGCGGCCTTCGAGCGCGCGGATGCGGCCAAGCGCATTGCTGGCGACCGCCGCGACCGGCGACGAGCCCTGTTGAGCGGCATGACTGACTGCGCGCAGAGCCCACTCCTCGAGCTCCCGCAGGTCATGGCCGGTGTCCATCGCAGACAGCGCCCAGAAGAGGAGGATCAGCTCGTCCTGCGAGCTCCTAGGGGCGGCGGGCAGTGAGCCACGCAGCACGCGGCGGGCGTCGGCCCCGCGCCCCTGCCAGTGCAGCGCGCGCGCATAGGACAGGGTCGCCGACCGCCTCCCCGCGTCGTCGAGCCGCGGATCGGCGAGCAGTTGCTCGGAGGTCTCGATCGCCGAGTCGAGCTGGCCGACCAAGAGCAGGAGATGCGCTCGCACCGGCGCATACGCGGCGTTCCACTCCTCGGTGTCCCACCAGCCCGCCGCACGCTCGACGAGCGCGAGCGCCTCCTCATGCCGAGACAATGCCCACGAGAGGATCTGTCCGCGCAGCTCGAGGTACGCCGCCGCGCGGTCGGGCTCCTCGATGCGGCCGTCGATTGTCGCGAGGCCGGCCTCGGCCTCTTCCGCGCGGCCGTCGAGCCACAATCCCCGTCCTCGCACCAGGGCCATCTCCGGTCCGGCCCCGCGATCCAACGCCAGCTGTGCAAGGTGCGCCGCGAACGCGGGATCACCGGCCGAGAGGGCGGCGTCGGCTGCCGTCGAGAGCAGGGCCAGCGGAGGCGTCTCGCCCGCCTCCAGCAACCAGCCGGCCCGGCGCAGCGCGGTGTCGGGCGTGCCATCGTCCGGCACGAGCTCAGCCAGCCGGCGCTGCGCGGCCGCGACCCGCAACGAGCCCATCGTCGCGCGAGCGACCTCCGCATACAACGGATGCGCGACGCGCGCAAGACCGTCGCCGATCGTCACATAGCCCCGCTCCTCGAGATCAGCGAGCACGTCGACGCCCAGCTGCTCAGGCGCCAGCGGTTCGCCGAGCGCGAGTAGGCCGAGCGTACGCCGCTCTTCGACACCGAGTTCAGACAGCCGTGCCTCGACGAGATCCACGAGCGACGCGCTCGGTTCGGGACGGCCTTCGAGGACCCAGAACCCGTCGCGCTCGACCAGCGCCTCGCTCTCCCGCGCGCCCGCCACCAACTCGCGCACGTAGAGCGGATTGCCCTGACTCGAATCATGCAGCCAGACGGCGATGCGCTCCTGAACCGGCCCGCCGAGCTCAGCCTCGGCAAGCGCGCGGACATGCTCGGCATCGAGCGGATCGAGCTCGAGCCGCGGCGTCCCGGCATCCTTCCACAACGCCACAACCGCATCGGGACACGGCTCGCCGCTGCGCACCGTCGTCAGCACGAACGCCGTCCCGGTCGTGGCGATATGCAGCACCAGCGCCGCCGAGGCGTTATCGAGGAACTGCCCGTCGTCGACGACGAGCATCGGCTTGCGTCCATTGGCGCGGTCAAGCAGCGACCGCGCACCGGCGGTGAGGCGCTGCAGCGGATCCTCGGCGCGCTCCACTTCGCCCATCAG
>Ga0187776_10001422_pt1 | contig 11975 bp, 9 predicted proteins | sample 0216_BV02_MP12_2_FD_132426 | JGI IMG/M metagenome (GOLD analysis project Ga0187776, IMG submission 132426) | Tropical peat soil microbial communities from peatlands in Department of Meta, Colombia - 0216_BV02_MP12_20_MG | ecosystem: Environmental > Terrestrial > Soil > Wetlands > Peat | place...
CCCGAGTGCTCGTCGTGTACCACGCTCGAGATCATCACGTCGCCGACGTCGGCGTTCAGCGTGGCGGCCTTGCCGAGCACGTACACGCCACGCAGCGCGGTGCGGTCGACCGCGACCTCGCGGAGGATGTTGTACGCCGCGACGCCGAGCGGATAGTCGATGTTGACGACCACCGCGCCGCTCGCGGCAAGCGCCTCGGCGTCGACCGCGCCGAGGCGCGGGTCGAGCGCCGCGCGGTCGAGCGCCGCCAGCGGGATCACCTGGGCCGGAACCCGGAGCGCCGTCCTGCTCCGCAGGTGAGTCACGCCCTTGTCCATCTCGGCGGCACGGCGCTCGACTGCGCCCTCTTCACCGCGGGCGTCGAAGTACAGCCGCGCGACGAAGTACAGGAAGTTCTCCCACGACCCCTCGCTGTGCCCCTCGCGAAACGCCGTCAGCTCGTGCCGCAGGATGTCGTCCTCGTCCACCTGCTCGACGAACGCGACCAGCTCGGGCTCGCGCTCGCGCGCGATCCCGGTGACGATGTTCACGAGGCTGTGGCTGTTCGAGCTGACGAAGTACAGGGCGCGCTCGGTCAGCCCCTCGACCACGAGCTCGGCGCTGACCGGAGCCCACCAGCGTCGGGTCATCCGCGCGTACCCGGTATTCGTGCCGCCCAGCATCCGCATCCGTAGCGACAGCCGCCGCTCGCCGATCAGCCGCATCCGCTCCCCGAACGTCTCACCCCAGGCGTCGCGGAGCCGCGCCCAGTCCTCGGCGCTGCCGCCGAGCTCGCTCGCAAGCTCCTCGGGCGGGACGTTGGGGGACGCGGCGTCGGGCCATCCGGCGGCCCGCATCCGCACGCGGATCTTGTTCCACTCGATCTGGAACGCCACCAGCGTCGGAACGAGGTCGTCGACGTCCGACGTACTTGCCATCAGCACCGCGAGCGTGCCCCTGCCGCTGTCGTACCACCGTCGCCTCCGCGCGGGCGCCTCGGCCTCCTCCCAGGACTCGACGGGAATGCCGCTCGCGATCAGCGCCTCGACGTCCTGGCCCATCACGACGAGGTTTGCGCCGACGATCCCGTCGGGGAGCCGGCGGATCGAGTAGATGAACGCGCCGAGATCGAGCTCCTCGCTGGCTGCCAGCGGGTGCAGGCTCGAGCCCATCGCGCGGTGCGAGGGTTCGAGCACGCGCAGCTGCGTCTCGCCGCTCGAGCGCAGCAGCGTCGTGTACGTCCGCTGGTAGAGCTCGACCTCGTCGCTGACGCGGACCTCGCCGTCCGCGAAGCTGGTGAGCGCCAGTCGGGCTACCGCCATCCGGTCACTCCTTGAAGTATGGGATCCCGACCGACGCCGGCGCTCGCGAGCGCCCCACGATTCCGGCGACGGCGATCAGGGTCAGCAGATAGGGAAGGGCCTGGAACAACGTGGCCGCGCTCGCCGAGAACGCGCCCCAGCGCGATCGCCCCGAACCCGAGGCGCCGCTCCTCGCCGGCGGCGGCTGCGGCCCCCGCGCCGAGGGCAAGGACCGCGAGCACCAGCGACGGCGCCGGGCTTCGGACCAAAAACGGCGGCAGCGTGATCACCCACGCCACCGCGGCGAAGACCACGCCGGCGATCCCGAATTGCTTGGCGGAGGCGATACCCGACCGAGGCGCCGCGATCGCGCCGGCGGTCATGTCTTCGCCTCCGCGCGCTTGGTGCGGCGCCCGAGGCCGACCGCGATTCCGCGCCCGGACCGCAGCACCCGCAGGGCGATCACGTCGGTCGACACCAGCAGCACGATGATGCCGTGGATCATGCAAGTCAGGTTCGAGGCCAGCTGCGGATTGAACACGCTCGGATCGAGCTGGCGGTCGGAGGTCCCCGTGAGCAGCCCGCCGAACAGCAACGCAGCGGCGACCGTGCCGATCGCGGTGTTCCGGCCCAGCAGCGCCACCGCGATGCCGAGGAAGCCGATCTCCGAGGCCTGGATGTCGTTCGTGAACAGGTTGAACTTCCACCCCAGCACATCCATCGACGCCGCGATCCCCGCGAACGCGCCGCAGATCGCCATCACGCGGAAGTAGTTCTTCGCCACGCGGATCCCCGCGTAGCTCGCCGCGTCGGGGTTGAATCCCACGGCGCGAACCTCGTAGCCGAGCCGCGTGCGGTTGAGCAGCACCCAGAACACGACCACCGCCGCGAGCGCGATGAACAGTCCAACGTGCAGGCCCTGCTGGCCGTTGCCGTCGACGCCGGCGATCGCCACGATCTCGCCGCCGCGGACTTCCATGGACGCGCCGTTGACCGCCTCGAGATCGCGGTCGTCGCGGACGTGGAGGTCCTCGACCTCGAGCATCGGCTTGGCGGGACGGGGAGGCCCCTTCTCGACCGACAGCAGCACGTCGCGTCCCACCACGAGCCGCGCCAGGCTCTGCTCGGTGGCCCCCTCGCGCGGGACGGTGTCGATCTTCTTGCCGTGGCGCAGCACCGTGATGCGGTCGGCGACCCGGAGCACCTCGCCCACCTTGTGGCTGATGAACACGATCGCGGTGCCGTCCTGCTTGAGCCGGTTCAGCACCCCGATCAGCTCCTGCACCTCCTGCGCGGTGAGGACCGCCGTGGGCTCGTCGAGCACGAGGATGCAAGCGCCCCGATACAGGGCCGGCTGCGTCGGCTCCTGCCCCAGCACGATGTTCTCGGCCACCGTCATCACGGGCACCAGCATGAAGTGCTGGTGCACCATCCCGATTCCGAGCCGGATCGCGGTGGCCGGCGAGTCGATCTCGACCGGGCGGCCTCCGACAAGGATCTCCCCCTCGTCGGCCGTGTACAGGCCGTACAGGACCGACACCAGCGTCGACTTGCCCGCGCCGTTCTCGCCGAGCAGCGCGTGCACCTCCCCGGGATACACGTCGAAGTCGACTCGGTCGTTTGCCACGACCGAGCCGAACTTCTTCGTGATGCCCCTCAGCTCGAGTACGGGGCGTGGAGCGTCTGCCATCTAGGCGGTGTCTACGGAACCGTGTTCGGGATGTTCGAGATCTTCCCGGATTTGATCTGAGCGTAGATCGTGGCGATCTGCGGGGCGAACTTCAGCCCTGCGGGACCGATCCTGCCGTAGCCGACGCCGCCGTTGACGACGTTGTAAGTGCGGTTTTGACCGGCGTCGAACTGACCACTCATCGCCGCCTTGATCGCGTCAAACACCGCCAAGTTGACCTTCTTTTCGGCCGAGGTGAGGATGTAGGAACCGAGGTACCCCTGGTCGGCGACCCCGATGCCCTGGACGCCCTTCTGCTGAGCCGCGGACAGAGCCCCCAGCCCGCATCCGCCGGCGACCTGGAAGACGACCTTCGAGCCCTGGGCGATCTGGTTGAGCGCGACCTCCTTGCACTTCGTCTGGTCGGTGAAGTCCTGCGAGTAGCCGTTCAGGGTCGTGATCCCGGGGTCGGCTGCCTTCGCTCCGGCCTGGTAGCCGGCGATGTAGTGATCGACCGGCGGGATCTTCTGGCCGCCGACGCTGGAGATGATCTTGTAGCCGTGCTCCTTGGCGTAGAGACCCGCGAGGTAGCCGGCGAGGTAGCCTGCCTGCTGCTCCTCGAACAGCAGCCCTTCGATGTTCTTCGGATGGCCCGCCTCGGCGGTGGCGTCCGAGTCGACCATCGCGAACTTCACGCTCGGGAACTGCTTGGCGACCGAGCCCGTGGCGTCCGCCATCAGAAACCCGACCGAGATCACCAGGTTGTAGCCCTCGTGCGCGAGGGTCGTCAGGTTCGGGAGGTAGTCCGCGCCGGAGTTGGAGGTGAGGACCCGGCCCTTGATCCCGAGCTGCTGCTCGGCCTGCGTCAAGCCGACGTACGACAGGTGGTTGAACGAGCGGTCGTTGAGTCCGCCGATGTCGGTCACGAGCCCGACCTTGTAGTTCGATGCGCTCGTCGAGCTGGACGCGGTGCCTGCGGCGCCGCCGCTGGTGGTGGTGGTCGAGCTGCTGCTGCCGCACGCGACGATTACCAGCGCGAGGGCGATCGCAAACGCAATGAGGCCTAGTGGCCTGATCCTCCTCCCCATCACTGCGACTCCTTCCCCTAAGGACTGAAAGCGCAACCATAAACCGCGGCGGGGACGCTGGGGCAATCCCTAACGTGCTGTTCACCGATGGAGACGATCGTCCGAGCGCATGTGGCCCACGTCCCGCGCAATCCGTTTGTTGTCGATGGAGCGCTCGAGGCGTTCGAGGACGGAGCGGTGGCGTTTGCGGACGGGCGGATCCTGGCGTGCGGGGGGTTTGCTTCGGTGCGGGGGCGTTATCCGGAGGCGTCGGTGGTGGACGCGCGGGACGCGATCCTGCTGCCCGGATTCGTCGATTGCCACGTCCACTATCCGCAGATCGGGGTGATCGGGGCGATGGGGCTCGAGCTGATGGATTGGCTGCGTCTGCGCTCGCTGCCGGAGGAGGCCCGGCTCGCCGACGAGGCGTATGCGGCCGAGCTGGCGGACCACTTCGTGCGTGGTCTCGCCTCGAACGGAACCACGACGGCGCTGGTCTTCGGATCGCACTTCCCGGCCGCTCAGGACGCGCTGTTCGCCGCTGCGGACGCGGTCGGGCTGCGGGTCGCGAGCGGGCTCGTCGTGTCCGACCGGGGCTTGCTGCCCGAACTCCGCGTCTCTCCCGAGCGGGCGTTCGAGGCGAGCCTAGACCTGATCCAGCGGTGGCACGAGCAGGGTCTGGCGCGCTACGCGGTCAGCCCGCGTTTCTCGATCTCGTGCTCGGAGGAGATGCTCGAAGTGTGCGGGGTCTTGGGGCGAGTGGCGGAGGGGTTGCTCTTCACGAGTCACCTGAACGAGACGCGGAGCGAGATCGAGCTTGTGGCTTCGAGGTTCCCGTGGGCTGCGGACTACCTCGAGACATACGAGCGCTACGGCCTGGTGGGCGCCCGCTCGGTCTTCGCCCACGATGTCCATCCCACCGACGACGAGCTGCGGCGGCTCGCCGCGGCCGGGGCCTCGGTCGCGCATTGCCCGTCGAGCAATTCGTTTCTGGGGAGCGGGCTGTTTCCTTTGCGGCGGCATCTGGAGTTCGGCGCGCGGGTCGCGCTCGGCACCGACGTGGGAGCGGGGACCGGACTCAGCATGCTGAACGAGGGACTGATGGCCTACCACGTGCAGATGCTCAACCCCGATGGGTATCGGCTCGGGCCGGCGGAGTTGCTGTATCTGGCCACCGGGGCCGGGGCCGCGGCGCTGGGGCTCGAGGACGAGATCGGGGATCTGAGTGTCGGCAAGAGCGCCGACTTCGTGCTCGTGCGCCCCGCGGAGGGCAGCACCCATCGGGCGGTGCTGCAGCGCAGCGAGTCGCTCGAGGCGGCGCTCGGGGCTGTGTTCACGCTCGCGCGCGAGGAGTCGATCTCCGAAGCGTGGGTGGCGGGAAGGGTGGTCTGGCCCGCAACCGCTGCGGAGTTCGGGGGAGCGGGCTAGTGCGGCGGGCGACGGTTGTGGTGCTGGATGCCTGTGGCATCGGAGAACTGCCGGACGCGGCCGCCTACGGCGACGCCGGCTCGAACACGCTCGTGCACCTGGCCGAGCAGGTCGGCGGGCTGTGGCTGCCGACGCTCGAGCGCCTGGGGCTGGGCTCGATCGTGCCGATCAAGGGCGTGCCGCCGGCTTCGGCTCCCGTGGTTCATGGTCGGCTGCGCCCGCTCGGGCCGGGCAAGGATTCGATCACCGGACATTGGGAGTTGATGGGCGTGGTGGTCGAGCGCCCGCTGCCGACGTACCCCAGCGGCTTCCCGCCTTCGGTGATTGCGGCGCTGGAAGAGGCCACCCGCCTACGCTTCTGCTGCAACCGGCCTTTTAGTGGGACCGAGGTGCTTGAGGCGTATGGGCCGCACCACCTGGAGACGGGCGAGGTGATCCTGTACACGTCGGCCGACTCGGTGCTGCAGATAGCGGCTCACGTCGATGTGATTTCGGAGGCGGAGCTGTATGCGGCCTGCGAGGCGGCCCGGGGGGTGATGACCGGTCCGAATGCGATGGGACGGGTGATCGCGAGGCCGTTCGAGGGGGAGCCGGGAGCGTTCCGGCGGACGGAGGGCCGCCGCGATTACTCCTTGCGGCCGCCCGTTTGGTCGTACCTCGAGGAGCTCCAGGACGCCGGCGCGGAGGTGCACGGGGTGGGAAAGATCTGGGACCTGTTCGCCGGGGTCGGTGTCGACGTCAAGCACACGGCCGCGACGAACGTTGCGGGGATAGCGGAGACCACTCGGCTGTTGCGGGAGCTGGAGTCTGGATTGATCTTCGTGAACCTCGTCGAGACCGATCAGGTCTACGGACACCGCCACGACGTCGAGGGCTTTCACCGCGCGCTGATGGAGATCGATGCGGCCGTCGCGGAGTGGCTGACGCTGCTGCGCGACGACGATTTGTTGATCCTGACCGCGGATCACGGTGTGGACCCGACCGCTCCGCATACAGACCACACGCGGGAGTACGCGCCGCTGCTGGCGACGTTTGCGGCGTGTGAGGGGCAGCGCCACGACGGGTTGCTCGCCGACGTGGGCGCGAGCGTGCTTCGGTGGGTCGCGGGGCGGAGCGCTGAGGGGTTGCCGGGGGAGGGGTTTGTGTGAGGTTGCTGCGCTGCAGGGCTACCGACCGCTTGCGGCCCCGTCCATCAGCTGATCGACTGGGTAACAGCAGCCGGATCTACTGAGTAGAAATACCTAGACACCCTCCGCGGGATCCCTAGGCTCGACCCAAGTCACTCGTGGCGAATCGGCTCGAGTCGACAGACGACATTTCCTAGGGGCAAAGGGGCATGTGGACCCGGCAGTGGAGCTCGAGAGCGCTCGCGTTCTCGCCGCAGAGATGGAGCCTGCGCAGGTGGTTGCAACAGCAGCTGCGGGCGAGCGCGCTTCGGCCTCAGCTGCTCCTCGTGGCGTTCATCGCCGTGGGGCCGGCGGAGGGAGCCAGAGCGCGCCCGGCCGCCTCGCTCCCTTCCAGAGGACAAGCTTGGAGCGCGACGGCATGACGATCGAGCCGCGCACGCCCGGCACCGACCAGCTGCGGATTCTGTTCCTGGTCTCGGCGCACAACGGGTTGAGCCAGCGGGCGTTCGTGGCGTTGACCGAGCTCGGCTACGAGGTCACCGTGGCGGTGGTCAACTCGCCTGAGGCGATGGAGGCCGCGGTCGACGAGCACGATCCCGAGCTCATCGTCTGCCCGTTTCTGAAGACGATGATTCCCGAGTCGATCTGGGCGCGCCGGCGCTGTCTGGTCGTCCATCCGGGGCCGCGCGGCGACCGCGGCCCATCCTCGCTCGACTGGGCGATCGAGCTCGGCATGGCCGAGTGGGGAGTCTCGGTCATCCAGGCCACGGGCGAGGTCGACGGCGGTCCCGTCTGGGCCACCAGGAGCTTCCCGATGCGAGGCGGCGGGAAGAGCAGCCTGTACCGGCACGAGGTGCGTCGCGCCGCGATCGGGGCGCTGCTGGAGGCGATCGCGAAGATCCGCGGCGGCGGAACCCCACTGAAGGCTTCACACCCGAGCCAACCCGTGCCGATGGCCCGGGCTCGCCCGCTGATGACTCAGGACCGTCGCGCGATCGACTGGAGCTCGGACTCCACGGTGAGGGTGCTGCGCAAGGTTCGCGCGGCAGAGGGATCCCCCGGGGTTCTCGACGTCATCGCCGGTTGCGAGTTCCACCTGTTCGGCGCACATCCAGAGCAGACGCTCAGGGGCCGCCCCGGCGAGATCGTCGCGCGGCGCGACGGCGCGATCTGCCGAGCCACCACCGACGGGGCGGTCTGGCTAACCCATATGAAGCAACGCGACGACCCCCCGCACAGGTACTTCAAGCTGCCGGCCACCCGCGCGCTCGCGCTCGCCGGTGTCGAACTAGAGGTTCCCCACGTGGGGGTGGCAATCGATGCGCCGGCGCGCCTCGACAGCACCTACCGCGAGATCTTGTACGCGGAGCGCGGGCGCGTCGGCTACCTGCGCTTCGACTTCTACAACGGCGCGATGAGCACCGATCAGTGCCGGCGCCTGCACGAGGCGTACGAATACGCGCGCCGTCGCAGCCAAACGAGGGTGATCGTGCTGATGGGCGGCCGGGACTACTTCTCCAACGGCATGCATCTCAACCTGATCGAGGCCTCCGACGACCCGGCAGCGGAGTCGTGGCGCAACCTGATCGCGATCGACGACCTCGTCCAAGCAGTGATCGAGACCGACTCGCACCTCGTGGTATCGGCATTGGCCGGGGACGCGGCCGCCGGTGGCGTGCCATTCGCCGTCGCGGCCGACTTCGTCGTCGCGTCCGAAGACGTCGTGCTGAATCCGTACTACCAGCACATGGGCGGCCTGTACGGGTCCGAGTATTGGACCTACCTGCTTCCTAGACGGGTCGGCGCCGCGATGGCCGCGCGGCTTGTTGGCCCGCCGTTCGATCCGATCGGCGCTGGGGAAGCCGTACGGCTCGGACTGCTCGACATGGTGTTCGGCGCGACGCTCGCGGGCTTCAACACCCGGACTCGCGCCCTCGCCGAGGGGCTGGCCCGCGAGCCCGAGTTCACTGACGCGCTCGAGCGGAAGCGGCGTCGACGGGCAGAAGACGAGGCAGTCAAGCCGCTGCACGCCTACCGGAGCGAGGAGCTCGCTCCCTCACACGAGTGCTTTTTCGGACCTGACCAGATCTACCACGAGGCGCGGCACCGGTTTGTTCACAAGCTCCCCGCGCCGCGGATCAGCCCTTTCCACGATGTTCGAGAGGAGCAAACACATGTTGCACGACCCACGCTTCGATCCCATGGCGCCCGCTGACCTACAGTGCCCCGACTGTCGACGGCCCGCGCAGATCATTGAGCGCTTCACATTCGCGGGAGCGCCGGCGGCCGTCGAGCACGTCAAGGTGATATGTGCACGCGGGCACTGGTTCACGCTGCCGCTGGACATGCTGGCGGCCTACCGCGAGCCGCAAGCGGCAACTGTGCGGCAGCGCCGGCCAGCTCGGCGCCGCCAGCCGGAGATCGCGCATACGCGGTCCGGATCACGCGCCTCACGGGAGGCCCGTAGCGCGCGAGACGCGGCGGGGGCGACGTGAGGCCCGCTATTCCTCGAGACGCGGAATCGCCGCCGTCGCACCCGGCGGCGCCCGCGGTCGGGTCGCCTAACCGTGGGCGGCTCTTACCTGGATGGATCACGGCTTCCACGGGGTCATCATGAGGAAACCGAGCGCCGGCGAACACGCCAGCCACCCGAACCCGGTGAGCGGGAAGGAACTTGGTCCGGATGCCGATGGAGGTTTCGGGTTCGCGCTACCGCCCGGGGTGATCTTTGCCGCCGACGAGGACGCAGAGGACGCCGCGGGTCCGCTGATGTGCACAGACTGTGGCTCGCGGCTGATGTATCCAGGGGACTGCGAGGAGCAAGGTCGTGACCGGTGGTGCCTCGAGCTCATATGTCCCGAGTGCGGAAGCATCAGGCCGAGCGTGTTCGACTTGGACATGCTCAACGAGATCGACACCGAGCTCGAGCAGGCCGAAGCTGAGATCGAAGCCGATCTGGAGCGACTCACGAACGCCAACATGCTGGACTACGTCACCCGGTTCACATCCGCTCTGAACGCGGGCGCAATCGACCCCATCGATTTCGCTGCATAGGGAAGAGGACGAGCGCCGGGTGAATCCGGGCACGCGTCCGTTCGCCTCCTGAGTGCCGCGGGCGCGGCGGGCTCATCTCCGGGACCCGCTCGGCCACCCAACGGCAGCGCTACCGTAGACCCGTGGCGGTCCTGGAGGTGAGCGGGCTGACGAAGACGGTTGGGGCGGGCCGAGCGGCGAGGCGCGTGCTCGACGGCGTGAGCCTCGAGGTGGCCGCGGGCGAGGTGGTCGCCGTCCTGGGTCGTTCGGGGAGCGGCAAATCGACGCTGCTTCACCTGCTCGGCGCGCTCGACGCGCCTGACTCGGGACGGATCGTGCTCGCCGGCCACGAACTCACCGGCCGGCCGCCGCGGACGCTGGCGCGGCTGAGGCTCCAGCACGTCGGGTTCGTGTTCCAGTCGTTTCACCTGATCGAGGAGCTGACGGGGGAGGAGAACGTGCTGATGCCGGCGCGGCTCCCGGGGGCGAAGCGAGGCGGCGAGCGGCGGAGCCGGCGGCTGATCGAGGAGCTCGGGCTCGCGGAGATCGCGGACCGCCGGCCCCACGAGCTCTCCGGGGGAGAGCAGCAGCGATTTGCGATCGCGCGGGCGCTGGTCGGCGATCCCGAGCTGGTGTTGGCCGACGAGCCGACCGGGAACCTCGACCAGGACAACGGAGCGGCTGTGCTGTCGCTGCTCCGCGGCCTCGAAGGACGCGCGGTCGTGATCGTCACGCACGAGCCCGAGGCAGCGGCGATCGCCGACCGCGTGCTGCACCTGCGGGACGGCCGACTCCACGAGTCGCCATCGGTGCGGTCGCTGGACCTGCGCGAAACGGCATGATCTCGGCGCTCGGCGAGGCACGGCTCGGCCTGCGCCTCCGTCGTCGCCGCGCGGTGCTCACCGGCCTTGGGATCGCGCTCGCCGCCGCGATGCTCGCCGCGGCGCTGGTGGTCGGCGACGGCCTGGGCGGAGGCTTCGGGCGCGCCGCAGCCGCCGCCAATCTCGCCGACGTGATCGTCCGCTTCGACCCCCAGCAGCACGATCGCGTCGCGCAGCGAATCGAGCAGCTGCCCGACCTCAAGGCGTTCTCGCTCCGCCAAGAGTTCACGAGCATCGAATTCGACGGGAACCGTCAGGACGCGAGCAACGGCGTCGCCGAGGTGGTTGGCCAGGGGCCGCGCGGCTACGCGATCGTCGGCGGGCGCGACGTCACCGGCCGCCAGAACGAGGTGGTCGTCGATCGAGGCTTCGCCAACGCCTGGGGGCTGCGGCTCGGCGGGACGCTCGCTGTGAGCGGCTTGCCGCCCCAGCGGATCGTGGGGTTCGCGGAGGAGCCCGACAACGTCGCCTACCCGCTCGCGTCGCCGCAGATCTTCCTCTCCCAGGCAGCGCTCGGCCAGGAACAGGATCCCCGGGTGAACGAGGCCCTGATCTGGCTGCGAGATCCGCGCTACCTGGACGAGGTGCTGGTGCAGGCTCGCGCGACCAACTACGGCCTTCACGGAATGCGCTTCATCACCCGCTCGGGCGTGCGCGTCCTGCTCGACCAGGCGGCGGGGATCGTGATCGACCTGCTGGTGGCGCTGTCGGTGATCGCGCTGGCGACGGCGGGTGTGATGCTGGCCGCCTCCGCCCGCGCGGAGGTGCAGCGGCGCCTCGATGCGATCGGGATCAAGCGCGCGGTCGGTGCGTCGCGTCTGCGCCTGGCCTCGGTGCAGGCGCTCGAGGCGTTGCTCGTGGCGCTGCCGGCGGCCACCATCGGCACCCTCGCCGGTGCGCTGGCCACGGCGGGTCCGACCGACCGACTGCTGATGCTGCTCAACGAGCCGTCGGCGAGGCTGGGATTGCTCGCCCCGCTCGCCGCCGGGTGGGCCGCCGCGACGGCGATCCCCGCGCTGGCGGCCGCGTGGCCCGCGTGGCGGGCTGCGGCTCGACCGCCGGTCGAGCTCCTCCGCGGCGCCGAGCTGCGCTCGAACAAGACCCGCCGAGCGCTCGTGCAGGGTGGGTGGACGGGGCTGACCGTGCTCGGCGGGCGACTCGTGGGCGCGAGGCGGACCCGTTGGGCGGCGACCGCCCTCACGCTCGGGCTCTCCACCGCGTTCGTGCTGTTGATGCTCGCCCTGGCTTCCGCTCTCAGCGCGCTCGAGACCGACCCTCAGGAGCTCGGCAAGCGCTACCAGCTGACGGCCTCGCTGCCCGCGGCGGCGGTCGCGCAGGTGCGCCGGATCCATGGGGTCCAGGCCGCCGCGCCGCGCTACGAGGAGCAGGCGGTCGACTCGTACTCGCTCGGAGAGACGATCGACGTGATCGCGTATCCGGGAGACCACACGGCATTCGAGGCGCCGCCGCTCGCCGCCGGCGCGCGGCTC
>Ga0187776_10001423_pt1 | contig 11967 bp, 11 predicted proteins | sample 0216_BV02_MP12_2_FD_132426 | JGI IMG/M metagenome (GOLD analysis project Ga0187776, IMG submission 132426) | Tropical peat soil microbial communities from peatlands in Department of Meta, Colombia - 0216_BV02_MP12_20_MG | ecosystem: Environmental > Terrestrial > Soil > Wetlands > Peat | place...
CGTTTCATCTTGAACTACTACATCTTGTATAGAACCCTACCCGAGCCTACCAATTGTAGTGGTCCAGGGCGGAATGTCAAGATACCCTTCACAGCGCTCGAAGACAGCCGTAATCTACCGTTGAACATTGTTGGTGAGAGGCGGACGCTCGCTCGCGACGGAACGCAACGCGTTGCAAGCGCCATCGCAGCTCACAATGGGAGTAGCTGCGGATGTTCGCCACACTTGGACGACTGGAAGTGTACGCGGGCCGCGACAGCGTCAAGCGCCCATCCGATGCGCCTCAAGTCGAGCTCGAGGGACCGAACGAGGGCGCGCTGGGTTGGCGCGCATGGAGTCTGAAAATGGGTCCCTGGAAGATCGTCGTGTCCTTTCGGCGCGAGCGGCGTCGCAAGAAGTAGAGGCGCGCTTTCGGAGCCCACCCTGATGCCGGCTTGAAGCGGCACCCTGTCCGAGGAGGAGATGTGGACGGTCATCGCCGCCATCGTGTCGCTGCGGCACGCGGACGGCGACGCTCCCGCGGAGCTACAGCCAGGTTCGCACTGAAGGTGGCAGCCGCTGCCTAGCAGCGGCGCCCGCATCACTTCATCTCACGCAGCTTAGCTACACGCGCGCGCCGCGCCGGGGCATAAGCCATATCTCCCAGCTGCTCATATAGCGCCTGCGTCACGTCGAAGTGGTGCGCCAGGCCAGCGCGCTCCAGTATTGAGATCGGACCTTCGGGATAGCCGAGGCCTAGACGCAACGTCGTGTCGAGGTCGTCGGCGCTCGCCAGCCCCTCGTCCAAACGACGCAGCGCTGCGTTGAAATAAGGCCGAATCAACCGGTCCACGATGCGGCCGGGGAAGTCGCCACAGACGGCAACCACCAACCCCGCCTGCTCGAACAGCGTTTTCGCTGCGGCAAGCGACTCTGGCTTCGTCTGGGGCTGGCGAACCAGTTCGACCAGGTTGGTCGGGTCAGCGTTACCCAGTCGGTAGCGCGCGAAGCCCAGCACGTTCGAACCTTCGTTCCCGCGCGACTCGCCCGTATGCACGCCGAGGCATTCCAGATCCAGTTCGATGAGGATGGCCGTGTACGTTTCAGGGTTGCCGATCTGCGCGAGGGTCGCGCCGGCTCGCTCGCCGACGACAACGACAACGCCCGCCTCGGCGACCGCGGTCTCGAGGAGCTTGTGCGGACCCGGGAAGGACCGGCTCCCACCCGTATCGACGATCGAGTGGACCACGTCACGCTCCAAACATTTTGCTGTCCTTGTACTTGTGGAACCCACGTCCGCTCTTCCTCCCCAGATGTCCGGCCGCGATCATCCGCTTGACCAGTGGAGGACAGGCCGCACGCGGTTCCTTTGTCATGCCGTGCATCGCTTCGCACAGCAAGAGCTGGGTGTCCATGCCGATCAGGTCCAGCAGCTCGAAGGGTCCCATCGCGTAGCCGAGCGCGGCCTTGATCGCCTTGTCGATGTCGGCCGGCTCGGCTACGCCCTGCTCTACCAGGCGGATGGCATCGTTGTTGAACGGGATGAGGAAGTAGTTAAGGATGAAGCCGGGGCTGTCCTTCGTCTTCACCGGGTTCTGGCCGAGCGCCTGGCAAAAATTCCACACCGCGGAGAAAGTTTCTTCGCTCGTGTTGAGGCCTGGCGACATCTCCACCAGCTTCATGAGCTGCGCGGGCAGGCAGAAGTGCATGCCGACGAAGCGGTCGTCGCGCCCGGAGCCGCCTGCGATCTCCGTGATCGAGATAGTCGAGGTGTTCGACGCAAAGATAGTGTGCGGCGGGCACACTTGTTCAACGCCGCGAACAGGCCATGCTTCACCTTGAGATCCTCGAATACCGCCTCGATGATCACGTCACACGCAGCCAGATCCTCGATGCGGGTCGTGCTCGTCCAGCGCTCCATGATCGCCGGCAGCTGCTCGGCCCTAAGCTTCCCGCGCTCCACGGACTTGCGGAAGAACGCTTCGCTCTGCGCGCGCGCCAGGGAAAGCGCTTCCGCGCGGTTGTCGTAGACGATCGTGGTGAATCCCGCGCGTGCAGCCACGATCGCGATGCCCGCGCCCATCGTCCCGCAGCCGGCGACCCCGACGGTTTTGATCTCTGCCAAGATGCTCCTTACTTGCGCACGAAATGCCGGCCGATGAGTTGGCGGTGGATCTGGTTGGTGCCCTCCCAGATCTGCGTCACCTTTGCATCGCGCATCAGGCGTTCCACGCGGTAGTCCTTGCAGTATCCGTAGCCGCCGTGCAGCTGCACCGCTTCCGTCGCGATGCGCATCGCCAGGTCCGAGGCGCGCATCTTGAGCATCGAGGCCTCGACCCCGAAATCGGTCGCACCGGCATCGACAAGGCGTCCGACATGCCACAGCCATGCCTCGCACTGCGCCAGCTCGGTGGCCAGGTCGGCGAGCATGAACTGGACACCTTGGAACTCAACAATCCTGTGCCCCGATTGCTTGCGCTCGTTAATGTAGGCCACTGCGTCCTCGAAAGCCGCGCGCGCGATCCCCAGCGCATGTGCGGCGATGCTCGGCCTCGATTTGTTCAGCGATGCGATGAGAATCTCAAGCCCTTGCCCGGGCTCTCCCAAAAGGTTGGCGCGCGGCACGCGACAGCGGTCGAAGGCGATCGCAGCGGTGCTCGCCGCGCGGTGGCCCATCTTGTCTTCGGTGCGCAGGACCGAAAACCCGGGTGTCCCCTTCTCGAACACCAGCGCGGAGACCGACCGTTTCGAGTCGCCGAGCTCGCTCCACTTTCCGAACAGCATGTACAGATCCGCGACGTCGCCGTTGGAGATAAACGTCTTTCCGCCCTCGACGAGGATGTGATCGCCGGCGGGAGTAAAGCGCGTCGTCATACCCGTCGCATCGGATCCGGCGGAGGGCTCGGTAATGGCCAGAGCGACGAGGCCGCCAGCCGCCACGCGCGGGAGCAGACGCTTCTTCTGCTCCTCGCTGCCGAAATCGATCAGCGGCTTGATGGCGTGGAAATTGGTGGCCCAGACGATGGCGGTGGAAGCGCACGCCTTGGCCATCTCGCGCACGCAAGCCAGCCAGGCGGTGTACGAGACCGGATGGCCGCCATACGCCTCGGGGATAAACATGCCGTTCAGTCCGAGCGCGTTGATGTCCCGCACGTTGTCCCAGGGGAATGCGGCGGTGCGGTCGTAGTCCTCGGCGCGCGGCGCGATTTTATCGCGGGCCAGCGCCTTCACGCTGTCCAACAGCATTCGCTCCTCATCGCTGAGAGGGATGACGGCGTCGATGCGGTCAAAGACGTTCATCGGTCTTCGAACTTCGGCTTGCGCTTGTCGAGGAATGCGCTCACACCCTCCTCAGCATCGCGAGTGCGGAACGCAAGGGTGGACAGATCCGCTTCAATCTTGCAGCCATCGTGCAGCGATGCATCCAGTGCGCGCGTGACCGCCTCGCGCGCGAACCCGAGCACCGGCAGGCTGAAGCCGGTGAACTCGCGCGCGAACGCCATTCCGTGCGCGAGCGCGTCGCCGTCGACGAGCCTGCTGATCAGGCCCCAGGCCAGTGCGGTCTGCGCATCGATCGCTTTCCCGGTCAGGATCATCTCCAGCGCGCGCGCCTGGCCCACAACCCGGGGCAGCCGCTGAGTCCCGCCGTAACCGGGGATCAGGCCCAGCTTGATCTCGGGCAACCCGAGCTTGGCATTAGGCGTCGCCAGCCGGAACGTGCAGGCGAGCGCGAGCTCGAGGCCTCCACCGAACGCGAACCCGTTGATGATCGCCACCGAGGGCATCGGCAAGCGCTCGAGCTTGGCGAAAGTAGCCTGCCCGACTTCCACGCCGCGCTTTTGCTCCGTGAGAGACCGGCCTTTCAGCTCGCTGACGTCCGCGCCAGCGCAGAATGCCTTCGTACCCGCCCCGGTGATCAACAGCGCGCGCCCCCCGCTTGCCGCCGCCTCGTCCAACGCGCGGCCAAGGTCGCCGATTAGCGAGAACGACAGCGCGTTGAGCGCTTCGGGACGATTCAGCGTCAGCACGACAAACTCGTCAACCCGTGTCAGCTCGATGGCCACGTCATGCCTCCTTCTTGGATGGAGCCTCCCAGCGGCATGGGGTCGGCCGGATCCGCCCGGTGCTTGCCCACTGCACGAGCTCGCGCTTCAACACCTTGCCGCTCGCGGTGAGCGGGAAGGCATCGAGGGAGATGAGGTACTCCGGCATGTCGTACTTGGACAGCCCCGCCCCGTGCAGATGGTCGAGCATAGCATCGGCGGTCACAAGCTCGCCGTCGCGCACGATCAGCGCGAGGCAGACCTTCTCGCCCAGGCGCTCGTCAGCAACTCCGAAGGCAGCGGCTTTGAGCACCGCCGGATGCCGGTGCGCCAAGTCCTCGATACGCGCCGGATGGATGTTGTGCCCGCCGCGGATGATCAGATCTTTCTTGCGCCCTACGAAGCGCAAGCAGCCACGCTCGTCGAGCGTACCGAGATCGCCTGACATGAACCAACCGGCGCGGTTGAACGAATCTTCGGTGGTCGTCTGGTTGTCGAAGTAACCGAGCATGAGCAAAGCCCCACGCGTCCCGATCTCGCCCACCTGCCCGGCGGGCAACTCGACGTCCGCGTTCTCCTGGCTGAAGATGCGCGTCTCGTAACCCCGGGCCGCGCGCCCGCAGGTCTCAACGATGGTGATCGCGTCGTCGGTGGGCAGCGTATATTGGTGTGACCCGTTCTCGGTCATGCCGTAGATGTTCTGCGGCTTGATCCCCATGTCGAGGAAGGTGCGCGCGACTTCGCGCGGAATCGGCGCGCCCGCCATGTAGAAAACGCGCACGGCGCCCACGCTGCTCAGACCGCGCCGGCGCGTTTCCGCCAGCACGTCGATCGCGTGCGTCGGCACCCCCATGACATAGGTTGCGCCCGTCTCCAGTATCCAGTCGAGCGGCTTGAGGCCCGCAGGAGGATCGTTGACCACCAGCTCGAACCCGGCCGCGAGCATCTGCTCGACTGCAACCGTCCCGATGTGGTGGCTCATTGGACTCAGGCTCAGCAGGACGGTGCTGTGGTCATGATGCCAATCATCGACCATGGCGCGCCCATTGGCGAGCAGCGTGTTGTCCGAGTGCATGACGCCCTTCGGTGCACCCGTGGTGCCGGACGTAAACGCGAGGTAGACGATCTTGTCCGGGTCGACGTCCGCTGCGATGCTCGGCCGCAGTCCTGTATCCGCGGGCGGATAGGCACGGGCATCGAGATGCACGGCAGCTGACACCGAATACACAGTACGCAGGAATGGCAGCGTCTGAGCAGCGGCGACGACGCTCGCCCCCCTGACATCCGCCCCGTAGCCGGGTTGCATGATCAGGACCGCAGAGCGGCTGCGCTCGAGCAGCTGGATGATCTCGGCTACCGTGTAGTTCTGGTGCAGCGATGGACTGCACACATAACCGTTGCGAGCGCAGGCGAGCAGCGTGACGACGCTCTCGGCGCGCGAGGGCAGCCAGATGGACACGCGTTGACCGCGGCGCACGCCGTCCATGTACAGATGCTCAGCGACGGTGTCGACCCAGCTGAGCAGCTCGCGCCAGGTAAGCCGCACCCGAGCGTCACGCAATGCGTAACCGTCCGGGCGTTCGGCGGCGTGGCGCGACAGCAGCGAGTAGAGCGTATTGCGGCGCCATACGCCTTGCTCGTAGTAGCGCTGCGCGTCGCGCGGCGACAATAGGGATAGAACTGTGTTCACAAAGGTCAACGGCCAAACTTGCCGGCGTCGGGCTTGCGCTTGGCGCGGAATGCCTCGCCCAGTTCATGCGATTCTTCGCTGTCGAGGTACGCTCTGAGCAGGAGATCGTGCGCCATCCTCGCCAAGCCCCCGACGCCGCCGTGACGCACGTTGAATGCGGCCTTGATGGAAGCGAGCGCGAACGCGCCCCGCTCTGCCACCTCCAGAGCCATCTTGCGCGTCTCTTCGCGCAGCCTGTCATCGGGCACCACGCGATTGATCAGGCCGATCGCCTGCGCTTCGCGGGCGCTCAGCTTTGGGTTCAGCATCCACAGCTCCTTCGCTTTCTTCTTCCCGATCAAATCCTCGAGGTACCAGGTTCCGAAGCCGGCGTCGAAGCTGCCCATCATCGGGCCGACCTGCCGGAACACCGCGCTCTCCTTGGCGATCGTGAGATCGCACACCACCTGCAGCACGTTGCCGCCGCCGACGGCGAACCCGTTGACCGAAGCAATCACCGGCTTCTGGAGTTTGTCGATCGCCTCGTACATCTCGAGCGTCGGCAGCACGCCTGCGTAGAGGAGCGTGTCGTCCATGCCTTCCTTGCGGCCGCCGACGCAGAAAAATCTGTCGCCCGCACCCGTGATCACCAGCACCCGGGTCCGCGTCTCGCGCCGGATGGCATTGACGCAATCCCGGATCTCGTGGCACATCTGCGGCGTGAACATGTTGCCGTCGTCGGGACGGTTGAGCGTCAACCAGCCGATGGGACCGTCCTCTTCGTAGATAATGGTCTCGAAACTCAAGGGATCCTCCGCTCGTCGATGGCGAGGTCATTATCGCGCGATCGTGCGGGCGAGTGCTCGGATGATTCTTCGCTGATACGCTCGGCACATGACCGTCACCCGCCTCCGGCGCTTGCGCCGCTCCGAGCTTCCCGTGGACACGGTGGAGCTCGCGCGCTACCTCATTGGCAAGACGCTCGTGCGCAACCTCGCCTACGGCAGGCTGGTAGGGCGCATAGTGGAGACCGAAGCATACGTCGTCGGCGATGCGGCTGGCCACGCGTTCATCGGACAGACACCGCGCAACCGCTCGCTCTTTCTGCAGAGGGGACGAGCCTACGTATACTTCATCTACGGCTCGTCGTATTGCCTCAACGTGGCAGCCGAGTCGCGTGGAATCGGCGCAGGGGTACTGCTGCGCGCACTCGAACCGCTGCAAGGTATCGCGGAGATGGAGCGCAAGCGCGGAACCACGACGCTGCACGATTTGACCCGAGGCCCAGGGCGATTGACGCAGGCGATGCAGGTCGATCTGCAGCTCGACGGTGTGGACCTGTGCTCCGATCGACGCCTGTGGCTTGCGGACGCAGTGCGACCTCGGGGTTCAATCGGGAGAAGCGTGCGCATCGGACTGAGCAAGGAGGCTCACCGGCGGCTGCGTTTTTACGAGCGCGGCAACCCCCACGTCAGTGGACCGAAACGGCTTCGCTCCTAAGAGGCCGGGCTGAGCAGCCAGGAGCAAGGACGGGTTTAGAATGTGATTATTCTTTCCGGGAGGACGACATGCCAAAGGTGACGAACGTTGCGAAAGAGCGCCTGTCGCAGGGGACGCTGGCGATCGGCGTTGGAGTGCGCGCCGTGCGCGGCGTAGACATCGCCCGCATCATGAGGACGGCTGGCTTCGATTTTCTGTTCATCGATCTCGAGCACGGCGCGACCTCGGTCGAGACAACGTACTCGATCTGCGTGGCGGCGCTGGATGCGGGAATCGCACCGTTCATTCGAGTGCCGCACGGCGAGCTCGCACTCGGCACACGCTGCCTGGATGCCGGCGGGCTCGGGATCGTCATTCCTCATGTCGACACGCCTGACGTGGCGCGCGCGATGGTAGATGCTTTCAAGTTCCAGCCGCTGGGTCACCGCTCCATCGGCGGGGGCTATCCTCACTTCGGTTTCTCCGCCGTTCCTGCGAAGGATGTCGTCCCGGCTCTGAACGATGCGACACTAGTGGTGGCCATGATCGAAACGCCGAGAGCTGTGGAGAATGCGGAGCAGATCGCCGCCGTCCCCGGCATCGATGTGCTGCTCATGGGCACCAACGATCTGTGCCTGGAGATGGGTATCCCCGGGCAACTGGATAACGAGCGCGTCGTGTCCGCGGTCGACACGGTGGTACGCGCATGCCAGAAGCACGGCAAGTGGGCAGGCCTCGGTGGCGTCTATATCCGGGATCTGGCCAAGCGCTACATCGGCCGCGGAATGCGCTTCGTTCTGGCGGGTAACGACATCAGCCTGCTGATGAATGCTGCGCAGGAGCAGGCGGCCTTCGTGCGGGGTTGCTTGTAGCGGACGCAAGGGGAGACTCCGCTCAGTGGGAAAGCCTCTTCAATTCTGCCGAAGCGCTGAAATATTCGATGAAATACTTGGGACAGTCGTGCTCGGCTCGTTCAAGTGACACAAGTGCCTCGGGCTGCCGGCCCTGCAACAATTGCCACTCGCCTACGTAGAACGTTGCTTCGCACATTTGTTCGCGCCGGGCCGTCTGATCGCTGGTCGTGACCATTTCCAGTAATGCGTCGACATCTGTCGTACCTGCGAGAAGATCAATGATGGGCGCGGGCCACTTCGCCTTGTCGATCTTTTCGGCGTTGGGCGCAAGTTCTGAGGCCGCCGCCGCCCTATGGTCCGCACGGGATTGTGCAAGATAGCGCCAGATTACGGAGTAGACATCGCTTGGGTCTCGCCGCAAGGCCGCGAAGAAATCGGCTTCCGCGGACTCGATCTGGCCCTGAGCAAACCGTGTCAACCCGCGGTTCCGATAAGCCAGTGCCTTGTCCGGCTTCAGGCGAATCGCTGCATCGAAGTCACGGATTGCACGGTCGTAGTCGCCTTGAGTTGCCCACGCGAAACCGCGACTTTGATAGGCCTGATCGTCCTGCGGGTTGAGCCGAATCGCTTCGTCATAGTCGGCAATTGCGCGCTCGTACTCGCCCTTGTTCTCCCACGCGCTCCCGCGGTTGTGGTAGGCGTTCGCGTACTGCGGGTTGAGCCGGATCGCCTCGTCGTAGTCTGCAATCGCGCGGTCATAGTCGCCCTTGGTCCCCCACACCATGCCGCGGTTGTTGTAGGGATCCGCGTCCTGCGGGTTGAGCCGGATCGCCTCGGTGAAATCCGCAATCGCAAGGTCCGGATTTCCCATATGGGTGACAAGCATCATCACAAGAAGGTGGAAAATTCGCGCAAACGCGGCCCCTCCCAGGTCGCTGTTAGGATTGAGAGCCTGTGCGGTCTTGTACTCCAGCAACGCCTCTTGATCGTGACCGCCCAGCGCTTCTAACGCCTCACCCAGGAAGTAGCGGGCCCGCTGGTTGTCCGGATCGAGCTTCAAGCCGCTGCGATACACCTCCACAGCGAGGGAATTTTCGCCGCGCTGCCGGTAGTCGTGGCCCATGTCAAATAGAACGGAGGCTGCTTTTTCGGAGTCTGACACGGTGCGCCCTTCGGTCTTCTCGTAGGCGTGGCTGACAGCGGCATAAACCAGTGTGCCGACTGCGATACAGATCAGTTGCGTAAGCCGCAGCTTGCTCTGGTGCTTCATTGTTTTCTCGGTCTTCCGCTAGCCGTGTGTCGGTGTGTGGTGCTAGCGCTCGCGAAGCCAAGCCACGCTCCGCAATATCCGGGTGTTTCGTCTTCCGCCTGAGCGCACGATGGCCCACATGCTACTGCTAGGGTGCTTACGGATCACATACTGATAGCCTACGGATGAGATACGAACTGGCGCGCTTCTCGCTCTCGACCCAAGGGTGTCGCGGTTCATCTGCGCCAACCTAGTTCAGCGCCGCTTCGGCTTGCTCCACCCAGAACCGCATCTGCATCTCACGGTACAGAGTCTTCGTGGTAACGAGCTGCTCTTCAGCCTGCTCGCGTCGACCTGTCCTTGCGTACAGCCTGCCGAGGCCGAAGTGGCAGTGACCCATGAGCGGACGCATGCCAAGCCCCGTCGCGAGCGCGAGCGCCTGTTGGTACGCGTCCACAGCCCGCTCGGCCTCTCTCTGGTCAATCCCGCTCCGTCTGGCGTTGCTGTCCTCGTGAGCACAGGTGTCGCCCAGTAGTTTCAGACCCCAGGCCTCCCAGGCCCGTTGAGGGTGAGTACGCGCGAGCGCCACCGCCTGGTCCGCCTGCTCGCGCGCCTCCGAGATCCGTCCGACGACAAGGTAGGCTTCAGCGAGCAGTGGGATGAGCCACGGACGGTGGCCGAGCATGATCGAGTTGGCTGCCTCCTGCAGTAACAACACTGCGTCGGCCGCGCGCCCCGCCCACAGATAGGTGGAGCCAAGCGATGCCGCTACGAACGGCAACGCGAGGCGGAACTCCATCTCCCGGCAGAGCGCAAGGCCTGGCTCCAGCACCCCGATGGCTTCCGAGAAATCACCCCGGCGCGAACGGGCGTAGCCGAGACCAATGCGAGCCCAGACCTCGCTGTAGGAGCGGCCGGTGCTCTGAGCGATGCGCAGGCCATCTTCCGCTGCAGCGAACGCCTGCGGGAACTCTCCCAGCTCAGCGAGGACGGCGGCCAGGATCCAGCGCGCGCTAACCGCCGGCAGCGTCGCTAGGCCGAACCGCCCGCCGGCCGGCGCGTCCTTGAGCAGCACGATAACCGTGCTCTCGGCAGCAGCCGCTCCGCGCGGATCGCCCGCCCAACAGAGCGCCTGTCCTAGGTAGTGGTTGGCCACGACGCGAAGCCCGGGCACGGACACCGTTTCGGCGATGGCGCAGGCGGTCTCCCCCGCGTCGATTGACTGAGCGAGCTCACCAAGAACGCTCTTCTGATGAGCTTGATATGCGAGTGCCCAGCCGAGCCGCACCTGGTCCCCGAGCCCCTCCGCCAGCGTTCGCCCCTCGTTCACGACATCACCCAGCCGCGCGAACTCCCCGAGGGGCAGCAGTGCGTTGCGCTGCTCGAAACACAGGTCGACGAGCTGTTCGGTCCGTTCCCGGCTGGCGGGCAGCTCACGCAACGCGGAGCGTGCTTGCTCGAAGTGGACGAGCGCCTCCCGTGCAGCGGACCGCTCGAGCGCTCGCGCTCCAGCCTGTCGTCCATACCGGACCGCTCTATCCCACAGCTGCCCGCGCAGCGCGTGGTGCGCCAATCGCTCCACGTGTTCACTCAACCGCTCGGCGTACAAGCGTTCGGTAGCCGCCACGATCTGTGCGTGAAGCTGGCGCCGCCGATCCTCGAGCAAACTCCCATAGGTCACCTCATGCGTGAGCGCATGCTTGAAGGTGTGCTGGAGATCCGGAAAGAATTGCGTCTCGTAGATGAACTCAGCTCCCTGCAGACGTGCGAGCCCGCGCCGCAGCGCCTGATCGGGCAGCTCCGCGATCGCCTCCAAGAGCGCGTACGGGATGTCCTTGCCGATGACCGCAGCCGCCTGAAGCAGACGCTTGTCCTCCGGCAAGAGTCGATCAATGCGCGCAGCCAAGATGGCTTGTATGGTGGCGGGAACTTCGAGGACAGCTGCTCTCGCTCTCACCCGGTACGCTCCCCGGCCGCCGTCAAGCGCACCGGTTTCCGTCAGCGCCCGAATACTCTCCTCCAGGAATAGAGGGTTGCCCTCGGTGCGCTCAATCAGCAGGCGCTTGAGCGCTAGAAGCGATGCATCCTCGCCGAGCAGCTGTCGCAGCAGGGCTTGAACGCTTTCGCCCGTCAGCGGGCCGAGGTGAAGCTGGGTGTAATAAGTCTTGGCGCCCCAGCGGTGCTGGTACTCCGGACGATATGTCAGCAGCAAAAGGACGCGGGCCGCCGGGAGGCTCTCGACCAGGCTGTCGAGCAGACCCTGCGTCTCGGTGTCGATCCAGTGAAGATCTTCGAAGCTCATCAGCAGCGGGTGCACCGTGCTCTCTTGCAGCAACAGGTGCCTGACCGCGTCAATGGTTCGTTGCCGGCGCTGCCCTGGCTCGAGCGCGCGCCACAACGGCTCGTCGGTCGAAACGTCGAGTAAAGCGAGCAACGCCGGCAGGTGCGACTCGAGGCGGCGATCTTGCTGCAGGATCTTCTGAGAGACTTTTTCGCGGATCTGAGACGGGGCTTCTGCGTCATCGATCTGGAAGTAGCCCTTGAGAAGCTCGACGACCGGAAGCGATGGTGTGGCCACTCCGTATGAGACTGCCCGGCAGCTCAAGACGCGCCATCCCTGCACGCAATCCGCGCGCGTGAATTCGTAGACGAAGCGAGATTTGCCGACACCGGGCTCCCCGACGACGGCAACGA
>Ga0187776_10001424_pt1 | contig 11966 bp, 14 predicted proteins | sample 0216_BV02_MP12_2_FD_132426 | JGI IMG/M metagenome (GOLD analysis project Ga0187776, IMG submission 132426) | Tropical peat soil microbial communities from peatlands in Department of Meta, Colombia - 0216_BV02_MP12_20_MG | ecosystem: Environmental > Terrestrial > Soil > Wetlands > Peat | place...
AACGCGCCGGGGACGATTTTGTAACAGGTCACGCCGATTACCGCCGAGATCAGGTGCCCGCCGACGAACGACCACGGTTGCGCCATCGGGCTGTGCGGCGCCGCGAACAGCAGCACCGAAGAGGCGCCCATCGAGGCAACCATAAGCGGAAGCGCGCTGTGGCCAAGGCTCGCGCTCAGGATTCCGGTAAACAGGATGCCGAAGAACGCTGTGATCGCTGATACGACCTTCTCGCGCACGCTGACGGGTGCAGTGGCGCGAAGGAAAGAGCCGATATGTCCTTTTATATCTTTGGGAGTCATGCGGCGGCCGGTTTGACGCCTGAAAAAGGCGCATTAAGATACTCATTAACTCGCCGGATTTGAACTGAAATCTCGCCGTCCCGCGCATGCGCGAAATCAAGCCGCACTCCTTCATCTACGAGGTCGAAAACGCCCTGCCCGCGGAGCTATGCCGCGAGATGATCCGGCGTTTCGAAGCCAACAAGGATCAGCAATACGCCGGGCGCATCGGCCAGGGCCAGATGGAGGCCAGCGAAATCAAGAAAACCACCGACCTGCGCATCAGCGGGCGACCTGACTGGAAGGACGTGGATACGACCCTGATGCAATCGCTGGCGAAGGTCTTCAACGAATTCGGCCAGATGTTTCCGTTCTTCGCCGCCAATTCGTTCAAGGACATTGGTTATAATTTGCAGCGTTATTTACCAGGTGAGTACTACCATTGGCACGTGGATAGCGGCCCGGGCGCATTCATGAGCCGCCAGCTGGTCGCCATCTGGTATCTCAACGACGTCGCCGGACCCGGCGGCGAAACCGAATTTCCGTTGCAAGAGATCCTGGTGAAACCTGCAGAAGGAAAGCTGGTGTTGTTCCCCCCTTTTTGGACCCACGTGCACCGCGCCGTGACCCTGGAAGACCGGGTCAAGTATATAGCCACCACCTGGGTCTGCTTCGCGTAACACCCTTATCTGACAGTGTTTTTTCCATCCACTGGCGTTCGATCCCGAAAAATCCTTACAATAACGCGCATAATTCATTAATCAGCGGTTAATTTAAAGACACATATAAGCCTCATTCAGGGCCGGGGTAGAGAAAGATGGAAGGAGCGGAGTCAGCCGTCCCCGACCGGGGGACGGCCAATCGCGGTATCAATCCGATCTGGCTGGTCAGCCAGCGAGACTTTAATACTGGTTCGGGCGTTCGATCGCACGACCAGCGCATTCTGTATGCGGATTCCTGAGTACGGCACCAGCAGGGAAAGCGCAAATCAGAGTTGGTCCAGGGAAATCGAAGTTGCGCTCACGCGCGGTGAGTGGGCAGTACTCGACGCGTGGCTGGCACAGATCGTTTCAACGCCGGCTAATCCGCAAACCGTTTCCGATCTGTGCAGCCTCGACAATACGGCCGCGTGCGTATTCAACGCACTCTTCTTCCGTTTGCCAGATCATCCGGAACTCAACCAGTGGGCTGACCGCGCGCGCGAAAACCTGGAAGCTCTGTTACCGCCGGCCCGGCTCACGCTTGCGCGTCGGCTGGTTCACTATGACAACTTCTTTGGCCGTCCCACGCGCATCGCTCTGCTCCTCGACACTCTGCGCGCCCAGGGCATGGAGCGACTGCGTGCTCCGGTCCTGCAATTGCAATGGGGATTGTTGCGTGCGCTGTGCGCCGATATCACCGGAGCGCATGCCGACTGTCTCGAAACCATTCATCGGACCCAGGAACTCGCCACTCGGCGCGGCATACATCAATGGTCAGCGATGTTGCGATTGCTGGAAATCTCCGCCCGCCTCGGCCTGAATGACCTGGCCGCCGCGCGGCGCGCTTGGGACAGCAGGCTGTCCGAAAAATCGCGCCACGGTCTGCTCGGCACCGCGCGTCTGCATCAGCTCGGCGTGCAGCTGGCGCTGGCCGACGGCGAAACCGCGCTCGCGCGCGAACATGCCGAAGCCGCGCTGCAATCGACCGCGCGGGCCGGCGCGCCGTTGTTCCACGCGATCGCCTGCCTCACGGCAGCGGAGGTGCACGTGGAGCAGGAAGAATTCCAGGAGGCGGAAAATCGGCTGCAGGAAGCGGAACAGATCGCCGGCGTCACGGGCAGCATCAAACTGTCTTGCCTTAGCGACCTCGCGCGCGGCTGGTACGCGATCCGCAGCCGCGCCTGCGATGATATCCATTGTCACCTGCAGCGCGGATTCGCTCTGGCCGCGCGCCATGGATATCAGAATTTTTCCTGGTGGTCGCCGCGCGTGATGCAAGAGGTTTGCATCAAGGCGCTCGAAGACGGGATCGATACCGAGTACGTACGGAATCTGGTGCAAATTCGGCATCTGTCTCCCGCCGCCACGCCGGTGCACATCGAAAGCTGGCCGTGGCTGGTCCGGATCTACACCCTCGGTCGTTTCACGCTCCTGGTCGACGACAAACCGGCGCGCGCGGGACGCAAGGCGCAGCACAAACCGCTCGAGCTTCTCAAAGCGCTCATCGCCCAGGGCGGCCGCGAGGTCGGCGAAGACACGCTGACTACCATGTTGTGGCCCGATGCCGAAGGCGATACGGCGCGTCAGGCCTTCGACACCACCCTACACCGGCTGCGGAAGCTGCTCGGCGACGAACAGGCGATTCTGCTGTATGACAGAAAATTAAGCATCAACAACCGTTTCTGCTGGGTGGACTGCTGGGCGCTCGAGCGATTACTGTCCGAAACCGAAACGATTCTCGCGAATCCGGACACCGATCCGGACGGCGCGGCGCTGGCGCAGCATGTGGGCCGGATTCAGGCGCTTTATCATGGACCGTTCCTCGGAAAGGAATTCGGCGCGTCGTGGTCGATATCATTGCGCGAACGTCTGCGCAGCCGGTATCTGCGGCACGTCATCGGCGCCGGTGCGCGCTGGCAGCAAATCGGTCGCTGGGATCGCGCCATTGAATGTTATCGCAAGGGCCTCGAGGTCGACGACCTGGCCGAACAGCTTTACCAGAATTTGATGCGTTGCCACCAGCAGCTCGGACAGCGCAGCGAAGCACTTGCCGTTTACCGGCGCTGCCGTTTCATTCTGTCGGCGGTGCTCGGCATTGAGCCCGGTCCCGCAACCGAATCCTTGTACCGGCGCCTGCGCATAAATTCCTGAAGCCCGTCCCTCCGGCAACAGCACCGCCGGAGTCCATCCCTTTGCTAGATTCATCCAGCTGACGGCCATACGCCGGTTCCGTCTCCACTGCCGCGCATCGCGACCCGCTACGATTTTTTCTGAATCGGTAAGTAATCCGTAAGGACAACCATTGCATGCTGTGCGCCATAGAACTGAAGAAGGAAGGGACTGTGGAAAGCTACGTTGTGCGCATCTATCGCCGCTATGAAGCAGAACCCGGACGGGTGATCGGCCTAGTCGAACACCCGGAACGAGGCACTATCGAACGGTTCAACGGCGTGGCCGAACTGCTGAAGATACTGCTGGCGCCGACACAGTCCGCCGAAATTGTCGCGACGCCGGAGGAGAGAGACAGGGCTGGCGCCGGTCGCTAGCCAACAACCAACCGGCGAAGCACGCCAGGGGCCGAAGAGCCGATTGAGCGATTTCATTCCGCAACTCCGCAATGCGCAGGGACGCGCAATTTTTTCCAGGGGACCTCGGGTTGAACGGAAAGCGATAACAAGCAGGAACATACCACGAGGAAACAAGATCATGCAGGCAAGCACCAACCACCGGAGGGTTGCAGGATTCGGACGGCGCATCCGCTTTGTCATGGCCGCCACTATCGCCGCCGTTTTTCTGCCGTCGGCACCAACTCTGGCGGCGTCGGTTTCCTATTTCCTCGACCAATCCAATCGTCTCGCCGATGGAACCGACTATCTCAAGGTCACCATTGATGATAACGGCGCGCCCGGCGCGATCAATTTCACTCTGCAGGCGCTGGCACCACTATCCGGCCAGTTCTGCAACAACTTCAGCATCCTGAAATTCGGCTTCAACGGCAACGAACTCCACAAAAGCAACATCGTCGGATTGCCCGACCACTGGAAGTTTACGAACGACAAGAAAATGGACGGCTTCGGCAAGTTCGAGAACGTCCTAGTCGGGAAAAAATGGACTAGTCAGGATCCCCTCACCTTTTCGATCGTCGGCATCGACGGCGACAACATCTACAACTACGCCACCTCTCACGATGGTAGTGATGGCCTCTTTTTCTCCGCGTTCGTTGGCGGTAACGAATTCAACAAGCACGGAACATGGCACGACAAGTGGCGAGACGACGGCTGCCGTCGCTGCACGAAGAGTGCCTATTTCGCCGGCGGTACGGCAGCTCCCGTGCCGGTGCCGGCGGCGGCATGGCTGTTCGGTTCCGGGCTGATCGGATTGTTCGGCTTGGCGTCGCGTCGACAATCGAAAACGACGTGATCTGAAATCTGACGGGTGCGATTAAGGGGGTGCCAACATGAAAAAGAAATCGACAACAAGTACAACCATAGGAAAATGGCGCTATGCAGCGTGCGCACTCCTGGGATTCGTCGGTTGGCACTCCCTGCCAGCCAGCGCGGCCACAGTCTACTTGAATGACTTCCAAGGCACGGTCGGCAGTGCGTGGACCACGACCGCGGCGAGCGGAATCCATACTGCCTCGGCCCCCAACCCGGATTACAACAACACCCGCTTGTTCCTAGGCGAGTACGGCAACGATACCCTCACGCTTTCGCTCGGCGCGCTGCCGGTGCACGCGACGGCGACGGTTTCCTTCAGTCTGTATCTAATCCGTTCCTGGGATGGCAACGACGCCACGGTAGTCAACGGCGATCCGCTTGGACCCGATCACTGGAAGCTTGCTCTCGGCGACACGACGCTATTCGACAAGACCTTCAGCAACGGCAATCCCGCGGGCCAGTCGTATGCGCCGTCGCCCGGCGCGCTCAGCTGCAATGCCGGCTACAACGCGGTCTACCCCACCGGCACCTACAACCCCATGACCGGCGCGGCCGAATGTTACTCGCTGGGTTACACCTTCACCGATCCAATAAACAATCGCGTCAACGAGGCGATGGATTCGGTCTACAACCTCAGCTTCACGTTCAACCACAGCGCCAGTGACATGGTGCTGAATTTTTCGGCCTACGGCCTGCAGGGGTTGGCGGACGAGAGCTGGGGGCTGGATAACGTGAAGGTCGATGTCTCCGCCGTGCCGGTGCCGCCCGCGGTGTGGCTGTTCGGCTCGGGACTGTTGGGACTGATCGGCGTGGCGCGGCGCAAGACGACAAGCGACAGCAAGCGGACTGCGTGAATAAACAGGTTCAGATCCGCCACCGACGCACACACAAGAGGAACAACACGATACATCCTTCCCTGAATTCGATATCAAAAGCTGTGGCTGCCTACTAACCACGAAACAAGGAGATGCCATGAACGGAAACGCGAGCTCGGCGATTAGAAATATGGCTTTCGGCGCCGTCTTAATTACCGCCTCCGCGAGGAGGCGCCACTTGTTACTGAAAAGCGGCTGGCGCATTGGTGTACCAGGAATGTTGCTGCTGGCGCTGGCTGCGGTTCCGCCTGAAGCCGCGTATGCCAACACCCCCAGCGGCGTCGCCGAAGTGGTGCGAGTACAGGGGACACTGGGTCACGCGACTGGCTCTCTGATCGGAATGCAAAACAACGGAAACCAGGTCGCCATGACCTTTCTTACCGCTGATCATTTGATCCAGCAGTTCGGCACCCTGGACACCATCGGCTTCGGCAACCTCAGCACGCCGATCCTGAACCTGAATACCACCGCCACGCAGAACGTGCAAATATTCACGAAAGGACCCGACGGCACCGAGGACCTGGCCGTGATCGGTATCACCATCGATCGGAGCAACCTGACGCCGAGTCAGCAGTCCTTCTTATCCAGCCTCACTCCACTGGGGCTCACCGCTGCGCCAACGCCTTTTAGCCCCTTCGAGATCACGACTTACGGTTTCGGCTTATCGGGCTCCGTCACAGACTACGGCACCCAGCAGACCTTCAACAACATGATCGACCGTTATCACATGTTAACCGCCGGCAGCTACACGACAGACCAACTGGGAAACCCGCTGGTGTACACCCAAAGAATGGAAGGCTGGACTTACAACGATCCCAACACCGGCGACTGGATCCCGGGCGAAGGTGCCGGTTACGCCGGCTACTCAGGCTCGCCGCTAACGATCAGCCAAGGGGGGGAGGCCCTAATTCAGGGCATCCAGGTGCACGGATCGGGCACGGCCAACCTTGCGACCAGTGATGGCGTTCGCTTTACCGCGGCTTACGCCAATTGGATCCAAAATGAAAGCCAAACCTATCTTGCAACCGTGCCAGTGCCGCCCGCCGCCTGGCTCTTCGGCTCCGGGCTGCTGGGGCTGATCGGCGTGACGCGGCGTAAGCGTGCCAACACGGATCATGAAACGGCGGACTGACTGCACACCGAACAACCTGAATCCACCGGTAGTTCTGAGGATTCTCAAGATCAAAAATTAAAAATTGAAAAAACACAGGGGAATATTTATGAAAAACAATAACCGCTGTTCTTGGCGTTATCTATTTGGGCAGGTCAATTTACTTTGTGTTATCTCACTGGTGGCGTTTGCAAACGTCTGCCCACTTGCAGCCAATGCAGCAACATTAAGTGGCGCTGTCTCGTTCGACTCGAATACCGGTTTATATACGTATAGCTACATTCTGGACAACACCTCGGGCCTGGCTGCCATCAAAGAACTTTCTGTTCTGGTCGACAACAGTCAGGATAAGATTACTAAAGCTCCCCTGTCGTATACGACCCCAACCGGATGGTACTTGGGCCAGGCCGTTTCCGGCAGTAGCGCAGATTCTCCTCTAAATGAATTCGGGACCTTTTGGCAATGGTACGCAAGTCAGGCGTTGCCAACAGGTGGCACCATGAGCGGGTTTTCCTTCACCACATCCATTGCCCCCGTCACCGGCTCAGCCAACAACTATTTTCTTTGGAGCAATTCCTACACTGGCGGACCGCCCGCGATTGGTAACGGCGGAATAGTGGAATGGGGACATATCGTCGCACCGGATTTCGGTGCCACTGCCGTCGTTCCGATCCCCGCCGCCGTTTGGCTGTTTGGCTCGGGTTTGCTGGGGTTGATCCGTGTCGCACGGCGCAAGTCCAAGATGGCGCATTAGTCGAGTTGTGATGCCACGAAATGTTGTGGGACCAACCTACGGAGGGTAACCCATGAAAAGTTTGTGGAGCTCAAATGTCCTTCTCATCACGCTGACTGCGGTCTCTTTGTTCGGATGGCAACCCGAAGCGCGCGCTGCCTTGATTCAATGGTCAATCAGCAGCGGTGGGAACGGGCACTTTTACGATACTACCCCAGCGGGTTCTTCCTGGACCGATGCCGAGGCCTATGCCATCTCCCAGGGAGGACACCTCGTCTCGATCGACGACAGCGCCGAGAACGCCTTCATCCAGGCGACTTTTCTAACGGGGCCGAGCGCCACCGAAGATTTCTGGATCGGTCTTAACAGCCCGGTTGGAGACTTTACCGATCCGGCAACTTGGGTATGGGTGAACGGCTCGACTTCAAACTATCGCAATTGGAGACCAGGGCAACCGGACTTCGGCACGGGGAACGATCGCTTTGCGGCCATCAACTTTACGGGTGACGCAACCTGGGACAACTACCCCAACTCGAGCTTTCGGATGCCGCGCGGTATTTATGAAGTCGAAGCCGTTCCGGTCCCATCGGCGGTGTGGCTGTTCGGCTCAGGGCTGCTCGGGCTGGTCGGCGTGGCGCAGCGCAAGAAGATCGCGTAACAGATCAACCCTCCGCCGCGCCGTGACGGAGGCTTTGTGGCATAGTAGCGCCGCTCATGTTCCGCGCGGCTTCTGAATGATTTCCCTCGCCATCCTGACGCTCGTCTGCGCCCTCACCTATACGTTCGAGATCGTCTTCGGCCTGGCCGGGACGATCCTGATGCTGCCGCTGCTGAGCTTCCTGTACGACGCCAAGACGCTGGTCATGTACTCGGTGCTGCCGCAGATCATCGTGGCCGTCATCGGACTCGTGCGTTCGCCGGCAAAACTGGACTGGCGATTCATGACGCGCATGCTGTCGTTTGCGGGCGTGGGCGCAATCGCGGGTTTTGCCCTGTTCTATTATTTCTCGGCTGGCGTGTTCCGGGTGCTGCTGGCCGCGGCTATCACCGCCGTCGGCCTGTTTCTGGTGATTGCGCCGCACCGCACGCGCTTCAGCAATACCGGCGCGCGCGTGATGGATACCCTCGCCGGGACCTCGCAGGCGCTGTTCGGCATTAGCGGTCCGATCGCGATGACGCGGCTGCTGGCGACTTTCCGTGAAAAGAATCTCGTACGACATTACGCATTCGCTTTTTTCCTGGTGATGAATGGGGTGCGGGCGAGCGAGTATCTGGTCCATGGCACCTACACCGCCCAGATCGCTGACATGATGCTGTTCAGCGGACCGTTTCTGGCCGTGGCGCTGTGGTTCAGCAACCAGCTCCACCTGCACGTCAATGAACACCTGTTCCGGCGCGTGGTTTCGTGGATGGTCCTGCTCGGCGGGATCTCGCTTTTTTACCGATAGTTAAGGAGGTACGTGCGCAGCGCGCAACGGCTCCGAGTGAACCAAATCGCACGCATGCGCATCAGCTCGTCCCCTCCTCCCCTTGCGGGAAAAGGCATGGGGATGAGGGATGATCCCCTCGCCCTTTGCCCTGTCCCGGAGAGAGGGGAAGCAGGTGAAATTCTCATTTCAGATGAATAAAGGCGAGGGGCGGCAGTTTCAACGGCGGCGTCCCTGGTTTATGCTTCAATGGAAATTGACAGCCCGAGCCATCATTCAAAATAACTGTCATGCTGCTGCGAATCCCATCGGTGCTCACGCGCGACCAGCTCGACGCCGTCCGGACACTGCTAACCAACGCCCATTTCGTCGACGGCAAGCTGTCCGCCGGCATGGCGGCCAAGCGCGTCAAGCACAACGAAGAGCTGGACAAGCACGCGCAGCAGATGAACATCCTCAACAACATCGTCATGGGCAGCCTGGTGCAGCACCCGGTCTACCGCGGCGGCGCGTTGCCGTTGCGCGTCGCCAGCCCCTTGTACGCGCGCTATACGCCGGGAATGTCCTATGGCGATCATCTCGACGATCCGATCATGGGGGCGGATAGCGCGCTGTACCGTTCGGATATCGCGATTACGGTTTTCCTGAACGATCCCGAGTCCTACGACGGCGGCGAACTGGTCATCCGCACCGCGTTCGGCACCAACGAAGTCAAGCTGCCGGCGGGCGACGCCGTGATGTATCCGGCCTCGAGCCTGCATCAGGTGCGCGAGGTCACGCGCGGCGAGCGGCTCGTGGCGCTGACCTGGGTGCAGAGCCTGGTGCGCGATCCGGCCAGGCGCGAATTGCTTTATCAACTCAACCAGGCGCGCGAAAAGCTCCTGCGCACGTCGCCCGCGGCCGAGGAAACGGCGCATGTCGACACGGCCTACATGAACCTCGTACGCATGTGGGGCGACCTCTAGCTCCCGCAAGGAGGGCCGACAGATGAAATACAAGGTGTACAAGAACGACGACGAGTGGAAGAAGATTCTGTCACCGGAGCAATACCAGGTGACACGGCGGAAGGGCACGGAGCGCGCCTTCACCGGCGAGTACCACGACTGCCACGAACCGGGCGTGTACCAATGCGTCTGCTGCGGGGCCGAGCTGTTCAGCTCTGACACCAAGTTCGACTCCGGCACCGGCTGGCCGAGCTTTTTTCAACCGATGAAACCCGAGAACGTTGCCGAAGAGGAAGACCGCAGCTTCTTCATGCGCCGCATCGAGGTGCATTGCAACCAGTGCGGCGCGCACCTGGGGCACGTGTTTCCCGACGGCCCGAAACCGACCGGTCAGCGCTACTGCATCAACTCGGCGTCGCTAAAACTGGACCGGAAAAAATAATTGCAGCCGCCGTTTCATCTGACCTTTCCTGTGCACGACCTCGCGGCCGCGCGCCGGTTTCACGGCGGCCGCCGGATAGCACGAATCCGTGGACGACTGGTTCATGTACCGGAGTTTGATCCAGATCATTTTATCGGCGCGGCGGCGCTGTCATCATGTTTCGCGACCATGCGGCCGCGGCTGAGACAGCGTGATGAGCAAGACCCACTGGGATAACCTGTACGCCAGCAAGAAACCGACGGAAGTCAGCTGGCACCAGACGCATCTGGAAAAGTCGCTCGAGCTCATCCGCGCAACCGGCGTGAACGAGTTCGCCCGGATCATCGACGTCGGCGGCGGCGCCTCCACCCTGGTCGATGACCTGCTCGCCACCGGATTCCGTAACGTCACCGTCCTCGATATTGCTTCCGCCGCCATCCGGAATGCACGCGCTCGCCTGGGTAAACGGGCGGATGATGTCACGTGGCTGGAAGCCGATATCACGCGGGTCGACCTGCCGGCCCATCACTATGACCTGTGGCACGACCGCGCGGTGTTTCATTTTCTGACCGACGCCGACGACCGGCGTCGTTACCTCGAGGCGGTCAACCACACGGTCAAGTCGGGCGGTCACGTGATCGTGGCGACCTTCGGCCCGCATGGGCCGCGCCAGTGCAGCGGGCTCGACATCGTGCGCTACGCACCCGAGAGTTTACAGCGGGAGTTCGGCGCGGATTACCGACTGGTGCAGACCCTCACCGAGGATCACGTGACGCCGGCGGGGAAACATCAGGAATTCATCTACTGCTATTGTCGCAAGAGCTGACCACTTGTGCTCGGAACTTACGCCGCCGGCAGCACGATACGGTGTTCGGTGCTGCAGCGATAATCGTTGAACACATGCTCCGCGCTCAACAGCTCGTAGCTTCCGTCCGGCAGGAGGCGCGCCGTGTCCTTGAGTCGATATACATAATGCCCGCAGGTCCAGCAGTCGAAGTTGCGCATGTGCGTGCACAGACACATCTTGTCTTTCACTGACAGCGTGTCCTCGTCCGGATGCCGCTCGAGCTCGCGGTTGTAGGCGTCGATATAGGAACAGTTGCCTGACGCATCCAGCAGGTAACCATAAGCCTCGCAGTTGGGACGGATGCCGGAACCAATGCCCGGGCTTCTCTTCAGCATGCGCATCGGGTAACCCGTGGGCGAGAGCAGGTTGACCGCGACGTCCTCTTCACGCGCCTTGAAATATTCCTGTTTCACCTTGTCCGGCAGACCGCATTCCCTGGTGACTGTGAAGCGCGTCGCCACTTGGACCGCGGCCGCGCCGGCTTCGAGAAATTCGACCGCGTCGGTGCCGGTGAAAATGCCGCCGGCCGGGATGATCGGAATGTTCAGTCCTTCCTGCTTGAGATAGCGCACGATCTCGTCGACGATTGTCTTCAGATCGTACTGCGCCCAATCCATGCCGAAACCGAGGTGCCCGCCGGCGAGCGGACCTTCGACGATGATGTAGTCCGGCAGGCGGTCGAGCCGTGCATTCTTGCGCAGGAACAGCTGCAGCGCGCGCAACGACGAAACGATGATACCGAATTTGACGTCGCGAAAACGCGGATGATCCGCCACCAGGGCGAGCGACCCGAGATGCAGACCGGCGCTCAACGTGATGCCGTCGATGCCGGCGTCCATCGCCGCGGACAGACGCACGCGCAGTGTCTCGCGCGGGCTTCCCATGGTGAGCTTTTCCATGCAATTGATGAAGATGAGGCCGTCACCCTTCTTCGCCTCCATGGTCCGGCCGACGTGCAGCTTGGTCGCCTCGGCCAAGCGTGCGAGATCGAACTGCACCACGGACTTGTCGCGGTTGGCAACGTTGTATTTGTATTTTTTCTGCTTCTCCTTCACGAAACCGGTCTTGAATCGGCGGTCGGATACGGTCGGCACCATGGCGTCGGAAATATGCCCGACGCCGCCGAGGCGCGCGGCCACGAGCGCCAGCTCGGCCGTGGAGATGTCCACGCCCATGCCGCCGGTCA